>JAEEGL011938614.1_pt1 | contig 65853 bp, 54 predicted proteins | sample 9134231 | NCBI WGS metagenome assembly JAEEGL01 (sample SAMN16246548, study PRJNA631951) | gut metagenome | biome: gut microbiome; feature: rumen; material: fiber-attached | host: Bos | place: Iran: Karaj | collected 2018-10
ATGGGCGGCTGATAAGAATCTTGTAAACGGATATTCCGACGGAACGTTCAAACCAAACGCTCCTATTCTGAGGCAGGAGCTTGCCGTTCTTCTCGACAGGTTTATTACGTACAGGAACGACGTACTCCCCGAGAAACCCATTGCGGACGGTTTTGCGGATCAGAATAAGATCCCGAAATGGGCTTCGGCTGCAGTTGAAAAGATCCGTCTCCACGGTATCATCGCCGGCGACAAGGCAGGTAATTTCAATCCGAAGAAGACAGCGACGCGAGCTGAAATAGCAACCATGATACAGCGGTATCTCGAGAACGTTGAGGATCCGATGTACTCACGGTTTAGTCAGATCTATGATCTCACCGAGGGTGAGAACAAGAAAGTAGACATATATCTCCTTCTTCGTGAGAGGATAACCGGTTCCGGAACACCGTTCAGTCTGTCCGCACAGATCCTCCCGCAGCTCGGACTCGACACAAACACCTATGAGATCGTCATCGACAGGAATTGTCTCGACGATCTGATAGCAGTCACTGATTGCAATATGCTCGGTGACGCCCTGATCAACGTCGAATGGAAGGAACAGCCCGAAAACCAGGGTATTTCACGATTCAAAATCAGGAATATCAAAACCGGTGAGGAAACATCCTACAAGACGGTCGTACTCAATGTCATTCGTTCCACCGGTCCCCTGGAGGGAATGGATCCCGAAGAGTTCGACCCCGCAATCTCTCCCGAAGTTTACGAGGAAATGAAGAATATCGCCAGATATTCTCTCGGAGACCCGGCAAGATACGCCGCTTTCATCGACAAAGCTGAAAGAGGCGAGCCCGTTACCGTTGTTTACATCGGCGGCTCGATCACCCGCGGCGCGTCGGGCGGCCCGTATCATAATTGGACGCGACTCACGCAGAACTGGCTCGAAAAGACGTTCCCGCAGTCAGAGATGACGTTTGTCAACGCCGGGATTGACGGTACCGGTTCTACGTACGCCAACCTGCGCCTCGCCTCTGACGTGCTTGACAACGAGCCTGATCTGTTCTTTATCGAATTCGCATTGAACGACGGAGGGCCTAACAACAATAACAGAGACGGTTTTGAGTCGATGATCAGGCGGGTGCTCAGCATGGAGAAGAAGCCAGCGATCATGGTCCTTCTTGTGGGATTCGCAAATAAGAATATGTGCGATTACATGAAGGAAGTCTCCGACTACGTCGTCATTTCTGTTGCTGACAAGTGCTCGGCAGCAAATTTCGCGCTTGATCTCGGGTAGATCTACAGGAGAGAGCTCGCATACGACGGCGCGCATCCCAGAGAATGGGGCCACAACTTCATGGCGCAGACTCTGGTCCTCAACTTCAGGGCGATCATGGAAGAGATCAAAACAGCATCGGAAGACGATCTTGTTATCAAAGACGTCCCCGAGACCAGGATCAGTACTGCGATCAATGAGGACGTAGAATCCGACAGGCCTCTCACGTACACTCCCGAATCTATGGGAAACTGGAAGATAGTCGACAACGTCTACCGTTCCCATTACGGCTGGCAGTGTGAAGATACGGAATCAGAGTTTATATATGAGTTTACCGGCAAGAGACTGTTTATACTCGGCGGCCACTCAGCCGGACCGGATTATCCTGAAAATGAATCAACGGCTATACTCGTGAGCATAGACGGAGAAGAATTCCGGGAATATGACTGCGACAGATATGTACAGGTCATTGAAGGCAGCGAAATCGCTACACATCGGCTTGTTATCAAAGCAGCAGTTGAAGGTACCACTACAATTATTTCGGGGTTTGTTCACAACTGAGTTCCTGTTAACAAAAAAGACGGTCGACAGACCGTCTTTTTTTATTTAGTTTCCGCAAAAGTCTAATATGTCGCTTATTGCCTCTTCCCGACAAACGTCGTTCAAGACCTCGTGCCTGCATCCTTCATATATCTTGCAAGTAGCAGGGATGCCTGCGTCTTTAAGCATCTTATAAACCGTTTCAACTCCTTTACCGTAATCGCCAACTGGATCGTCCGATCCTGAAACGAGAAAAACCGGTTTATCTTTATTCAGAGACGTCGCCCATGCTTTGCGGTTTGACAGTTTGTTGAGTTTGATTAGGTCCTCCATTGCACTTGCGGTGAAGTAGAACGAACAAAACGGGTCGTTCTTGTATTTTTGTCTCTCCTCCACAATAGTTGAAAGCCAGCTTTTCGGGTCGTTCTCTTCAGTAAATCTGGAATTATACTTCCCGAATGCCGTTTTTTCGAGAAACATTGATATGTGCCTCTCACCCTTGATCTTTTTTGTCATCTTTATCATGGCAAGTCCGACGCCTGCAATTGGATTCGGTCCGCCGGTCCCCATGATTATAAGCTTATCGTGGAAATCGTACTGTTCTGCCGCAAGGCGGACGATGAACGAGCCCATGCTGTGCCCCATAAGAGTCAGCGGAAGATCTTTCCCGTATTCTTCTTTTACTGATGCGGCGAAAAGAGCCACGTCGTCAACAAGCCGTTGCCATCCGTCCTTCGGAGCGATATACCCGAGTTCACTTGCGTCCCTTGCAGTTTTTCCGTGTCCCAAATGATCATATGCAAACGTTATGTATCCTTCTTCCGCCATACGTCTCATAAATCCGTCATACCTTCCGATATGCTCCACCATTCCGTGGATCACTTCAAAATACCCGGTCGGCTCTGTCTCGGGAAGATATACGAGTCCTTTCAGATCATGCTCCTTGTCGGATGATCTGACCGATTTTTCAATTACCTGAATAGCCATTATTTTCTCCTTTATCAATCGTGATATGCGCGTGATGCTCTGACGGCGTGATGCCAACCGGAAAGAAGTTTTTCACGTTCCTCTTTATCCATACCCGGTGAGAAAGTCACTCCGATTTTATTTAGATCAGATATTTCATTTCTGTCCCGGAAGAAACCGACGGCGAGACCTGCAAGAAACGCCGCTCCGGCGGCCGTTGCTTCCTGCGTCGCAGGTCGGAACACGGGGATATCAGAGATATCTGACTGGAACTGCATCAGAAAATCGTTGGCTGATGCACCGCCGTCAACGCGGAGAAGGGGGATACTCTGCCCACTGTCGGCAGCCATTGCGGACAGGACGTCTTCGGTCTGATATGCGATGGACTCTAAAGCAGCGCGTATAATATGGTCCCGTCCTGCGCCGCGAGTCAGGCCGGTGATCGTCCCTCTCGCTCGCATATCCCAATAAGGAGCACCCATTCCCGCAAAAGCGGGAACTATATATACTCCGCCTGAATCCTTTAGTTTCGTTGCGAAATATTCGCTGTCACGCGATTCGTCGATAAGCTTCAATTCGTCTCTCAGCCACTGTATTACCGCGCCTCCGACAAAAACGCTTCCTTCAAGCGCATACTCGGTGTTCCGGCCTTTTTCGCTTGCCGCAATAGTGGTAAGCAGCCCGTTGGAGCTGAAGGCGGGTTTATCTCCTGTGTGGGAGAGAAGAAAGCAACCTGTTCCGTACGTGGTCTTTGCGTCGCCCGGCATAAAGCAACCCTGACCGAAGAGAGCCGCCTGCTGGTCGCCGGCGATACCGCATATCGGTATCTGCGCCCCCATGAGGTTCACCGCGCCGTAAAGGTCGCTGCTGCTTCGGACCTCCGGAAGCATTTCCCGGGGAATATCGAGGATCTTAAGTATCTCGTCGTCCCAGCACTCGTCAATTATGTTATACATCATCGTGCGTGATGCGTTCGTTCGGTCGGTTATGTGGACGATCCCGCCGGTAAGTTTCCAAAGCAGCCACGTATCTATGGTTCCGAAAAGAAGTTCTCCGTTTTTTGCCCTCTCGCGTGCATCCGGTATAGTGTCAAGGATCCACTTTAGTTTTGTTCCGCTGAAATAAGCGTCGATGCGAAGGCCGGTCTTTTGTCTTATCAGATTGTTCAGACCGTCCGATACCATCCGGTCACATATATCAGCAGTCCGTCTGCATTGCCATACTATTGCGTTGCAGACCGGCCTGCCGGTCTCTTTTTCCCATACAACGGTTGTTTCACGTTGATTTGTGATCCCTATCGCGGCGATCTCGTCCGGTGAAATGCCGTTTTTAGCGATACACTCCGTCATGGCGGAATACTGACTCGCCCAGATTTCCATGGGATCGTGTTCTACCCATCCGGGTCTCGGATAGTACTGTGTAAATTCGTGCTGAGCCATTCCGATGATTCGCGCCTCGCGGTCAAAAAGTATGGCTCTGGCGCTCGTCGTGCCCTCGTCAAGGGCCAAAACATATTTTTTCATCCGCACCTCCGATTGTTATCTGATGATAATATAACATTTTTTTGAAAATAAATCAACTTTTTCAGTTCAAAAAAATTCACCCCCGTAAGGGGGCGAAGACAATTTTATTCTTAAAATCAAAGATATCCTCTCACGTCGTGTGTGAGCTTTTCTTCCAGATTTATCAGTTTTTTTGTTATATCTTTTGCGTGCTCATCTGCCGCTTCGTACTGATTGAGGTATTTGTTAAGCGATTTTATGCCCATATTACAGCCGTCGGTCATGAGATCTGCCACAGTGCTGTCTGACTCGTGCATCATAAGCATCATATTTGTTTTCATCTTTGACATACTTTTTGCAACGGGATTGGGCGTTTTTCCGTCGTCACCGAAACGTTCAAGCGCCTCGCCTATCTCGTTCCCGAGACGTTCGTGCTCGTCGAGGCATCTGTCAAGAATTTTTTTCAGGTGCGTCGAATGAACGTGCGAATAGACGTCTTCAATAGAAGAAACACCCATTTTTACACCCGAGTCGCATTCTCTGAGCAGTCTTATAGTGTCCTGTTCTATCATTTTATTTATTTCCTTCCTTTTTTCTCATATTATTTCCAGTTTTGACGTAGATATTCTCCTGTCTCACGTTTTGTTCTTTTCGGGCATAGAATGAAAAAAAAGAAAGGGAATAGTATAATGACAGAAAGGGATTACGACAGAGGCGTCGCGCTTGAATACGCGAGGAAATGGGCGTACGGAAGAAATCCGGCGTACTATGATTTTGAAGAGATCGGAGGAGACTGCACAAATTTCGCTTCACAATGTCTGTTCGCGGGATCGGGGATAATGAACTACACGCCGGTCTACGGTTGGTATTACAAATCGACGTCCGACAGAACCGCGTCCTGGACCGGGGTAGAGTATTTATATAATTTCCTTACGACAAACGAATCCGTCGGACCGTACGGTTCGGTGGTATCTCCGATATACGTTCGACCAGGCGATATAGTCCAACTCGGTCGATTGGACGGTACGTTTTATCATACGCCGGTAATAACCGCGACGCGGCCGACGATTCTTGTTGCCGCTCACTCATTCGATGCCTACGACCGACCGCTTCTCACATACGATTTTGATTACATCAGATTCATCCACATAGAAGGAGTAAGAATATGGTAAAAGCGGAACGATAAACGTTCCGCTTAAACTTATTTCAGGTATTCAATAAGTTCTTCGAGTCTGTTTGTCATTTCCCGTCTTCCGATCTGATATACTCTCTCAAGCTCCTCAGGATCCCTTGAGGCCCTTTTTATATTCAAAGCCATAGGAGGTCTGATAACAAAGTGATACCCTGATTCTTCGCGTTCTGCTATCTCTTTTGTCTGTCTGTTGTAGACGGTATGCCTGTTTTCCGACGCTTTGATAAAGCGGGGAAATATACGGTATCTGATTCTGACCATCGGCAAGGCGGCGTCTTTTCTTTTTATGTATCCCTTCGGTTGTGTCAGAACGGTCACATATCTGTCGCATTCAAGACTCTCGACAAAACCGTAAGGAATCGGATCGGAAACCCCTCCGTCAAGATATTTTCTCCCGTCCATTTCAACGATCCTTGATACCAAAGGCATGGAAGCGGACGCACGGATCCATTCCATATCGACAGGTCCGCCGTCCTTACATTTATGATATGTGATCTCCCCGCTTTCTACGTCCGTTGCTCCAACGTAAAACTCCATAGGATCGTTTTTGAACATCTCCCGGTCGAACACGTCAAGCCGGTCCGGTATCTCACGATAACAAAAATCCGCGCCGTAGAGATCTCCCGTTTTGATAAGTGAGCGTAATCCGCAATACCTCGGATCGCGGCAATACTGTTTATTATATCTCAGGGCACGTCCTATCTGACGGGATTTAAGATTACATCCGAATGCAGCGCCTGCCGAAATCCCCGCAGCGACGTCAAATCTAATTCCGTTTTCCATCATGACGTCAAGGACCCCGCATGTGAACATCCCGCGCATGGCTCCGCCTTCAAGTATTAGTCCGGTCTTCATACGATCACCTCGTAAAATTATGGGTTACAAACTTTGCACGGCTCGTATCCGTCAGCGATAAGTTCATCTCTCGTCCCGATGAATTCTCCTTTGTTATGATCCGCGATCTTTGAGACGGAGGAACAGGTCGGCAAATGAAATTTATGTTTTGATTTATTCAGTACGTACGTCACTTCCGACGGTTCAACGATGGTATCTTTGTTTTCGGTGTCCTCGGCAAGCAAAGTAACATCTCCGGTTTCATTCTCACTACCATTTGAATCATCTGTGTTCACAAAACTCGGCATCCTCTTTGTTTTGCCGTCATCGTTGATTATTGTAACAGTCCTTGGCACGTCATTTTTCGTTTTCTTCTCCGGGTTTTTCTTCATAATCCCTATCACGGACGCAGTAGCAACGAAAATCAGGAGAACAATAAATATAATCAGTCTGACTTGTGTTTTAAGGAAAAGTTTAAATCTATCCATATTTATCACCCGTAAGATAAAATTAACCGAAGAAGTTCCACCGTGAAAGTAAGAATCCCGGAATCACGACGAAGAAAAAGAACGACCAACTGACTGCCAGGAACGTTTTAATAAATTTTCCGCCGTTACCCGGATACTCACGAACGTAGATCCGATAATTTATAAGAGAAGCAAGTGAACCTATCAGGGAGCAAAGCCCCGCGGTATCCGCTCCGTATATAAGGCCGGAAAAATTTTTTGTAAAAGGGAAGAGCACTATTGTCGCGGGAACGTTCGAAATTAGTTGACTTAATCCTATCGCCCACCAGTATTCACGTTCCGCAACCGTCTTGCCGAGAAAACCTGCAATATGAGGATTGGACGCGATAGATGATGAGAAAACGAAGAAACAGAGAAAAGTAACAAGTAGAACGTAATCGACTTTGAGGAAAATCCGTCTGTCAAATATCGTGAGGGCGGTTATCACGAGGGCAAGCACCGCCCACCATAGACCGGTTCTTGTGACTATAACAATAAGAACGAAGATAAACAGAACAAGATAAAGTATTTGTTTGAATTCCGGTTTCCATTGTTCACCGTCATAAGTTGCAGACACTTCCGTCCTTTCACCGGGATCTTTACGGTACAGAAAGAACACAAAACCCACTAGGATCACAGCAGACATGGCGCAAAGCGGGAGCATATGGAGCATAAAACGCCACATGCTGATCTTAGCTTGACCGTAGAGAAACAGATTCTGAGGGCTTCCGAACGGCGTCAGGAGAGATCCTCGGATCGCGGCTATGTTTTCCATGGAAATAACCGGAAGGATGTATCTTTCTTTCCCGGCTGAACGAAAAAGTACGATAGTAAGCGGAACAAAAATCAAAAGAGACACGTCGTTGGTTACGAACATCGACGAAAAGAAAACACAGAAAACAAGGAAAAGCGACAAAAGAGAAAGGCGTCTTATACGCGACGCAAGTTTTTCGAGCGGTCTAAGAACGCTCTCCTGTTTGAATCCTTCCAGGACGCAGAGCATCATAAGCAGCGTCCCGAGAGTCCTCCAGTCGATCTTTTTAAATAAATCCGCCGACGGCGGTGTAATAATCAATCCGATCACTGCCGCAAGGACCGACAGAACAAGCATCAGTTCCTTCTTTATCCATAAATAAACATTTTTCATGAGTCAAAACCTGTTTTCGTCGTGAACTTTTAGAATTATACCATAATTTGTCGGATAAATCAAACAGACGGCGCAGAAAAAGGGTCGCTGATGCAAACCCTTTTCGCTTGATGTTTTTATGATATGCCTCAAACACGAAAATGTGATCGTTTTACTTTACTCTACGATTGTCTCAAAGTGTTCATCAAAAACTTCTTTAATTCTGCTGATTTGCTCTTTGTCAGACGGTCGAACGTCCTTGTATGTATATTCCCGCCCCATATTATCATATTTTGATGATCCGAGGCGGTGAAAAGGAAGCAGATCGACAAACCTCACACCAGCTTGAATCAGATCGGCGCACATATTCTCGCATTCTGTGATACTCATGTTAAATCCTGGAATGAGCGGCACACGCGCGTGAACATTTTTTCCGCAGTCAATGAGTTTTTTGAGATTGTCGAGGATTAATTCTTTATCGCCATTTATAACAGTTTTATAAAGCGTTTTATCGGATGTTTTATAATCGAAGTAAAACATATTCGTTTGTTCGATCACGTCAGAGAATGAGTCCCAAGGAACGCATCCGGCGGTATCAATAAGAGTGTGGATATCATCTTCCCGAAAAAACTTTTCAAGTTCACCAAGCGCTTTTGACTGAAGCATCGGTTCGCCTCCGCTGAACGTGACGCCTCCGCCGCTCGCAAGATAAAATTCCCTGTCTTCTGATACTTCCGAAAAAATATCATCAAAAGACGTCTGACGTCCGTAGGTAACGCCTTTTCCTGTTCCCGCGTAACAGATCGTTACCGGCTCATCGGGAATGTTTTCCGGATTATGACACCACGGACACCTTTGACGGCACCCCTTAAGGAACACAGTGGTTCTGATTCCAGGCCCGTCACCGGTGGAAAAATGCTGGATACACGAAACGTTTAACGTATTCATATTGCTTCGTGCTGTGTACGGCTCAGGATATCTTCCTGGACCTGTCTGTCTAGCGTAACGTAAATCGCGGAAAAACCGGAAACTCTGACGACAAGGGAAGGGTACTTTTCGGGATTATTCATGGCGTCCTCGAGGACCTCGCGAGACGTGGAATTGATCTGTATTTCCTGACCTCCACGGTTGAAATAAACCCGGATCAGCTGAAGCAGTTTTTCCCGTTTGCCGTCCTTGAACGCGGAGGGCGAAAACTTCTGATTTACGACTGTTCCGCAGGCGCAACGCGTATAATCGGGCTTGGAAACGCTAAGAAGCGTGGACGTAACTCCTTTGACGTCACGACCGTACGTCGGAGAAGCAGCGTCGGAAAGAGGCCTTCCCGCAAGCCGTCCGTCCGGGGTCGCTCCGAGAGAATCACCTGCCCATATGTTCGATGTATTAGCCGCCATTGCGGTGTAATATGCTCCGCCGTCGGTTGTTTTATAATTATCAAATAAATCGGAGAGCGTCTTCGTGTACCATACAGCGTATTTATCGACAAAATCGTCGTTGTTGCCGTATTTAGGGGCGTCAAGGAGTATCGCTCTCAACTTCTCAGATCCTTTGAAATTGTTTGCGATCGCTTCCTTGATCTGGGACAGCGTCGCTGTTTTATCTTCAAAAACGGCTTTTTCTATGGCAGCGAGGCAGTCGCTGACAGTGCCGATCCCCATCAGAGCCGCGCCGTGAACCGAAGGATATTTACTGCCGCCCATATTGATATCGCGTCCGCGCCCGATACAGTCGTCGCAGAAGCATGAGAGAAACGGCATCGTATGATTTTCGGGATCGGGAACGAAAGACGCCGCCCTTGTGTTCTCCGCGTAATCCTTTGCTCCAGCGGCGAGTTTTTCCTCGTAGATCGACATAAATTCGTCCATTGAACCTATACTGTCGAGTTTTATTTCGTCTGACCCGTGAAAGATATCAAGCAGATAGCAGATAGGATCGAACCTGCCGTCCACCCACGGCGGCTGCTTGCCTGATATGAAGTTCTCGATACAACCGACCATGCAGTAATCTCTGACGTCTTCAATATCGTATCCGATACGGGCGAGAGCGGCCATATTGACCTCGTCGTTCATCAGTGCGGGATATCCGAGCCCCGTTCCGATGACCTTGAGACATTCGTCGAGAAATCTGTCCGGACAGTCGGGAGTGATCCTCGCCGAAAGATTCGGGCCCGGCAGATTTACGTCTCTCACTGCGTGAAGTACGCAATAACTCAAACCGTTTACCGAGCACTTGCCATCACGGTCGACGCCTCCGATACATATATTCACGACGTCGTCGTAGTCGCAGTAGAAACGTCTTTCACATATCTTAAGAAAAGTATTCGCCAAAAGCTCCGTGACACGGTTATCGTCGACGACACCGTTTACTATATCATTCTCGTAAAGAGGGAAGAGATACTGATCTATTCTTCCGAGAGACATTGCGTAACGACCCTCAGAGACGAAACAGTTATGTATCATCCAAACGAGCTGCAACCCCTCTTCGAAACTTTGCGGCGCGCGTTCAGCGATTGATGAACAGTTCCGGGCTATCTTCCGAAGCTTCATTCCGTCATATCCGTCGGATCCGATCAGCCTTTCCGCTTTTTCCGCATACAGGAGCAGTTTACGGGTAAGTGCGCGAAGAGTGATCTCCATGCTCTCAAGGAATGCGATCGCATCAGACTCGTTTTTATGATCGATTTTGGATTTTATGATTTTTTCAATGAGTCCTGGAATCCCCAGCTCGATAACAGACCGGTAATCAGGTGCAAAGTGATCGCCGTTTTTGATGAAATCCCGCTCAGGGTACTTCTCCATGTAATTCTCAACAGTCTGTGATTCGTCATCAGTGAGAGAGACAAAGTTCGGAACAATGCTTCCAACGATAAGGTCGTTTTTATAGATAAACGGCACCGGTTCGGTAAATAGAGCAGCGATACCGTCAGCTCTTCTGATTGACGGATCGTTCGATCCCGACGTCTTATAACCTTTGACACGGAAGAAATCGGGCATATAAGATCCCGACGGACGGGTCTTCATTTCTTCCTTCAAGCCGTTCAAAGTCATATCGTAAACCTCTCTTTCAGTCTGAAACTATAATTATTCGGACTCACGAACGTACTGTCCCAGCGCTTTACCGGCGACATCACCAATAAATGCAAATCCACAGGTGCTGAAATGACCTCCCACGTACGGATTCATGTATCGAGGATCACCGTACATCTCAGACGCAATTTCAGTCAGCATCAGGAACATAGGTGATTCACGGCAAACGTCGCTCTGAGCGTTCATTATTGCGAGATCGCGCGCGTCTTCGGTGAATCTGCCCACGCGGATCACGGCGAATTTATCTATATTTATATCGTCTTTCAACGCCATCGCAAGTTCTTTGATGCTTTTCTTATACTTTTCTGCAGAGCAACATTCAATAGCGTCGCTTTCTCCCTGAAGCCAGATGAAGAATACATTATCTATCATCGAAACGGACGCCGTTTTCTGCACGGCGGCGCGGGTTTTCCGGATCAGCATACGGTAGCAGTCCGTACCGGGAAGCCAATCGGAGATTTCCGTACTACCTTTGGCTGCGTGAACGGCAACAACAAAGCGACCGCATTCTTTTATATACGCCCGGCAGAACGCCGGGACCATATTGTCGCACCCGCACCAGGCGGCGCCGAGAGCGTGACGGCGAAGCCATCCCGAAAGATCTGTATCTTCATTGCTCTTGTCTCCGGCAGTGCCGTCAGTTGTTATATCCTCTCCGACGGGATTTTTGAGCGGGACAAGGCTATCGTCAAGCAGACGATATTCGAGGGCTCCTTCTACCGGTTCCGTATCGGTCAGCGCTTCGCTTTGCCCCTGCATGTTGCTTTGTCCACTGAAAATCAGAACGTCCATTGGATGAGTGTACACCTTCTAACAATAATGTAAATACAATGATTTACTTGTGCTATAACTTATTATTTAAGTATATATCAACTAAGCTGAAATGTCAATCTTAACGTAAAGTTGTCGTTTTTAAGTAGTGGAGCATACGGGACTCGATTCTCGCCTGCGGGCTCGGTCAGCCCCGGCTCTGACATGCCACCGGCATGTCATTCACTACCGGGGCCCTTCGAGTCCCACTGACCATAAAAAAAAGCCGCAACAGCGGCTTTTATTCTTTATGGAGCATACGGGACTCTTCTTGATTTTTGCAAAGCATAAGTGCAAATTATTCGTTTGTGCTTTGCAAAAATCTTCGGTCACCGCTAAAAACAGTCCACCGGACTGTTTTCTTAACGCTGCTTCGAGTCCCGTATTTATAATTCTACACAAAAAAGACACCGTAAAGGTGTCTTTTTTATGTAGTGGAGCATACGGGACTCGAACCCGTGACCCCAACACTGCCAGTGTTGTGCGCTCCCAGCTGCGCTAATGCCCCGAACATCAAATATAATACCAAAAGGGAAGGGGAATGTCAAGTTTTTTTCGAAAAAAATAAAAAAACTATTGATTTACACGGAACGTTGTGATAGAATATACGCGTTGACACGTGGGTGTAGCTCAGTTGGTTAGAGCGCTTGCTTGACATGCAAGAGGTCGTTGGTTCAAATCCATTCATCCACACTCAAAGCTCCGGTCTCCGGAGCTTTTGATTTATGCACTTTTAGAACATATGTTCGGAAAGGGAATTTTCGTTCAATCTATTTACAAGCGGGGAAAAGTGTGCTACAATATTAATCCGTGAGATAACCGCCCTTAGCTCAGCTGGATAGAGTACCGGATTCCGATTCCGATGGTCGTGGGTTCGAATCCCGCAGGGCGGGTAGAATAAAACCGCCGCTCGGCGGTTTTTTCAAAAGTACGGATTTTGGGAGTAAAAAATGGCAGTCAAGAAGATACATACTCACCATAAAGGACCGGAGAAAATATATCTTACCACTAGAGAATCATGCCGCGGAATAATTGTTTCAGACGGTAAAATACTGTTATCTCATGAGATAATCGGCGACCTTTACCTGATTCCCGGAGGAGGCATGGAAAATAATGAGGATCCTACCGACTGCTGTTCAAGAGAAGTTGAAGAAGAAACGGGATATCATGTTCGTCCCGTGGAACACTATCTGGATTTATACCATTATTTTAAGTACAAGCCCGAACGCCAGTTAAATCGTTATTTTATATGCGAAGTGATTTGTAAGGGCGAACAGAATCTGACAATTCACGAAAAAAGAGTAAAACTTCAGCCCGAATGGATAAAGATAGAAGAAGCGTACAAAATGTTTAGTAATTATAAAAACATCGACGAAGAAGAGAAAAGAAGTCTCTACAACAGAGAATTCCTGGCGTTAAAATCGTATCTTGAGAAAATCCGGATGTCCGTATCGGAGGAATGACAAATAACTGACCGGAGGATCTTGCCGCCTTAACAACCTTTTTCGTAGAAATCACTTCCCTATATTATACAAAATTTGCATTTTGTATAATAAGCTATATTTTTTTTGCTATATAAATTCCCGTATATTCGATACTGCCCCGCCGTATATTTAACAAAAAATGATCCGACTGATGACTGATACACTATATCAACCGTCCTGTCGGATCATTTACTATTAATGAATTTCTTTTTTATATTTCCGTTTGGTTGCCTCGCCGCCTCTGATGTGTCTTTCGGATTTATTTATATCCAATACTTCTCTCGCTCTTCTGTACAGATTCAAGTCCACAGCTCTCAATCTGACGGTCACGTCCTTATGAACTGTCGATTTACTTATCCCGAATCGCTTGGCTGCGTCTCTGATAGTACATCGTGTTCCGACGAGATATTCGGCGATCTTTATACATCTTGAGTTTCCTTTTAAGGTCTCAAAGATCATATCCGGCCCTCATATACTGTTCTATACGGGTTTCCCTGCACTATCGCAGCAGCTTGCTCCGTTTATGATAGTATATGAGGTATCAGTGCCGAAAATGAACGTTCACAATTTGTTAATAATCAGTCTCCGTATCCGTCCGGATTCATTGACTGCCATCTCCAGGAATCCTCGCACATCTCTTTAATGCCGTACTCTGCGCGCCACCCGAGTTCCTTTGAGGCCTTTGACGGATCTGCGTAACACGTCGCAATATCCCCCGGACGTCTCTCTGTAATGACGTATGGCACTTTGACACCTGTGGCTTCCTCGAAATTCTTCACTATGTCAAGCACACTGTATCCGACGCCAGTTCCAAGATTATAGATGTTAAGTCCTGATTTTTCCTCAATCTTTTTAAGCGCTTTGACATGACCCTTTGCCAGATCCACCACGTGGATATAATCGCGGACTCCGGTGCCGTCGTGGGTATCGTAATCGTTGCCAAAGACGTTCAGGTGATCGCGCTTACCTATAGCTACCTGAGTAACGTACGGCATAAGATTATTTGGGACGCCGGTGGGATTCTCGCCTATCATCCCGCTTTTATGAGCGCCGATAGGATTGAAATATCTGAGCAGAACAACGTTCCACTCGCTGTCTGCGAACTGAATATCAGTAAGGATTTGCTCCAGCATGGATTTTGTCCAACCATAAGGATTGGTGCACTTACCTTTCGGACATTCCTCAGTAATCGGCACGAACTCAGGCGTACCGTAGACTGTCGCGGACGAGGAGAAAATGATATTCTTAACATTATGACGGCGCATCACGTCAACAAGAGTAAGCGTACCGGTTATATTGTTGTCATAGTATTCCCATGGCATCCTGACAGACTCGCCCACGGCTTTCAGTCCGGCAAAATGAATACAGGAATCGATATTCTCATTCTGAAAAATAGTATCAAGAGCTTTTTGATCCCGGATATCCGCCTCGTAGAATTTCACGCTTTTCCCCGTGATCATCTCAACCCGGTCCAAGCTCTTTCTGCTGGAATTGGAAAGATTATCGAGCACAACAACGTCATAGCCCGCTTCCTGCAGTTCGACAACAGTATGAGAACCGATGAAACCGGCCCCGCCTGTTACAAGAATCGACATAGAATTTCCCCCTCTTTATCTGTTTTTCCAAAGTCCGTCCGGATAAACGCCGTCTTCGATCAGCTGTCTAATCCTCTTGATCGTTCCGGGTTTATCTTCGGCGTAAGTTACTCCAAACCACTTAGCGTCTGTAGTAAGCACTTTCACCGAACACTCTTCCCTGTCGATCATTTCGCCAATCGAATTAGGAAGGAGAGCTTCGCTCTTCATTTCTGTTCCACGGGCGTCAAGGAAATCCCTGAAAAAGCGGTCAAGGCCGTTAAATACTGCCGGAGTAAATCCCCAGAAGTTCATAGAAACGCTCGTTCCCGGTTCGATATCGTAGGATTGACCGTTATCCTCAAATCGTGCGCCGTTTTCCGTCTTGAATATTTTTGTTCTCTCGACGATAGACGTAAGCTTTCCGTCTTTTGTCTGGCATATACCACGACTGACACTTCCGTTGTCGGTCAGGGTGTTCTCCACCTGATATCCTATCATACAGAACTCGGTGGAATCGTTATCGAGTTTCCTCAGGTGAGATGCAACCTTGAAGAACGGATCTCTTCCGTAGAAATCATCTGAATTGATCACCGCAAAAGGCTCGTCAAGATAGTCTCTTGCGCAAAGGACTGCGTGAGTCGTTCCCCATGGCTTTACCCTTCCCTCGGGTACTTCATGGTCTCCCATGCACATATCAAGCGACTGGAACGCGTATTCAACTTTCACCGCGTCTTTGATCCTGTTGCCGACGGTTTCCTTGAATATTTCATAATTTTCTTTTTTTATTACAAAAACTACACGGTCAAAACCCGCCTCAATCGCATCATAGATCGAGAAATCAATAATAAACTCTCCGTGTTCTGTAAATTTATCGATCTGTTTGAGTCCGCCATAGCGAGAACCCATTCCGGCAGCAAGAATAAACAGCGTCATGCAACAGTCCTCTTTTCGATAGAATACGATATGGAACATATCTACTAATATTTTACTGGAAGCTGAGTTAAAATGCAACAACTATCAGGTAAAAATATTTGATTTTTCAAATACTTTTTTTGTATTTTTGCTGTTTTACGCCCTCAACGGTCATCATATAAAAAAACGAGAATGAAAATACTTGATTTTATGAATAAAATTGAGTATACTTTAGAAAAAACATCAGAGAGTTTGTTATGAGAAAACAATTAAAAACCGTCACTTTATTGATGATTTTAATAACCGTTATCAATCTCGTATCATGTAACGCTAAATCAATAAACGATCGTAAAAATACAGTAAGCGAAAATACCGATCTGGCCAAGGAAGTAATCGCAAAACAATCCGGTTCTTTCAATGAAACTGAACATGAGACGATAACGGATTCCGGCACTTACGCAATCGAAACGGCGCCGGAAATTCCTTTGATTCCCGAAGGATATTATTTTTCCGATTATTTAGGCACAACGAGGGAAAACGTTCTCAATTGGCTTACTTTACATGAAAATGATGATTATTACCTCGGCACTCCTTACGGAAATCCGAACAACGGGTTTAATACAGATTCATGTATGCGGCCAAACGGACGATTTTCAGGCGACGGACCGTGTATGACGTGTACCGGATTCGTACTCGACGTTCTCCTCAGTTCAGTTGATGACAGTAACGAGAAAGAAAGTTTATTGAATAATGCAACAAATATGGTAGAAATATGTGTGGAAAACGGATGGATGTTTGATACCGATTACTACACAAACGTAGTCAACTCATATTTTTGGGGTGCATTTGTTGAGAACTACAACGACGGTGAGATCGTAAGTTATAAATTCGACTCGGTCAAAGAAATGCTTGATTCAAAAATCCTCAGGAAAGGCGATCTGATATATTTCTCTCCGGATATCACTCCTTACGGATTTGACGAATATGGTGATCCGACAGATGAATACGGCAATACGATCGACTGTCACATCGGGTTTTACTGGGGTGAAGACTGGTCAGGGGAAAACTTATTTTGGCACTCGATCGGCGATTGGGACGTCGACAGTCCTCTGAAAAAATTCGTAGGCGGATCAAATATGATATCTGAACTTGCAACTCCTTCAAATTATGAGTATGTTCTGGTGATACCGTTAAAATAACATATAATATAAAAAAGATCTGCGCTCTTTCTACGATGCGCAGATCTTAATTTCAGGCAAAAAAGATTTACAGTTTTACTTGTTAAATAAAAACTACGATTCAAGCAAATACACTCTGCAGGCGTTTAGTTCATCCAATAAAGTCGAACGGGTGAGCCCTGTCGCCGTTTTAAAAACATTAAGAATATTCTGAACATATACTTCAAAAATATCCTGATCGTTTAATTCGCTGTTAATAAAAACAATACATCCACGACTCAGGTCTTTTCCAGCAATAATCTCCCGGATTGTTTCATTTGAACATTCTCTGTCCTTAGCAATATAGGATTCATCTAATTCAGAGAACAGAAGAATGTCATCAAGGAATCTATCATTTTCGGTATTATACCAATAGACGGTGGGAAGGTTCAGTTCTCCGCCCAGCTTTTCGGTAATCTCACTGCGGGAACTGTATGTCTCCTCCGGTTCAACACGAAATACCAATGGCAACAAGATAACGATCACAAGAAAAACGGCCGTAGCACAAGTCGAAATATGTTCACCGATCAATGATCTGAGCACACACCCGAACAAATAAACGATGCAAATAAAACTTAAAGCACATACGGGCAGTATATATCGCAGCTCAGCCCAGGGCGAGGCAACGGCTGCCAAAAAGAAATAAACTATCGTTGGGACAATAAGGAAACTGAAACCTTTGAAAACATTGATGCTGTCATACTGTTTTGAACGAGATCTGCGAATGAGCAGCATTATAACTAGTCCGATCAAAAAGATAATTAAAGTGAAATTAAATGCGTTATTATTCAGTTTAAAAAGATTGACAAAAATCTTCCAGAGTGAAGAAGGAATGCTGCGAATATCGGTCAGGTTGCTGAGAACGCCGTCTCCCCTGTATCCGAAAAACATATGCTTAACGGAAAACGGAAAGATCGCAATTGAGAAAACAGCGGCAATAATAATCGCAAGCAAATACAGCAATGCGTGCTTGCGTTCTCTTTCGACCAAGTAACGTATAACAGTCATAATAAACAAGGTCGCAAGGAAGAATAGATAATAATAATGAGTGAGCGAGCCTGCGAGCGCCGAAAAACTGATAAGAATTAGCGTCCGCGTTTCGAACTTTTCTCTCAGTTTAAGGTGCAGGTAAGATGTGATCAGAACGTTTAATGTCGAGAGAGCATACATTCGTATGTAAATTGCATTTGTCAAAGAAGCGAGAGTAATTGAAGAAACAAAAGCGAGAATTGCAGCCTTCAAGCGGGGATTTTTCCAGTCTGCAAATAACTGGGCGGAGATCAGATAAACGAAAACCGTGATGAAAACGTATAGTATTATGTTGAGAATGATTCCGGGCCACTTGGAAAAATGACCGTCCTCAAAATTCATTGCTAAACGAAGCAGCAGATAGTAAAGCGGAGGATGAACGTCATTTTTCTGATTTTCATAAACCGGAAGATAATCTGACCGTTCATCATCCTGGAGCGCAAGGTAGTCTTCAAAATACGTTTTATCGTGCCACGTATCATAAAAATCGGGGTTCGTTTTTATTTCTACACTGTGATAGTTGGAAAGGCCGTAAGAATAACCTTCATCCATGTGAATATACGACTTACGGATCCCGGCGACAATAAAAAGAACGGTTTGGAGAAGGATCAACGCTGCAAGTAAAACGACGGCACCGCGTTTTGACAAAGGGCTCTTGTTTTTTTCGGAAACGCCATTCTTCATAGATCGTTATTCTGCTCCTTTTCGTCATTATATTCATCGACGAGATATAACGGACGTCCTTTAGATTGATTGAATATCCTTCCGAGGTATTCACCGACAATACCCAGCAAAAGGATATTAACGCCGGAAAAAAACAGTACAGCAAAAAGAATAAGTTGAGCGGTACCGGCAAATTCTCCCCGGACCGCAGATAACACAATAATGAAAATGAGATATATAAAAGCAAGAAGAAATGTCGGCACAGACAGTATGGTCGAGACACGCAGAGGAGACGTTGTAAAACTGGTGATCCCATCAATTGCAAGATCCGTCAGCTTCTTGTAGTTCCACTTTGTCATGCCTGCCGCACGGGGATCGCGGTCATAGTAAACCTCTTTTTTCTTGTAGCCGATCCAGCTGAACAGACTCTTTGAATTTCGAGGCGTTTCACGAATTTTCCGCAGCGCATTGATACAACGGCGGTCCAGCAAACGAAAATCTCCTGTATCGACCTGAATTTCGACGCGCGTCATTTTCTGCAGAACTTTGTAATACATCTTTGAAGTAAACTTTTTTAACCAGGATTCGCCCTTACGAGAGCGTCTTCGGGCATAAACGTCATCATATCCGTTTTCCCACCATTTTATTAATTCGGGAATCAGTTCGGGCGGGTCCTGAAGATCGGCGTCGATTAGAATAGCGGCATCTCCTTTTGCATAATCGAGTCCCGCAATTATCGCATTTTCCTTGCCGAAATTCCGGGAAAAAGACACGTATGAGAAACGCGGATCGGCCTTTCTTTGCGATTTGACGATCTCAAGTGTTTTGTCCTTTGATCCATCATCAATTATCAACACTTCAAAATCATATTCATTGATACCGTTGATCAGTTTAATAACTCGTTCAAAGCAAAGGGGCAGAACATCCTGTTCATTATAAACGGGTATGATAATCGACATCAGTTTTTTCATTGAAACCACCCTCACAAGAATCTGTTTCCTTAATTAGAACGATTTAATATGAAAACTTACCTCTGTACTCTTCCCGACGCGTCACCGGACGATAATTTTTTTACTTCATCGACGGAAACCATATTGAAATCACCCTCGATAGAGTGTTTGAGACAGCTTGCGGAAACTGCGAATTCTATCGCTTCTCTGTCGTTGTATCCCGAAAGAAACGAATAAACAAGACCTGCTCCAAATGAATCACCTCCGCCGACTCTGTCGACGATATGGATGGGGTATTCCCTGCTGAAGCAGTGAACTCCGTTTCTGTAAAGCATTGCCGACCAAAGATTGTCGCTGGCCGATATAGATTTTCTCAGAGTAATCGCCACAGCGTCAAAACCGAATCTTTCTGTAAGCTGTGAAGCAACGTCTATATAACCCGATCTGTCAAGTTTTCCCTCGGTCACTGACGAATTCGCTGCTGTGATACCGAAAACATCAGCGGCATCCTCTTCGTTTGAAATGCAAACGTCGACGTACTTACAAAGTTCAGACATCGTCTCACGCGCTTTATCCTTTGTCCAGAGCTTCTTCCTGTAGTTGAGATCGCATGAGACTGTAACGTTCATTTCTTTTGCTTTCTTACATGCTTCAAGACAGATCTCCGCAACGTTCTCACCCAAAGCCGGCGTGATACCCGTGAAATGAAACCAGTCTGCCCCGTCAAATATTCTATCCCAGTCAAAATCAGAAACCGCAGCATTTGCGATTGCAGATCCCGCCCTGTCGTAAATGACCTTCGACGGACGCTGACTGGCGCCTTTCTCAAGGAAATAAATACCTATACGATCTCCACCCCTGACAACATAATCAGTGTTTACTCCGTAGCGTCTTAAAGAATTGACCGCCGCCTGACCAATGTCGTTTTCTGGAAGTTTTGTGACGAAATGTGCGTCAAGACCGAAATTAGCCAGAGACACCGCAACGTTTGCCTCTCCGCCTCCGAAAGTGACGCCGAATTTGTCCGCCTGAACAAACCTCAAATACCCCTCCGGCGCAAGTCTGAGCATCAACTCGCCGAAAGTGATGACTTTTTTCATTTTTAACCCTCCACTCGTATCATTCTTTGACTAAACGGAACGTGAAACCGGAAACGGGATCCTGCGACACAAACGATTCATCAAATCTCAGGCCCTGCTCGGAAAGATGAAATGCCGCTCTTGCAAGATGCTTTGTCGAAATTTCAATTTCTTTTCCGTCACAACACGAAAGGATCGATGACAGAAGCGGCGGAACGTGAAAGTCTCCGGATATTCTTTTCACCTTAAGTGAAAGCATTGTTGCAACTGCTTCCGCCGTCAATTTTGTGATCCGATCAAATTCACCGTTATTTATCAGATCCTTTTTGACCATCCAGCTTCCACCGCACGCAAAAACCTTAGGGAATGAAAGATAATCATTCAGATTCGAAGCATTAATCCCGCCCGTCGGCATAAACCTGACTTTTCCGTATGGTGCGGACATTGCCTTGATCATTTCAACTCCTCCCGCCGCTTCCGCAGGGAAGAATTTTACGGTGTCAAGGCCAAGGGACAAGGCGCGTTCTATGTCACTTGGCGTCGCGCATCCTGGAATCACGGGATAACCGCGGGAAATACAATGAGCAACAACGTCGGGATTAAGTCCGGGAGAAACGATAAATTTTGCGCCTGCGCCGACAGCCCGGTCCGCCTGCTCTCTGGTAAGTACAGTCCCGGCACCGACGATCATATCGGGATGCGACGCGGTCATTATCTTTATCGCCTCTTCAGCAGCTTCGGTTCTGAATGTGACTTCCGCGCACGGAAGGCCTCCGTTAGATAGAGCGTCCGCCAGAGGAGCGGCTTTTTTCGCTTCATCAATGGCAACAACTGGTACTATACCGATCAGAGACAGTTCGTCTATAAGATTCATAAGAATTTCCTCCTCTTGATTTCAAGTATATTGTACTATTCAGGAATGCCTTTGTCAATCATTTACATTTCGCGCAAGGCAAAAAGATCCAGATCCCACATCGGAATACAATTCTGCCTTCTGAAAAATAACCGGTAACAAGGATTAAAACTCCTGATCAAATCCGGGATTAAAAGAAAATCGTCCGTTCTGTGGTAAACAGAAACGGATAGAAACGGCTTGAAAATACGAATCGTCTTTTCGGCTCCGCGCAACGCGTTATACTCTTCCCCTTCAACGTCAAGTTTAATATAATCCACAGATTTACCGTCAAGGATCGCGTCGACCGTATTCCTTTCTATCGTTACAGAGGAGGCTCTTCTGCTCATTCCGTTGATTCCGGCACCGCGTCCTGAAGACGAAAAAAAGACAGAGCTTCCCTTTTTGTCAGATAAAACGACGTTATGAAGTATTATGTTCAGATTCTTGAAATTGTCAGAGAACTCTTTTAGTTTTCTGAAAGAAACAGGATCCGGTTCCACACAAAAAACTTCTTTGAGTTCCGGAAACGCCTCTGACATGACGCGAAGCGTATCACCCTTGTACGCACCGCCGTCAAAACATGTATCTATTTCATCACACGGCAATAATTCTTTTAAAGAATCGGACAGAGTTTGCGTAAGATTTAGGTACTTCAGTTTTCCGGTCAATCTGAAATTTACAAGATCACATAAGATCGATCTCGACAAATCGTCTGCGAGTTCAACCGAAAGTTTTTTTATTCTCTCCCCGAGTTTAAGGAAATGACAGTAATCAAACAGATCCCCTCCGTAAAGAGGAACTTCAGGTATTATCAGGTCGTGTTTAACGTCAAGATCTTCAGCGGTTTTGATGACTTCCGGCCTGTTCGAACCGAAGGCCATCAAAACGATAATATCGTCGCCAAATCGTCGAATGACGTCAGAATAGGAAGTCACCTTCATTCCGCGGAACACCCGGTCCCTTACGAAGCCGTCTGACGCAAAAATGCCGTCTACTTTTATGTTTTTTAATTCAAGAACGTCAAGAATCTTATCCGCACCGTTCCCCGTTCCGTAAATGACGATCGGTTTATCACGGTGCGTCAACGTATCCCAGAAAGAATATTTTTCAAACATTTTCCCGTTCATTCCGTAGGAAGTGAATCATCAAATCCGAGAAAATGCATGGCGTTCCGATAATAAACGTCTTCTCTCTCCCGGTGTGTAAGCGTGATCGCGTTGAATCTTTCGATCTCGCTTTCCATTGTAACTGTCGGATAATCTGTCGCAAACATAAGTCTTTCCGTGCCGATTTTTGAAATTATATAATCAGCTCTTTCGACAGTCATTGCCCAGAGCGCACTCGAAGTATCGTACCAGACGTTTTCTTTACCGGCAAGGTACTCAAGGGATTCGTCCCATGCCTTATACCCGCCGAGATGGGCGGCCGCAATCCTGAGTGCCGGAAAAGTTTCGGCGACATATGCGATCTTTCCGGGCTCTGAATATCTGTATTCCTTCCGGTCATCCCCGCTATGAAAATAAACCGGAATGTTTTTTGCAGCAGCGATTTCGTATAGAGGCATAAGCCGTTTGTCGTCAACGTCAACTGCCTGGATATCCGGGTGAAGCTTTATGCCCGAAAGACCGATGGAAAGCGCACGGTCTACTTCTTTCTCCATTTCGGTATAATCCTGATGCATCGCCATAAAGCCGGCAGCAATGAAACCGTCCTTTTTTGCTTTTGCGACACATTCCGCTGCGTATGAGTTTACTTTTTCGACCTGATGAGCGTTTGTCGCAACTGAAAGAATGAGAAAACCGTCAACAGAGTTTTTTTGACACTGTTCTTCAAGGTCGTCAAGCGTTCCGTAGCTGTCAACGGTAAAATCATAAAATTTACCGAGGTTGCGAGTCGCCTTTTCAACAATTTCGGGCGGGTAAACGTGCGTATGGGAATCAAACTTTTTAAACATCCGTACCTCCGTTGGTACATTAATACCGATTGAACTTTTCAGTTTTATATGTTATAATTAAAAAAACAAGAGCTGCGCTTTGCGGCGGGAGGGAGAAAACATGGATTGCGTATTTTGCGGAATAATAAAGGGTGATATCCCTTCAAAGAAGGTATACGAAGACGACACCGTTCTGGCGTTCAGGGACATAAATCCCGAAGCCCCGGTCCATATCCTCGTCGTACCGAAAGATCACATTTCATCCGCCGATATGATCGACAAAACAAATTCTGAGACGATCGCACATATCTTTGAAGTGATTCCCCAAATAGCAAAGGATGAAGATCTGACAAACGGATACAGGATTATCACAAACGTCGGTTCAGACGGGGGACAATCCGTTCCTCATCTGCATTTCCACATTTTAGGAGGTGCAAAACTTCCGCTTCATATGGGGATCTGACGTAATAATACCTCTGGGACGCCGGTTTTTACATCGGCGTCCCGTTTTTTATTTTACGAATTCAGAGTAGATAGATTTCAAAGCAGATTCAAAATCGTTTTCATCGACACCGATAATGATGTTAAATTCGGAAGAACCCTGGTCGATCATTTTTATATTGATATCGGCTTTAGTCAGTGCGTTGAAAACCTTCGCCGCGGTTCCTTTTGCCTTGACCATTCCTCGTCCGACGACGGCGATCAGAGCAAGTCCGTCTTCAATTGTAATTGAATCCGGTTCAACCATCGAACAGATTCGGTTGAGTATCCTGTCTCTGCTGTCGCCCATCATTTCCGTATCAAGCACAACGCTCATCGTATCAATACCTGACGGAAGATGTTCAAAGGATACGCCTTCTTTTTCGATTGCCTCAAGAACACGCCGGCCGAAACCGGTCTCGGAGTTCATCATTGCCTTTTCAATTGAAATAACGGAAAAACCCTTCTTGCCGGCAATTCCGGTGATAACGGTCGATGATTCAGGAGCTCCGATATCCGATACAATCATCGTTCCATTATTATCTGGGTGGTTTGTGTTTTTGATATTAATCGGAATACCTACCGAACGTACCGGGAAAATCGAATCTTCATGAAGAACTCCGGCGCCCATATAAGAAAGCTCACGCAGTTCCTTATATGTGATAGTGTCGATGGTCTTGGGTTCGTTAACGATTCTCGGATCGGCCATAAGGAATCCGTCAACGTCGGTCCAGTTTTCATATATCGAAGCAAACGTAGCTCTGGCAACAATTGAGCCGGTTATGTCCGACCCTCCGCGCGAGAACGTTTTGATCGTACCGTTGGGCATCGAACCGTAAAAACCGGGTATAACGGCGTGATTATGCTTTTTCAGTTCTGTTCCGAGAAGAGAATTCGTGATCTCCGGTTCAAAAATACCGTCATCCGCAAACTTTATAAACGGGGCGGGGTCAAGAAAATCGAAACCGAGAAACGACGCGAGAATCTTTCCGTTTAGATATTCTCCGCGGCTTGCGGCATAATCGCGGCCCGCGTGATGTGTGATCGCCCATTTAATATGAAAATATTCCTCGGTCAAATCAAGATCGATACCGAGCTCCCTGATTATCGAATCGTATCTCTCTGTTACATATGAAAACAATTCTTCAACATCTTCACCGGAAGACGAACGGTTATAGCACTCATAAAGCATGTCGGTTACTTTGCTGTCACCGGGGAAACGTTTTCCGGGAGCAGACGGTATCACGAACCTGATGCTCGGGTCCGACAAAACAATTCTCTTGACTTTTCTGAACTGTTCTCCTTCCGATAGAGAACTACCGCCGAATTTCGCAACTTTTAAATTAAGATCTGCTCCTTGACGGCTGATATTATAAGGCATACTTTAAACTCACTTCTTTCGTACTCATGTCCTGTTTTGTTATCTTTTTGTTATATGGTTTATTATATTTTATGCGACTTACGTTGTCAATGTTTGTTTTAAACAAAATAGACGCGCGATTATACGTATTTATAAATTATTTTGAAAAATTATTCATATAGCGTATGGATAATCGTGTTGACAAATTCCGAAAGCGATACTATAATTCTAAATGGGCGAAAGGAGGAGTCTTTTATGAAACAAAATACCGTTTTTTCATCAGCAAATATCATTCTTCCGTGCGTCAAAGATCAGGAGAAGTGGGCTGTTATCGCGTGCGATCAGTTTACGTCTGACGCCGATTACTGGAAAAAGTGTGCGGAATATATTGGGCAATCACCCTCAACATTCGATTTTATTCTTCCGGAGGCATACCTCGGTACCGAAAAAGAAAGAGAAAAAAAAGAATCGATCAGGCGTGCCATGGAAGCGATCGACAGTTACCCGCTCAGTACTGTGGACGGTTTTATTGCCGTCGAACGAACTCTACCGGACAAAAAGGTCCGGAGGGGACTCGTAGGAAAGATCGATCTTGAATACTACGACTATAAACCCAACTCCACATCACTTATCAGAGCAACGGAAAAAACGGTACTGTCACGTATTCCTCCGAGAGTAAAAATCAGATCTGAAGCAACTGTGGAAATTCCTCACGTCCTGATTTTCACAAAACCCGGATGTTCATTTATCAAAAAGGCCATAGAGCTCACAAAAGGGAAAAAAGCAGCCTACGATTTTCAACTTATGATGGGCGGCGGACACCTTAAAGGTTATTCCCTTTCCGGCGAAGAAAAAGAATCGGTTGAAGACGCTATTCTGGATTATGAAAAATCTGACGAGGAAGTATTGTACGCTGTCGGTGACGGTAATCATTCTCTCGCGGCTGCAAAATCATTTTATGAAGATTTAAAAGCAAAACTAGGCACTTCTGCGACGTCGCATCCGGCGAGGTACGCTTTGTGCGAGCTGGTCGATATAGACGACAGTTCGATACTTTTTGAACCGATTTATCGTATTTTGACCGAATGCGATCCGCACGACGTAATAAAAAAACTGTCAGATATATGCAGCAAGACAGGCGATCAGATCATAACAGCAGTAACTGCCGACAAAACGGAGACCATGTCGTTCAAAAATCCCGGTAACAGTCTGACAGTCGGCATTCTTCAAGAATTCATTGATAACTATATAAGTCAAAACCCATCGGTACGCTGCGATTACATTCACGGAGAGAAAGAATTGATCTCGTTTGCTCACAAGGAGAACTGTATAGGTTTTTTGTTCGACGGAGTCGATAAAGAAGATCTGTTTGACTATGTTTCCGTACACGGAACATATCCGAGAAAAACATTCTCAATGGGTGAAGCCAAAAGCAAACGCTATTATTACGAAATGCGGAAGATAATTCTCTGACGCCAATAAAAAATTAGCCGGGAGTTAATACTAACTCCCGGCTCGCTGTTTATCTTTTCGTCCTTACAAAATTAAAGTACATCGAAACGAACGGATCGTCGATTTCGGACTCTTTTTCACTCAGCAGATCCATCATCAACTTATTCGTTATAAGTTCGCGCTTGATTCTGCCGAGCCTGTCCTTTGCATCTTTATAGGAAAGATTGTCGATTTCTTCTTTGATGCTTTTTGAAAGCTCCGCAAGTTGATCAAATGATTCACGGTTAGAATCGGTAATATATTCAAACCCGATATAGGGACTTGTTGCAGAATCGAGATTCTGCTTTTTTGCAGTATGTTCTTGATCTTTGTCGCCCCAGTAGCTAATAGGCACACCGTAATCGGGATATGTAATGAAAATGTTACCGGTGTCTTCAAGATTCATTTTATAATCATCATTCAGCTTCAGGATAACGTCATTCGAAGGATCATACTCCCAGTTAACGTTCTCAGCACCGTACTGAAGCAGAGTTCTGAAATAAGTATCAGTGTTCAGATATGTGATAATTTCCATAGAACGCGCTACGTCCTTGGTATGTACGCTTACGGCAAACATACTCTTGAATACTACGCTCTCGTCTGCGTAAGGATAAGCATAAATTTTGATATCGTAATCGTCCTTGTACTTATCGAAAAGCGTGTAGTCGCCTTTTACCACTCCGACCGCGAACTTCTCGCCTTCACGTTCAACTCCGTCACCGACGTATCCGAGTTCTTTGAGTCGCTTCATCAGCAATATATTCTTCGAAACATCGGAATTCTCAAGCGTACGCATATTGAAATCGTCGGAAGAAACAGAAGTTTTAAAGTTATAATCGCTTTCGATTCTGTCCCCTATGAGCGACCAGGTCTGCCCTGTCGGATCATTCGAGAAGTAAACGATATTTCCCGCGTCAACTTCGCCAAGAAGAGGAACAACCCCGTCAAGCTTCATATTACCGATTTCGACAATAAAATCTTCACAGTCATACAAAGTTTGAAGATCGTCAAGGTCATAATCATATTTTTCACAGAGTTCTTTATTAATCAAAAGAAGTTGATATTCCCCTATGATGTGATTATTCGGGATAGCATAGGTTCCGCCTTGATTAGCGCATTCAAGAAAAGTAGGATAAACGTAAGTATAAAGAAGTCTACTGTTAGTACCCAGTTCGCTGCCAAGATCCTCGACGAGTTTATTGTCAATATATTCTTTATATTTATCGTACCCGCGGATCAGGAAGATGTCAAGCTGGTCATCCTTGACGGCAGGATAACCGCTCGAATCAGTTGAATTCTCATTTGAGGAACTGTCTGATTTTTTATCAGTCCCGGTTTTTGCATTTTCCGGTCCCTTGCCGTGTATAGCAAGCTCGACGATTTCCTCGCGTCTTTTTTCCTCTTCTTCCGCCGCCTTCTGTTTAACGTCGGCGATCCCGGTGATTTTCGAATCAACGATATCCTGATATTCACTGTCAGGAATGGCGTGAAGTTCTATATGCGTCTGAAATTTGACTTCAAGAACTTTGTTCATCTGCTCCTGAACTTTTTTTACCGCCTCCTGAGACGTTCCCTCGTCGGTAGGAATCCAGAGAGAAAGCGTCATAGGCTTTCGGGCGCCTGCAGACGACGCGGCTGAAGTATCGTTATTCTTTTTCTTTCCGGAACAACCGGCAAGAACGGCAGAGACGATAAAAATCAAACTTATTAATACGCAAAGCAGTTTCTTACTCATCAGGATCCTCCCAAAAAATGCACATTTATGTTTTCAGAATCAAACATACAAGATATATTATATCCTCGAATATTTTCTTTGTCAAGTATCAAAGAGTCAAACAACAGGTAAACTGCGCTGAAGGTCAGTTAAGATAATCTTTGAGTTTTTTTGACCTGCTCGGATGTCTGAGTTTTCTCAATGCCTTTGCCTCGATCTGACGGATCCTTTCGCGGGTGATGTTAAACTCATGGCCGACTTCTTCAAGGGTGCGTGCTCTTCCGTCATCAAGACCGAATCTGAGTTTCAAGACAAGTTCTTCACGTGGTGTCAGGGTTCTCAGAACTTCATTGAGCTGTTCTTTGAGCATTTGATAAGATGCAGCATCCGCAGGCGCAGGGGAATCGTTATCGGGGATAAAATCACCCAGGTGGCTGTCGTCTTCTTCACCGATCGGCGTTTCAAGAGATACGGGATCACGTGCGATCTTCATGATCTCGCGGACTTTTTCGGTCGACATCCCTATTCTCTCTCCGATCTCCGCAGGTGTGGGATCATGACCGAGCTCCTGAAGCAGCTGTCTGGAGGTCCTTGAAACTTTGTGTATCGTTTCAACCATATGAACGGGGATCCTTATGGTCCTCGCCTGATCGGCGATTGCTCTCGTAATTGCCTGTCTGATCCACCACGTTGCATACGTCGAAAATTTATAACCTTTGGTGTAATCAAATTTTTCAACCGCTTTCATCAGTCCGAGATTTCCTTCCTGGATCAGATCAAGAAAGAACATCCCCTTACCGACGTATCTTTTTGCGATACTTACGACAAGGCGCAGGTTCGCCTCTACAAGCTCGTTTTTAGCGGACTGGTCTCCGTTGATCATCTTCTCCGCGAGTTCAAGTTCCTTTTCTGCGGAAAGAAGAGGAACTTTTCCGATGTCCTTTAAATACATACGCACCGGATCATCAACGGCGAGGCCTTCTTGCGATAGAATGTTTTCAACAGAATCAGCATCGTCAAACTCATTTTCATCCTCTTCCAGATCACTGAATTCATCGGAACCTATGTAATCGGAATCATCAATAGCCGCGTCGTCAAGAGAGTCAAAATCCTTGTCGTCGGAAACGTCGTCCCTGCGTCTGCTCACGCCGTCAAGATCATCTATGTCGTTTTCGAACTTAGAGACCTCGTCCTCATCCATTTCGCTGTCATGTATCTTTTTCTTTTCGCTCACTTTTTCCTTCTCCGTTTCTGTTTATTGTTTTAAATTTGATTTGTTTCTTTTTTTTGAAATAAGATCCTCAAGTGAGACCTTTCCGTCTTGGGTACCGTTATTTGATTCCCTTAGAGCGGAAAGATATTTCCCGTAGACCTCATCGCAGTTCGTCAAGCCCTTTCTTGAGGTCTGCATCCTGATCACTCTTGATACCTCATCAGAACTGAACTCTACGGGCAGCAGACCGATACTGAACGTCCCTTCCTCGAGATAAGGTTTCATGAACGAAAACAACCTTTTATTGAAATCTGTGGAAAAGTCATTCTCGCTGATCTGTTCTGAGTCTACTTTTATCTTATAAAATGCTGGCTCTGTCACAAGCAATCCAATAATTTCTTCTTCAAGGCGTGCCTTTTTCGGGGATTTTGCGTAATCGCGATTGACCCTGTCGGAGAGACCTGACGTTATCCGTATATATTCCCCGGTACTCTCTTTTTTACGTGATCTTTCGCGTTTTTTTATTGCGAGTTCAACGTCCGCTGCGACGCTTTGCTTTTCGATTCCAAGGAATTTTGCCGCCCTTGTAATATAAATCTCTCTTTCAACCCGAGAATAGATCTCTGAAATAAAATTACATATTTCCCCGGAAATACGGATGCGGTCCTCATCCGATTCAACGTTGTATTTCTTTGCCAAATTATCAAGAAAATAATCAAAACGCGATCTGCTTCCGTCCAGGAGACGGTTGAAGTTCTCTGCGCCGAACTTTTTCAAGTATTCATCCGGGTCTTTTGCGTTCTCTACGACAAGTACGCGCGCGTCGATCCCCGCCTCTCCAAGGATACCGAAAGCGCGATTTGCAGCTTTCTGTCCCGCCTCGTCGCTGTCATAAGCAAGTATGACCTTTGAAGTATACTTTTTAATTATGCGTGCATGTTCGGAAGTCATCGCAGTTCCGAGCGTGGCGACGGCGTATTCAATACCGTGAGCATACATAGCGATGGCGTCCATATATCCTTCACAGACGATAAGACGGTCAGCACAGTTATTTTTTGCAAAATTGAGAGCAAACAGATTTTTGTTTTTTTTGAAAGCAGGCGTGTCGGAAGAATTTATGTATTTCCGATTGCTTGCGCCAAGCGTCCTGCCGCCGAATGCAATGATATTCCCGGAAATATCGATGACCGGAAACATTACCCTTTCACGGAAAAAATCGTAGACCCCGTTGTCACCTTTACCGCAAAGAGAAGCATCAACCATCTCTTTATCGGTAAATCCGAGTTTCCTCAGATGATCCCTGAGCTGCGAACCCCTGGGAGCATATCCGATGCCGAACCGTTTGACGATTTTAGAATCAAGTCCGCGGTTGTCAATGATATATCTTCGTGCGTCAGCGCCGACCTTATCGTCAAATAGCATTTCGCGAAAGAATTTCGCCGCTTCAAGGTTCATCTGAAGAACTCTGGCGCGGCCCGTCGAGTCGTCTTTTTCTGCGGAGTCAAAACTCGGGAGCGTGATCCCTACCCGTTTTGCGAGAAAATCCACCGCGGAAACGTAGTCAAGATTTTCCTGCCTCATGATAAAAGAAATCACGTCTCCGCCTGCTCCGCACCCGAAGCAGTAGAATGACTGTGTGTCCTCGTAAACGGTGAATGAGGGCGTTTTTTCACTGTGAAAGGGGCAGAGGCCTTTCATGTTCTTCCCTGCCTTTTTGAGCGTTACGTAAGAGGAGATGACGTCAACGACGTCGTTTCTGTATCTGACGTCTTCAATGATATTTTGCGGGATCATAAAATCGCCTCCTTTCACGCAACATTATGCCAATAACCATGTACCGAAAACGGGACGACCGGAAAGATTTCAGATATTAGACGGCGTGCTCCACACTCCGGGAACAAACAGTTCTTTAAAAATGTCTATGGCGTATCTGTCAGTCATCCCGGAAATATAATCGCAAACACATCGTTTGACGCCCTCTTCTTCGATATTGCAGTAATACTGCTCCGGCATTTTTTCGGGATTTCTGACGAAATAATCGAAAAGATGTTCAAGAAGTTCCATCGCCTTACTTTCCTCGCCTTTTGCAACGGGATTGTGATAAACGTGATCGAAAAGGAAATCACGGAGTTCATTCGTTGCGTCGGCGATCTCGGACGTCATAGTTATCTCGTTTTTCCCGGAACTTGCCTCCACAACGGAATTGACCATGGTATTGATCCTTTGGCTGTGTGTCTCACCGAGAATCTTTCGCAGGCGCAGAGGAACGTCCTCCCGATCAACGATGCCGGCGCGGCAAGCGTCATCAAGATCATGGTTTATATACGCGATCCTGTCTGCGAATTTGACGATTACACCTTCAAGAGTGGACGCTACGGAATCACCGGTGTGGTTAACGATACCGTCACGAACCTCCCAGGTCAGATTGAGGCCTTTTCCGTCTTTTTCAAGTTTTTCTACAACTCGAAGTGACTGTTTGTAATGTGTAAAGTCGGGTGAGAAACACTTTCTCATCACAAATTCGCCGGCATGACCGAACGGCGTGTGTCCTATATCATGTCCCAGCGCCGCGGCTTCACACAGATCTTCGTTCAAAAGAAGAGCGCGGGAAATAATTCGAGCTATCTGTGTGACTTCAAGAGTATGTGACAGTCGAGTTCTGTAGTGCTCTTCCGTAGGAAGAAGAAACACCTGGGTCTTATGCATAAGTCTTCTGAATGATTTGGAGTGAACGATGCGGTCTCTGTCGCGTTGAAACTCAGTTCTTATGCTGCAAGGTTCGCATGGATATTCTCTTCCGCGGGTATTCTCGGTCAAAAAAGCATATTTCGATAAAGATTCACGCTCACGTTTATAAAATATTTCTCTCAGACAGGACTGCTCCGACATATTATCACCTTGAAATATTATTTTTAATTAATATACGTAATTCTTAAGGAAATATCTTTTTTTACAAAAGAGTCGGTCTCTCTGTCTCGAAGATGATAGTGACTGTTTCCCTTCCGGACGTCAGATCGGCGACCAGTTCAGTCAGTAAATCTATCTTATCCTTCTTTACGGAAATATCCATCTGAACACTCTCGCCGAAAGAGACGTTTTCCTCAGCTGCGCCGATCTGCCGGAGCATATTTACGAGTTTTTGATATTCGGAATAAGAAAATGACGCCCGACATATAAGATACGGTTCAAAAATGACCTTTTCGCCCGAATTAAGCGCGCATGACGCAGCAGCGGAATAAGCTCTGATCAAACCGTTTGCGCCAAGCAGTATTCCGCCGAAATACCTTGTTACAACTATTGCGACGTCAGTGATACCGGACATTTTAAGCGAATTCAGCACAGGCATCCCGGCAGTGCCCTGAGGTTCTCCGTCATCAGAATACCGTGCGTAAGTACCGTGATCGATATAGTACGCGAAAACGTTATGTGTTGCGTCCGCGTACTTCCTTTTTATTTCCGAGATAAACTCCATGGCACTTTTCTCGTCGCAAACCGGGGAGAGGTTTGCAATGAATCTGGACTTTTTCTCAATTATCTCGCATTCCACCGGTCCTTTGACAGTGATCCTATTACCCGGCAATATTTCAGGATCGTTTTTTTTCACCTTGACCTCCGTCTCTATTCCTCAATAACGTATTTTTTTATCTTGCCGTAAATCCTGTTATCCACAGTCGCCGAACAAATTATCGAATCATGACCGTATTCCGATTCCACCGAATCAGCCTCTGAATACAACATGTTGACGATAGCGCCGTCGGATAATGCGAACCGGCATTTCACTCTGCGTTTTCCCTGATTGACGAGGGTAAGAAGTTTTACTGCAAGCTCGTCGATCCCCTCACCCGTAAGGGCGGAAACAAAGCAGCAGTCGTACTCCGAAGTCGAAAATGAACTGAAAGATGAAATAATTTCGCGATCAGCGGCATCTGCTTTGTTGAAAACGAAAAGTTTGGGCTTTTGACCGGCGCCAAGTTCTTCAAGAGTCGAAAGAGTGACCTGAAGTTTCTTTTCGCACTCAGGGTCTGATATATCTGAAACAATGAGCAAGATATCGGAATACGACGCTTCGTCCAAAGTCGATTTAAATGCCTTTATCAAATGATGAGGCAGCTTATTTATGAAGCCGACGGTGTCGGTCAGCAGAATTTCCGTCCCTTCGGGAAAAACAAACCTGCGAGTAGTTGTATCCAACGTGGCAAAGAGTTTATTCTCGGCAAGAATATCTGCGGACGTCAAATAATTGAGCAGCGTTGATTTACCGGCATTTGTATATCCGACTATTCCGACGCGGCAGAGTCCCGAACGGTCCCTTGCGCTCCTCATTGTCGCACGAGCCGCAGAAATCTTCTCGATCTTTTCTTCAAGCGCTGCGATCTTCGCTCTAGTTCTCCGTCTGTCGATCTCGAGCTTCGTTTCCCCCGGGCCCCTTGATCCGATGGAACCGCTGGCTGTTCCGCCAAGCCGAGACATGGACTTCCCTTTTCCGACAAGACGGGGCGACGTGTAATTCAGTTGTGCAAGTTCTACCTGCAATCTTCCTTCCGCAGACTTCGCATGTAAAGCAAAAATATCGAGAATAAGCATGCTTCGGTCGATAACCTGCACATCTCCTCCCAGTTCGTCTTCGATGTCTCTGATTTGTGAAGGTGTGAGCTCGGTATCAAATACCACCATCCCGGCTTTTTCATTTTCGCAAACGTCAGCAAGTTCCTCGATCTTTCCTTTTCCGAGAACAGTCTTACTGTCCGGTTTATCACGCATTTGTGTGACGCGTGCAACCGCTTCTCCGCCCGCGGTCTTAAGAAGAGATTCCAGTTCATCAAGAGAAGACTCGGCCTCTTGATCCTCCCCCTGACCATAAACGCAGCAAAGAATCGCTTTGAAATCATTTTCCGTTGTATTATCGATCAGTTTATGTTCTTCCATATTGCCTCCATAAAAAGGAAAAACCGGACAGGAAGTGGGCTGAAAACACCTCGCTTATCCTGTCCGGCAGAATCCCGAACAAAACAGTACGAATAACGACTGCAATTATTTGCCGCTCTTTTCAAGACGCTTCTTGAACTTGTCAACGCGCCCGCCTGAATCGACAAACTTCTGCTTACCGGTGAAGAAAGGATGACACTTGGAGCAAATATCTACCTTTATCTCATTTCCGGCGTCACATTTGGTTGAACGGGTCTTAACTGTTTCGCCGCAAGCGCAGCGTATAGTTACTTCCTCATATTTCGGATGAATACCCGATTTCATCGCCTTCACCTCATTCCTCAGAAAATCATGCGGATAGTATTATACCACATAAAATCTTTGTTTGCAATAGTTTTTTTTCTTTTCTCTGAAAAATGGATCTATAACTTATGGATGACAAATGCTATTTCGAGATTTTTGTTGATTTCAGACGATTATTATGCTATAATAATCCTATAAAAATACATTATTTTTGCTTCTGTAATCTCATTTGAATGTCATACGCTTCAGCAGAGCGGTCAGACTTTTCAAACATCCCTTTGATGACGCGATAAAATGATGTATAAATTGCGTTCTTATGCGAAGGAGGACTTATCTATGGCAACCAAGATACTTGTGGTTGACGACGATCCCAACATCTGCGATTTGTTGAGACTTTATTTTGAAAACGAGGGTTACGAAGTAAAAACCGCAAACGACGGCGTCGAAGGAATTAACTTTTTCAAAATGTATTCGCCAGACCTTGTACTTCTTGATATCATGCTCCCCAAAAAAGACGGCTGGCAGGTTTGCAGAGAAATAAGAGAAACTTCTTCAAAACCGGTGATCATGATTACTGCCAAAGGCGAAGTATTCGACAAAGTCCTCGGTCTTGAACTCGGAGCGGATGATTTCGTTGTCAAACCGTTTGACATGAAAGAACTATCGGCTCGTATCAAAGCTGTTCTTAGACGCTATTCCGCTCAGGATTCACACGAGTGGAACGAGGTTGTCGAGTTCGATAAAATAGAGATCAGTCTACAGAAGTATGAGCTGAAACTCAACGGTCATCCTGTTGATATACCTCCGAAGGAACTCGAACTATTGTATTTTCTCGCATCAAATTCAAACAGAGTTTTCACAAGAGATCAGCTTCTTGACAAAGTCTGGGGTTTTGATTATCTCGGCGATTCGCGAACAGTCGACGTTCACGTCAAAAGACTTCGTGAAAAGCTTGAAAACGTCTCCGACAAATGGTCTCTCAAAACCGTCTGGGGCGTTGGATACAAATTTGAGGTGATACAGTAACCCTTCGGTCTCACCGTTTCCCTGTTTGCTAATCGATCAATCTGACCGGTGCAGATCAAAATACTGCACCGGTTTGGATTTTATTCCAGAAAGGTACCGCCTCAAATGTTCAAAAGCGTTTTTTTGAAATATATCAGTGCGTTCATGCTGATTTACACCGGATCGGTTATAATCCTTCTATCTGTTTTCACTTCGCAGATACGGACGTATAACGTCAACGTTAAAACAGATACGTTATCAAACGCCTCGATGTATATTTCCAAGGCCGTTGAGGGCGACTACGAAACTTATCTGTCAATACCACACGGCGGAGGCGCAAATTTCCCGATTTACGTTCTGAGAAACACCGATGAGATATCAAAAACCATCGACATTATGAATACCAATCCGGATAAATATATCGTTTTTATATCGGATGCGGAAGGTCGTGTTCTGTTGACGGGAGGTTTTGATCCTTCAAGCGATTTCCCGGACAATTCATCCGGTACCAAATCAACTCTCCCCGACGAACTAATCAAAACACTGAAAAAAGAAAGTAACGATAACTTCATTTCAGATCTCGGAGGAGTGCTTGATAACGACTACGTCATTTACGCGAGAGCTATCCATGACAAATCGGGCGAAATGGTCGGAACCGTCGTAGCATGTTCGATGCACTCGGGTATCAATGCACTTCTAAGCACAACGATCAAAAAAATACTTATCACCTCTCTCTGGCTGCTGCTTGCCGGTTTGATCGCTGTTTATCTGATAAGTGAACGACTGGTTTCCCCTTTACGAGCAATGAACAGGGCGGCAAAGGAATTCGCAGCTGGAAGGTTCGACGTAAGAGTTCCCGCTCACGGAAGAGACGAAGTGTCAGAACTTGCAAAGGCATTCAATAATATGGCCTCTTCTCTTGAGTCAAACGAAGAGATGAGAAGATTGTTTCTCGCCAATGTATCTCACGACCTCAGGACACCGATGACCACGATATCCGGATTTATTGACGGAATACTTGCCGGCGCTGTTCCGGAAGAAAAGAGGGACTATTATCTCGGAATCGTTGCGGACGAGACCAAAAGGCTGTCCCGTCTTGTGAGCGCACTTCTCGACATCACAAGAATACAGGTGGGTGAAAGAAAGTTTAACAAAACAAACTTCGACATCTGCGAAATGTGCAGACAGGTTGTGATATCATCAGTTCAGAGGATCGAAGAAAAAAATCTTGACGTACGTTTCATTTTTGATCTCGACAATATGTTCGTGTTCGCAGACGAGGACGCCATACACCAGGTGATTTACAATCTTGTTGACAATGCGATCAAATTTTCGTATAATAATGGAGTGTTTGAGATAAGAGTCAAAGATGAACAGCAAAAAATCTCCGTAAGTGTATATAACGAAGGACAGGGCGTCGACGAAAAAGACATCGCGTATATTTTTGACAGATTCTATAAGGGCGATAAAAGCCGCGGCCTTGACAAGACCGGGACAGGACTCGGACTTTATATCTCAAGAACGATAATCGAAGCACATAAAGAAAAAATAAACGTCGAAAGCGAATACGGATCCTGGTGCAGATTCACGTTTACTCTCGAAAAAGGAACACAAACAAGAAAAAATCTGCCATCGTCAATTTGAGATTCAATTGTTTAATCAACAACAAGAAAGGTCTTGGGCATGAACACTCTAAAAAAAATCAGAAACGGGTTCTGTCGGTTTCTTGATAGGTACATTATCTCAAAACCAGTCAGGCTTTGGAAATGGGTCGTCGGACGGCCGATGAGATTTATCATCAAGGCGAAGGCGGCTGTTCTTGCCGCGATTTACCCTCTTCTGTGCCTAGCCGGAATGGAATACATGAATTTCGGCAAATTCGACAAAGTCAAGAGTCTTTTCAAGACGAGACAAAAGGTTATAGAGCTTGATCTGATTATTCTTTACATCATCTTCGTAATGCTCATTCTTCTCGTCAAGAGAATATGGATAGCGTGCGCGATCATGGGAAGCGTGTCCTCCGCACTGACTATCGCCAGTTTCCTTAAATATCAAAACGTGGGCGAATACTTATATCCCTGGGATCTCCAACAGACCGGAAACGTCGGAACATTGACAGAATTTATAAACACTTCGCTGTATCCCGCTCATTTTATAATAGTTATTTCGCTTCTGCTGATAACCGCATATATCGGTTTCTCAAGATTATCTCTGCGTATAAGATGGAATATCAGGATCCCGGCGGCAATCATAGCGACACTCGCGATCATAAATACATGTTTCACTCCCGAGACGTCTCATAAAATCCTGACAACGCATTCGATGTCGCTGGTAGACGGAGCGCTTCAAACGTCAAACTACAGCCAAAACGGTTTTGTCGGAGCAACGACGGTCAATATCTTTTCGGACATTCTTGCAGAACCTGAAGGATATTCCGAGGAAGCGATCGATAATATATTAAAACCGTATAAATCAAAAGAAGCGGGCGAATTCTTCAAAGAAACACGCCCCGACGTTATCCTTATCCTGCAGGAAAGCTTCTGGGACGTTCTTAAGTTGAATCTTGCCAACCCCGACGCGGTAAGTTTTTCCGACGATCCTTTAAAAAATTTCAGAGAGATATGCGACAGAGAAAACGCTTATTCAGGTATTTTTATTTCAAACGCTTTCGGCGGCGGTACTGTCAGGCCCGAATTTGAAGTACTAACCGGAATGACTTCAGATGCTTTGCCCGGAGGATGTGTTCCCTATCAATACCTGAAGAAGAATATGGAAAGCTATCCCTTGATGCTCAAAAAACTCGGCTATAGGACGATCGCACTCCATCCATACGTTCCGTCATTCTATCTGAGAAATACAAAATACCCTTTGATCGGTTTTGATGAACTTTACTTTGAAGAAGATCTGCTAAGAGAAAACCGAAGTCTGTATGAAGTTCGCGGACACAGAGTTTCCGACAGAAGTTTTGTAAACTATATGAAATACTTTATTGAACAAAGCCGGGAAGACGAACCGGTCTTCATGTTCGGTATAAGTATGGCCAGTCATCAGCCGTTCGACAACGCGTTTACAGAGAGTGAATTAAAAGTCAAGGTCTCAAGCGGGGTACTGGATTCAAAGACGCTGCATACCGTTCAACAGTATACACAAAGAGATTTCGATGCAGACAGAGCGATCCTCTCTCTTGTCGAATACGTCGACAGCCGCGAAAAGCCAACTGTGCTGGTCCTGTTCGGAGACCATGCTCCGACTTTAGGCGCCGGATTTGCCGCATACGCTGAAACAGGGGTTATGCCTCAGGACGTTTATCTCAGCAATCAGCAATCTCGCGATTTGTACGGAACGCCTTTCCTGATCTATTCAAATTTCGACCTCAAGGAAACAGAGATGATCGAGAAAAAAGACGATCCGGGCATCGATAAACAGTACATTGCTTCTTATAATCTCATGAATGCTGTAATGGAAATGATAGACGGTCCGAGAACTCCGTTTATGGAATTTCTTAAAGATTTTCACGATACGGTTCCAGATTACAATACGCGAACGCACGTTCCGGAAACACCGCTTATCAAACAGTTTTTCAACGATCATAAAATGATTACTTATGACAGGATGAGGGGAAAGAGATACTCACTGAAAGATTTTGATGAATAAAAACTTCACTCCCGAGTGAATACTTTAGAAAGTATGATTCGGGAGTGATTTTTTGAACGAGGTGCTATCTTTTACGAACTCCTTCAAGGAGAATGAAAGAATTATTGACGTTGCATTGAATACTAAAAAGTCTTTCGACCTGAAAAAACGTTGTTTTAAATTGGGAAACGTCGACGCAATAATCTATTATATTGAGGGATTTACCAATTCGCACTCCATGCAAAAAATCATGGAATTCTGGACGGAAAACAAATCGACACTTAACTTTGAGGACGGCGAATCGTTCGTGTATTCGAGTATTCCCGTTCCGGATGCAAAAAAGGTCAATAAAATCAATGAAGCGGTGTATAACGTAATGAGCGGGCGGTCGCTTCTTTTATGTGAAAAATTTGTTAATCATGGTGTAATAATCGATTTAAGAACGTACCCGACGCGGTCGATCGAAGAACCTGAAAACGACAGAGTAATGCGTGGAAGCCGCGACGGTTTTGTTGAAACGTTGATGACGAATATTTCAATGATAAGACGGCGGATCCGGGATCCCGGACTGAACGTAGTACACGTTACGGCGGGAAGGAAAACAATGACCGATATTGCGCTTTGTTATCTCGAAAACAAAGCGGACGAAAGGTATGTATCCGAACTCACGGAGAAAATTAAAAATCTCGACACCGATTCTCTTGTCCTCGGTCATCAAAACGTCATTGAAACGCTGGTAAAAACTAACTGGTTAAACCCGTTCCCCAAAGTCAGAGCTTCCGAGAGACCCGACGCGGCGTCCGCCGCGATCTTGGAAGGAAGAATCATTTTGCTGTGCGACAACAGTCCGGAGGCCTTAATTTTTCCCACTTCCCTTTTTGATTTTCTACAAGTGACGGACGATTATTATTTTCCTCCGCTCACGGGGTCATATCTTCGTATCCTTCGTCATATAATATTCTGGTTGACTATATATCTGATCCCGGCATGGTATCTTCTTCTGCGTCATCAAAGCATCCTTCCGGACTGGCTCCATTTTCTTGTGCCCGCAAATCCCGGTGAACTCCCGATATTTCTGCAGATCCTTTTGACAGAATTTGCAATTGACGGGCTGAAGCTGGCATCTCTGAATACGCCGAGCATGATGACCAATTCCCTTTCGATCGTCGGAGGTCTGTTGCTGGGAGATATTGCAGTCAAAGTCGGATGGGTATCGCCGGACGTGATCCTATATATGGCGTTTGTCGCGATCGCAAACTTTACGCAGACAAGTTTTGAACTCGGGTACGCGTTTAAATATCTGCGTGTTCTAACTTTGACTCTTGCCGCTTTATTTGATTTATGGGGATTTTTAACAGCAATCGTAATCGCTGTTCTCCTGATAACAACGAATAAAACGGCAAACGGAAAAAGAAATTATCTGTACCCGCTGATTCCTTTCGATGGAAGAGCATTGATGAAACTGTTTTTCAGAATGAAAAAAGACGACTGAAACAGGACCGCGGCAAACTAAATTTGCCGCGGTCCTTATTATTATCTGTCTTCCCTGAAATAAGGCAGTCCGAGATGAGCCGGTGGCTGATTCTCCCGTTTTTTTCTTGCGCTGGTAATAATCAGAACTATTATCGTAACAGCATAGGGGAGCATTTCGAGAAGATCCGTTTGAGCGAATGAGATATTCTTGATATATGCGCTTGCATTAAACAACATTCCGAATAGTATCGAACCGAAAATACCGATATTAGGCTTCCAAACGGTGAAAATAACGAGCGCGATCGCAAGCCATCCCATTGCCTCTATCGTATATTCCCACGATCCAAAAAGGTTGTCCATAATGTAGCAAAGGCCGCCTAACCCCGCGATTCCGGAACCTATCATGGTCGTAACATATCTGTATCTCGTCACGTTGATCCCGGCTGCGTCTGCAGTCGCCGGATTTTCTCCGACGGCGCGTATATTAAGCCCTACCCGCGTTTTTGAAAGAATTATCGACGATATGATGGCAATAGCAAGAGCCAGATATACAAGAATACCGTAGGAAAGAAATAATTTACCGAACCATCCGAGTTTTTTTGCAAAAGGAAGCGGTCTGGTAAAGTACTTTGCGGCAAAAGCGAAAGATTGCGTTTTACTGATAATATACCCGGTAAGACCTGTACCAAGCGTCGTGAGGATAAGTCCGGTCACGTTTTGATTTGCGTGTAGGGTAACAGTAAAGAAGCAGTAGATAAGTCCCATCAGCATACCGCCGATAAATGAAACAAGGATCGGAAGGATAACAGCTACCAATGGAATAACGTTCAATTTTCCAACCGAGGATCCGTAGGCATATTCAACAGCACATCCGAAAGCCGCGCCTGCAGACATAATACCTGGGAGTCCGAGATTCAGGTGACCGGATTTTTCCGTCAACGTTTCGCCCGTTGAACCGTAAAGGAACGTCATTCCTGTCCTGACAGACTGAGAAAGGAATTCAATCATTGTCCGCAACCTCCTTCTGACTGTGTTTTCTGAACACAATTCTATATCTTATGAAAAACTCACAACCAACGATGAAAAACAGTATGATAGCTGTTGTAATATCGGCGACGTCGCTGATGTTGAAGTCTGATTTGACTTGTATCGCGCCGACTTGGAAGAAAACGATCAGAATAGATGTCAGCATCATATATAAAGGGTTGAACTTTGCGAGCCATGATACAAGAATCGCTGTGAAGCCGCGTCCTTTTGCAGCGGTTGTTGATATAGTATGATTAATCCCGCCGCAGATAAGCACACCTGCAAGTCCGCAAAGCATACCAGAGATAAGGACTGTCCTTATAATAACCTTTTTCACATTTATGCCGATATATCTCGCTGTTTTTTCGCTTTCACCCACTACAGCGATTTCATAACCGTGTTTGCTGAAGCGGAGATATATAAACATGATTACAGTCAAAACGACAATTATGAGAATATTAAGAAGCCATTTATTTCCAACGGAAGGTAAGCCGTATCCGTGCATCGGTTCGAGAACGCCGGAACCACTCTTGACCCAGGTATCAAGGCAAAAACAGACAAGTTGAATCGCAATGTAGTTCATCATTAGTGTAAACAGGGTTTCATTTGTATTCCACTTTGCTTTACAAAGTGCAGGAAAAACCGCCCAAATTGCTCCGGCCAGGATACCGGAAACGAAAATGAGCACCCATAGAAGACCGTTCGGGATCTTTCCGCCGAGATAAAACATGCACGCGATAGAAGCGAGACCGCCCACAAGAACCTGCCCCTCCCCGCCGATATTCCAGAAACGCATTTTGAACGCGGGAGTCAAAGCAACGGCAACGCAAAGCAGAAGTGCCGCTTCATGAAGAAATGACCAAAAAAGTGTCGGTGTGGAGAATGCGCCACGGATCATAGATTTGAAATAACCGACGGGATTAATTTTTTCAGCAAGCACGACGACAAGGGACGAAACTATTATTGCAACGATGATCGCGATTGCCCTTACTAGAATACTCTTAAGACCGGACAGCTCATCACGTTTTATAACATGGAACAACGGCTCATGTGCACTTTTTGTTTCCGATCTGCTTTTCATTCACCCTCACCCCCTTCGGCAACGGTCTGTTCAATCTCCGGAGATTTAGTCATCAAAAGGCCAATCTCTTCTTTTGTGGTGCTTCTTGCATCGACCAGCCCGGTCACACGACCGGATCCTATAACAAGGATTCTGTCGGACAATTCAATGAGGACATCAAGGTCTTCTCCCACAAAAATCACGGCAACGCCGTTCTTTTTCTGTTCATTTAAAAGATTATAAATCAGATAAGAAGAGTTGATATCAAGTCCGCGAACAGGATATGCAGCCATCAGGACTGTCGGCGTGGAAGCAATCTCGCGCCCGACAAGGACTTTTTGAACATTTCCTCCTGACAGTCTTCGAACGGGTGTATTAGGCCCGGGTGTAACGACCTCCAAGCTCTCTATGATTTCATTTGCAAGGTCTCTCGGCTCCTTGCGTCTGAGAAATGCAGAATGCCCTTTTCTGTAGCTTCTGAGCATCATATTATCAACGATATCCATGTTGCCCACAAGCCCCATTCCCAAACGGTCTTCGGGAACGAATGACAAACGAACCCCGAGCTGTCGAATCTGTATAGGTGTTTTATCTCGAAGATTTTCTTCCTCGCCTGTGGATGGATCAATATAAGAAATCAAACCCGATTCGACATGCTGAAGGCCTGCAATTGCCTCCAGGAGTTCTCTTTGACCGCTTCCCGCGATACCGGCGATGCCGAGTATTTCCCCGGAACGTGCGGTAAATGATACGTCATCGAGTACCTTTGTGCCCTCACGGTTAATACATTCTAGATCTTGTATTATAAGTCTATCGACGGGATCAACGGGATCGATCCGCTCAATATTAAGTGTGATTTTTTTACCGACCATCGCCTCCGTAAGCGAAGAAACGGTGGCGTCGCAGGTATTGACTGTGCAAATATACTCGCCCTTGCGCAAGACAGAGACCCTGTCGGATAAAGACAGCACCTCGTGAAGTTTATGAGTAATGATGACTATAGCCTTACCGTCTTCACGCATTCTTCTCAGAACAGCAAATAGTTTTGATGTTTCCTGAGGAGTAAGAACGGCAGTGGGTTCGTCAAGAATAAGTATATCAGCACCGCGATAAAGGACTTTAATGATCTCGACCGTCTGTTTTTCGGAAACAGACATCTCATAGATTTTTTTCATCGGATCAAGTTCAAAGCCATACTTGACAGCAATCTCAGAAACTCGGTGTGCCACGTCGGAAAGCTTATACATTCCTTTTTCGTTCAGGCCGAGAATGATATTTTCAGCAGCAGTGAAGACATCAACAAGCTTAAAATGCTGATGGATCATTCCTATCCCGTACCTGAATGCGTCCTTCGGAGAACGGATCACGACTTCAGTACCATCGATAAAAATCTCTCCGCTGTCGGGATAGTAGATCCCGGCGATCATGTTCATAAGGGTCGTTTTCCCGCTTCCGTTTTCACCGAGTATGGAAAGGATCTCGCCGCGTCTGACGTCAATACTAACATTCTTGTTGGCGGTTATCCTTCCAAACGTTTTCGTTATATTCTTCAGTTCAATGGCAACGCTGTTTTCCATAATACAACTCCGTATTTGTTTAATGGGAGAACGTGTTTTTCGCATTTTTAACTGATAATGGGCGGAGCGCATGGCGCTCCGCCCGCAATCAATAATTCTGTTTTACTGGATGGTGATACCGTCGATATCGATGTCGAAATAAGGGGCGGATCTAAACTCAGACTCTGCAAAGTAGCCGTCCTTAATGACTTCGGTGTCAGGCGTAAATTTTTCATCGGTGTCAACGTCGGCAAGGTAGGAATCAAGCACTTTACCTTTAACCTTGAAGGTAGAAGTATCGAACACCTTGAGATCGCCGGACTTCATCTTCTCGATGGCTTCTTTGATAGCGTCAACAGTGCCCTCGGCGGCAACGCCCGCGTTGATATCGGTAAGGACAACAGAACCTTCTTCAATACCGCCGCACCAGTCGTCAGCGATAGGATCACCTTCGACATAGCACTTGATGATGTAGATAAAGTAAGGAGTCCAGTCGATTCTGGAGGAGACAATGAAGGTCTCAGGGCAATCTTCGTAGGTGCTACCGTTGTAAGAAATATCCGGAACACCCTTCTCTTCGCAAGCGGAGGGAGCGCCCATGGAGTCAGCGTGCTGGCTGATGAGAACACAACCGTCATTGATGAGAGCAAGCGCGTTCTGACGTTCCATATTTACGTCATACCAGGAGTTCGTGAAGTTGACCTTCATTGTAGCGCTCGGGCAAACACTGCGTGCGCCGAGGAAGAAAGAGGTGTAACCGGATTTGACTTCCGCATACGGGTAAGCGCCGACGTAGCCGATAACAGCCTCATTTTCTTTGATATCGCCATTCTTGATCATCTCATTGAGTTTGAGACCTGCGGCAATACCGGCAAGGTAACGACCCTGGAAAATGTTTGCAAATGCGTTATGGAAATTCTTGAGGCCTGCAGTATGTGCAGTTGTACCGGTTGCATGACAGAATTCGATGTCGGGGTACTTCTCGGCGACGCCTCTCAGGAAAGGCTCATGGCCGAAGGAATCCGCAAAGATGATGCCGCAACCCTGCTCAGCAAGGTTCTCAGCAGCAGTCGTGCACTCATCAGACTCGTCGATGGGTGTCTTGAAGATGACCTGATCGTCAGAGAGACCGAGGATCTTCTGCGCTCTTCTGGCGGCGTCCATAAAGTTTTTGTCGTAAGTGGACTTTTCATCATGGAGGAAAATAAAGCCGATCTTGAAATCATCCGGAACTTCGAAGTCCGCTTTAATTTCCTTTTCAGGAAGCGGAGACTCAACAAGTCCTTTTGCTTTGTTGTTCTTCTTACACGAAGAAAGAACAGCCACGAGGGAAAAGGCCATTGCGAGAACGAGGATAATCGAGAGTACTTTTTTCATTTTGCTTCTCCTTGTAAAATAAATTTATGTAATTAAAATTACATTTGATTGCAGGCCGTCACATCTGACGGAAAACGATACCGCGATCTGTCGACATCTCGTCGATAACAGCGAGAGAATAGATCCTGTATCCTTCTTTCCGGAGCTTGTCGCCTCCTTGCTGAAATCCTTTTTCGATCTGAACAGCGCATCCTGCTACGGAAGCGCCGCCGGACCGTGCCAGAGATATAAGTCCGCGGAGAGCTTCCCCGTTTGCAAGGAAATCGTCGACAATAAGTATATTATCGTCCGGTTTTATGTAATCGGCACAAACAGCAGCCGTATAAGTATTATTGTGAGTAAAGGAACGAATCTCGGCTGTAAGCATTTCCCCGGAAAGGTTTGACGTTTTATTTTTTTTCGCGAATACCATCGGCACGCCGAGAGCGGACGCGGTGGCGAAAGCAATCATGATCCCGCTGGTCTCGATGGTCAAAACCTTTGTAATACACGAGTCGGCAAAAGCAGAAGCAATATCCGCCGCCATCTTTTCGGTGAAAGAGGTGTCTACGAGCTGGTTCAAAAAAGCGCCGACCTGAAGGACCCCTCCTTCAAGGACCCTTCCCTCGGAAAGAATCTTATCCTCGAGCGCTTTCAAGAGGACCCCTCCTAACTGTCTAAAAAAAGGAAAAAACAGAACAAATCCGTCTGTTTTTTTTGCCTTTCATAATTCATGATCGGGAGTAGAATAAATCTTGCTCCTTATATCTAAATTATATATTCCGTCAAGAAAAAAATCAAGGTGTCATTTTATGGAAAAATAGCCAAAAAATCGAGCTGTGTATTGTATGATTTGACATACCTCGAGTTTTTGCGATTTTTGTTTTTTAAAACGGGTCGATCTCCTCACGGAAACCGGCCCGTTAACTATTCAAAACAGCGTGTACTGATCGGTTTTAGGCATGCCTTCAATAACACCGTTCCGCTCAATAACCTCAAGCACCCTCTTGTCAATACCGGATATCTGCTGCAGATCCGCGACAGAGTAAACCATTCCGGTTTCTCGCGCTGACGCTATACTGTCCGCCGCTGACGTCCCCACTCCGGGAAGCGAATCGAACGGAAGCCGGATTGCACCGTTTTCGGGAATGAATTTGTGAGCGTCAGACCTGTCAAATTTAACAGGGAGGAAGTCATATCCGCGTTGCATGTATTCATTAACAAGATAAAGCGCATCGAGAGTGTCTGCTTCCTTCTGTGTCAACTCTCCGGCCATCTTATTCATTCTCTCGATCTCTCTGAAAACAGTCTCTCTTCCTTCCATAACTATTTCGGCGTTAAATCCGTCGGGAGCGGCGGAAAAATATGCTGCGTAAAAAACAACCGGATAATTGATCTTATACCACCCGAGACGAAGAGCGTCCATAACGTACGCGGCAGCATGGGCCTTCGGAAACATGTATTTGATCTTCTTACAAGAATCTATATACCAGTCCGGAACGTTATGTTCTCTCATGGCCTGCTCAAACTCCGGAGTCAGTCCCTTACCCTTTCTGACGCTCTCCATGATTTTGAAAGCCAGGCTTTTTTCGATCCCGTGCTCATTAATCAAAACGAGCATTATATCGTCACGGCACCCGATAACGTCCTTGATAGTACAAGTCTTTGAACGTATCAGGTCGTCTGCGTTTCCGATCCAAACGTCAGTCCCGTGCGTCAGACCCGAGATCTGAAGCAGGTCGGCAAAACAGTTTGGCTTGGATTCCATGAGAACACCCCGAATAAATCTTGTACCCATTTCCGGAAGGCCGAGTGTCCCGGTTTCACTGTAGATCTGCTTCGGGCTGACACCAAGCGGCTCCGGTGAGGTAAACAGTTTATATACTTCGGGATCGGACATGGGAACGTCAAGTACCGACGTACCTGAGTATTCTTCAAGTCTTTTATATTTGGTAGGAATATCATGGCCGAGTATATCAAGTTTCAGGATGGTATCATGAAGATATTTGAACTCAAAGTGAGTCGTTATGATATTAGAATTAGGGTCGTCCGCCGGGTGCTGGACCGGGCAGAAATCGTACACTTCGTACTCCTGGGGAACTATAATGATACCGCCAGGGTGCTGACCGGTTGTACGCTTTACTCCGACGCAGCCGTTTATCAGTCTGTCAATCTCCGCACGGCCGAGCATAATTCCCTTTTCCTCAAGATATTTGAGAATGATCCCATAGGCCGTCTTATTCGCGAGCGTTCCGATCGTACCGGCTCGAAACGCGTGTCCCTCTCCGAAAAGCACCTCGGTGAACTTGTGTGCGTCGGCCTGTACGTCTCCGGAGAAGTTAAGGTCAATGTCAGGCACCTTATCTCCCTTAAAACCGAGGAAAGTCTCGAACGGGATATCGTGACCGTCCCGAATCATGGAAACTCCGCAGTCTGGACATATTTTTTCGGGAAGGTCGAAGCCGGATTTAGCCCCCGTAGGATTTGAAAAATCGGATCTTTTGCACTTAGGGCATCTGTAATGCGGCGGAAGCGGATTGACCCTCGTGATTCCCGACATGGTAGCAACAAAGGACGATCCCACTGACCCTCTCGAGCCAACCTGGTACCCCTTGCTTTCGCTGTTGAGAACCAATTTTCGGGCGATGATATACATGATCGCAAAACCGTTGCCGATAATTGATTCAAGTTCACGCTCAAGTCTCGACGATACCTCCTCGGGGAGAGGATCTCCGTACAGTTCGTGCGCCAACTTATAGCAGGATTCTGTGAGTTCTTCATTTGCGCCGTCGATATGCGGATCGAATTTTCCCATCGGGATTGGCCGCACATTTTCGATCATATCAGCGATCTTTCGTGGGTTCTCAATGACCACCTCGCGTGCTGTGTCTTTTCCAAGATAAGAGAATTCATCCAGCATCTCTTCGGTAGTCCGAAAATACAGCTTGTTTTCTCTGTCCGCGTCTTTATACTTCTGCCCTGACAAAAGTATCCTTCTGTAAATATCGTCTTCCGGGTCAAGATAGTGAGCGTCAGTCGTCGCAACAACTGGTTTCCCGATCTTATTTGCTATACTGACAAGACGGCGGTTAAGGTCCCGGAGAGCCTCGTCGTCAGCAACGGTACCGTCTTCAACAAGGAACCGGTTGTTAGAAATGGGCTGAATCTCTATGTAATCATAAAATGATGCAATTTCTTCAAGATCCGATTCGGGACGGTTTTCGAGGAGAGCGCGAAACAGTTCTCCGGCCTCGCATGCAGAACCGATGATCAGCCCGTCTCTCAGTTCCGTCAGTCTTGTTTTCGGAATACGGGGAAATCTTCTGAAATACCGAAGATACGAATCGGAAACAAGCTTATAGAGATTTTTGAGACCGGTTTGATTTTTTACCAAAATGATTTGATGATACGTTTTGAGTTTGAGAGGATCGGCGTTTTCACTCATAACGTAGCTGAGGCGGGATACGTCGAATATTCCCTCCTCGCTCAATCTGTCTATCATTTTTCCGAAGATAAGAGCAAGTATTTCTGCATCATCTGACGCTCTGTGATGATTGAAATTACCGAGTTTGTAATGAGCCGCAACCGTATCGAGTTTGTGATTTTTCAGTCCCGGGTTGAGATATCGGGACAGGGCTACTGTATCGAGATACGGGTTATTGAACGGAATTCCCAGTTCCTCTGCCGCTGTTCTTATAAAACTTGTATCGAAAGACGCGTTATGAGCGATGAGCATCCTGTTGCCGCAGTATTCCAGAAATTCCGGAAGCACTTCTGAAATAGGACGTTCTCCCCTGACCATACTGTCATCGATCCCGGTAAGATCAGTAATGTTTTGCGGAATTGGCAAACCGGGATCAACAAAAGTATTGTATTTTGAGATGATCTCACCTTTTTTTGTGATTACAGCGCCTATTTCAATGATCTTGCAATTCATTGGAGAAAGACCCGTGGTCTCAATATCGAAGACAACGAACTCATCTTCAAAAGAGGTGTCATCTCCTTTATACGCAGCGCGCATTGTATCGTCGACGTAGTACGCCTCAAGTCCGTAGATGACCTTGAAATCTCCCCCGTCTTTATTTATTTTCTCTGCAGCAAGCATCGCGGTGGGAAAAGACTGGAGATTGCCGTGGTCGGTTATGGCAACTGCTCCATGCCCCCACCTATAGGCGGTATTTACCACCGAGTCAGCAGTAGGCAAGGCATCCATAGACGACATACAGGTGTGAAGGTGCAGTTCTACCCGCTTATCCTCGCTGTTGTCTTCCCTCATAATTCGCCTGATCTGCTCGATATCACTGTATTGAACATACGGTTCATTATCGTACGAATCGATCTTGACGTTGCCGCGGAAAGCATAACTTTTGCCGACCTTGACTGAGTCAAGAATTTCGGCAGCGCCGTCCGAGGAAACGACGGTCCGTACAAAAACAGATGAGGAATTATCAGTCACGGAAATCGTAATGGAAGTCTTTTCCCCGCGTCTCATTTCTTTTGAAGTAACGTCGAAAACTTCGCCGAGTATAACGACGTCTCTCTGAGGCCCGGAGATCGCAGAGATCGGGATGATATCTGTAATTTCAAACTGTATTCCAAGAACGGAAACGGGATCAGATACGTCGAAAGTCATTTTCCCGGATTTTATCAGGGTCCCGCCTTCTTTTTCCTCAGCATCCGACGATTCGAACAGAGAACGGACTTTTTTCAAATTTGCGAAAGGATCCTCTTTGTCATCTTTATCCTTGAGCTTTTCCGTTTTTTCTTCTTCAAGCATTCTCTTATAATTGCTTACGATCTTCTCGTTTTCTGCTTCAATGGTTTTTCTCTGATTCTGTTCAAATTCACGATAGTTACGGCTGTAATCGGAAAACTGTGAGATGTTGACGACAAGATCAAGAGAAAACTCGTTCTTTATTATTCTTTCTATCACTTCTTTGGTTCGGGCAAAATCAAGAATAAACATCCCCCCGTCGTTGAACGGAATCGAAATATCAAGTTTGTCGCCGTTGAGTGTCGGCACCATATCGTAAAAAAACCCGTTTACAACAGCGCCAAGGCGGTCGGCTTCACGAATGACCTCACTTAAATAAGACACGTCAAAAAGCGCCGGCGGATAATGCGGCAGAAGTCGGACGGTCTTTAGTTCATAGGTTTTTTCAAGTTCTTTTTCAAGTGAATACAAATCAGATTTGCGGAATAGCTTTTCGAGGTTCAAACGCACTTCCACAATCTTGTTTTCCCTGTCAGCAAGCGTTTTCGTAACTTCCGCGGAGTCAAATACGTCCTTATGTGACCCGACGGGCGTATACCTTTTGAATACGTCGTACAGACTCTTTTTTACACTGTTATCCATTTATAAGATAAATCTCCTCAATATTTTCTCAATCTGATTCTTTCACGTATCTTACCGTTTCCTCAAACAGTCTGTCGGCAAGACAGTCCTCCTCTATCTTCTCACAGATCACCCCGTGACGGAAAAGGACGCCGAATCCGTTTCCTCCGGCAATTCCGAAGTCCGCTTCTCTCGCTTCTCCCGGACCGTTTACAGCGCACCCCATGATCGCGACGGTAATGCTTTTTCCGTTAGTATCAAGATCTTTTATGCGATCCCTGTATTCCTCCGAGATCGATATGAGAGGGATCTTCGTTCTGCCGCAGGTAGGACACGAAATAACGTTGATGCCGCCTCTCTTCGACAGCCCGAGAACGGCAAGAAGCTTCTTCCCCGCTCTTACTTCTTCAACGGGATCCGCCGTAAGCGATACCCTTACCGTGTCCCCGATCCCACCGCACAGAAGCGCTCCGATCCCGGCGCAGTTCTTGATGATTCCGTCATAGGCGGGGCCGGCCTCAGTAACTCCGAGATGAAGGGGATAATCGCATTTCGAGGCAACGGCTTTTGTCGCTTCGACCATTGTCATAACATCCGACGATTTTATGGAAAGAACGATATCGGAAAAACCGAACCCCTCAAGAGTCTCCGCCTCTGATAAAGCAGACTCGGCAAGGGCTTCAGCAGTCGGAGATCCGTATTTTTCAAGCAGTTTTTTTTCGACTGAACCCGAATTAACACCTATCCTGATAGGCAAACCGCTATTTCGGCATGCGTCTGCGACCTCTTTGACCTTCCACTTTTCTCCTATATTCCCCGGATTTATTCGAATTTTGTCCGCACCGGCTGAAACCGCCGCCAACGCGATCTTATAATCAAAATGTATGTCCGCCACCAGCGGTAATTTGACTCCGCTGTTTTTAAGATAAGTAAATACCGAAGCGGAATCCGACGTCGGAACTGCGATCCTGACGATATCGCATCCCTCGTTTTCAAGAGCGCGAACCTGTTCCAGCGTTTTGGCAAAATCAAGCGTGTCGGTGTTTGTCATCGACTGGACCGAAACGGGAAAGTCCCCCCCTATACCAATACTTCCGAGCGTGACTTTTCTGGATTTTCTGCGCATTGGAGACTCCTCCCTCCGTTTTTATCTTCTGATCAGACCGAAAACGTCTTTAAAAGTTACCACTATCATAAGAAGCATTAGAAATGCGAGTCCGGCAAAGTGAATATATCCTTCCACTTTTCGTGATATCGGCTTGCCTCTGACAAGCTCGACCACCTGGAACAAAAGTCTGCCACCGTCAAGAGCGGGAAAAGGAAGAAGATTCATTATCCCGAGGTTTATGGAAATGAAGACCGTGAGGAATAATAGAGAATCAAATCCCGATTTTGCCGCCTCTCCAAGCGCCTGAGCCACACCTACGGGACCGGAAACGCTCTTCAGACTGTATCTCCCCCGCAGAAGGTCAAAGAGTTGTTCCCAAATCATTTTTATAGTTGAAGTAGAGCGGAAAAACGTATGCTTCAACACCGATCCGACTGTTTTCGACTCCGGAGCTATGCGAAAATTAGGTTCGCCGAAGAATGATCCCTGCTCTTCGATAACGGGAAATCTGAAATCCTTAAGAATTACACGTTCGCCGTCACGTATAACGACTACGTCACACGGTTCTATCCCTCGCCTCATGATCTCATATACGAGATCGTTTACGATATGGACTTTCGCGCCTCCTACAGAGACTATACGGTCGCCCGGAAGGAGTCCCTGCGCTTCAGCGGAAACCGAGACGTCCTCGAACGCAGGAGTATCATAAACTACTGTGCCGTATAACTGTTTTGAGGAGATAATTAGTGCGGCCATTATCAGCAGACCGACTGTTATATTTACCAGCGGTCCCGCCGCGGTAATAATCATCCTCTGCCACACCGGCTTGTTGCAGAAAGCGTTTTCATCATCTGAGCTTTCGTCCTCTCCCGCCATTGATACGAAACCGCCGAACGGGAGCGCCCGGAGCGAATAATCTATACCGCTCTTTTTTGATTTTCTAGATATTATCTTCGGTCCCATCCCGACGGAAAACTCATTGACAGTCACGCCGAAAAGACGGGCGAAGAAAAAATGCCCACCCTCATGAATTATTACAAGAAGTCCAAAAACAAGAAATGCGATTATGATATAAAGCGCGGTCAAAAGATCACTTCCTTAAGGATTTTTCGAAAGAAAACGTCTTTCCCGTCGTTCTCTTTTTTAATTGTACGAAAGGATACGTACAAAATTCGGTACAGACGCTGCTAAAATCAGATCGTTACATACAAAAAGCTATTTTATCTGCGATTTTTTTCGTTTCTTCAATGATCTCATCGATCTGTGCAGGATCGTCAACCCGTCTGTCGCGAACGGTTTCAAGTGTGCCGGTCACAACGTCAGGGATCCTGTCAAATGAAAGCTTCCCGTTTATGAACCGCTCGACTGCGACCTCGTCTGCAGCGATAAGAGCGGTGGGATATACTCCTTCGCGCCGGATGGCCTCCCGCGCGACATCAAGAAGCGGAAAAACCTCGTTATCGGGTCTGTCGAACGTCAGCGCGCCGACGGAAGGAAAATCGATCTCTTCCCCACATACTTCAAATCTGCCGGGATAGGAAAAAGCAAATCTGATGCAGGATCTCATATCGGGAAGCGCCATCTGAGCGATAACAGTATTATCAGTGTATTCCACCATTGAATGTATTATACTCTGGCGGTGAATCAAGACCTCTACCCTGTCCTCCGGAACACCGAAAAGGCGTACAGCTTCGATTATCTCAAAACCCTTGTTCATCATTGTAGCACAGTCAACGGTTATCTTCGGCCCCATATTCCACGTAGGATGATCAAGCGCCTCTTTTGCTGTCACGTCCCTGAGCATTTCTTTTGTATAACCGTAAAATGGACCTCCGGAGGCAGTCAAAAGGATCTTCTTCACGGAAGCTTCACGATTTCCCATAAGACACTGAAAAATAGCGCTGTGTTCGCTGTCTACCGGGATCAGTTCTCCTCCGGAACGACGCAGTTCATCAAAGATGATCTTCCCCGCAGATATTATCGCCTCTTTATTCGCCATGGCGATACGGCACCCCTTCTTCGCCGCGGCGATTGCGGAAGCAACTCCGGCAAGGCCGGAGATCGAATGAACTATCACGTCGACGTCAAGATTGCTTATACACGACAAAAGGCCGTCGTCACCGCTGAACACTTCGGATCTAACGGAGGCGTCGCTTCTAAGTTTTCCGGCTTCGGCCTCATCGCTTACCGAGACGGCATCCGGACAGAATTCTTTTATCTGTTCTCTCAGAAGCGATACGTTTCTCCCTGCAGAAAGAAACAGGACCCGAGCGCCGATCTGCTTTGCAACGTCGAGAGCCTGTTTCCCCACGGAGCCCGTGCTTCCGAGCACTGCAATCCGTAAATTATTCATAAATACTTCCCTTTTTATCGGATAAATCCGAAATGAGTCAGAAGCTGCGTGATAATAAGGAGGAGCGGAGCAACGGGAAGAACGCTGTCAAAGCGATCCATTACCCCGCCGTGACCCGGGAAGAGTTTCCCGTCGTCCTTAACTCCGAACATTCTCTTAATAAGGGACGCCATAAGCTCACCGATCTGGGAAATGACCGAAACGATAAACCCGACAACTGCAAGCGCAACGTACGACGGATCAAAGGACGCGTGAACGAGATTGATAAGAATGAGCGCATAGATAATGAATGAGATACCGGTAAAAACGATCCCGCCGATGCTGCCTTCAATTGTTTTTTTAGGGCTTACATCTTCGATCAACTTATGTTTACCGAAGAAATATCCGGTGAAGTAAGCGAAAGTATCGCTTACCCACGGACCGACAAATGCAAGGAGATAGATATACTGGCCGTTTGGAGTATCGCGGAGCAGTACGATGCTGGTGAAAGAGCTTATGACGTAAAACACGGTCATAAATGACAGCGCAGCAATCTCAACGTCATATTTACCGTGTGAGAAGACGGAGACAGTCATATTGATCAGGAGATACACAAACGAAACCGCGAAAAACGAAAGTATGAATATGCCTGTGTCCGGAACGACTCTCGAAAGAACGGGTCCCGCTATAGCAAGAAGGCACGAGAGGATCATTATAAAACTATTCTTGTTACCGACGCACCTCAGTACCTCAACAGTTGCGACGAGAGAAAGAAATGAAAAAATGATCGGGAAAACGTACGTATCGGAGAAAATGCAAACGGGGATAAAAAGCCCGATACAGACAAAAGCGGTAATGATTCTTTTTAACATACTTAAAAATGCCTTTCTGATAAAAAACTTCCGGTGCGCTTACCCGGCGGTATCAGAGTCCGCCGAATCTTCTTTTCCTGCGCGAGAATTCTTCGACCACACGGTCGATGTCACTTTTACTGAAGTCCGGCCACATTTTATCGGAAAAATAGAGCTCCGAGTAAGCAGACTGCCACATGAGAAAATTGGAAATACGGAACTCTGCGCCGGTGCGTACGATGATATCGGGATCGGGGCAGCCGTTCGTGTAAACGGAACTCGAAATATCTTCCTCTGTGACGGAAGAGACGCCGCGTGAAATAAGAGAATTCACTGCATGGACGATCTCGGCGCGTCCACCGTAATTGAAAGCGATATTGAGACGGAAGGGACGTCCGACAGTCATTTTTTCGAGTTCGTCCATTCTGGCGCGGATCGCCGGCTCGATAGCTGTTTTGTCTCCGATAAACAGGTACTCCACGTCATTTTCTTCCTTCGCGACGTCAATCTCGGAGTCGAGCAGGCGCATGAGAGCGCGCACCTCTCTCTCCGGTCTCTTCCAGTTTTCGGTAGAAAAAGCGTAAACGGTCGCGTATCTGATCCCGATGTCGCGACAGTAGCGCATAAGCGTTTTGAAATTCTTTGCTCCCGCGCTGTGTCCGGCCTCGCGTGGAAGACCCCGGGATGAAGCCCACCTGCCGTTGCCGTCCATTATAAAGGCAACGTGAATGAGTCCGGAGGACTTCACAAGTTCACGCACGTCGGCGTTTTTCTTATTTTTAAAAATCATAACAAGTATTGCGCCCGGGGCTGAAGCTTCGGCCCCGGGGCGCGGCACTCCGTAAAAATTACATCGACATTATGTCTTTTTCTTTCGCGGACGTGATCTCGTCCACCTGCTTTACGTATTTGTCTGTCAGGTCTTGCATGAGTTTTTCGGATTCCTTCTGCTCGTCCTCGGTCATATCGCCGTTCTTTTTCATGTTCTTGGCCTTGTCGATACCGTCTCGTCTGATGTTGCGGACGTTGACCTTCGCTTCCTCGCCCATCTTTGAGACCTGCTTTGACAGTTCTTTTCTTCTCTCCTCCGTCAGCGGCGGAAAGATCAGTCTCAGGACTTTACCGTCGTTCTGGGGCGTGATCCCCACGTCGGAGGCAAGTATCGCTCTCTCGATGGCTTTGACCGTGGAAGCGTCCCAGGGAGCGATAACGAGAGTCTTAGGATCGGGGACTTTGATCTCCGCCATCTGCTGGATGGGAGTGGCAACGCCGTAGTATTCAAACGTGACGTTGTTCAGAACGGCGGCGCTGGCTCGACCTACGCGGATCGTCTCAAGAGACGACTGGTAGATCTCGATGGACTTTTTCATCTTTCTTTCAAAATCTGTTGTATCGAGTTTCATAAATTATCTCCTTTATTTAGTCAGTCGGTTTCAACCGGCCGAATTGGTACTTAGTCATTTACAGACATATACTTATTCAAATATAAGCCAAACGGACGTATGCCAAGGCCATGATAATAATAGTCCCCGAAATAGCCAGGGATGACAAGTTTATCGCAGAACCAACCGTCTCCGGTTTTAAGAAGTGAAATAGAATTCAATTCTATGGTAAAATGTTCAGTCTCGCCGGTCTCGGAAATTCTCACACGAGTTTCCGTTCCATCAATCTTTGCAATACATAATTCCTCAATTTCAAATCCGTATTCTTCTTTTATACGTTCTCTGATACTCTCAAACGAATCGTTGCCGACAGTGTCTCCTTCTGAAAAGAGTTCCAATCCGGTAATCTCATAATTCACCGAAGGAAGTTCCAAACTCTGAAAATCATCGTTAACCAAATACTTGCCGTTCAACGCCAACCGTTTGAAAAAAGTAACGTTTTCGTCAGTAAGATCAAAATAATCGGTATTGAACGTAATGCTGCCGTCTTCAGAAGTTTCCAGGGCAATCATTTCAAATTTGCTCTCAACTGAATACAAATGCTGATATTCGGTGAAACCTCCTTCCTTTATATCATTTCTCAGGTCATCAATGGTATAATCGGGATTAGCCAATCTGAAATACTGATCCAATTCAGAAAATCTACTATGAGAAGTTTCCGGATCCAACAACCAAATCTGGAAATCGACAGACTCATCGATTGAATATTCTTCCGGCCCACCGGAAGCGATCCACGTTTTTTTAATAATGTCATCAGACAAGTCTTTTGATAAATAAAAACTGAGTAACTTTGTTTTGAAAAATTCCCAGTCGTCTGAATCATATCCCGATTCAGGGTTTGCTATCAGTTCATCAAATCTGTCAGTAATAAGTTCATCAAATCTTTGTCCGGTCAATACAAAGGGAAGAAGGTACGGACGATTCATGGAGTATTGGCCGAAAAAATCACTTTCAAGACCGAAACCGTAAGAATCGAATTCTTCCTTGAAATTATCTATGCCTGCGTATTTCCCGAGCACGGAAAAGTCTCCCTGATACAGTCTGAAATAATCGTCGACGGCTTCCTCGGGAGTCTGAGCGGGAGTCGTCTCAAGGCGAACCGGCTCCACGTCGGGGATCTTCGCAAGCATCTCGGCGGCGTAACCGCTTTCTTCCTGACCGTTTTTTTCGGTTTTATCCGACAGTTTTCCGTTTCCACTGTCGCTTTTTTTCGCACAGGAAAAAACTGAAATAACAAAAATCAGACAAAGAATTACAGCGAAAAATCTCTTGATCAAATTGACAGATTCCATTTTATCAGATACCCTTTCAATACGTCTCCGATTCGACGTCTTCTGCGGTGACAAGCGTTCCCACGTTCTCTCCCTTGACGGCTCTCAGAATGGAACCCTTTTCCTTCAGGGAGAAAACAAGCATATCGATCCCCTGATCGCGAGCGATAGCGGAGGCGGAAATGTCGGTGGCGCGGAGTTCTTTATCGAGACATTCCTTGTAGGATATGACCTTATATCTTTTTGCACCGGGATCTTTGCCCGGGTCAGCGGTATAGACGCCGTCCACGTTCTTCGCCATAAGGATAACGTCTGCACCTATCTCAAGAGCACGTACTACTCCGGCAGTGTCCGTGGATATGTACGGGATTCCGGCGCCGCATCCGAAGATGACCGGGCGGCCCTCTTTGATATATGCGACGGCACGCTCATAGCTGAACGGTTCGGTAAAGCTGTTCATCTCGACGGCGGTCATGACGACTGCGTCGCGGCCTTTCTTCTGGATAGCGTCCTGGAATCTGAGACAGTTGATGGTTGTGGCGAGCATTCCCATATGATCGGCCTTCGCTCTGTTCATCCCCTCGCCGTACTTGCCTCTCCAGATATTTCCTGCGCCGAGCATGATACCGAGTCCCACGCCCAGATCAACGCACTCGCAGACAGTTTCCGCAAGATCGTCGATAACCTCGTTATCGAATATCTCAATAACGTTGCCTTTTTCATCCTTCTTCGCAATCGCCTCTCCCGAGAGCTTCAAAAACGCGCGCTTATATTTTACCGAGTCCATTTTCAAGTCCTCCGTTCAACCGTCCAAAATAAGTCATTTTATATTTTACATTAAAATTATAAATTTGTAAATAGAAAGAATGATTTTGGCACCAAAAAATGAAAACGCCCGATCATACGACGTATAACGGGCGTTTTGAAACTTGTTGAGAAATTACTCGGCTTTGCCGGTGAGACGTGCGATCTCCTCAGCGAAGTCGTCTTCTCTCTTCTCGAGGCCCTCGCCTCTCTCATAGCACCAGAAACCGCTGAGAGCAATCTTTCCGCCGAATTCCTTGGCGGTGTTTTCGACGTACTTGCCGACGGTGACGGAATCGTCCTTAACGTAAGCCTGCTCGGTGAGGCAGCTTCTCTCATAGAACTTGCCGATCCTGCCGAGGACCATCTTTTCGATGATCGCGTCAGGCTTGTTCGCCATTTTCTCGTCGTTCTTGATCTGCGTCATGAGGATTTCTTTTTCCTCAGCCAGAACGGACTCGGGAACGGATTCCTTGTTAAGATAGGACACAGGCATAGCGGCGACCTGGAGAGCAATGTTCTTCGCAAATTCCGGGAAGCCGGGGTTTGAAGCGGCGGTCTCGTCAGCGTCGAAGCTGATGATAACGCCCGTGGTGCCCTTGCCGTGGATGTAGGTGGAGAGGATGCCGTCAACGATAACAAAACGGCGGATGTTCATGTTTTCACCTATGGTGAAGATCATGTCCTTGACCTTGCCTTCGACCGTGAAGTCCGTGTCGAGATAAGGAAGCGCAAGAAGAGCTGCCATGTCGGAGGGTCTCTTCGCAAGGATGGTCTTCAGGATGCCGCGGACGAATTCCTTGAAGGTCTCGTTCTTCGCGACAAAGTCGGTCTCTGCGTTGACTTCGATCATGGCGGCGGTCTTGCCGTCTTCGCTGAGCATAATGTCAACGACGCCTTCGCTGGCGATTCTGGACGCCTTCTTACCGGCGACCGCGAGTCCTCTTTCTCTCAGGACCTTGATGGCCTCGTCGAAGTCTCCGTTCGCCTCGGTGAGCGCCTTTTTGCATTCCATCATACCGCATCCGGTCTTAGCTCTCAGATCGGATACCATTTTAGCTGTGATAGCTGCCATTTTTATAATCCTCCGTTAATTATCAAATCACTCGGCGTCTTCCGCTTCGTCTTCTTCCTTCGCCTCGGCGTCGGCCTCGGTGAGCTGCTCGCCCTGACGGCCTTCGATAACGGCGTCGGCGAGAACGGAAGCGTACAGACGGATAGCGCGAATAGCATCGTCGTTGCCGGGGATAACGTAATCGGCGTCGTCCGGGTCGCAGTTGGTGTCAACGATGGCGACTACGGGGATACCGAGTTTCTTCGCTTCGAGAACGGCGTTGTGCTCTTTGCGCGGGTCGACTATGAAGACTGCAGAGGGGAGTCCGCCCATCTCTTTGATACCGCCGAGGTTACGCTCGAGATTGAACATCTCCTTCTGGAGGGAGGCGACTTCCTTCTTCGGAAGCATATCGAACGTGCCGTCTTCCTGCATCTTTTCAAGAGAGCGAAGTCTGTCGATGGACGTCTTGATGGTCTTGTAGTTGGTCAGCATACCGCCGAGCCATCTGACGTTGACGTAGAACATTCCGCATCTTTCCGCTTCCTCGCGGATAGCGTCGGCGGCCTGTTTCTTCGTTCCGACGAAAAGGAGTTTTCCGCCTGCGGCGGAAACGTCACGGACGAAACCGTAAGCTTCTTCGAACTTCTTGATGGTCTTCTGAAGGTCGATAATGTAGAGCCCGTTGCGCTCTGTGAAGATGTACTCAGCCATCTTCGGGTTCCAGCGTCTCGTGTGATGTCCGAAATGAACGCCCGCTTCGAGAAGCTGTTTGATTGATACAATAGACATAACTGTCCTCCTTCGGTTTTTCCACCACAGTCCAGTACCCTGCTACCGACAGCGCCGGCACCGACAGGATCAAACGGACTATGTGTGTGATAAAATATTTGCGCTGTTTTGCGCGCAAGGAGTAGTATACCATATTTTGAAAACAAATGCAAGTGATTTGTAAATATTTTTTATAAAAAGAAAAAGGAGATCGCTGCGGCGATCCCCGGAATGATCATTCGACTTTTCCTCTACGGCAGAACTATCCCGCAAAGATCGGCTATCTTACGCGTAACGCCGCATCCTTCCGGTGGCGCGATGAGGTCTGTCGCCCTGTTTTTCACTTCCCCGTTGGCACTCGTCGGCGCATAACACTCGTCGCTTATATCAAACATGGGAAGATCGTTCAGATTATCCCCGAAGCAGACGAGCCGTTCCGCGCCGGAGAGACGCTTCAGTTCTGAAACGGCGTTTCTTTTTGACGCAAGGGGCGAAAACACCTCCAGATACCAGAAATCCGCCTCGTGACTCTTATAACACGCGAGACCGACGAAATCGAGTTTTTTCAGTTCCGAGTATGCTTTTTTTATTTTGTCCGCATCGTCGATCAGGGCGAAGTAGATCACATCGTTTTCAGAGCAGCAATCTGATATCGAATCGATCCTGGTGAACGGTTTTCCAAACTTCTCGACCCGCTCTTTTATGAATCCGTCCATGTACTGATTGACGATTTCCCTGTAGCACGTTACGAGACCGCCGTCAGTATATCGGTAGATAAAGGGGCTCAGCCCTGCGGACAATATGATTTCAGTGACCAAAGGAAGAACGGATGGTTCGATATAACAGACTTTGTGATTCGTCCCGCGTTTGACGTCGCGGATCATCACGCCGTTCATCAACGCAACGGGAAAAGGCGCTGGAACGTTCCTCAGGATACGGTCCACGGTGCGGTAAGTCCTCGCCGTTGAATAAGTGATTTTCACTCCCGCGCCGCACAGCCGCCGTAGATGCTCTGCGGCAGGAGCAGGGATCTCACAGTCGTTCATAATAAGCGTCCCGTCGAGATCGGTGACAAACAACGCGTTTCTATACTTTTCCGATATCATACGCCGTACCTCATACACCGCAGAGCCATTTGACGAACAGAACGATCAGCGGCAGAGTCCCCGTGCAAAGAAGCGTCGTGATCCCCACAAGCTGGGAGGAATAAACAGAGTCGAGCGAATACATTTCGCAGAACATCGTCACGACAGCAGCCGACGGCATCGCCGCCATGACCGTGCCGAAAATCACGTAAAAAGGGTCCAGCCCGATCAGCCGAAGGATACACGCCGTCGCCACGGGAATTACGACAAGCTTAAAAAAACTGATAACATAGACGACCGGTCTCCCGAAGATCTCTTTGGGCCGTCTGGTGGCGATCAGCGCGCCGGTGATAAGCAGTGAAACGGGAGTGCAAAGCCCGGCAAGATACTTCGTGAAATCGGTTATCACGGAAGGCATACGGAACGGCAGGAGAAACAGCGCTATCCCGATGGCTATGGGAACGGTGCCGAAATTGACGAGAATATTCTTTGCCGTGAGCTTTACGTCGTCGCGGCCGCGGGTCAGAACGAAAAGCCCCCACGACCAGGTGAAAAGGTGGAACCCGATCAGATAGAACGCGCCGCAGAAAAGCCCTCTGTCACCGTAAAGACTCTGAAGGATCGGGAATCCCACGAACCCGCAGTTCGTGAAGATCAGCGCGAATTCGGTGATACCTCGCATACCGAGATCACGGAAACGGGAGGAAAAGAGCCATGCCAGCGCCGCCATAAAAACGTGGAGACCCACGCTTAGGAGGGTGACGAGAAGACCTGTTTTGAGGTTGTCAACGGAAAATTCCTGAGTCAGGAGGGATGAGATGATAAGAAACGGCTGGCCGATCTTAACGATGACGGCGGAAAGTTTCTTTGTCGAGACGTCGTCGATGATATCGGTTTTGCGGGCAATGAATCCGGTCACAAGAAGAAGAAACAGAGTACCGATGGTGTAAAGAAAAGCTGTAAAATCCAAATTCTGTCCCTCCCTTCATTTTTCTCTGTACATCTTATCACAAAACGTGACAAAAGTCCACGAAATGAAAGAAATATCGGCGATTTTGCAGGCAAAAATACAAAAAATGTTTGACGACAAACCATTATTCGTGATTTTCGGTTGACTTGAACACAAAAAATCGTTTATAATTCAGTTAGATAATATCACGCTGCCGGTCTGCCCGGCGGAACGGAGATAAATATGACTTTTTCCGAAAAGTTTAAAAAATGCCTAAGAAACGAACCCGAAAACCACATACTTCCCTTTTTCTGGCAGCACGGAGAGGACGATGAAACGATCCTCGAGGAACTGCACAGGATCTACGAGTCAGGCGTTGGCGCGCTTTGCGTTGAGTCAAGGCCTCACGAGGGCTTCGCGAAAGATCCCTGGTGGGAGGATATGACTCTGATACTCGAGGAGTCGAAAAAGCTGGGGCTTGACGTCTGGGTGCTTGACGACAAGTACTTCCCCACAGGATTCTGCAACGGGATCGTCAAAACGAAGTATCCCCATCTCGGAAAGCGCGGTATCACGGAACGTCACCTCGACGTAAAAGGACCCGTGACGGACGGCGCGGTCATTCTCGAGGGATGGGCGGAAGAGGACGACACGTTCCTCGGCGTCGTGGCGGTGAAGCGCGGCGAATACGATCAGGTGCTCACCTCCGACTCGATCGACCTGACTGACAAAGTCGCGGACGGTCTTGTTTCCGTCGATCTTCCGGAAGGTGTCTGGAGGATATTCTTCATATTCGAGCGCCCCGTGAAAGACGGGCGGGTTGACTTCACCAATCCGGAATCCGTGGACCTAATGTTCGAGGAGATCTACGAGCCCCATTACGAGCATCTCGGAAAGTATTTCTGCAACACCTTCAAGGGGTTCTTCAGTGACGAGCCGTTCCTTATGGATCACGGAAAACTCCCGCTGAGAGGAGAGACAAAATCCAAGGGAGTCTACCCTTGGAACAAGTACATAAAAGAAGACCTTATCTCCCGTTACGGAGAGAAGTGGTTCCTTCACATTCCCTCACTGTGGTTCACGATGGAGGGCGTATCGCCGAAGTACAGAGTCGACTATATGGACACGCTGTCCACTCTTTACAAAAAACATTTCGGCGACAGAGTCGGCGAATGGTGCCGCGGGCGCGGAGTGGATTATATCGGCCACGTCGTCGAGGACTACGGTCAGCATCTGAACACCGGAAGCGGCGGTCACTTTTTCCGCGCCCTCGACGGTCAGAGCATGGCCGGCGTCGACGTGGTGCTCTGCCAGATCGTTCCCGGAATGACCGATCACGCAAACTCCTGCCCCTGCTGGTACGATATCGCCGATCCCGATTTCTTCCACTTCGGGCTGGGTAAGCTCGCCGCGTCTCACGCCCATATCCAGCCGTCGAAGAAAGGCCGCGCAATGTGCGAGATCTTCGGCGCGTACGGTTGGGCGGAGGGGCTCAAAATGATGAAATGGCTCGCCGACCATATGCTGGTGCGCGGGCTCAACTACTTCGTCCCTCACGCATTCTCGGCGAAAATGCCGGACGAGGTCCCGCCGCAGTTTTCGGGCGCAGGACACAATCCGCAGTTCAGGTACTTCAGGCAGCTGATGGAATACATGAACAGGGTCTCGACCGTCACCTCCGGCGGCAGGCACGTTTCCACGGCGGGGATACTCTATCACGCCGAGGCGGAGTGGTCCGGCGGCCAGTTCATGGAATTCGAGAAAGTCTCCAGGCACCTGACGGAAAATCTGATCGACTACGATATCATTCCGTCGGATTACCTCATGGTCGCGGGTGCGGAACGCGGCAAAATGACGCTGAACGGCAACAGATACGACTGCTTTATCGTGCCCTATAGCGAATACCTTTCCGAGAGAGTCGTGAACAAGCTGAAGGCCCTCGCCGGAGAGGGCGTCGACGTGGTATTTGCGGACTGGGTGACGGAAAAGACGTGCGAAGGCGGAAAAGCGGATTTCGGTACGGAGCATATAAACGCCGTCGCGCTTGACGACATCGCCGGATGGATGAGGGAAAGAGGATATTTCGACGTATCCGCGGGCAATGACGAGAGGTTCCTGCGGTTCGATCATTACGTATCGGACGGCGCAGACGTGTATATGATGACCAACGAGGCCGTCGACGGCACCGTTGACACGGATCTCCGGCTCTCCGCTTTCAGCGGCGGCGAATACACCGTATATCTTCCCTACGAGAACACAGCGGAAAGGTACGAATCGCCGGACGGCAGAGTTCACGTAAAACTTGAACCGTACGGATCCGTCATGTTAATCTTCGGGACGACCGGGGGAGAGATCAAAGCCGCAGAGCCGCACGAATTTGTCAAAGAAACGGAGATCGGTCCGGACTGTTCCCTCTCTATCTGTACCGCGGAAGAATATCCTGTGTTCCGCGACAAAAGGCGGCTTGACAAGTTTATCAACGTAACGTCGAGCAAAGAAAATCCGCGTTTCGGCGGATTCATGAGATATGAATTCACCTTTGACGCGGAAGTGACAAACGGACGGAAATACGAACTTGATCTCGGTTACGTCGGCGAATCTGCAGAGGTGGAACTGAACGGCGAAAACTGCGGGGCGAGGATCATCCCCCCCTACGCGTTCGACGTGACGGGAAAACTGAAAGCTAAAGAAAACAAACTCGTTGTGAC
>JAEEGL014317254.1_pt1 | contig 65843 bp, 55 predicted proteins | sample 9134231 | NCBI WGS metagenome assembly JAEEGL01 (sample SAMN16246548, study PRJNA631951) | gut metagenome | biome: gut microbiome; feature: rumen; material: fiber-attached | host: Bos | place: Iran: Karaj | collected 2018-10
CATTGTTGCTGCACTTTGATCCATCTTGAATATTGTATTTGCTATTGCATATACTGCATCTGCTTCTGCACTTAAATTTCCATATAGTGTATTTGTTACTGTTCCATAATAGTTTGCTGCACTATACATTGCTCCTACTATCGCTGCTTCTCCAGAACCTCCTGTATAATTCAAATTAGTATGTTCAGTTATTTGACCTTTTATATTATTCATTGAATCTGATACATAAACTAAGTTTGAAGCCAATGTATTATTTGTCCCACTTTTAAAGTGATCTGCAAAGTCTGCTAAACTGCTTCCATACTTTTCTAATAATACATCCATATAGTTAGATGAACTTATTTCTCTTAATTCTTCATCTGTTAATCCAACCCAAGTCATATTATCTGGGTCTACACATTTCCAAAATGTATAATTATCATCTGTTAAAAATGCATCTGGATTTCCTGATAATAAATCAAATATATTTGTATTTAATGGATTCCATGATAATTGATCATGTCCATATGCTTTACAATCAACAAAGATTACATTTACTCCATGTTTGACTAATGCTTCTACATAAGCCATCTCTTTTCCTTTATATCCTTCAAATATATATACTGTTTTACCTTTTATTACTTCATATTCTTCATCTGTTAAAAATGCATGATTAGGGCTATTTTCAAAGTTAGGATAATATGTTCTATGAAAAGATTGACCATATTGGCTAGCACCAGTTATTGTAGATGCTCCTGTTATAACACAATAACCATTATCATTTCCATTTCTACATGCTTCTACAAATTCTACAAGTGCATACCTATCTCCTGCACTTGAACCAAGAGTATTTATTCCAGTTAATGTTATTCCTCTTGAAGAGCATGTATCTTGTATTGCTTGCATAGTATTGTTAGTTGTATCTTGATATGCTTGTGAACTATACATATAGCTATTATATCTTGGTACTACTACTATTTGATCTACTCCTTGATTAACAAGTGGTTCATATAAATTATCTAACATAGTATATACAGGTATTTGTCCTGGGTTAACTATTGTAGCTGCTGAGCTACTATCTACATTATTTGGTATCCAAACAAAACAATTATCTAATTCTATACATTCTCCATTTGGATAAGTTCCTGGTCTTAGTGTTGCCATATTATCAACTCCCTATCATATATAATGATATCATATTTTTTTCAAAATAAAAACATTGCTTTTGCAATGTTTCACACTTTTCTAGTCAACTACAGAATTTGTAATTAATTTAGCAACTATTTCAGTTCCACTTCCGCCTTCTTTTGGAACTTTATATAGTCCTACTACTCTCCAGTTAGCACTAGAAGAACCATATTTAACCCAGTTGTTAATATTTCCATTTTCTTCTTTACTAACTAGTATACAAGCATCTGCACTAATATCACTTGTACCACCTTTAGTATTTGTAAATCCAATTACATCAGTTCCACTATATCTACAATAACATCTTTCGTTTTCACCTTCACCATATTTACCAATGAAGTTATTATTATCGAATCCTTTACAAACTTTATATACTAATAAGTTAGTACTTGTATCAACTGTTTCAGTACCACCTGAACCAGCAATTGTAGCTTCTACTCCAACTTTCTTCTTAGTAACTACTACTACTGTATCATTCATTGATGCAGATGTTGTTGGGTCTGTTACACATCCTGTTGATACTTTATATTTATTATCAATAGCCTTATCAGTAACAGATGGATTACCTTCTTTAGTAGAAGAATAATCACAAGTATCATCATTAGCATCAGCTTCTAAATATTTTTCAGCAAGTAATTCTGATACACGAATTTCTACAGAATCTTGATTATCAAAAATATCTGGATGATTATCTGCATATAATTCAGCAGCATCAATAATTAATTCCTTTCTTTGTTCAAGAGTTCTTTCATTAATATTTTCATTAACTTTTACAACATTTGGAATTATTAATACACTTAAAATTCCTATGATTGCAATAACAACTAATAACTCAGTTAAAGTAAAACCTTTTTTATTCATAAACCTTACCTCTATTCTAATCAAATCTATTATAGCAAAGTTTTATTAGTATTTTCAAGTATTAATTATTTTTATTTAAAATGTTTTCAATCATTTCGTATAATCTATCTTTTCCAATCTTAGTTACACTTGAAAAATTTACTATTTCATCCCCTAAATTTACATTTAAAGTTCTTTTTATTACATCATCTTGTTTTACTCTTAATGATCTATTTACCTTGTCATATTTTGTACATATTATTGTTACAGGTAAATTATAATATTTTAAAAATTTATACATTAGAACATCATCTTCAGTTGGTTTATGTCTATAATCTATTAAAAGAAATACATGTTTTAAATTTAATCTTTGTTTTAGATATTCTTCAATCATAATACCAAACTTTTCTTGTTGTTTCTTATTTACAAGAGCATATCCATATCCTGGAACATCTACAAAATAAAATGCTTTATTTACTAAATAAAAATTTAATGTTTGTGTTTTTCCTGGTTTAGAACTAGTTCTTGCTATGTTTTTTCTATTAACAATTGTATTAATAAAACTACTTTTACCAACATTACTTCTTCCTACAATTAGAAACTCTGGTTTTTTATCATCTGGATATTGAGATATTCTAACTGCTGTAATTGGTTCTTCAACACTAGTTATTTCCATTGTTATCTATCTCCTCTTTATACTTCTTACATGCAAGTGATAAGTCATTTAATAGTTTTTCAACTACTTCTTTATCAGTTGTTCTAACTCCACTAGCATATTTATGACCTCCACCTCCATGTGAAGCAGCAAGTTCATTTATAACAGGTCCTCTACTTCTAATATTAACTCTATATTGACCTGTTTTTTCATCATGAGATACAAATGTCCAAACAAGTACTTCTTCTATATTATTAAAGTCATTTATCATATTAGAAGCAGCTGATGAATCAGTCTTTAATGAACTAATTACATCATCTTCTAATTCTACATATGCAAAACCATTTTTATCTACTTTAAGTGTAGATGCTATATGACCCATTAATCTAATTTCACTAAGTGGTTTAGAATATATATTTCTATATACACTTTCTGTATCTACTTTATATTTCTTAATTAATAGTCCTATTTTATTAAATACATTTGAACCTGCATTAAATAAAAATCTATTAGTATCACTAGCAACACCTGCAAAAATATTTTCTGCTATTTCAGTAGTCATTTTAAGTTTTGTATTTTCGATTATGTCATAAACAAGTTCACTAGCTGAACTAGCATTTTCATCTACAAGTTCTATAGGTCCAAATGTTTCTACTTTAGGATGATGATCAATTTTAATAACATTTTTAAATCTATCTATATTTTCTACATCTACTCTTGATTTATTAGGAGTATCTACTACTATTAATAAACCATTTTCATAATCAAATTCATTTACTTTATCAACTTTTCCAAAGTATTTAAATCTAGCTACAGTTGTCCCTACAGCATATACTTCTTTTTCATTAAAAGTAAGTAATATAGATTTCTTTAAAGACATTTGACTACCAAAAGCATCAGGATCTGGTCCTATATGTCTTGCTATATAAATCTTTTTATATTTTTTTATTTCATTATAAATTAATTTATAAATATTATTCATTTTTTACTCTTTTCTATTTGTTTATTAAATCATATGTATCTTTAGCTATCATTAATTCTTCATTTGTAGGTACTACATATACTTTAATTGAAGAATCTGATGTACTTATTTCTCCTTCAATACCTCTTGTATTATTTTTATCTTCATCTAGTTTAATTCCCATAAATGCTAATTTTTTGCATACCATATCACGTACTACATTAGAGTTTTCTCCAACACCAGCAGTAAATACAATAGCATCTGCTCCTTCTAATTTAGCATTATACATTGAGATATATTCTACTATTCTATTAGCATACATATTCATAGCAACAGTACTTCTCTTGTCTCCACTTTCATATGCTTCTTCTACATCTCTCATATCACTTGAAGCTCCACTAATACCAAGCATACCACTCTTCTTATTTAAATCCATCATTACATCATCAAATGATTTCTTAGTTTGACTCATTACATATGGAATTAGACCTACATCTATATCTCCACATCTACTACCCATAATTACACCAGCAATTGGAGTGAATCCCATAGATGTTGCGATACTTTTACCATCTTTAATAGCGCATAATGATGCTCCATTACCTATATGGCAACTAATAATTTTAACGTCTTTTCCTAGTCTTTCTTTCATTTCTAGACTAATAAATCTATGACTAGTACCATGGAAACCATATCTTCTTACTCCAAATTTTTCATACCAATCATATGGTACAGCATATAAGAATTCATCTTCTTTCATAGTTTGATGAAATGCTGTATCAAATACTGCTACCATTGGAGTTTTAGGAAGAACTTCTTTAAAACTTCTTACTCCTACTAAGTTAGCTGGATTATGAAGTGGTGCAAGTGGAATTAATTCTTCTACTGTATCCATTACATCATCATCGATAATAATACTTTCAGTATATTTATCGCCACCATGTACAAGTCTATGACCTACACCATCTATTTCATCATATGATTTAATTACTTTATAAGCTTTTAATTCTTTAAGTAATATTTTAACTGCTTCAGTATGATCTTTTAAATCTACTTCTTTCTTATCTTTAGCTCCATTATATTTAATTGTATAGAAACTTCCATCTATACCAATTTTTTCAAAAGTACCACTAATAATAACTTTTTCTTCTGGTAATTCAAACATAGTAAATTTTAAAGATGAACTACCTGCGTTTACACTTAATATTTTCATTTTACTTCTCTCCTTTAAATCGTTTTTATTATAACAAAATAAATAAAAAAAGTGAAATGTTTATAACAAATCACTTTTAATTTCTTTTAAACTTACTTCTTCACATGTTTTAATTGCTTCATCTATTAATAAATCTAAATCATATTTTTGTTCTTCTTCATATATATGTTTTAAATTAGGATTAATTACTGGATGTCTAGGAACAAATACTGTACAACAATCTTCATATGGAAGTATTGATATATCATATGTATCTATCTTTTTAGATATTTCTATTATTTCTAATTTATCAAATGAACATAATGGTCTAAGTATTGGATAGTTTGTTACATCATTTACAGCAATAATACTTTTTAATGTTTGACTAGCTACTTGTCCTACACTTTCTCCATTTACAATAGCAAGACATTCATGCTTCTTAGCTATTCTTTCTGCTATTTTATACATACATCTTCTCATTATAGTTATTAAGTATGTTTCATCCATATTTTTATATATAGCTTCTTGTATCTTAGTAAAATTAATTACAAATAATTTACCATGAGAATTATATTTTTCAAGTTTTCTAGCTAATGATATTACTTTATTTCTTGCTTCTATACTTGTATGAGGTCTACTTTCAAAATATAAGTAATAAAGTTCTACTCCTCTTTTAATAGTTTGATATCCAGCTACTGGAGAATCTATTCCTCCACTTAACATTAAAAGTGCTCTACCTAAAGTACCTACTGGATATCCTTTTAATCCATCTATTATTTCAGAATAAATATATACTCCTTCATGTCTAATTTCTATATTTAAATAAATATCAGGTTCATGAACATCTACTTTAAAATTAGTATTTCTAAGTATATAAGCACCTACCATATTACTTACTTCCATAGATTTAATAGAATATGATTTATCACTTCTTTTAGTTTCTACTTTAAATGATTTAATATCTTTATCTTTTATTTCATCAAGAGCAAGTTCTTTAATACTATCTATATCATTATCTTCTATCATTTTAACTATTGCTAGAGCATGAATACCAAATATATTTTTAAGAGAAGATAACATTTTATCTAAATCATTTTCATCTTTTGGATATATAAACATTCTATAATAATCATCTTTTATTTCAAAAGAAAAAGAAGATAATTTTTCATATATATTTCTTTTAAGTGTTTTTATAAAGAAATTTCTATTATCTTTTTTTGTAGTTAATTCTCCATATTTTATTAGTATTAATTTTTTCATTTTAATAATAATTCTTTCCAAACTTTATCAAATATTTTTAAAAATTCATCTATTTCTTTTTCAGTTGTTAAATGAGATAAACTAACTCTAATTGATGTAGTTGATACTCTTTTATCTCCATGTGATAAACTAGCAAGTGCTACACTTTCAGATCCACTTGAACATGCTGTTGTTGTTGATACATATACTTCATATCTTTCTAATGCATGTAAGAATGTTTCACTTTTAATTTCTAATAAACTAAAGTTAACTATTTGTGGAACTGATAATTCATTAGAATTAATTTGTATAGGATATTTTTCTAATCCTTTTATTAATTTATTTTTTAGTTTTTGACAATGATCTATTTTTTTATCTAGATCTTCATACATTAATCTTAATGCTTTAGCAAAAGCTGCTACTAAAGGAAGAGCTGGAGTTCCACCTCTAAATGGACAATTAGCTGTTGTACCATAAATTAATATATCAATGTTAATATCTTTCTTTTTATATAGTATTCCACATCCTTTAGGTGCATATATTTTATGACTTGAGAATGATGCTAAATCAACATCTTTTAAATCAAATTTCATTTTACCTAAGGCTTGTGTTAAATCACTATGTAGTATAGTATTCTTATTTTTCTTTCTTACTATTTTACTTACTTCTTTTATTGGTTGTTCAAAACCTGTTTCAGAGTTAACAGCACAAATACTAACTAAAATAGTATCTTCTCTCATTAAAGATTCTAAACTCTTTAAATCTATTTGGCCATTACTATCTAATTCTACAAAATCAACTTCATATCCATTATTAGATAAGAATCCCATTGTTTCTAATATACTTTTATGTTCTAATTTAGTAGTGATAATATGTTTACCACGTTTATTATATTTGTATGCTACTCCTTTAATAGCTGTAGCATTTGATTCACTAGCTCCACTTGTAAATATTATTTCTTTAGAATCTACTCCTAGTATTTCAGCTATTTGATTTGTACTTTGAATCCATAATTCTTTTGATTTTACTCCAAGTGTGTGCATTGAATTTGCATTTCCTATATATTCTTTTGTTACTTTTACATAAGTATCTAAAACTCTATCATCTACTGGTGTAGTAGCACTATAATCTAAATAAATCATTTTAATTATCCTTTCTTTTACTCTACTTCTACTTCTTGAATTACTATTAATATTACTGGTTTACTATCTGTTTCTTTGAATAAATATGCTCCTACTCTTTCTCTAATATCATTTCTAATCTTAGTATAATCAGCATATTTATTATTAGTATTTTCTTCTATTACTTTTATAGTAGTAGATTTTATTTCATTTAATATTTCTTCATTTTCTTTATCATAAATAAATCCTCTAGTTACAACATCTGGTCCTATTAAAAGAGCTTTACTTTTTTTATCTAATGTAGCACTTATTATTACAAGACCATTACTACTAAGCATTTCTCTATCTTTTAATACTAGTTCTCCTATATCTTCACTAGATTTACCATCTATTAATATATCATCTACATTATATCTATCAAAATTATCTTTTAATTTACCACTTTCAAATAATACTCTATCTCCATTACCTTTTAAAAGTATTCTATCAGGTGTAATTCCCACTTTTTCTGCTAGATTAGCATTTATTACTTGATAACGATACTCTCCTTTAATAGGCATGTAATATTTAGGATTAAATAACTTCATAAGAAGCATTAAATCTTCACTAGATGCATGATATCTAACACTTTTTTCTTTTGGAATAGTTTCTATATTTACTCCATGAATAGCTAAATCATTCATTAATTTAACTAATATTTTTTCATATGCATCATAACTAGGTTCTGCAAAACATATTGTATCTGTTTTTTCAAGTGTAATAAATTTATCTCTATTATTAATTAATCTAACTATATTAGCATAAGGCATTTCTCTATCATTACTAATTAATATAACAGTATTCTCACTCTTTAAATCAGTTAAATTACCTATTAGTTTTTCATTAATATTTAAATATCCATTCTTAATACATATATTTATTATAGAATGTAATTCTTTTCCCATTATAACTACTTTTCTATTTTTATCTTCTAATGCATTAAATATTTCTTGAATAGTATAAATATGTAATGGAAGCATACTAAATATTACTCTTCCTTTATTTCTATCTATTACTTTTTTAAAGAATCCTTCTAATTTATGTTTAGGAGAAGTATATCCTTTCTTTTCTGCAAATACACTTTCAGACATTAAACATAGTACACCTTGTTTACCAATATAAGCAAGTTTACCTATATCCATATCATAATTACCTGTCATAGTAGAATCAATTATGAAATCAGCCATATAGATAATTGCTCCATCTTCAGTATTAATAGCATATCCAAATGTATCTGGACAACTATGTGTTACTGTAAATGGAAATACACTAAATTCTTTAAAATCTATTTTTCTATGTGGATTTATCACTATTAAGTTTTTAATATCTACTTTTTCTTCTTCACATATATATTCAATTATTTTACTAGTAAATTTAGATACATATACTTTTAAATCAGGTATTAATTTTATTAAATCAGTTAAAGCTCCCATATTTTCATGATGAGGATGTGATATAAATAAACCTACTATTTTTTTCTTATTTTCAAGTAAATATGAAAAATCAGGAATTACATAATCTACTCCATACATTTTATCTGGGGCATATTTCATTCCACAATCAAATATAAGTATTCTATCATCAATACTTACAGTATATAAATTCTTACCATTTTCATTTAAGCCACCTAAACTCATTATTTCTATTTTTGCCATAAAAAAATCACTCCTTCAAATATAAAAGTTCAAATGCTAGAAGTATTTTATCATAAATAATAAAAAAATACTAGTCATGCTAGTATTTTATTACATATTCAATAAAATATTATCTACATCATTTTTTAATTCAATAATATTTTGATATCTTAAATCTTTATAATAATTAGTAGCTTTTTGAACAATATAATTTATTTTATCATTTTCAATATTAGAAACTTTTCTATTTTTAAGATCTTTTGTTACAAAAGGATCTTTATTTGTTATTAATTCATATAATAATATTCCAACAGAATAAATATCACTTTTATCATCTATATATCCTTTAGTAATAAATTCAGGAGAAGAATAATCATAATAACCAAATTCTGGTTCTTCACCATATTTCATAATAGAACCAAAATCTATTAAATAAACTTCTTCTTCATTATAAATGATATTATTTTTATTTATATCTCCATGAATATATCCTAGAGAATGTATATCACTTAAAATACTAGATAATTTAGATATTATTCTTAATGAATCTGTTAAATTTTTTTTACCTAAATCCTTTAACATCTTTCCTTCAATATATTTATATAAAATAAATTCATTTTCTTTATAATCTACTATTTTAGGGACAAATTTATTATTAAAGTTTTTAAGAAATTTTATTTCATTATTTAATGATTCTTTGTAAAGAGTATCATTATTAACAACTTGTTTTAAGAAATAATAATTATTGTCCCTTCTTAGTATTTTATAGTTGTTAATAGAGTTATATTCATCAGTAATTTCGTATTCTTTAGAATTAATATTCATTATAATGCTCTACCAACTCTTAAACTATGCTCATCACTATTTCCACATGCATAGTTAAAATCTTCTATACCCTCTAATAAATAATTATATCCAATTGATGAATTAAATGGTTGAACTTTACTATATAATTCTTTCATTTTAGATATTTTTTGTTCAGCATCTTCTTTTGTTACTGTTAATTTATCTGTTTTTACTCTTTCAAGAGCACTTTCATATGCTTCTTGATTTAAACTACCAAGTTGATTTAAAAAAGTATCTTTAACTAACATAGATAATTTATAGTCTTTAGACTTATACTCCCAATAACTTTTTTCCATTATTGATAAAGATCTAATGCTTCTTTCAATATCATCTTTACTTTTAATAATATCAGAGTATTCTTTTGTTAAATAATCATAATATAATTTTTTAACTTGTTCACTCTCAATTTGATCAAATCCTTCTAGAACTAAATCTATTAATTGAGAATAAACATTATCTATTACTTTTTTAACATCTTCTTCATTCATATATTGTTCTCCTTTCATTGAGTTTTATTAATAAAGTATTCTTGATACAATGTCTTTTATTGTATGCATTCCTTCAGCTGCTTTAGCTTGATCTTTAGAAATTACTTTATCAAATGCATCTACAAATTTTCTTCCATTTCCAGCACCAAGTGTTTGATCTATTCTATCTACTAATATTCCAGGATTATGATCTACAAAGTACATTTGTTTAATTTCACCTGGTGTTACATAGCCACTATTTATAAGTGGTCTCATTTGGTCAATTGCTGGTTGATATCCACAATACACTCTATCTGGATAATATCCTCCAGGTCTTGCTACTCTTTCAGTTAAATACTCTGTAAATGCTTCATCAAGTCCACCATTTCTACCATACCATTGTCCTGTAGTTGGATCTTGAATAGGTTCTCTAATTCCTGATAAACCATTTCCTTGTCTACTTAATCCATGAATATTTTCATGTGTTGTATTTGAAAGTAATATTCGATTTCTTTCTATTTCATTTGCAGGATAATAACCTGTTAAATCCATATTTACATGAGTTCTACCACTTAAACCTTCATTAAATCCACCATTACCATCCATAGGATGAGGATTACCATCTCTTGATTTGAAATTAGCAAAATCTCTATTTGTTTCATATGAGTTTGCATATCTTACATCTTCGATTCGATCAGGAGAAAGATATCCATCAAATTCTCTATGATATCCATCAATTATTTTTTGTTGATAAAAATTATCTACACCTTGAGCTAATTGTCTTTGTGAAGGAGATAAATCTTGTGAATAGTATGTAATTGGTGGTGTTGGACCTACTTCAGTTGCTAATTTTGGTGTTACTCTTTCAGTTCTTGGTAATCTAGGAGTCGAATCTACATTTGTGGCTAATCTAGGTGTTGGGCTATAATCGCTTCCTAATCTAGGTGTTGGGCTAACATCTCTTGGTATTCTACCACCTTGTCCTCTTGTACTTGGTGTATCTGAATCTAATATTCTTGGTTGTCCACCTCTTACACCATCTAAATCACCTTCAAATAATTCATCTACATTTGTTCTTGAACCAACTGTACTATTTGTATTATGATTTATATCACCAACTTTAATTGTTCCATCTGCTTGAGCAGATGCACGAACTGATCCATATATATAATCACTCTTAAGTGTAGGTGTTCCTGTAGGAGACCTACCTATTAAGTCGTCAACATGTTCTGGTTTTATTGTTATGTTATAGCCATCAAAATCAACATATTCTTTTGGTATTGTAATTATCATAGCATTTCCAGTGCCATCAAATGTTTTATATCCTGATGAACTTGCTACTGCTTGTGAGAACAATAAGAATTGAGTGCTATTTCCAGGTGTATCATCTTTGAAAAATGATATATTTTTTGCTAAATCTAAATTATTACCATTATCAACTCCAGAAGCCAAATCTCCTGTTAGATATAAACCGTTTTCTGTAATTAAATTAGGATTTGTAATTCCTGCTCTATGTACTCCAATTATATAGTCTTTATCATTAAATACTTCATGTAATTCATCACCGGTTGATCTAGGTATTTCAATTCCCTCGACCATTCCTTCTTGGAATTCTCGTATAGAGCTCTTATCAGAGAATGGGAATTCATAAATATCATCTGTTTTTCCTCCAAAATCTGCTGCTGGTTTTATATCTTTTCCTGGTCTTGAACCTGTTGATGTATCTGTATCTGGTACTCTTGATTGTCCACCTCTTGCACCTTTTGAATTACCATCGAATAATTCATCTGCATTTCTTCTTCCTGCATCTGTTGCATCAGTTATATTTCTTGATCCACCATTTGGTGTATCTGTATCTGGAACTCGTGGTTGCCCACCTCTTACACCTTCAAGGTCACCTTCGAATAATTCGTCTGCATTTCTTCTTCCAGCATCTGCTGCATCTGTTATTCTTCCTGTTCCACCATTTGGTGTATCTGTATCTGGAACTCGTGGTTGCCCACCTCTTACATCTTCAAGGTCACCTTCAAATAACTCTCCTGCTCCACTTCCAGCTTCTACTGCTGAATTTAGTCCAGTTCTACCTGCATCAGTTGCTTGTGCTGAACCTGTTCTTGGACTTGGTGAATCTGTATCACCATGTATTTTTCCTGAGCCTCCGTCAATTAATCCACCAACAGCTCCACCAAACATATTACCACCAAGATTAATTGCAGTATCTACAGCAAGACTTCTCCAATTCCATTCACCTGTATTTACTCCATCAACAACAAAGTCTACTACACCAGTACCTACATCTACCCAAGTATCTGCTTCTGTTAATGAACTTGTAGCACCTTTAAGAAGTTTACCAGCTACTTCTTTTTTAGAAGAACCTGCAACACTACTTTGAATTGCTTTCTTTACTCCTTCAAATCCTGCTTCTTTTATAGCGTTTACTCCTTGAACTGCAGCTCCTATTGCTTGTGAAGTACCATACCATTCTGCTGCTTCTGCTGCACCACTTAAGTATGCCATTCCTACATCTTTTGCTGATCTATTTGTATAATTTCCATTTTCATCTGTTAAGTTGAATCTTCTTTCAGCTTCTTCACCAGTTCCTTTTAAGAATCCTACTCCTGCTAATACTGGTGCTGCTGCTCCTCCTGTAGCCACTGTTGCTGCAGTAATTATTGCAACTTCACCTGCTTTTTCTGCACTTTCTTCAATTATTTGTGCTCCAGCACTATCATATTTTAGTGCACTATTTTCATTAATTGAACGGCCTAGAGCTGTGTCTTCATAGAACCATTCTTGAACTTCTCCAACTTTATCTCTTGCAACATCATCCATTGTTGCATCCCACATTTTTCCTGTTAAATCAGTTCCAGCTGCTTGATCTATCAACCATGTTGCTGGTGTTTTAAGAGTAGCATCAACTATTTCTGCAGCATCTACTACTGCTTCAGCAATATCAGCAACACCACTAACAACGGCTCCTGTTACAACGGCTCCTGTTGCTTGAGCTTGAGTAATAAACTCTCCTGCTTCTTGTACGGCTCCTTTCCAGTCACCTTCTTTAACAGCTCCAGCAACGTCTTTTGCTTCATCCCAAAGTGCTGATCCAGCAGCTTTTATATCTTGCCATCCTCTTTCCCATTTTGTATAATCCATCATGCCTTCGGCTTTCATATCTTTTTCAAGTGCTTTTAATTCACTATTTAATTTATCATATTCACCATATACCAAGTCGTGTGTCATAGCATCAGTTGCATATATTCCATTTTCATCTGCTTTTGCTTTTTCTGCAGCAACTCTGGCTTCTAAATCTGCATGATATGCTCCAATAACTTGTTTATCTGCATCTGTCCATTCACTTGGATTTTTTTGTGATGCTACTGCATATGCATCTTCTAATGTTTCACAGTTTGCATATGGATTATTTAAATCATTTCCAAAATCATCTGCTGTTTGATCTGCTTGTCTAAATTCAGAAAGAGAATCTAATAGATCTGCTGAATATTCACTTGCATTTCCTCTTAGTAATCCAGCTAAATCTGTTATATTGTCTTTATTATCTCCAAATAATGTTAAACTATCTTTTTCAGCAGCAAAACGTGCATTTAATGATGCACCCATTCTACCTATTGTAGTATCTATTGTAGAACCAATTGAATTTAAGCACATTTTACTGGAATCCATTCCAGATAGATTAACATTTTGAACTGAACCTGTAGTTATACCTCCAAGTGAAGGCACATTAGCACCTAAGTTATCTGCTAAAGCACAAACACCCATATATGCTGTCATTTCATTTTCAAAAGGGACTAAATCCATAGAATCAAAATTATAGCCAGTACTATCATATTGATAACCATTAGTACTCCAACTACCACTTTGTTCTGGAGAAAATAATATTGTATTGATATTTTTCTTTAGCATTTTACCTCCACTTATTATTTACATACAAAAACTAGTCGCAAACCCATACACATGGAGTACTTGCTACTTTTTGTTGTGCAGCTTGAACTTTTCTTTGACATCTGTGAACTTCACTTTGACATCTTTGTACTTCATTTACTGCTTGATGATGTGCTTGGTCTACACTATTTCCATAGCTACTAATGCATTCTATCATGCTACTCATTTCACCCATATTATTTGGATTAGCAACAGTAGAACCAACACTTGAGAGTGTATCATATACAGATTTACAATTATCTAGCATTTCTTGAGTTGTAGCCATTTCTTCACTTAGTTTTCCTTCAAGTTCTTGTGCATTAGATAAATTTGTTTCTGCTGTTTCTAGTGCTGCTTGAGCGGCATCTAGTGCTGCTACTGCAGCATCATGAGCTTCACAATCTAATCTTGGTGTGCACTCATCATATCTATTTTTGATATTATATATATTGTTTTTTATTACCTTGAGCATAATCTATCACTTATGATAATTAAATATCATATTCCTTTCTTATTATAAATAGCTGTTTTATAATTCAAGGAAAGGTATTTCCATTGTATCTTCTTGTTCAATCTTTTCTTTTTTTTTAGTTTCTTCTTTTTCTATTAATTTATATAATTTTTGTTTAAACTCTTGTTCTTCTATATCACTAAATCCAGAGAAGTATACTTTTTCAATTTGATCATTATTAAATACTAGGTTCTTATCAGATTGTATTACTCCTTCAGGATACATTACACCTACATAGTCATATACTTTGTCACTTTTTTCTTCTTCTTTAACATAAAAACCTGTAACCATTACTCTTTTTTTAGCATTCTTTAATAATACTACACTACCTATTGGTAAATATTCTTTTTTCATATTTATTCTCCTACTACATATATATCTTCTTCTGGTGGTTCTTCTTGTACTACTGGTTCTTCCATTTCATTTGGTGCACTTTCTATTATTTGAAGTACAGAACCAAGATTAACTTTAAACTTTTTATCTTCTTCATTAGATGGGCCTATAATATAAACTTTTTCTAAATCTTCTTGATTAAATAGACTAACTTCATTAGTTGATAGCATTCCTTCAGGATAAGCACATCCACAATAATCATAAAGTGTATGTTTTTCATCATGCTCATACATACAAAATCCTGTAATCATCATTTTATGTTTACTACCTTTTAGTCTACATATAGTACCTAATGGTAAATATTTTTCTAAATCACAAACATCTTTTGTATTCATAATCTACCTCTCATTATACTAGTGGCATCATTTGTTATTTTTCCACCCAAATCTTTATTATTCCCTTTTACCTCATCTAACATTTGTTCTTTATTGTTATTAGTATTATTGTCATCAAAATTCATATCATTGAAATTATTACTTCCATCTTGATCATCTTCTTCATCATTTAAGTATTTAAATAGTTTTCTTATTCCTTCATCACTAGCCATATATGTTTCTTTAGCTTTTAATACTTTTTTATGTATTTTATCTAAATTATCTTCTATATGATTTAATCTTGCTTTATAACTAGAAACATCAACATCTAAGTTAGCTAAACTATCTAATGTTTTCTTTACTCCGCCAATTTCTTCTAAAGATAATTCTATATCTTTAATAGCATAAAATAGTTCTGAAGGATTAATATCTATATTATCACTCATATACATCACCCTCTCGAACTTTCTAATTCATATTTGTCTTTTAATATTTCTAAATCATTAACAAGATTAACTATATCACTATTAATATTTTGAATATTTCCATTATCTAATGTTTTTCCATTAATAATATTAGAACTTAATTCATATTCACTTCTTTCTAGAAGAGATCTAACACTATCAAGTTTGTCACAAACACTATTTAATCTACTAATAATACTTTGATATTTATTTTTATCATTCATACTATATAACCTCTATTATAAATTTACCACAAAATAAAAAGATTTACAATTGATTTGTAAACCTTAATTATTTTTTTGTTCTTCTGCTAAAACATGTAGTTTGTTAAAAAAATCTTTACTTTCATCATCATATAATCCCATATGATATATTTTTTTAATTTGACTATGATTAAATAATGCATTTAAATTACTATCAAATATTCCTTCTGGAAAACTACATCCACAATAATCATATACAGTATCATTAGTTACAGGGAGATATCCTGTTATCATTAATCTTTTTTCTCCATCTTTTAAAATAACAACTGTTCCTATTGGTAAATATTTATCTTCCACTTCTACTCATCCTTCCTACTCTTAAACTAGTATTATCTGTTAATCCAGCAGCAAATTCTAAATCTACTATTGCTTCTGAATAAACCATTTTAGCTGCATTTTTATTATATGGTTTAATCTTATCAAATATCTTATTCATAGATTTTATTATATCATTATAAGAATTTGCATCTATTAATAAATTATCATTTATTCTACTTAATGCATACATTTTGGCTTGTTTTGATAGATTATATAGTTCTTCATAATTATAATCTTTTATTATTAATGATTTAATATAATTCTTATCTTTATTTTCAAAAAACTTTATTTCAAGTTGACATAGTTTATCTAATCCTTTTTCTATATTATTAAATTTACCATATCTACTATATAAATAATCTTTATAAGATTTTAATATTTCATCTCTTTCATATGCAAAAAACTTTTTTTCAATAATTGACTTTGTATTATCATATATTTTTTCTACACCATCATTCATATTATCTCTCCTTTACTATTTTGTACCAGTAAAAAGACCTATTACATCATCCACAGCACCTTTTAAATTTTTTACATCTTGCTTATGTTGTTTAATATCATCTAATGACTCAAATGCATATTGAAATGCATCTGTAAGTCCATATGCATTAGCTGCATCATATTTATTATTAGTTACTCCAACAATATTATTAGCAATTTCTCTTTCAACCGCTTTAAGTCCGTCACCTGGTGTTGGATTGAAATATCCGTCTATAAGTGTTTGATCTGATAATACTCCGCTATCTACTAATCTTTCTAGTTCTGGAACTAAAGTTGCGTATCCGCTTCCTTGTACACCTGTTACTTTTTGTGCTAAATATTCAGTAGTTGGTTCATTTATACCATCAAAGCCTAGTCCTGTACTATAACCATCAGACTTAGTAGACATCTGATGTAATGCTTCATGAACTGCTGTATCATATAATTCATCATATGATTTGGCTAAACTTCCTTCTCCAACAAAATGATCACTGCTTAATACAACCGATTTATTTGGAGAATTTGAATATCCCATTACTCTAGGATGTTTAGCTAAATAGTCATCTGTTGAAGCATTTTTCACTGAAACTGAAAAATCATGTTGTCTTAATGTAGCCTCATCTACACCTAACTTATTAGAAACATCTGTGTATACTCTTCCTGAATCTAAATAATCAGTTATTGCTTCACCAAAAGCTCTACTAGCATATGAGTTTGCAGCATTTGATACTACTCCCTCTACTCCATTTAGTGCAGTGTTTACAAGAAAATGTCCAACTGCTTTTAAATAAGCATCACCTATTTCATATTTTATATCTCTTCCTTCAAGTTCTGTATTAGTTGCTGTTGACAATTCACCAAATGGTGCTGCTGTTTCCATTGCTAATGAAGCAAAATTGTTTGCTGTTCCTTTATAAAGACTATTTCCAACTGATGAAAGTATTCTTTTATTTATTACATCATTCCATGTTATAGGATGCTCAGCAATTACTGAACCTGTTTTTTTAACTATTTCTACTACTGCTTTAGGTGTACTAGCAACTGTTTTCACTGCTTTACCAATACCAACAACATTTGAACCCATTACACCTTCACCAGTAAATTCAGCAGCTTTTCCGGTTGCACCCGCTACTATAGCTAATGCATCATTTTTAATAAATGCATCATCTTTATTATCCATATTATATCTATCTTCTGCAGTTTCACCAATACCTAATGCAAATCCGCCTAGTGCTGTTAATGGTATTCCAGCTCCTGATACCATCATAGCAGTTGCAAGAGTTCCTTTAGTAACATCTGTAGTTGTATCCATTACTTTTCCTGCCAATTCACTATCATGCTTCATTGCACTTTCTGAGTCGATTGCTTTACCTACATTTGTTCCTCCAAATATCGCATGATATATTGTTTCAGTTAATGGTAAAGCAATAAATTCTTTATCTCTAGCAATTCTTTCTTTTGATGTAGCTGCGATTTCAGCTGCATCTTCTTCATCACCTAAAATTAAGGCAACCCCACTTCTAGCAAAATCTACTGCTGTTTTTCCCCAACTTTCCAATTGAGTTTTGGCATCATAACCATATTCTAAAACTTTTGCTATACCCGCATAAATTGTTGCATATCCTTCTACTCCGGTAGCTACAACCTTTTTTGCTCCATCAGTAAATTTGTCCCATCCTGTTTTATCCATCAAACCTTCTGATTTCATATCTTTTTCTAATGATTTTAGCTCACTAGCTAATTTTTCATATTCACCATATACTAAATCATATGCCATTGCATCAGTAGCATATATACCATTTTCATCTGCTTTTGCTTTTTCAGTTGCTACTCTAGCTGCTAAATCATCATGATATGCAGCTATTATATATTTATCCTCATTAGTCCATTCTGATGGATCTTTTCCTGAGATAGATTCATATGCTTCTGCTAATTGCTCAGGTGTTTCAAAAAGACTTGAATCTACTCCAGAACCAAACTCATCTTTAGTATCATCTGATGGTGAAAAACTATTGATTGATTGAAATATTTCCTCAGTGTGTTCTGATGCTAAATCTTTTAAATATGATGCATAATCTGCATTTGGATCAGCACCTTGTCCTGGGAATAAAGTACCTGCTTCTACTTCTGCTTTATATGCTGCATTTAATGATGCTGCCATTCTATTTACTGTATTTCCAATTGTATCACAAGAATTACCAATACATTGTGGTCTTCCTGGATTAGCTACATTTTGTACTGTTCCAGTATTTATTTGACCAAGACTTGGCATCATACTAGTTGAAACATCTGCAAGTGCACATATAGCTAAATATGAATCAACTTGTTGTTCAAATGGAGCTGTTTGGTAATTATCCCAATTATAATTACTTCCATCATATTGATAATTGGTTATATTCCATTCTCCACTTGAAACATTTTTATTTGATTGAGTCGACTCTTGACTTGGTGCTACATAATCTTCCAAAAAACGTTTATTAATATTTTTATGTACTATTTTTAACATGTTATCACCTATTTATGCACATTTCCATACACATGGTGTATTTGCTAACTTTATTGTGGCTTGTTGCACAGCGGTTTCACATTCTGCTACTTTTGCTTCACATCTTGACACTTCACTTACTGCTTGATTATATGACTCTTCTACAGTTGATCCATAGCTACTTAAGCAATTAATTATACCACTTAAATCTCCCATATTATTTGGGTTTGCTATTGAAGATCCTGTATTCATTATTGTGTCATATACTGATTTATAATTTCCTAATAATGCGCTTGTATTTGCTTTTTCAGTTGATAATTCTGCTTTTAATGCTTCAGCATCTGCTAAATTATTTTTTGCAGTTACTAAGTTAGATTTAGCAATAGCTAAATCTTCTGCTGCAGCATCATGTGCACTACAATCCCTATATGGTATACAATCATCTTCTCTTCTTAAATTGTATATATTATTTTTTATTCTTTTTAGCATATTTTATCATTCCTTTATAACACAAAAAGATTAATTACCTTTTATTGTAATTAATCCTTTATCAATTTCTTCAAGTGCTCTTCCAATTTCCTTTTTAGATACATATTCTTCTTCATTCATCTGGAAGTGTTTATGTTCTTTCATTATTTTAGCTCTATCAGCAGCGATATGAACTAATTTATATTTTGAATCAACTATATTTAATAGTTTATCTATTGAAGGATATATCACTTCTACCATCTCCTTTATCTTAATTATTACTATACTTTATTATCATTTTATTTACAATATTTGTGTACACATTTTTGACAACTAACTATTCACTTTCTTCTATAAAGTTTTTACTTTTATGTGGTTCTTCAAACAATAAATCTTTATAATTTTGTTGTCTTAATGCTTCATAAACCATTATAGCTACTGTATTTGAAACATTTAATGCTCTTACATCATCTGTCATAGGCATTCTCATGCATCTATCTATATATGGTTTTAATATATGTGGTGGTATACCAGTTGATTCTTTTCCAAAAAAGAAATAATAGTTTTTAGAAGTATCACTATAATCAAAACTAGTATGTGGTTTATGACCATATCTAGTTAAGAAATAGTATTCTCCTTTATTCTTTTCAAAGAATTCATCTATATTTTCATATACTGTATAATTACATTTATCAATATAATTAACACCACTTCTTTTTATATATTTATCTTCTAAACTAAAACCTAATGGTTTTATTAAATGAAGATGTGTTCTTGTCGCAACACATGTTCTCATAATATTACCAGTATTTACTGGTATTTCAGGTTCAAATAATACTACATTTATCATTAAAACTCCTATTAAATATCTTCTTTCTTAAGCAAAAATTAATTTTTTGTTTAAGGAAAAAGATATTATTCATATCTTTTTCTATTCTTAATAAAAGTTTATCATAAAGTATAATCATTATTGAATACTGTTTACACTTTATTTTACTTCATTAACCATTTTAATTATTACTGGTACACCATTTTTAACATATACACCATAGTCATCAGTTATATTAGATAATGAAGTTAATTGAATAGTAAGTTTAATTAAGAATTGTTGTGTTACTCCTCCACCAATCCAAATACCTTCTGATTGATTAACTATTCCTTTGAACCAATCATCATATTCATATTTCTTGAATGCTGATGGTATATCTACAAATATAAAGTTAATCTTAGCTGTTTCTTTATTATTATTTAGTATATCTTTAAATGCTTTTAAGTGTTCATCATCTAGTTTAGAAATAAACTTTTCTATACCAAGAACTAATACTGCAGTGTTAGGTAAATCAGTAACACTTCTTGGATTCATATTATTCTCAGATAAAGTTTTTTGTATTTTATCATTTATTTCTTTAACTGAATCAATTGATTTATTGAAATCACTATTCTCAATCTTTATACTAGTTTGGAAATTATCGAAGTAATTAGTAGCATCAATAATCATCTTATCGAATGTATTATTCTTCTCAAATAATTTTATTAAGTTCTTAATAAATGGTTTTGTTAAATCAATTTCATTTGAAGAAATAATATTAAATGTATTTTTCTTAAAGTCATATAATTGAGCATTTAATGAGTCTCTTATAATACCAATTGGTACTGTTGCAAGACCAGTATATTTAATACCAAATAATTCATGTTTAATTACTTCTGGCATTACTGGAACAGCTCTTGCCTTAGACATATTACTAGATTTAAGTTTTTCAACTATTTCTTTAATATTTCTAAATGGTGAATCTTCTGTAGTAATTGATGCTGTTTGGAATTCACAAACATTATCTACTTTTACAAGTCCTCTACCAGGTATTGCTGATGGAACAAGTCCATTTGTTTTACCTAAGATATCCCTATAATCATTAGCATTATTTAATTGTAAGCATAATAATTGTTTACAAGATTGAGATATTTTAAATTTAATAGTATTTTGACTTGTTGTTAATATTACAAAGTTAATTCCATATTTAGATCCTTCTCTAACAGGAGCAATTATCTTTTCAGTATAATCTTGATATACTTCAGTTAATACTTCTATTGAATTAATAACTACTACTATATTAGGAAGTGTATGACCACTCATCTTTATATAATCTTGATAGTTACCATTGTATGCCATAAATAGTTTTTTACGTTTATTCATTTCACTATTTAACATTTTAGCAATGTTTTCTATCTTTTCATCATCACCATTAATTATTACATCTCCAACTTGTGGTGCTTCTCTAAAGTTTTGAAGTGTTTCAGCACCAAAGTCCATTAGATATAAATTAATTTCACTTGAATCATATGTTGTAATACAAGAATATACAAATGATGATGCAAATTCATCTTTACCAGAATCAGCTATACCATATATTACTGCACTACCATTTTCTGTTATAGGAAGTGTTAATAAACCTTGTTTTTGATTATTAGGATCATCATATTCACCAATTACTGGGTTAATATTATATCTTTGTTTTTTATACTCATATTTTTTCATTAAAGCAGATATTAATATCTTAGCAGGTATTTTATCTAACCATAATGGTCTAATATTTAGATTAGCATCTTTTCCTATATTAATTAGATATTTAACTATATTTGTAAGTTCTTCACCTTGAGATACAACATTCTTTTTAGCTATTGAATTTTTTATTGCTTTATTTACAAATCCAGTATTATCTATAAAATATAAATTTTTATCTGCTGCTTTTTTATATTCTTTTGCTGGGAAGTATTGAGCTCCTGCCCATGCCGCTTGTCCCATAGCAAAGTATTCATTATAACCTACTTGTAGATAGAAACGACCAGTTTGTTTTAATTCAGCTGCTAAATCAGTCTTAATCATTTCCATACTATCTTGTTTATCTTGTACTTTTAAACATACTTTAAATTTAGAGTTTGACCAGATTTGAGCATCTACTACACCAGATGGTTTTTGTGTAGCTAAAATTAGGTGAACTCCAAGAGAACGACCTATACGAGCTGTAGATACTAAGTCTTCCATAAACTCTGGTTGTTGATCTTTTAATTCAGCAAACTCATCACTTATTATTATTAAGTGTGGCATTGGTTCATTAATAGTACCATCTCTATATAGTTTTTGATATTTATAAATATCTAATGTACTCTCACCAACTAATTCTTTTACTTCATTGAATTTTTCTTGTCTTCTTCTAAGTTCACTTTGTATTGATGAAAGTGCTCTATTTATTTCAGATTTATCTAAGTTTGTAATTGTACCTACTACATGTGGTAATTTTAATCCAAGTTCATTATTTTCAAATGCTCCTGCTAAACCTCCACCTTTGTAGTCTATAAGTACAAATGCTACTTCTTCTGGACTATAGTTTACTGCCATAGAAAGTACAAATGTAATAATGAATTCTGATTTACCACTACCAGTCATACCAGCAATTAAACCATGTGGTCCATGAGCTTTTTCATGTAAATCTATTATAAATGGATCATTATTTTCATTAACACCTATTTCAGTTTTTAATGCTTTTGTTGGATCATTAGCTGCCCATCTATTTAATACATTTAATTGTTCTATTTTACCTACACCAAACATTTCTAAGAATGTAATAGTATCTGGTAATTCTCTAAAGCTATCCATCATATATAATGGTAAGTTAGATATAACATCTGTACACTGTACCATATCAAAGTCAGCTATTTCATCTTTAAATTTAATTTGTTCATTATTAATAGTACTTATTACTGCTGATACATTATCACCAATTGTAATAAAGTTACTTATTTCACTTGGTATCTTAGATAATTTTTCTTCTATAGTTATTAAACTAAATCCAAGATTTTTCTTTTCTTTTAATACATCATTTATTATATTTATTTTTCTAGAAACATCTATATCATCTACTACTATTAAATAATATGTTTTAAATCTTTGATAATCATTTTCTTCAGAACTACTACTACTTATTGCTGCTCTACCTTGTAATACTTTAGTTAAGTATGTAGATACATCTTGCATTTCTTCTGAATTAGTAGCAAAGAATCTAATAGATTTATCGTCTGAGAAACAATAAGGTGTTTCTTTTAAATAATTCCATCTATGAGCATTTTCACTATTTGTAAATATTACAAATTTTAAATTATCATAACTATGAAAAGCCATAAATTGTAGGAATATATTATTCATAAATTTTAAATATTTTGGATATATTCCACATAGTGCTGCAAATCTATTATTAGCAAGAGAAAATCCTACTGGAACATTATCTATATTTTTATAACCATTTATTAGACTTTCTACATGAGTTTTTAACTCATCATCATCCATTCTAAAGTCTTCTGTATGATATCCAATATTAGCATTAAATGGTACTGTTCCAATACCTAATCTAATTGTTAAGAAATCTCCTTGATCTATTTTTCTTTCCCATAGAGTTCTTCTTTTATTAGTAATGATATCATAACAAGCAGGAAGTGTTAGTAAGTTTTCTTCATATATTCTCTTTTGAAGTTCATATTCTTTTACTATTTCTTCTCTTTTCTTTTCTATATATACTAAATATCTTTGTTTTCTATCTTTTTCTCTTTCTTCTTTTTTCTTCTTTTCATATTTTTTAGTTATAAATGGCCATACAAGCATTGAACAAATCATAGCTCCTGATATTACAAATGTTGGCCATAACTGTCCAAATGTTTTTTCTCCATCTATGATAGATACCATTGCTTGTGAAACACTTATCATACTACTAGCACCCATAGTAAGCATTGGTCCTAAAGTCATAATAATTGGTGTTTCAGGTATATTTTCTTTTTGAGGAGGACTATCTATTCCTAGTTCTAATGTTTGAACAGTTCTTCTCATTCTAGGACTTCTTAAGAAATAGTCTGTATCTTTATACATATTAATATTTTCTATTTCTTCATCTATAATAGTTTCTCTATCACTAAAACTACATACTGGTAGATTAGAACTTACTAATACCTGATTTAATGGATTATTAATAAATATTCTTCCACTAACAAGCATTATTCTAATTCCATATATATCAATCATAGTACCATTATTAACAATTAATTCTTCTTCCTTCATAATTAATTTGTCTAAATATACTACTGAATCATTAAGTCTTTTAATTTTCCATTTATTATTACCAAATAATATTTCTAAATGTTCTGATTTTAAATGTTCATTTTGAGTTATTATTTCACAATTACCACTTTTACCTATTTTATAAGTAGCACCTTGTGTAACTGAATATCCTTTATATGTATTATCATTAGATGGTGATACATACATTATTTTCTTTTCATTATCTTTTTCTACTATATAGAATTTATTTTCTTCTAATTTAAATGTTTCACCAAAAGAACCTGATATTAATACATTATCATTACCAGAAATAATCCATTCATTATTTTCACCATTGATATTAACTATATTTTTACCAATTTCATCTTCAAGCCAAAAATTACCTATTTTTTTATTAGGTAATGAAAAAACAATTATCTTAGATTTGTCATAAAAATATATATTCACAATACCAACCCTTTATATTTTTAAACTAGTAATAATCTTGAACCATTCTTTATGTTTGTATCTCTAATTAACTCATTATCTTTATAACAAGTTCCATCTTCTATATTCAATATTGAATAATTTATAGATGTATCAATTGTATCAAACATAGTAGTATTTAATAATTTTGAAATATTTCCTACTTTTTCATTAACAGGTAAATATAATTCAAAATTTTTACCAAGTGATAAAATATATAAATTTACTAAAACTTTGTTTTCAAACATTTTATTCACCTACTTACCCTACTATAAAGAGTATACTATTTTTTAATCAAATTGTAAACTTTTTATACTATAAAAAAATAGATTATTTTGAATAATCTATTTACTTTTATTAATGTTTTCATAATTCGGAATTATTTTATTAGTTAATACATTTGATAAATCTGATATCCTATTACTAGCATTAAAGAATATACTATTAAATAATTCATCTATTTCATCAAAATTCACACCAGATACATCTATACATTCTTTACTAGATTGCATTACTGGTCTAATAATTGAATAATAAACATTCATTAACTCATCTCTACGACTTGCTATACTTGATGCTACTTTTTTAAGTTCATTAACATCAACTGATACTAAATCATTCATATAATTCCTCCTTATTCATTTGTATTTTCTATACTTTTCTTAGTCTTTTCTATTGCTTCATTAGCTATATCAATAGTATTTTTATATGTCTTTGATAATAATTCTAATGCTTGAACTATGCTATCCATCTTAGGAGATAATTCTTTTATTTTAGCAATATATACTTCAGCATCTACACCAGCCCAAGACTTTTCTAAATTACTTAAATCAGTATTAATTAAACCATTCCATACATCTTTAACACTTTTTACTGCTGTATTTATCTTAGAAATATTATCTTCTATTTCACCAGTTGTAATTAATAAGTAATCTTGTTCTACTGGTTCTGCTACGAGTGTTGATCTTGTTTCTTCAATTTCTTTTCCTTCATCAATATTTTTAACTTCAGTTTTTTCTTCAACAACTTCTCCTTCAGGAGTAATCTCTTCAACCTTTTCTTCAACTTCTTTAACAGGAGACTTTTCTTCTACAACTTTTTCTTCAGAAGGAGTTTCTTCAGCTTCTTTTACTGGAGATTTCTCTTCAACTACATTTTCTTCTTTTTTAGGTTCTTCTTCAGCTGTATGTTCTTCTGATTTAGTACTTTCTTCTTTCTTAGTACTTGTTGCTACCTTTTTAGAACTTGTATCTTTATCACTTGATTTAAACTTTTCATGTTTTGTTGTACTAATAGAAGATGTTTTAGGTTTATCTTCAGATTTAACTGTTGTCTTTTCATCTGGTCCATCTTCTATAACAAATGATTTTGGTTCTTCTTTCACCTTAGGTTCATCTTTTATTTTAGGTTCTTCTACTTTTGGTTCATCTTTTACTTCAGGTGCTAGATTTAATGTACCACTATTAGATTGATTATTATTGTTATTTAATGTTATATCTTCTACTACTGTATCTTCTTTTGGTATGATAGTTTCTGTAACTTTTTCTTCAACTTTAGGAACATTATTTTCAATTATTTCATCAGTATGTTTTTCATTAACATTTGTAACACCATTATCAACTATTGGAGCACTTTTACCTTTTCTCTTTTTATTAAAGATTCCTGCTGCAGCACCTGCTACGGCACCTGCTGCTACACCTAAAGCTCCACCAGTCATTACTCCTGATCTTTTCTTACTTTTTAATGATATATTATCTATTGAACTTTTTTTCTTACGTCTTTTAATTAATCCCATAGTTGTTCACCTCTATCATTCCTATCTTTTATTATACATTAAAACATACTCATAAATCAAGAAACATAAAAAAATACTTTGTTCCTATTATGAAACAAAGTATTTATAATTATTTTTTTATCACTTACAGACTAAGTTAATACTCACTGCACCCAGAACTACCACCTACATCGACAACACATTCAAAATTTGCACCCGTCGCATAGACATTTCCGCTTGAACCAACAAATGAGGATACATAATCATTAGAGCACCTATAATAACTATAATTAGTATAATTGGTTTCAATACAATTAGTACTTCCAAATGCTTTATCTAACTCATCTTTATTGTCTTTATATATAGGTCTTGAATCATTCCTTCCTTCATCTCCTGCTCCACCTCTTAGATAATATATTGTTCCTCCTACTTTAAATCCTACATAACTTTTTTCTATATTATTACCATTCATTTTATGTCTTATGAATGTATTATGACCAAATGTACTCATTGCTATTTCAGGATTTGGACTACTTGTTGTATTAAATGCTTGTCCTATATATTGTGTTGTGCTACTTGTTGTATATACAAATCCTACTGGTCTTGTAATTGCATTACTATCCTTTTGTATATAATTAACACTAAAACTAAAATTCATTGTACTTGCTGTTGTTGGTAAATCACCAGGATTTATATTTGTACTATATGCTACTCTTACTTTGTATGTTTCAACATCACCTGAATTTAACATATGGTTATTAGCTATTGCAATTCCATCTTCATATGTTACATTATATTCTAAATAATTTGGTAAATTATTATTTATTACAACATTATTCATTTTAGAAGTTACTGTATTTATCATAGCATCCATACCGCCACCATTTACTACTTTAACAGTGAATTCATAAAAATCTCCTGGATTTGCTAATGTAACTGAATAATCTACTCTAGTTCTATTCGTTGGTTCTATTGTAGCTGCACTATCACCATTAGTAGTATTTATTTCTACACTTCCTGAAGTAACACTAACATTTTCAAAATGTACATCAAAATTATTAGTTTTTATTTTAGCAGTACCAACAATACTAATATTACTTACTATAGCTGCATACCCTATTGCTACTAAGCAAATAAGTATAAATATAATTCCATAAATAGTTTTTTTGTTATTCATATTACACCTCTATTATTGATTTAATTATACATTAAAAAAGATACTTTATTCAAGTATCTTATTCATCATCACTACCAAAGAAATCATCAAAGAAATCTTCGTTGTTTTCATTATCATGATTGTTTACTACTACACTATCTACATCAACATTGATAATTGGTTTTTGTACTTCTGCATATGTAGGTTCTTGTCTAAAATGTTCTTCTTCTTTAGTTTCCATTTTAGGTATAACAATATCATCATCAGTAGCTGTAATAATATTAGTTTGTTCTTCCTCTTTTGGTTCCTCAATAGTTGGTTTTTCCTCAACTGGAGGTTCTTCAATTGTAGGTTCTTTATGTACTTCTTCTTTATGATTTAGAATATTTTCTATATCATTTCTAATATCATCTTCATTTTCTTTTACTACTGGTTTTTCTTCTTCTACTATTTCGTCTTCTGGATCTTTTTCTAATTCTTCTGGAAGATCTGATTTTTGTTCTGATTCTGAGGATTTTTCTAATAATCCTTGTCTTTCTTTTTCTTTTCTTGCATTTTCCTCAGCTTCTTCTCTTTCAAGTTCAGCTATCTTTTCATCTAATCTTCTTACATAGTCATCTAAACTTGTAGGCATTATACCAGCATTTCTTCTACCACCAGGTACAGCTGAAGCTGATTGTGGAATAGCTCCCATAGGCATACCTGTAAATGGATTTGCAGCCATCATTCCACCCATTCCAGGCATTCCCATCATACCCATTCCTGGCATACCACCTTGGAATCCACCTGGATTTTCTTTTTCTTTTAATTCATTAACAAATGCTTTTATATCAAATACTTTTATTTCTCTATGAGGTCTTTCAGTATATGTCATTAGAGGATATTTTTTACCCCAATCTATTTTATAGTCATATTCTAATTTAGATTTAAATGGCATACTTCTAAATCTATTAATAATAACTTCTCCTTCATTTAAAGCTTGTAAATCACTAACTGTGAATAGAGGTCTAATTGGTTTTTGAGGTTCATCCTTTTTAGACTTTTCTGGTTTTTGTTCACCAAGTAATTTACTAACTTCTTCTAAAGCAGCAAGTTCTGTTGACATGATATAAACAAAGTTTCCACAGTTACCTTTGATTGTTTCAGCAACATCTTTTCCATATACTTTATTAAGTTGTGAAAAGTTTTGAATAACGAATGTAAATCTAATATTTCTTGAACGAGATGCGGTAATCATAGTTTCAACATCTTTTAATGCTGGCATATTTGCAAACTCATCAAGAATGAAATTTGTTCTATAAGGTAATTTTAAATTAGGACATGTTTGAGCAACTGCGATTAATGCTTCATATACTTGTTTTACAAATATAGTAGCAAGTGCATGATATGTTGTTTTTTCATCATGTACTTTTAAGAATACAGCTGTTTTTTCTTTACCTATATCTCTAATATCAAAATCACTATATGATAGCATTTCTGAAAGTGCTACTTGTGATGAGAATATTCTTGTCTTTGTTCTAAATGTAGACATGATACCACCACGAGTTTCATTAGGAGCATTAATACATGAAGATGCTGCTATATAAGCTGGTGATAATTCACCTTTACTTTTAAAGTATTCTTTAATATAGTTTGAAGCACCTATTCTATCTTCTCCTACTTCAGCCATCATATTAATACTATTGATGTTTATTTCATCTTCTGGAGCATCATCAAATAATCCAAGTGATAAACCAGTAAAGAAGTTACTTGCAGTTTCTTCCCAGAATGGTTCAGCTTTATTATTTGGATCTATTAATATATTACTAGCAAGGTCTTGTAATAGTTCATTTGCTTTATCTGCATTTCCTTCTTTATAGATTCTATATGGATAACTAAATGGATTCCATGCAGCTCCTTCTTTAGGATCTCTAAAGTTTATTAATATTAATTTATAACCTTTTTCTTTAAGTAAATTTCCACAGTTTTCATATAACTCACCTTTAGGGTCAGTTACTATCATACTTTCTCCTGCTCTACCAAGAATCTTAATTAGTGGAAACATGAATGCTTGAGTTTTACCTGAACCAGAAGCACCCATAATAAGTGCATGTGGTTCACCTTTAGCATCTACCCATGCATCAGTACCATTATTTATAACAGGAATTCCTCCAGCTTCATATGAATTATCTTTAAGATGTACTTTTATAATTCCTCTATCTTTTTTCATTTCTTTGTCAGTCATTAATTTTGAGTAACCATCACTCTTAGTTTTCTTTTCAGATGTAAAACCAAAACCTTCTTCCATTTCAAAGAAATAAGAAGAACATGTAAGCATTAGAGCAACTAATGCCATAAAGTAAAATATCATAGTTGGAAAGAATAATTCAGTAAATGCTGGTATTGGGTTTAAACCACGAAAAACACCATCTATTGCAAAACTATTTAAGTTTAATACTGCAATAGCTACTAAATATAAAAGAACAACACAAAAAACTAAGAATATTACTACATCTTTTGTGTCAGCCCTAACTTTTAATTTCACTTTAAATCACCCCAATCAACAATATTATATAAAATTTTATATAATTAATCAATTTTAAAACTATATAATAATTTAAATGGAAAATATTTAGGTTTATTATTAATTCTAAATACCATTTTCTTATGTGTTACTGTACCATTTAAATTCTCTTCTACTAATTTTTTAGCATCAGTATATTTTGAATTATTGATATAACTTTTTAAAATATTTATATAATTATTTTCTTTTTGTGTATACATTGTATAAAACTCATATAGGTATAAAGTAACTGTTATATTATTTTTATTACTTACTGATAAACTATCTATTCCTATATAAGTTTCTCCATCACTAACATTAGCAATTTTTCCATAATTAAAACAATATCTTCCACTATCCTTAGATACATATTCTATATATCCAGGAACAAAATCCATAAAGTCATTAAATCCATTTTGTAAATAATATAATTCTTCGAATGCTTCTTTTACTTTAGGAACATTCATACAAAATTTTTCTTCTTCATCACTTTTACTATATATAGCTTCTTTATTATATAATTCAAAGTTATATATAAAGTTTCTAATCATATTACCTAAGTATCCATCAGCTATTTGTCCTTTAGATACATTAACATAATTATATTCTGGTGATAAAGCAAATCTTTTAAAATATTGATTATTTTCTAAATCTTTTCTAGTAGTTTGTTTACCACTATTTGATTCATCTATTTTTATATTTTGATAATCTGGTAAATATTCTTTTATTTGTTCTTCTTCATCTACTAGAAGGAATGGAAGAATGCATATAAGAATAAATAAACAGATACCAATTATTGCAAATATAACTAATTTTAAATTTCTATTCATAATAACCTCTAATATTTAACCTCAAAATGCATTCCATCCCAATATGAAGCACTCCAATTACCACCCCAGTTAAATCCTGCTGGTTCAAAGGCATATTTCCATAATATGTAATTTATATTTGTACAATGTTCTTCTTTTCCAAGTGCTGAAACAAATCTATCATAGTTAGCTTTATAATCAGCACCTTGATATTCATATGGTTTATATGTTCTTCCATCAACATTTATAGCCATTGTATAGTTCCAATCTTGAGCTATTCCATAAGCATGAAGACTATATCCTCCACTACTTGTTTTTCTTTCTACAAATGTTCCACCATTTTGATATTGACTAGCATTATATTGACAATGAGTTCCATCACTTAATGTTACTCCTGTTGTTAATAACTTACACATATTTTGATATGCCTGACTAAAGTTAGAAACAGCATTTTTATTTATTAAGTAACTTTCATTCCATCCACCTGATGAACAATTTGTATTTATTGTTGTAAGATTAGCACTCTTCCATGCTGGATCCATAGTAATTGCTCTACCTTCTGGAGCATCATTATAAGCAAATCCAGTAAATTTACCTTTATCTGGTGCACGTTCTGGATATGTACTTGATGGTGTACTTCCAGCTGTCGCAGATGCTACACCTGATGATCCATCTCCAGCACTTGAACATTGAATTACTTGTGCTCCTTCACTACCATATGTTTCTTGTAATATTTGAGTAAAATGTTCTCCTTGTTGAGCTTTACTCTTCCATCCTAATTGTATTGATGAAACATAATGTACACTATGTACTTTTCCATTAGATACTATTAAATAATCTTTAGCAGTTTCATAATAATTTGAGTATTTATCTATTAATGATTGAGATGCTTTTCCATGATAAGTACCTTTTCCTGGATAGTATGATGTACATTTGAAACTACCACAAGATAAAGCTGCTTTTTGTGAATAACATCCTTCATTCATAGGACAATAAACTTGATCACAGTTACCACTTTTCATAGTAATTGTATTTCCTTTAGTATAATTATTTCTTCTATGAAGAGCATATGATATAGATGCTACCATTTGTGATAATACATAGTTATCTCCACTATTACTTACCTCTCCATAAGCAACACCCATTATATAATCTTTAAATGATGTTGTTCTAATTGGACTACCATCACAATCTGTTACTTTTACTTGAATACTATCAGGAGCAGCTGTTAAATATCCTTCACAGTTTTGTCCTATTACATAATCTCCTAATAATGTATAATCATTACTATCTAAATCAGGTAATAATAATGCAGCATTTACATCAGGTTTCTTTTCCATTATAAATTGAATATCTTGTTCTATTTGTTTAGGAGTTATTTTTTCATCATATTCTAATTCTATATTAGGATCTTCTATAGATTGTTTAAATGCAGGGAAATTAACATATGCAAAACCATATCTATAATCTAATATGAATGTATTTCCTTGATAAGCATCACTATTTAATATAGCTCTTACTTTCTTTTCTTCATCTTTATCTTTACCATGATAATATTCTATTAAAAATTGTAAGAATTCTGGATCTACAAATGTATATGGGTTGATATGTACTTCATTATTTGAATCTGGATCTGCATCTTGATTAAATACTCCTAAATCAGGTACAAATCTTCTATTTTTATAGAAATCATTTGCTTCATGAACAGATTCATCAAGTTCAGGTTCTCCACCACCAGCACTTCTAACTATTTCAAGAAGTTCAGCATCACTCATTCCTTCTTTACATTCTTCACTACTTGCTCCGAATGAATTGCCATATTTTAAATCTTTCTCATATAGTGTTGCTGCTTCTTCACCATATCTCATCATTATTTTCCATTTAAATGAACTATAGTGAACATAATCAGTTCTTTGTTTTGTACAATAACCAATTGATTTAATTACATTACCATATTTATCAGTTACATTTCTAACTTCCCATTCATAGTAATCATATGATTCATTTAATATTGTATTATCTATTATTGCTTCAACATTTTCTATTGTTAATACTTTTCCTTCAGCAAGTATTTCTTCTAAAGATGCATAAAAAGAATAAGCATCAGTCATTTCTTGATCTGCAGGAATATTTTTATAATCATAAAAATCTTGTTGATTTGTATATCCATAATATAATGTTGCTAATATAATACCTTTATCTAATGTAATAGCATATTTTCTTTCTTTCTTTTCCATATATTTAAATATATGTCTATATAATCCACAATAGCTATTATAACTACCATCTAATCTATCAAACCAATCTCTTATTCTTGTAAATATACCACTCTTTTCACATACATTATTATCTTTTAAATGTTGAATTAATTCATCTTCATCATACTCTTCGCCAGTTTCAGGATTAATTGTATATTTAACACTATCCATAAGTCCATCTGATTCTTCATTTTCTACTGTTACTTCAGATATACCAAAGAAAGAAGCAAGTGATCCATAGACTATATCATACATATATATAAGTAAAATCATAAATGCAAATATAGTTACTGCTCCTAATCCTACTATTATTGCTATCTTAATCAATTGAATCTTTTTAGCTAAATTTCCTTTTACATCAAATATACCTTTTTTTTCTTCATCATCTGATATATTTGTTCTATTAGAACTTTTAGTTTTTCCACCGTTTGATGTTTTCCCAGCATCATTTTCATTAGATTTATTGTCTGGTTTATTTGATTCTTTGTTATTAGATTCTAATTCATCTTCATCACGATTTCTTCTATTTCTAAGTCCACCAAATCTATCTGAATGTTGTGATTCATTAGTTGCTCTATTTTTAAGAGCATTAACGTCATCTTTATTATGTCCTCCAGCGGCCATACTAGTAGCATTATTTATATTGTCTATTGTTCCAGATTCATCTAATTTTTTAGCTGTTTTTCCTAATCTTTTCCCTATTGGTGATGAAGCAACTGCATTACCAATTGCTTTTTCAGCTCCTTTAGCAACTTTACCAACTACTGGAGCATTACGTACTTTTTCATATGCTCCACCAGTAAAATAATCAGCGGCAATATGAGCAGCTGTTCCTCCTGCTTTAGCAGTAGCTTGTTGTTCTAATTGTTTTTCATTTTGCATATCATTTTGCTCCATATTACCACCTTCTTTCTATTTATATATTTCCTTTTCTTAAAAAATAAATATATATTTTTTAAGAAAAAGAAGGATTCTTTTAGAATCCTCCACCAGAACCAAATGATTCTAATTCTTGTTGAGTTGCGATTACATTAATTCGCATTCTCCTACTTCCACAGACAAATAATGCTTGTCCTTGACTATATCTTTTTATTGAATCTTTTTCTTGTTCATTTAAATCTATTAATCTAGATAAATCTTCAACAGCTTGTTTTTTAAGTCCCATTACTAAGTAGTATGAAGCATTATCAAATATTGCTTTACCATGTATTAAAACATTTGGTGCTGCAAAGTCTGTAGGTTGTTGTGTAATAATAATTGTTCCTGTGTTATATTTACGACTACGTCTTTGAATTCTAGCTAAGAATTCAGCACCTAAAGTATTTTGATCTGCTAAAAGCATATGTGCTTCATCAACCATTAATATTGTATTAATTTCTCTATCTAATGTTAGACCCCAAGCAAATTTTAATATGTTGAAGAATAAAGCATTTCTAATATTAGAATCTGCATTCATAAGTTCACGAATATTAAATACTATAAAGTCTGCATCAGTATCAATAGTTGTTTTACCTGTAAAATAATATCTTAATTCTTTAGTTAATGGTCTTACTTTTAATTCTAACCTTTCCATGATATCTCTTTCATGAGTATGTTCTGTCATTGAAAGAAGTCTTCCTTTGATAGTAGCATATACTTCATCAAATGTTGGATAATCATGAGCAGCTATTTTAGTAAAATCAGTATTATAATCTATTTTATATCTAGCATATGTTTCTTGTACTACTTCACTAAATAGTGTTAATACATCTTCTTCGATATCTGGACTATAATATTTCATAAATGCTTTTAGTGTTTGAAGTGTACGAGTAAGAATAGCATAACCCATTCCTTCTCCCATTTCTTCTTCATCAGCATCTAATACAACCTCTAAAGGGTTAACCATACCAAACTCTCCACCACGACCTAAATCAATGAAATCTCCACCATATAATTTAGTCATTTCTTCAAGTTCACCTTCAGGGTCTATAGCTATTATCTTATGACCATTTCTAATATTACTTCTAAGCAATATCTTAGCAGCAGTAGATTTACCACTACCAGATGTACCTAAAATAATCATATTAGCATTATTTCTATTAAATTCTTTTTTAGTTTGATATAAGAATTGATTAAATAGAATTACACCACCAGAATAATCAACACCAAATAAGCATGATAGTCCTGGATCTTTTATACTATCGAATACAAATGGATACATTGCTGCGATAGTTACAGATGGAATTGGAGTACCTATTCTATCTTCTATATCATTTTTTTCATATATTGGAAGCATACTTTTCCAAACTTTATCTTGTTCGAAATTAAGTACTATTCCTTTCATACCCATTGCATCTAAATAATTTTTAACTTGTACTTTTTTATTTTCTAATTCTTCATGAGAATCAGCTGATATTAGAACATGCATTTGAAAATCAAATATTCTAGCTTGAGTTGCTGTTAACATAGTTATGAAGTCTTCAATACTTTCATAATCTTGTCTAATTTGTTCTTGAATTGTTCTATCATGTTCATCTTGATATCTTTGTTTCATATCTGCTATTTCTTTATTAAGCATTCTAGATAATACAGAAAAAGCAATTGGAATATGTTTAATACATATTTTAATACCTGGCAATTGTGTTATATTTGCTAGATATCCTTCATTTATTGATTTAGGATAAGCTATTATAGTTAATATTGCACAATGTTTATTACTTATAATAAGTCCATCTGTTTTTGTTTTCCATCCCTTTGGAGCAATTTGACTTTTAAAACTTATACTCATATATTACTCATCACCGTTCCAAAATTAATAGTGTCGCCACCATTCATAAATCCATCTAACAGAACTCTTAAATCATCATTACTTACTTGTGATGATTGAAGTCCAGCATTAGCTAAACCTGATATTATATTTTGTATTCTTTTTTGAATAATTTCAGGTCTTTTATCTTTAAATAATATAAAATATTCTGTATCAGTAACATTAACTTCTTTACTCATAAATAATGTTGCTTTATCCATATCTTCTCTAATTAATTTTCTGATTGTTTGAGAACCAACTTGATTATGAAGAAGTTTTAATTGTGCCATATATACATTAATATCAACAGGTCTATCAGAAATAATTAACCAAAAAGGATAATCCATAGTATTATAAAAGTTTCTTAAATTAAATATCGCATTATTTTGAGAATCATAATCTAAAATAAATATATTTCTTGGTCTAACTTTTACACCAGTTACTCTAAAACCATTATCTAATATGATTTCACCATTAGCTATTGTTTTTATAGGAACCCATTTTTCAGTTGTTCCATCACTGCTTTTCACCGAACTCACGATTAGCACACCATCCTCTCCATTTGAACTCTTTTTGAGTATCAATAAAATAATATTCAAATATTATTAATAATAATTTTGCAACATTATGTCTGTATGGTACAGGCATTACTAGTAGTATTGAAAATGCCATTGGGCCAAGTTTCAATGAAATAGCAAATACTGTATCATTTTTAAGTGCTACGAAGAATATTAATGATAACATAAGTCCAGCACCCATAATCCAAAAATCAGATGGTTTAAATAGTCCTAATATTAATGCACTTTTTTTACTATTAGCAGGTATTAAATAATTCATATTCTTTTTTCCTTTCTTTTATTATTTTATTTATTATTATTACTATATGCATGTGCATTTTTATAGGCTGCACTATGTGTATATTTATCTTTTTCTTCGACAACTTTTGATTTAGATTTATTTATTTCATTCATTTCTCTTGTTAATCTAGTCTTTTCGCCACCTAACATTGTTTTAGCATCCTTAATAGAGTATGTATGTGCAGCTGCATCTGTACTTGTTCCAAGAGTAAGTTCTTGCATTTCTCCGCCAATTTCAAGTTTGCTTGATTTTTCTTTAAATAATTCTTGTTGATATTTAGTTTCATCATTACTAACAGCATTCTTAGCATTTTCCCAATCTGTTTCAGCTGCTTTTATAGCAGATGATCTTGCTTTTTCTAGTGCTAATTCTGCATTTGATATTGCTGTTGCGTTTCCAGATCTTCTTGCGACTTCAAGTGCAGCAGATTTATTTCTATATTCAGTGTTATATTTAAGTAATGATTGTGCATATGAACTTTTATCATTACCATATTTAATTCCAGCACTACCAAATCCAGCAAAACCAGATAATCCAGTTCCTCCAGCTGCTGAACCAGCTGCTGCATCTTTGATACCATCAACTTGTGCTTTATCATATGCATCAATTATTCCATTAAGTTCGTCATAAGATTTACCAGATTCAGTAATTTTATTTATTTCTTTGTCAAATCCTGCAATTTCTCTATCCATTCTAGCAACTTTAGCATCTTGTCCATTCTTTCCAAAAATAGGTGTATGATTTAGTGCCGCTCCTCCTAGGTAAGCTCCTGCACCACCCATTTCAGCCATTTTAACTGCTCTTGCTCTATTTCCTGCAAAGTTTGATTGATTTGTATCTCTAATTTTTTCAGCAATAGAATTTCCTTTAAATGCTGCAGCAAATCCAGTTCCTGCTCCTGCAAGTCCATTAAGTGCAGCAGCACCCCATCCAGCACCTTCTTTAGCAGCCATTGTAGAACCAGCAATTCCACCTACGATAGCACCACCAGCAGCTATTGGAGCAGTTGCAAGTGATGTTAAGAAATTTCCAAATCCTTTACCACCTAAATCACCACCAAGTGATGTTCCAAAAATTTGATCAACAAATTTTGGAAGTTCTCCTGCAAATTGATAACCAGCTATTACAGTAATTACCATTGTAACTAATCCTGTTACTCCACCAGAGTTTATACTACCAAATATTGTTTCCCAATTATTGAAAAACTTAGATACAAATATTGTAACCAAGAATATCGCGGCTATTCGTGTAAATGCACTAATAAATACTTGAATATATGCTTTTTTAAAGTTTGAAAAAGGTTTTGCTTTTGTACCCTCAGTACCTATTATTGATACTATTGCTATTGGAGCAACAAGTTGTAATATTACAAGTTTAAACATACGAACTCCAATTTCAATTGCTGCTTTTCCTATTGCATATATCATATAAAGACCAAGACCAAGTGCTACAAAAGGATGTCCGTCAACCTCTTTACCCATGTATGGATATATATTACTTAATTTATTAATTTTAGTATTTTCACCAGTACCAATTACATTTTCTAATTGTTTACATACTGCTTTACCTGTATCAGGAAATGTAGCACATAGTGATTTTGAAGCTAAAGTAAGACCAATTCCTTCTGAATCTTTAGCAGCAATATTTCCATTAGTACCAAAAAATGTTCTCATTATCATTCCTTCATCTGCTTCATCTGTAAGACCAGCTATTTTGGATAATCTAGTATATTTATAATTTTCTGGTTTGCCTAAAATTAACATTGATGTTTCATTTAATACATCAAATATCAAGTTATATGAAACTAATAAAGCTGCAGCTATTAATACATTTACAAGTGTTTTTTTAGCAGCATCTGTTGCTTTATCTGGGCTATTTAAATTTGTAATAAGTGCTAAGGCAAGTTTAAACACAACAAAAACAATAATTAGTGCTTTTATTCTACTAATTAAGTCACCCATCATATCTACTAATACAGTTAAATTTATTTGACACATTGAAATAAATATTGCAAATATTTTTGATACTGCCCAGTAAACACCTTTATCTATCCAAAGTAATAATTTATTGGCTGCTGCTTCAATTCCATTTGATCCAGCTAATAAATTAATATATGTAATAAGTGATGTTAGCATGCCTTCTCACTCCTCTTTCAAAATCTATAAAGATTATAGCACAAAAAGTAACTAATTTAAAGAATTAGTTACTATTCTTTAGCTACTAAATAATATAAATCAGACTCATTATCTATAAATATTCTATTCATTACATAATCAAATTCTTTTTCATCTTGAATGTAATCTAAATTACCATTATCATCTACTTTAACAATAGATACATCATCTTCAAATTCATTGTTATTTATTAAGTATAAGAATGTTCCATTATTATAATTAATTACATCTAATATTAAATATTCACCATCTTTAAATTTAATAACACTATCAAGAGCATATTTCATAGTTTCACGCTCTTTTCTCCTATATCTATTTTAGCATTATCAATCATTTTACTAATTATGTCAGTCATATTTTTATTTGGTACTTCTTCTACTGCTTTATCATAATTACCACAAACAGTCATTAAAGATAAAATAGATATTAAACCCATCTTTTTCTTATCAGGATTAGGTTTATTAGGAATAATATTTATTATTTTTCCGGTTGTTTTTTTATTAAATCTTATTTCATTATAAAAATCGTTATCAGTTTTTTTAGTTTCTTTAAATTTCATTTTTAATCTCCAAATAATTATTATTCAAAATAAGCATATATTTTTTTACTTGAGAATGATACGTTTGGTACTAAATATCCTCTTTCAGTAATAACTTTAGTTCCTTTACCATTCTTCTTTGTATAATAACCTTTAAATGTATATCCTTTTTTAGATGGAGTGTTAATTTTATTTCTAGTTGCTGTAATTTGTTTACTTAATGTATTATCAATGTAATATTGAATAGTATCTACAGTACCTTCTTTTCTATTAGCATAGAATGTTACATATATTCTTTTAGCTCCATAATTAGTAGCATCTCTATTATCTAGAGTAATATAATCTTTACTTATTTTTTTATTTACTACTGTTACATTAGATGTATCTACTTTAGTACTAAAATAAAGTGTTTCATCACTATTATCTTTATATAGAACTTTTAGTTCATCTTCACCTTCCATAGTACTCATAATATTATATTCTTCATCAACATTATAGATATTATCATTTTTAAATGATACATATTTTACATCTTCAATATTAGAAACAAAATTAGATAGATTTACTGTTTCACCTACATTTAAACTTATTATAGCTAATTCTTTCTTTTTACCTTTTTCATCTTTAAAATTATTAGCTGATATAAAATAATATTCACAATAAATAAATGCAAATAGTATTACAGTAAAAGCTACTATGCTTTTAAAAATTCCTTTTAATTTTTCAACATCATAATAATTGTTTTTCTTTCTCATATATAACACACCTCGTATCTTAATTTCATTGTACCATAAAAAATAAAAAAAGTAGAGTTTTTTATAACTCTACATTATGATATACATTACTTACATCATCTATTTCGTCTAACATGTCAAGTAAACGTGTAAACTTTTCTTTTTCTTCATCTGTAAGTGTAACTGTATCTTTAGGATAATATGCTATTTCATCTATTTCAAATACTATACCTGGAAATGCATCTTCTAAAGCTTTTTTAGCATTATTTAAATCAGCAACTTCTGTATATACTACTATCATATCATCTTCAGCTTCAATATCATTAGCATCTACATCAGCATTGATTAATGCTTCCATTACTTCATCTTCAGTATGTCCTTTAATACCAACAGCACCTAAATGATCATACATGAAACTAACTGAATTTTGACCAGCTATTTTAGCTCCACATTTATTAAATACTGTTTTAACATAAGTTACTGTTCTATTAGGATTATCAGTTAAACACTTAACTATTAAGTTACTACCACCTTGTGCAAAAGCTTCATATTCAACTACATCATAGTTTTCAACTTCACCTTTTTTAGCTTTATCAATATTTCTATTTATAACATCAGATGGAACTTGCTCTCTTTTAGCTTTTTCAATTACTCTTCTAAGAACATCATTACTTGCAGGATCTGGATTAGACTTTGCAGCCTTCATTATTTCCTTTGCATAAATTGAATATAATTTTGATTTTTTAGCAGCAGTAGCAGCCATTGCTTTTGCTCTAACTTCATGAGCTCTTCCCATAAATTATTCCTCCTTAATTAATCTAAATTCATAAGTTCATTTACTATTTTAGCATACTCTTTATAATTTTCAAAATTATTATTTTTATTATTATCTAAAAATTCTTTTGAATCAACTTTAGCTTGTAATAAGATTTTCATATCTTTGTGTAAATTAGATATTTTAAATTCCATATCTCCACTTTGTCTTACACCAAATAAATCTCCTTCACCACGTTGTTCATAATCTTTTTCAGTTATATAAAAACCATCATTTGATTCAGTAAGTACTTTTAATCTTTCACATGATTCATTTCCTATAAGTACACATGTACTTTCAAATTCATTTCTACCAACTCTACCTCTTAATTGGTGTAGTGTTGCTAGACCAAATCTTTCAGCATCATAAATTACCATAAGTGTTGCATTCTTAACATCTACTCCTACTTCAATAACAGTTGTAGAAATTAAGATATTTAGTTTACCATCTTTGTAATCACTCATTACTTTATCTTTATCATTCTTAGATAATTTACCATGCATTATTCCACATTTAACACTACCTTTAAAATATAAATCTATATTTCTTTTTATTTCATTAACAGTAGTTAAATCTATTACTTCACTTTCTTCTATTAATGGTGAAACTATATATACTTGATGACCTTTATCTATTTCTTCTTTCATAAGAGCGTATACATCCATTAATTCTTTATCACTTTTAATTATTGTTTTAATTTCTCTTCTTCCAGCAGGTTTAGTTTTAATATTAGTTATATCCATATCACCATATATAGTAAGTGCAAATGTTCTTGGTATTGGTGTAGCACTCATATATAGTGTATCTGGAAGTAATCCTTTATTTTTAAGACTTGCTCTTTGATTAACTCCAAATCTATGTTGTTCATCTGTAATAACTAAACTAAGATTTTTATATTCAACATTTTCACTTATTAATGCATGAGTACCAATTATAAAATCTATCTTACCGGTTTTTAATTTTTCAACTATCTCATCTTTTTCTTTTTTCTTCATACTACCTACTAATAAATCTATTTTCATATTAGTTGGTTCTAATATTTTTTTAATATTTTCATAGTGTTGATAAGCAAGTACTTCAGTAGGTGCCATTAAAGCAGATTGTCCTTTAGATAAATGATTTATGTATGCTGCTATTACAGATACAATTGTTTTACCAGAACCAACATCTCCTTGTAACATTCTATTCATTCTTGTACTTGATGTCATATCTTTATATATTTCTTCAACTGCGGTTAATTGATCACTAGTAAGTTCAAAAGGAAGTGTTCTAATAAAGTCATTTATGTCTTCAGGATCTATATTTCTAATATATCCACTTCTACTTTCTTTATTTAGTTCTTTCATATAATTTATTTTAAACATGAATTCAAATAATTCTTCATATTTAAGTTTCATAAGTGCTAATTTTACATCTTCTTCATTTTGAGGTTCATGTACTTTTTTAACAGCTTCTTTTTTAGAAATAAAACCATATTTTTCATTTAAATAATCTGGTATATAATCAATATAATTATCAAATTTAGTTAGTGCTTCACTTATATATTTTTTTAGACTCTTAGATGTTAAACCACTTGTTAAATGATATACACTTTCTATTGAGCCACTCTCTATTTTTTCAAATTTTATATCTGATGCGATTACAGTATTTTTAGCTTTATCATATTTACCAATTACTGTAATTGTACTACCAGGTCTTATATTATTTTTTAAAAATGTTCTATTGAAGATAACTATTGCTATTACTTTTTTATTTGATACAGCTCTGAATGTTAATGATGCCATATTTGCTCTAAATCTTCTAGTTAATGGAACTGAATCTACTATGCATTCTAATATTACATGATCTCCATCATTAGCAGTTCTTATATCATTTAGAACTATGATGTCATGTCTATATGGATAATATGAAACTAAATCACTCATTGAATTAATTCCTATATTACTTAAATATTCTAATGTTTTCGGACCCAGTCCTTTAATCTCTTTTAAATCCATAGTAAACCTCTCCAATAAATCTTGCTATATTATATCACTTTTAAAAAAAATTATGAAGTTTTTTTAACAAAAAAACTAACTATTTTGTTAGTTTTTTACATTGTATATCTTTTTTATCTTTTATTAATAAATTATATAATTCATTTATATCATCACTATCATAATTTAAATCATCTTTTAATATATTTATTATTCCTTTTTTTACTTCATCAGGTAATATTTCAAAATCTTCTAATCCTTTACTACCTTCTAATAATTCAAGTATAAATTTATTTTCTAATATTATTTTATCTCTTGTTACGGGATCTGTTTTAAGAGTATCAAATAGTTTATCTTTTTTACCATTAATTATTCTTGTTGAGTTTGCTATTATATTACCTATTCTTTTAATTCTACTATCATCAAATCTTTTCATATTTTCATTTATATAATTTAATTCATAAAGAAAATAATTTTTAGCAGATGTACTAAGTGATACATAAGATGCTATTCCAAGTATAGCATCTGCCATAAAAGCATATACAGAAATCATAATAGTTAATAGCATTTTTAATTCATATCTTTTTGATGCATAATAGTATGAACTAACTTCTATTTCACTTATATAACTAAAACTATCATATATTTGTTTGTACTTTTCAGATAATAATCTACATTTTATTAACAATGTCATTATTTTAAATAAAGATTCTTTATTAGTGCTAGTTACCTCTGAGAATAAATCATTTGTTTCTTTTTCTATTTCATTTACTAATTCAAATAATTTTTCTTCTCTTATTTCAAGAGGTGCCTTTCCCTTCATATATTCAACTATTTCCATCTTAATATCTCCCAACAAGTTTAGTTATTCTAGCATAGTAATTTTGAAAATACAAGTATGTTTTATACATATGGTCTTTCTATTTCTATTCTATATGTATTATTACTATCTATATTTTTTTCTAAGTAATCACATAAATCTTGATATGTATAATCTTCTTCAAATGGAATAACAGCATCAAACATAATTTTATCATGATCACTTCTTTTAACTATTCTAAAATCATGTATTTCAATATCTTTATTTAATTCTTTTAATGTACTAGATACAAGATTCTTTAGTTCTTCAGTTTTTTTATCACCTACTAATACTGGATCCATATGAACATTTATTTCAGATCCCATTGATTCTTTTATATCATTTTCTATATCATCAGCTATTTCATGTGCCTCTAATAAACTTAGTTTAGAGTCTATATCAATATGTACACTAATAAAATTACAATCTACTCCATAATTATGTATTATTAAATCATGAATACCTAATACTTTATCATGTGAACTTATTTTTTTACTAATAGTTTTAACTAATTCTTTAGATGGTGTTATACCTAGTAATGGATGAATTGAATCTAAAAGCATTTTTATAGAGCTTATAATTATAAATATTGATATTATAAAACTGATATAACCATCTATATTATAATTACAATATTTAATAACAATCATTGATATTAATACTGATGTAGTTATTATTATGTCATTTCTAGTATCAAGAGCACTATATTTTAATGCTGATGATTTTATTTTTTTATAATAATGCATGTATACAAATGCTTGAGATATTTTTATTATTATTGAGAATATCAATATAATAAATGTAATTGTATTTATATTTAATTCTTCAGGATTTATTATTTTCATAATAGATTTATATAAAAATAATGAACCTGTAAATAACATAATTATTGCTATAAACATACTAAATAAATATTCATATCTAGCATGTCCATATGGATGCTCTTTATCTGCTTTTTTACCAGATAATTTAAATGCTAGTATTGTTAATATTGATGATGTCATATCAAATATATTATTAAAAGCATCTACTATTATACTTATGCTACCAGATAATACACCTATTATTATTTTAGAAATTCCTATTACACTATTAGATATTATTCCATATATACCAGGAATCATACCTTTCTTAAGTCTATCTTTCTTTTTCATTTTAATCACCTATAACTTTTTAAGTTTATCATATATTTTAACCATTGCATATGTATCTAATTCACAATATCTTAAAAGTCTTTCTCTTATATATTCTATTTCTTCTTTTGATTTATTTTCTAAATCAGCAAATGCATTCATAGCTTCACTTCCATTATGAATTAAATCTAAGTTTTTATAATTTAAATCTTCTTCATTAGGAAATAAAGATGGTAAAACATATTTTATTGAGTATGAACCTTTCATATCTTTTGTATAATAATATCCTTTTTGAAAAGGTACCATTAAATCTTTAATATTATTATGTATATTCATTAAATGATCACTTAAATCAGGATATAATTCAGATAATGCTTTAATAACTGATTTTTCAAATCCCATATTGTATGCAAGAGTACACACATCATATGGAATATCATTTACTAAACTTTCAGCAAGTTCTCTTCTAGGATCAATACCTTCTTTAGATAAAAATTCTTTATGAATTAATTTACCATTTTCTTTTTCATAATAATGAAGTGAATATTGAAAAGGTATTTTTTCATATGGACTCATATCATCATATCTTGGTATTGGAGTTTGATAAGTTTCAAAATCTAAAAAATATAAAGGATATGAAAGAGTCTTAATAAATTTTTTAATTTCTTCTTTATTTATATAATCTTCTTTATTATATAATGAATATTCAATTATTTTTTTATAGTTATCATTTATTTCACAAGATAATAAATCTTCATATGAATAATTATTTTCATCATAAAATTTTATTTTTTTCTTAATTTGCATTCTAGGTAAATCAAATACATTATGTTCTGGTAACTTTCTAGTACAATATTTAAAGAATGGACACTTATATGGTTCAAAACAAGATAATGTTATTTTCTTATCTAATTCTTCTTTATTATTCATATAATTATTTATTTCATTAATATTTTTTTCAACTTTATCAAAATTATCAAATACTTTTTCAGTTACATCTTCAAGAGTAAATAGTTTATTTAAATCTAATTCACCTTTTCTTTTATAATTACTATTTAAATGAACAACAAAACATTTAGTAACAGTATATCCTAGTTTATGTAATATGTATGTTTGATATGATAAGTCTTCTACAAATACATCTTTTAACATAGTACTACTTTTAACTTCATATATTTCAATTTCATTATTTTTCTTTTTAAGAATATCTATACTAGCAAAATTATTTTTATATTTAAATGAACCTTCAGTAATTACAATATTATCTTCTTTTATATACTTATTTGTTTCTTCTATCATTTCAGATAAATCTCTATTAAATTCAATATTAATATGTTTACCAAATAGATCTCTAGCTACTTCATGAACTTCATTACCATTATCCATTATTGCATTCAAGTCTTCTTCCTCTTTTACTTCAGGTTTATTTTCTAATAGCCATAACATCTTATTACATTGAATACCATTACAATATTTAGTTTTAGATAAGTTCATAATTACCTCCATCTTCTTTTATAATTTTACCATATTTTAAGGCTTAAGTTCATTTTTTTATTGACAAATTTAATATAATAAAGTAGAATTATATTTACTGAAGCAAATGCAGATGTAGTTTAATGGTAGAACTTCAGCCTTCCAAGCTGCTAACGTGGGTTCGATTCCCATCATCTGCTCCATAAGGAAATACGCTCGAACTTTTCGAGCTTTTTTATTACAACTAACTCAGGTTTGGGTTAGTTTTTTTGTGTATCAAACTCCCACGTGTCAAGCTTGGAAGTTATACAAAGACTATCCTACAAAGAAAGGATGGTATTTATGGTAATATATCTATAGAAGTTAGTTGTATTAACTTATATAGTGATAGTTTCAAATTATCTTATTAAAAAACATCGCACTAGGCGACGTTTTTTAATTTTTTAAAGTTCTAATTCTTATTTTATCTTCTTCTAATTCTAAAAAATTGTTTAAAGCATCATGTATTTCATCATATGTCAAAATTCTTCCATTATTTTCAACTTGTAGATTAAAAATATAAGTTATAAAATCTCTGACATAATCATATGCGTAGAAATTATATTCAGAGCATGTAGCATATTTTGAATCACCCAAACCATAATTTCTTAATAAGAAATTAAAGGTAATAAATTTCTTTTCATCTCTTTCATAATCAACATAATTGTACCAACCAATTGATGGACCAGAAGTATCATGTCTATATTTACTAACTGTTGTATTACTTGACTTTTGATATAATGAGTATCCAAATTGTAATTCTAAAAATCTATCAACATTATCACTTTCATTTTTAAAAAAATCTTCAACATTATCTTGAGGTGCAACACCAACATAAGTATCTTCTGTATACATTGGAGGATAAATACTGCTTTCTCTATATATTTTATATACAACTGGCACAAATCTTCTTTTTTCTATATAAGAAAGTAATTGTGATATTGAAAAAACAATTGCTTCATCAAAAACAGCACATCTTTCTATAAAATCTTTTAACTCTTTTTCTTCATTACTAATAGCTTTATATTGATTTTCTAATTCATTTTTCTTTTCTTTAATGCTTTTATACTTTTCTGTTATTTCTCTATTAAATTCCATATTTTCTTTCTCCTAAATCTTTTTTACTCTGCTTTCACCAATTTCATTATCTAAAATATAATTAGATACTGCCATAAAGTTTTCATCATATGGGAATAATTGTTGATCAAGTTTTAACCACATTGTTGACCAAGAATCATTAGCTGCAAATAATTCATTATATTTCTCATTTTTGGCAGTTTTTTTAGTTTCTGGATCTTCTAAATCAACACATCCCTCTTCATCATATAATTTACATTGTAAATCACATTCCAACTTATCACATTGGTATGCGAATAATGCTTCTCTTGTTTTATGAGAATCAAATTCTAAAAATAATTCTTCTATATAATTTCCATCTAATAAATCGCCTAGTATTTTATGAACAGCTTTATGTTCTATTATTTCTTTCTCTTCTCTTGATATTTCATATAGTGTTAAATCACCAATAATAGTTTCACCCAGTTCATGAACTGCTAACATAAATATTACTTTCATAATATCTACATCATATTGGTATTCTGATTTCATAGCAATTGCTAGCATTTGAGTTCCAAAAATATGTTCAGCAACACTTTCTATTCTTTCTCTTTTAACTTTCCAGTTTTTCCAACCTTTTCTTATAACATTTTTTAGTCTATTACATACAACATAATAATTAATAACATTTTGTTCTTTTGACATAACAACACCCCCCTGTTTCGAGTGATTATTGTATTACTTTATTAAAAATATGTCAATAATATCATATTTTTCTCAAATATTATTTGATATTTATTTAATAAAAAAAGAACATCTATTATTCATTCCATTTTATCTTTTCTTTTATTAATCTATGATTTATAATAAATAATTGTTTATTTATGGGGGAAATATGGAATCAAATAAGTTGAAAAATAATAATGAAATATATTTGTATCGAGATGAAGGCTTTAATACTTTTTCTATTCAATTAAACTTTCTTGCTAGTACAGATAATCGTTCAGCAGCAATATTAGATGTATTAAGTATCTATTTATTGCAATGTAATCAAGTTTATAAAAATGATGATGATATTAGTTTAAGATTACGTGAGTTATATGATATGAATATGGATTTTGCTTCAAAATGGAATGGTAAACAAAAAATTTTTTCACTTGTAGCAGACTTAATAGCTATGGATGTTATTCACGATGACTATTCAAAAGAAGCATTTGAGTTTATTAGAGATATATTAGAAAAACCTGATTTTGAAAACGAAAAGATGTTAGAAGTATCAAAAAGGAAACTTCTTTCATATATAGATTCAAATTTAGCTGATTATGATCAATATGCAGAGACTTTATATAATCAAACAGTTTTACCCGCAGAAAACATGAAATATGATTATTCTATTGATAAAAAATATCTTGAAGAATTAGTTAATTCTATTACTTTAGAAGATATTAAAAGTGAATATGCAAAACTTCATGGTAATTTTATAAATGGTCTTGTATTTGGAAATATTAATGAAGAACAATTCAATGAATTTGTAAAATGTATTAATTTAACACCAACTAAGCATGAATTAGATTATAGTATGGATGTCAAAACTGTGGAAGGAAATATTGAAATTGAAAAAGATTGTGAACAATCATATATATTTATAACATATGATTTTACTGAACTAACAAATGCAGAATTAAGAGTTTTAGAATGGATGTTAAATTCATCAATTGGTCTTTGTCATCAAACTTTAAGAGATAAGTATGGATTAGTATATGGATCATATGCTAATATACTATTTCATCAAAAGAAACTATATATTTATGGAGAGACAAATATATCAAAAAAAGAGAAATTTATTGAAGCAGTTGATGAAATAATAAAAAGTTTAAATGATAGAAGAATTGTTGAAAAATATATGGATCAAGCTAAAAAAGAAATAGCAAATGATGAGTATTCTCTTAGTGAAGGTAAAAATAGATTATTTGAAATAATTAATAATAGGATTCTTCAAGTTTATGGTAATCAAGATCGAGATATAGTAAATAAAGAAATTGAAGAAATGAAACCAGAAGAATTAATGAATAAAACTAAGGTTTTAACGAGAAAAAATATATTTATGGTAAGGAGCAAGACTAATGAATAAGTTTAAGAAAATAATATTAGATAATGGTATTCCTCTATATTTATGTGTTGATCCTACTATGAAAAAAGTTTTTGTAAGTTATAATTTAAAATATGGATCTTCAGGAAAATGGTTTGTTTTTAATAATAATGGTAATAACTATCATGTTATACCAGGTTATGCACATTATCTAGAGCATTTACTTGGTGAACATAGTAAGTTTGGGGATATGTATAGAAATTTTTGCAATAGATTTCAAAGAGCAAATGCTTACACCGGGATGAATGGAACATCATATCATTTTAATGGAAAAGACAATATTGAAAAGTCTTTAGAAGAATTAATAGTAGCAATAGATACACCAGTATTTAATCAAAAGGATGTAGATGCTACTAGACATGCAATTGAAGAAGAAAGTGCATCTCGCATAGATGATGCAAGCAAAAATTTGCTTGGATTAATTGAAAGAAATCTTTATAATGGCTTTGAATTATTTGACAAAACACTATCACCAATTGGTAATAGAGAAACAACTAAACAAATAACACTTGATGGATTATATGATTGTTATAATGCTTTTTATTCAAATGATAAAAAATATATCATCATAGGTGGAAATATTGATGAGCAAAGAATAGTTGATTTTTTAAATAACATTTATTCTAAAATGACACCACATAATTCTAGTTTAATATTACCAGAACTAGATTTTGATAGTATAAGATGCAAAAGTGAAATAATAAATGGAGATTTAGATATTCCAAAAGTTGGATTAGGAATGAAATTTAAAAAGAATAATTCAGTATCACTTAGAGAATTATATTATGTTTTATACTTAATTAGAAATAATTTGTTAGACTCTAGTGAATTAAAAGATTTAGAGAAAAAAGGAGTTTATGATGTTCTTGATTTTAGTTATATTTCATTAGTCAATGATTATATAGATTATTCTTTTGGATTTATTTCTAAAGAAAAAGATTCTCTTATAAGTGGTGTATTAGATTTACTGTCTAAAAGAGAAATTTCAAAAAAAGATTATGAATTAGCTAAAAAAGGACTTATTGCAACAGAACTTAGAAGTATGGAAAATAAATATAATCATTTAAAGAATTTTCCACTTTCCAAAATTGATTTAACTGAAGACTATTCAGATTGTGATTTTTATCAAGCAATTGATTATAATAGATTTATGGAGATAGTTTCCTCATTAGATTTTAGTAATTACACTATAGGTGAAGTTAAAAGACTAAAAAAATAATTAATATTATCACAAAATAATTAGCCACAAATAATATATTTACTCTTTACCTATATTGTAATAAATTTAATATATATTGAAAGTCGCTATTAGCGATTTTTTTATTGCTCATAAAAAAATATAACTACACCTATTTTATTAATAAAATAAAAACAGCTTTTGTATAAGCTGTTAATATATTATTTATGCATTTTATATGATCTTACTTTTGATAAATGAAATCCATTATTAACTACTTCTGGATATCTAAAAATATCTTCTCTTGTTTTTGGTTCTTCAATTATTTCAAAAGTATTAGCTTCGCTAATTGTTTTTTCAGGAACTTGAGATAATACTTCAGCTATAGATGGTTTAAAGAAACCATAATAACCATATGTGTGTAAACATAGAAAATCTTCTACAGGTTCTAGTTTACTTGAATCTACTATATCTCTTTTATCTTCATCACTATTCCAAATATATGATTGATTTCTTAATTGTTCTAATGTAAATTCCTTTAATAAATATTTCATTTTTTCAATTGTAACAATTGGCTTTAGCATTTTATATAATTCTTCTAATCTCTTATCATCGATTTCAGGTATTACTAATTTTTTTGGTAAAATAATACCTTTTTCTCCATATATTTCTTCCACACTATACCTCCTGACAAGTGATTATTGTATACTAATTTATCTTTTTTTGCAATAACTATGATTTATTTAAATAATATAAAAAATAATTCATAATTATTATGAATTATCTTCACTAATATTATTATCTTCATCTACGTTTATTATATGACTTCTTTTTTTATGAACCTTATTATCATCAAAATAAATATATTTAAATGTAATTGTTGTTGTACCTTTTTTTAATCCTTTAAATACATAATTTGTATATACTTTACCACCTGTTGAAGTATCTGTATTATCACTTTTTACTACATAGCTTTTTACAAATTCTACTACTGTTGGATCTTCTATTTCAAATTCCCATTTAAATGGTATACCTGAATTAATATCATATGTTAATTCTAATTCTTTAGGATTTTTTTCTATTGGAACAATTTCTACTTTTTTATTTCTTTTTATAACAATTATTACTGATACTAGTACTACTAATAATAGTACTGCTATTAATATATATTTTGTATTCATATATTTACCTCTAATCTATAATATCTTCAAATATTATTCTTTGTTCTTTAAAATTTAATTTTTCATAGAATTTAATAGCTTCTTTATTAAATGACCAACAATTTAAATCTATTCTTTTTACATTATTCTTTTTACATATATTTCTTAATTCATTTATTAACAATCTGCCATATCCTTTTTTTCTTTCTTTTTCATCTATTATAAATTCATCTACCCATACAGTTTTAATACTCTTTTCATTTATTTTATATGATAGATATCCTAGTATTTTATCATCTACTTTAATTACTAAGAATTTTTCTATATCACTTTCTAACTGACTTATTAATCTTTCTTTTAATTCTTCATTTGTTTTATCACTAAATATATCTTTTCTACTTCTTTTATGAATATTATATCCTTCAATATATAAGTTTATTAAGTCATCATTTAAATCATTCATATTAGCTTCAAATATTTTTATATTCATAGTAATCACCTATAAAAATTATAACATAAAAAAGATTGTATTATTCATACAATCAATTATTTTTTAAAACTATGTTTATATATTTTTTGTAGTTTAGGAAGCATTTCTATTTCAGCAGGACTACATCTCCATTCACTATCTTTTAATTCTTCTATTAATTCTTTTAAGTATTGTTTTGTATCTTTTAAGATATTATTATATTTTAATTTTTTTTCAAGTATTTGCATTATAATATCTAAGTCTTCATCACTTACTTTAAAATCATATCCTTCTATATAATAATCATCTCTACTTAGTAATATATCATTTTCAATTAATGTTTTAATTCTTTTTACTTCTTCTCTATCTTTACTATATTCATGAATAGATTCTATTTGTACTCCAATTGGATATATAGTATTATTATCTATTAATTCTTTTATTTCATCATATGAATATTTTTTATGTTCTATATTATTTTTATCATTATATGCACAATTAACAAGTACTCTATATTTTTCAGTCCACCAACTAAAATCTCTTCCATGACCTTCTTGTGCTATAAACTCATCTTCCATTTTAGTTTTTAAAGTTATAGTTTTATTATAATTTCTATTATATTTAATATTAATAAAATCTATAAGATCTTTTTCTTCTATTAATAATCTGTATAAAAACTCTAATAATTCATATTTTTCTTTATTATTTAATTCTTTATAATTTTTTATTATTTTATTTATTTTTTCTATTTCAGTTTGTAATTCTTCTACAGCTTCTTCATATCCGAAACTAACATTATTTCTATTTAAATCTACTAACATATAAATCACCTTTCCTTTTCGGCCAAATTATTATATATGATTGTTTTTAAAATTGCAAATAAAAGTTATAACTTTTTAGTTATAACTTTTTTAAATATTTTTATTAATTAGGCATATGGTATTTAACTATTATTTTATCTGCTGCATTAAATTTAGTAGCATCTATATAATATATACCATTTGTTTTCTTTGCATATCCTTGAGATACAGCTGTATCTAATGATGTAAAGCTCTTAATTAATACTCCTCCAGCAACTAATTCAAGTGGATAAGTACTATTAACTATTGCATCTTTATTTATTTGTACATAACCACCAGTAGTTTTCATAGGAACTGGATTAGTAACCTTAGAATATAAATCATTAAATATTTCAGTTATATTATTTGTACTAGCATTAATCATATTTTCTGGTTTACTTGCTATATCTTTTAATCTATTTGTAGCAGCTGTTCCTGGATTTCCATAAGCAATTGTATAAATTGTAGCTCCTGCATTCTTTAGATCAGGTGCTGCATTTTTATATGCATCTCCATCTGTTGGAGAACCATCACTTAGGAATATTACAAAGTTTTCATTATTTGGATAAGCTGAATGAAGATTACCACTACCAGTAAATAATACTTCTTTTGCTTTATCAAGTCCACACTTATAACATGTATTACCTGAAATCTTAATATTTCCTACATTTGTTTTTAGTGTTTCTGCACTTGCATAATCTTGAGCAAGGCCAGCTACATCACCAGCTTTTGTTCCAAATGTAGCTACTTTTATTCTATTATTACTATTAAGTACACTATTTGCTGGGAATGCTTTACCAATAAATTCTTGCATTGCTACTTTTGCAGCTGTACCTTTACTAGCAGAATTCATACTACCTGATACATCAAGTACAAGTACTATATTAGCACTCTTATTCTTTTCATTTATTTCTTCTATTGCTATAGCTTTTTCTATACCAAGATTTACTTCATTAGTACTTCTAGGTGTCTTATTATTAACTGAGTATGTTAATTTACTCTTTAATGATTTACCTGGAACTTCATTTACAGTGAATGAATATTCAAAATTCTTTTCTTCATTTGAACCTAAATTAACTATATAACCAGTTGTACTAAGTATTGATTGTAATGTAGCATCCGGATTAATAATCTTATTATTTTTATAATAAGTTGCTAATACTTCGTCTTTTAAATATACTGTTACTGCTTTAGTTTTATTATTCTTTACAGAAACTTTAAATTTAACTTGTTCTCCACTTTCTGCATCTTTAACACCAGTTGTATTTGCTTTAACTTCTACTATATTTGTTAAATCATAATATACACTTAATTCTAAAGGATGTTTTGGATCTAATGTAGCATATCCAGTATATTTACCTTTATCTTTATTTATTACATATTCTTCTTTATCACTACTATCTACTTGATTTGGAGTTTTAAATGGAATACTTACTTTTTCTCCTTCTTTTTTGCTTAATACTTCAGTTTTATATTCTATATAATTGTCTGAATCATAACTTTCTTTAAAATATCTATATGTTACTGCTGCTCCACTTACTTTTTCAAATAGTATTCTACAACTAACATTAGAAGTAATACCAATTAAAGTAATTTTTGAATTAGCATTTTGTGCTGTACCATTATATCCTTCACACTCTATATTAGCATATTGATATCCTGCTGTTGGTGAATAAGTAAATTCTACTGCTTTTCCTTTTGAAACAAATTTTACTTTGTCACTTGTAATATTACCACCTATTTGATTTTTAACTTCAATAGATACTCTGAATACATCTTCAAATACCCATGGATCATTTGCTGATCCTGTACCTGAAGATCTTATAGTATATTTCAAATATTTAGCCACTCTTGATTCTGTACTATCATCTTTACTAGCACTAACTACATCTGTATTAAGTTTACGATAAGTTGTACCTTCTGCTGTTAACCAAAATTCTACACCAGGTGATAAATATGATGGAACTTGTTTTCCATTTATTGTATTTGATTTAGATATTTTGTATTCTAAAATATTTAAAAATCCACCAGTCTTAAGACTACCATCACTTGATACTTTTTTGTTTTTATAACTATATGGTAAACTATCATTTCTAAAGAATTTACCTTCTGTATCTACTTTCTTATAATAATTATTAGCTTTATCTACTGCTGATGCATAATCACTACTACTAGCACTTATTATTATAGGAATAACTAATACTAAAAGTAAAATAGTTTTTACATATTTTTTCATTTAAAATCTCTCCTATTATCTATTTTTATAATATCATATATTATTAATAATTTAAATCAATATTTTTTCTTTACAATAAAAAAAGTAATATTAATTACTTTCTACTTCTTTCATTATCATATTCATAATCATATGGATATATATTTATCTTTAATAGTTCTTCTATTTCTGGAATTTTAATAGTTTGACCAGCTTTTATTTCATCTGGGTTTTCTATATCATTATATTTTGCTAATCTAATTGCTGTTTCATATGAATAAACATTATAAAATTTTTCACAAATACTAATTAGATTATCTCCTGGAGCAATAGTATAAGTCTGAACTGTTTCTATTTTAACATTATCATCAACTTTTCCAGGTAATACAATTACATCTCCTACTTTTATTTCATCTGGGTTCTTTATATTATTATAATTTGCTATTTTATCATAATACATACCATCTCCATAATATTTATTTGCTATATCATATAATGTATCTCCAGATTGAACAGTATATCCTTTTTCATGTATCTTTTTATCTATTTGTTTTGCAGCTACTCCTCCTGCTGTAACAAGTGATGCAGCAGCAAGACCTGTTACTACTGCTTTTTTAAATTTCTTATTCATAATATTCTCTCCATATTTCTAATTATATTATACAAGAAATAAATTATTTAATACAAGTTAAAAAGTCTAAAAGTGTAAATTAGACTTTTTATTGTTTATCAAATAATTTATTTAGTTCGTCTAAATCCAGTCCTAGTGAAATACTATTATCATATCCTTCACTAATCATTTTTCTTTCATACTTTTTAGTATTAAATGATACTAGTGCAACTATTCTAGGTGCTTGATATCCGAAATCATTACATAGTTTTTTTATAGTCTGAGCTAAATTAATATCGTCAGTACTAACAAGAGTGTCTATAAATACATAATCAAATGTATCACCTTGTTTAATATGATTTAATGCTGCATCTATATTATCAACATAACTAATTTGTATATTATACATATTCAATATTTGATTTAATGCAAATCTATTCATATCATTATTTTCAACAAGTAATAATTTCTTTTGTTCCATATTTCTTAATTTTAATGATAAGTCTGTATCTGTTAATGTTTGTTTTTCAATTACTTCACCATTAGTTGGAACAACTTCTAAATACATATCAATTATAGTTCCAAGATTTAGTTCACCACTAACTTCATATCTTCCATTAAATGATTTTAAATATTCTTTTAGAATTGTATAATTTTTATCATATTTTTCTATTTCTTGGAATTCTTCTTTTTTTCTACCTTCTCCTGTATCAGACATATTAATATTGATAACATTATTTGCTATATCTTTTTTAATATTAATAGTAATTCTACCTACTTTAGTTGTTTTAAGTGAACTTATGAATGCATTAGTTAAAATATAATAGAATGCATCTTCATCACCATTTATTTTTCTATATATACCACTATCAATATTTATAATTAATTTAATTCCCTTTTTACCTATTTTATTAAGAGCAAAAAGTTGGAATTTTTTAATTACTTCTAATACATCAAATGAGTATACATTTGTTTCTTTTATTTGATAATTACTTAATGCTGTCATTCTATTTATAATATTAAATAAAATATCATTTATATTTTCATTAAGTTTTAATAAATCATTACTATATTCTTCATTATTTAATTCATTTAAATCTTTATATTTATTGCATATATTAAGAGTATCACTTATTAACCCATCATTTTCTTCACTTAGATTTGAAAGTATATTAGTCATAATATTATTATTATTTTCTAATTCAGTATTTACTTCATTCATTTCATTACTAAGTGATTTATTAGGATTTTCTTCAATTATGTAATAAACAATTATAATGAATGAAGCTACTAAAGGTCCAAATGCTATTTTTTGGAATATAAATTGTATTACGACATATGCTGGTGCCATTAAGAATACTGTTAATAAAACATTTCTTGCATTTTTATATTTAGGAGTACTCATAAAGTATGTAACAATATTAACACCTAATGTTATAGTTGCATATATTATTAATATGTATGCTAACCATCCAGGTAAATAATCTAATTCATTATAATTCATTTTTGGTAATGGTAATATGAAATATACTATTGTTATTATTAATGTCATTATACTTACTATTAAAACTGTTTTGTGTTTTTTAAATAATTCTGACATTGTAATTGTTCTACAATTTTTTATAAGAATATACCCATATACAAATATAGCATAGAATAATAATACTCCACATATCCAGTGAAATCTTAAAAATAGATTTCCTAATGATAGATTTCTTTCTTTAAATAGTAAAACTGAGCTAACTACTTCAGAAATGATCATAATGATATCAACTATAATTAATGAATTGTAGAAAAAACCATTTAATTCATGTTTTTTATCTTGAAATAAGTAGAATAAATCCATTAATAATAAAGGAAGTAAACATCCTAATGTAAATACTAATCCTGTTATCATTGTAAATCACCTTCTTTTTTCATTGAAGATAATTTAGTACATTCATTACTTATATATAACATATTTTGTTTTATAGAACTTAAATCATTATTATTAAGTCTTAATTTAGTTGACAAATTTAGCATATTATTAAGTGGATTAATAGCATCTTTAGATATATCATCTAAATATTGATGAATATGTTTATTTTTTTCTTCTGCTTCTGCTCTTGATTTTATAAGCATATTGAGTAACTTATAATCTGTTCCTTCAATAGTAATATAGAATGCATATGCATATGTTGACATAATATATGTTAAGAAACTAAATTCATTATGAGTTATTTCTTGGAATAAAACTAGTATAACAAAAGAAGATAATATAAATATTAATACCATTTTATGAGCAATATCTAATTCTTTAAACTTCTTAATTAAAATATATAATAAAGCAATAAATCCAACTCCACATCCAGTATAAATAACATATAGATATGGACCACCAATAACATATAATTCTGTATTATAAAAGCTACTATGTAACTCTACTTTTAGTATAAATGATAATAAATAGATTACTAATGAAGCTACTAAGAAAATAATAAATATCTTTTTCCTTTTCTTAGCATCATTATCTAAATCTTTAAATAATAGTTTACTAATAATATAAATACAGAATACTGATAGCCATGTAACATTAGATAATGTATAGAATATTGTTACTATGTTTACCAACATTTCTGATCCTTCAACATATCTATCTATTGCATATATTCCCATTTCTAAAAAATTACTAACATATGCAATAATTAATATATATTTAAATAGATTAGTAGAATAATTTTTCTCTTTATTGCTTGAAAAAAACATAATGGCAACAAATGTTAAAAATGATAAACCACATATTTGTAATGCTATACTTGAAAAAAATACATCAAACATACAAACCACCTATTATAAGATGAGTATAACATATTTAATGCTTTTTTTAAATAAAAAAGTCTAATAAATTAGACTTTTATTTTTATTAAACCATTAGGTGTTAATTCATATAAAACATTAGATACTTCACTTATATATTTTCTATCATGTGATACGCTTATAATTGTACCTTTATATTCTTTTAGAGCTTCTCTAATAACTGGATTTGATAAAGGACTGACATTTCTTGTTGGTTCATCAAGTATTAATACATTATATTTATCTATTACTAATTTTGATAATAATAGTTTTGCTTTTGTTCCATTACTTAATTCTTTAATATCACTTGTCATTTCTTCTCTAGTAAATTTAAGATTACCTAAGAACATTCTAGCATTAGTTATTTCATCTTTACTACCTTTAGGATAAATATAATCTAATACATTTTTATAATTCTTTAATATGTCATCATATGTTTGTGGCATATAACCTACTTTAATATCATCTCTATCTTTTAATTCTTTATATATTCTTTTTAATAATGTTGTTTTACCAACACCATTTTTACCAATAATACATAAATGAACATTTCCAACTACTTCTAATTCAATATTTTTAGATAATATTTTATTATCTATTTTTAATTCATCAATTTTTAAATCTAATATATGTTTAGATTTTGGAATTTCTACATCATCAAAAAATATATTAATACTTTCTTCCACATCAGGTATTTCAGTTAATTCTATTTCATCAAGTTTCTTTTCTTGTGATTTTAAACTATGCATTTTTTTCTTAAGAAGAGCTGCTCCATGAGGATCTGCTCTAGAAATAGTATTTTGTTGGTATTCAACTTTTTGCATTACTCTATTTAATTTTTCTTGTCTTATTTTATAGTCTCTTCTTTCATTTCTAGCAACTTGCTCTTGTTTATTTATTTTTCTTAATCTTTGTTCTACATAATCATCATATCTTATTTTTAATAATGTATGTCTACATTCAGTTTTCTTCTTGATTTGTTCTAAATGTAAAATCATATTAGCAGTATTAGACAATAATGTTTCATCATGAGAAATATAAATAATTGGTTTATTAGTTTTATTAATAAACTCTTCTAACCATTCTAATGTTTCAATATCTAAATCATTAGTAGGTTCATCTAAAAATAAAATATCATTTTCTTCTAGTAATAATTTTAAAATACATATTTTTACTTTTTCTCCACCAGATAAAGATTCTATTTTTTGATTAAATAATTCTTCACTTATTTTTATTAAATCTAAACATTTATATAAATTATTTATTTTATTATAATAATCATTTTCACTTTCAAATAAATAATCATATACTTTTATATTTAAATATTTATCACTTATTGATTGTTCTAAATAACCAATTCTATTATTTTTAAGATTTATTGTTCCTTCTATTTCTACATAATCACATATTCCTAGAATTGATTTTAGTAATGTTGATTTACCATTACCTTCTTCACCTATAATAGCTAATTTATCACCTTTGTTTAAAACTAAATTTAAATTTTTAATTAGATACCTATCATCTATAGATATACTTAGATTGTTTACTTCTAACATATTATGCCTCCATTCTTGGCATAATCAAAGTTTATGCCAGGACTTATAAAATAATCATTCTCATTTCAATCACCTTCTCATAAAAATTTTATAAATTATATCACATTTTTTTACAAATGTAAAAAGAATTCTTTTTTTAAAGAATTCTTATTTTACCACTACTTTAATAGGTTTAGTATAACCACTATATACTTTCTTAGTACCAACTACTCTATAAGCTCTTATTCTATACCAATATGTTTTACCAGCTTTAACACCATTATCTTCAACAGATAAATTTGTAGTTTCAGTTATATTCTTAAAGCCTTTATTCTTCTTAGTACTTCTTTGAATTACATATCCAGTAGCTCCATCAACAGATCCTACTGTTAATGTAACTTTACCAGTCTTAATTTCTTTACCTTCTTCATTTACTGAAACTGTTACTTCAGGTACTCCACTTAATGTTGGTTTAGATAAACCTGTCTTCTTATTTACTTGACCAGTCCATCCACTACATACACCTAAAGCATTACAAGCTCTTGTCTTATAGTAATATGTAGTTCCTGGTTCTACTGTATCAGTAAATGATAATTCAGATATTGCTGCTATAGTAGTATAACCTTTTTTCTTGTTAGTGCTTCTTGATACTTCATAATATGAAGCAGTCTTAGCACTCTTTAGTTTTAAAGTAATTGTATTATAATTTAGTGCTTTAATACTTGGTTTTTTAGGTGTTGATGGTCCTGTAGTAGCACTTACTACATCACTCCATTCACCATATACTTTTTTACCTTTAACTGTCTTATATGCTCTTACTCTATAATAATATGTAGTAGCATTCTTTAATTTTTTATTGTTATAAGATAAAGTACTATTCTTAGTAACAAATGTTACTTTCTTAAATCCACTATTTGGTTTAGTACTTCTTTGAATTTGATATCCAGTTACTCCAACTTTATCATACCCTATTTTAATATTAGTAGAACCTGAACTAATTATTCTTACATTTTCTACTTTATCAGGGACTATCTTAACACTTACTATATCAGAGTATGTAGAATATCCACAAGTTTGTCCTGTTCCAATACAAGGTAAATTTTCTTGTACTCTATAATAATATGTAGTTCCATATTTTAAATCAGAATCAATAAAATAATGTTCTTTAATAACTGGATATCTTTTCCAACTTTTCTTATTTGTTGATCTATCAAGTATAAAATCAAATGCTGCATCATCTAAGAAGTTTAGTTTAATACTATTACTATCTATTTTTTCTATTGTTATAGTCGGTTTTATTGTACTAGTACTTATATTTGGGCTAGTATAACTAACTTTATTAGACCATTTTGAAGAATACATACTATTAGGTATCAATTTAATTATTCTATATTCTCCATCTGTTGGCGAATTTACTTTAATATCTCCATTCTGATCTGATTTTGTTTCCCAACCTATATTACTACTAGTATTAACAATTATTAAATCAGTATTAATCATATTTGTATGTAATACAGCACTTGCTGGAGAATAATATTCAATACTATTAATAACTGGTGCTATTGAATCATCTACCATTCTAAATTCAGCATGCATTTTTCTATCATTATTTTCATAATAATTATAATAAACAAAAGCAAAATCTTTATTAATTTCATCATATATTGTATTATCATTTGGATTTTTTATTACGATATTTTTTGTTCCGTCTCCTCCAAGATATACTTCTACTTCTAAATAAAGCCAATCATCGCTAGGGCCAACTGAATTATTATCTTCTGTATAATATCTAATTAGTGACATAAATGCACTTGCCTCATAATTAGTATTAACTTCTATTTGAATTGGATCAGCTTTTTCTGGATATTTTTTATATCTTAATACAAGATATCCATTATTAAAATGCATGTCTTCTAAATCAAGTCTTTGAATATCTCCATAAATTGTAACATCAACAGTTTCATCAACATGATCCCAAAAATAACCTGGTTCATTTTGTTTATCAATTTTTGCATATTCTCCATCTGTTTTATTACTATTAAATTTTGTTCCATTCATACCAACTATATTTATACAGTTCTCAAACATATTTGATGTATTTTGAATAAATGATGCATCCCAATCTTCTGATACAATTACATTTGATAATTTTGCATCTTTAGCAAATAAACTAGGCATACCAGATACTCTCGATGTATCAAAACTACTCAAATTAATCTGCTTTACTTTTGACATTCCGCTAAACATATACGACATTGATATTAATCTAGAAGTATTAAAATTACTTAAGTCTAAACTTATAAATCCTGTATCAGTAAACATACGAGCCATTGTTATAACTTTTGATGTATCAAAACTAGATAAATCAATAGTATTTAGTTTTTTACATCCATAGAACATTGAATCCATATTAGTTACTTTTGAAGTATTAAAATTAGCAAATTCAATATTTTTAAGATTTGCGCATCCATATAATAATTGACTCATATTAGTAATATATGATGTATCCAAATATTTAAAACTAATACTTTCTATTTTATTTAATCCACTAAACCAATTAGTTATAGTGTATGGTTTAATAATATCATTTTCTCCACCAATTGAAATGCTTGTAATACTTGGTTTATATTTTCCATATTCGCTATCTACATTATATATATCATACATTTTTAGTGTTCCACTATCAAAATGATTTCCATTTATTTTTTTACCACTTATTTTTAAACTACAATTAGACTTTTCATCTTCACAGTTTTCACCATCTACTGCCCAATAAACAATATTACTTTTCCAAAAATATCCAGGATTTTTATCTCTATCTATTCTTGCATATGTAGCATTTACTTTTGTTGAATCATATTTTGTTCCATTCATACCAGAGATGTTACTATCATTATAAAACATATCATCACTTGTAGTTTCATTAGAAAAATCATTATTAACAAATATTCTTTGTAAATTAGTATCATTCTTAAACATTCCTGATGCTTCTTCTAATTTTGATGTGTTAAAATCTCCTAATACTATATTTGTTACATAACTATTATTCGCAAACATATAATTCATATTTTTAACATTAGATGTATCAAAACTACTAACATCTAAATAATATGCACCACAATTACTAAACATATTTGACATATTAACTACATTCGAAGTATTAAAATTGCTTAAATCTAAATTATAGCAATTAGAATCATTAAACATGTTTGCCATTGATATTACATTAGATGTATCTATTTTATTTAAATTATTAATAGTCATAGATGCATGAAAAAACATACCTGACATATATTTTACTTTACTAGTATTTAAATATTGAAGACCAATCGTACCACTTGAGTGATAAAACATTTCTGACATATCGAAAACATTTGATGTATCAAAATATTTCATATTTAATCCAGATATATTAAAATATGCAAACCAACTTGTTGTTCTATAAGGTTTAATAATATCATTTTTTCCACCAATGTAAATATTATTTATAGTACCATGGTTTTGCCATGGGGCATATTCTCCTTTAAATACTCCTGAATATATATGATCCCCATTAATTGGATTATTACTTATTGTTAAATCTGTGCCAGAGGATGTTTGATCTATTGCCCAATAAATATCATTAGGTACAAAATCCCATAATAATCCTCTTTCATTTTCTCTATCAACTCTAGCATATGTTTTATCAGTTTTATCAAGTTCTTCTTTAAATGTACCATTCATACCAAAAAGATTGGAAGAACCTGTAAAAAACATACCTTCACTACTTGTTACATTACTTGTATCCCATTTATCTGAAACAGATATTATACTAAGAGCTAAACAGCTATTAAACATAAAAGCCATATCTGTTACATTTGATGTATCTAAATATGACAAGTCCAAAAATGTGATTCTAGTAAAATCATAGAACCAAAAAGCAGTATTGTAAGGTGCAATAATATCATTTGAATTTCCAATTTGTACATTAGTTATACTATTTCGATAATTAAACCATGGAGATTTTTGATCACTACCATTAAAAGAAGTATGTGAGTCAAAAGAACCACTATCAAAATGTTCTCCTGATATTTCATTATTACTCATTATTAGAGTACAACTTTCACTACTATAAGTACAATTATTACCATCTACTGCCCAATATAAAGTTGATCCTGTTGCATTAACATCAACTATCAGTAGATAGAAACTTACTAATACAATACATATCTTTATTATTTTTTTCATAAAAGTATCACCTTACATTCTAAGTTTATTATATCATTTTTATCTAAATAATAATATAGAATAAATTATTATATTTTGAACCATTAAAAAAGTTGCCTAAGCAACTTATTTTTTTAGATGGGGCATCTATTTAACTAGTTCTAAACTCATACCCTAAAAAATACAATTATTATTGTTTTTCAAAAACAATATATCACATTTTATAAAAAAGTCAAAATCATTTGTATTCATATAACAGTTTATCATTTTCATATATATATGGTCCTTTTGCACTTTCATCTCCAAAA
>JAEEGL011998867.1_pt1 | contig 65799 bp, 39 predicted proteins | sample 9134231 | NCBI WGS metagenome assembly JAEEGL01 (sample SAMN16246548, study PRJNA631951) | gut metagenome | biome: gut microbiome; feature: rumen; material: fiber-attached | host: Bos | place: Iran: Karaj | collected 2018-10
ACTGCCTGCTCCCGGATTCATCGATACCTGTCCCTGTCCGTTCTGGTTCCACATCTCGTAGTCATATCCGCCTATATTGCCTCTGTCCTGCTGGTCTGCAGCTGAAGCAACTACAGGGATACTTGACGCGAGCATCATTGCAGATACCGTTCCGCCAAGAACTTTCTTGATTCTTGAAAGATTCAATAAAATCACTCCTTTAAAAATAATAGAACACACCGATGATAATACCTGCTTCCGTCTGTTTTTCATGACCGTTTTTTTCAGGGAAGCTCTGTTCCCCCACATGGCAGGCATTATTATCTGTATATTATTATAGTATATTAACAAAATGTAATACAAGCCAAATATTGCGCCCAGTATTTTTTGTTAACCAATTATTGCGCCGGTGTTGAAAAAACATTTCTCTAAAAATAGGCAAATGCACCGTATGCCGCTAAAAAGAGCAACAATTGATATGTCTCATAATATGCAAAAATTGCTGCATATAATTAATATAATATATTATATTAATTATATATACAGCCATATCAGATTTGACATAAATGTACGTATTTACGCTGTTTTCCATGAAATTTGAGTTTTGTCTTTCCCGAACATGAAAAAACTCCCGAAAAATGCCGGGAGCTTTTACACTATACAATATATGTTATTCTTCTCACTGTTCTGCAGTTTTTTCCCCACTCCTTAAACATTCCGGGAATATCCAAAACGGACAACATGGATACACAAAAAGTCTGCGCGGCCTTCCGGTCACGCAGACTGTAATCTCAGTAATCCTTGGGTGCCTTGCATACGGAGCATACTTTATCGAAAATGCCCTTGAATTCGCCGCCGCAGTGCCTGCATCTGCCGTTTTCAATGTTTACCGGCTCCTGTGATTTTGTATAAGCCGGAAAAGCCCAGTAGTATTTCTGCAGGTTTATATAGGCTATATTCAGCAGCTTTGGACAGTTGTAAAAGGTCGCTGAATTCTTCTCATACTTATAAGGATTGCTTCCTCTGTACAGCTCTGTATCTCCTGCAAAGGAAGCCTGTTCAAGTCCCGTACAGTCAGCGAACGCAAGCGGATATACCGCCTTGACGCTCTTGGGGATAAGTATCCTTTTCAGATTTGAGCAGCCCCTGAAAGCCTGATTGCCGATGTATTTTACTGTCTCCGGAATGTTTACAGCCTTCAGGCTCTTACAGTTCCTGAACGCATTCATGCCTATCCTGTTGATACCGGAAACAGTATCCCCGTCCGAACGCATACATTCAAATTTTACTTCTTCAAGGGCGCTGCACTCCGCAAAGGCAAAGTCCTCTATCGTCCTGACACTTTTCGGTATAACTATGTATTTCAGACTTGTGCAGCCCTCAAATATCCTCCACGGCAGAAGCTCGGTCCGGGGTGGGATATTGACCGATTCAAGGCTCGTACAGCCTGTGAATGCTCCTGCTTCGATGTTTTTTACACTGTCAGGGAATTTTACAGCCTTCAGACTTATGCAGCCGTTGAATACATCTCTGTCTACAGTCTCCAGTCCTTCGGAAAGATGAACGGACTGAAGATTTTTGCAGCCTGAGAACGCTCCCTCGCTTATCAGCTCGACCCCCTCCGGGATATAGACCGATTCTATGTTATTCATGCCCTGAAAAGCAGCTTCTCCGATAACAGTTATTCCGTCCGGTATACTTATATCCTTCTTGGTATAACCGTTGAAGCGGACAAGAACGCTCCTTTCCACGACGAAGTCACTGTCATCATTGCAGGAAGGCTTTATCGTGCCGATATCATCAGGTGCTGTTTCGTTAAAGCTGCTCACAGCCTTTTCAACGACAAAGGCTTTGCCGCAGAACGGGCAGACAGAGGCGTCCTGCGTATCATCAACAGCAAGAAATCCTCCGCATTTGTAGCATTTGCCCTGTACATACATTTTGCCCCGCCTCCTTTCAATAATGCGATATGGTATTTTTATCATTTAGCAATACTTTTAAGTTTATATTATTATACCGCATTTTTATTCACAAGTCAACTGATATTTTGTTAATTCGCAACAAATTACAAATAATAATCCCCCCATGACCGTATCTGCGGTGACGGAAGGATATCCTCATATTCTGTTTTATCCGGCATTTTCTGCCATTTTCTTTCTTCCATGGTATATTTCCTTCTGTATATACAGCTGCTCATCTGCCTTTGCGATCAGCTGTGTAGCGGTCATTGCTCCCGAACGGCACACCGCGCTGCCGGTGCATACCGTCAGCTGCGGGAGAAGGTCGGCACAGCTTTCGCGCATGGATTTCACTTCATTCTGTATCAATTCCTGTACCTTCGCTTCGCCGCTGACTATCAGCACAAATTCGTCACCGCCGTATCTCGCGCAGAATCCGTGCAGCTTGTCGGAAACATTGCGGAGAGCGTCAGCTACAAGCTGCAGCGCTCTGTCGCCCGCTATATGTCCGAACTTGTCGTTGACCTGCTTGAAGTCGTTTACATCTATCATGTGTATCCTGAAAGGATTTTCGTCCGAGGCATTGTGTATCATGTCCTGAAGGAACATCTCCATACGCCTGCGGTTGTTGAGTCCGGTGAGCGCGTCGGAATATATCTCGCTGCTCTGTATCTCCAAAAAAGCAAGCTGTATAGGCAGATATATTCCCAGCGGCACGATCGGACACACCGGCAGTATCCCTTCAAGCACAGCCGCAGCAGTCGGTATGATTATAAACAGCAGGGGCAAACGGTATTCCTTCTTCAGCTTGACCTGCTTGTTTGAAAAGCTTTGCACGAACGAATATATACCGCTACCAAACAGCTGTACGACAATGAATAAAAGATGCAGAAAATATCCGTCGCCAAACCGGAAGATATCATTTTCATCGACATAGAAATAAAAACCTGTGAATACAGATGAGATTATAATCAGTATATCCACAATTGCCGCAGCATAATACAGCCTTATCAACAGCTTCATATTCCTGGTTTTATTCTGGTCGATCCTGTAAATAACAAATATGCACCAGCCAAGCGTAAGCAGGGCAACCGCTACAAGTCCCACAGCGTTCGCAGCCTTGTTCAACGTCCTGTTGAACGGTATCAGCCCGCCCTGTCCGAGCGCCCACCAGCTGTCGCTTATAAGGTATATTATAAAGAATAATGCCATTCCTCTGAAATGACGCATCTGAAGGTCTGTACCTACGTTTCTGTTGGCCTTAAAGATAATACCAGCCGAAAACAGAATACAGAATATCTCGGTTATCACATACGAAATATAAACCGCAGAATTATCCATTCCCTCACCTCCGTGTGATCTGACAGTTTTTCATGAATACTTTATGTAATCATGACTGCCTTACCCATTGAAGTATCATATCCTTACAGTAATATAATATCACATATACCTGTTGAAGATATTGTTCTTTCTGTTAATAGTTCCTTACCATTTTTATCTTTGCAGCAATCAACAACAGCGTATACCGTTGTTTATAGGAAATGTACAACCTGTTATAATCAAAAACTCCTGTACAGCATATGCTGCACGGGAGTTTTTTTCATGTTCAGCTGTCTCAGGGATCAGTATATCACAAATCCGTATCTTTCCCTTGCGTAGTTTCTGCAATTGATGAGATCGTAAAGTATATCCCTGTCTGCGCTGTCAACAACATAGTCGCCGTTGATATCTGCTGTAAATTCACGCAGCAGTCCATCGTACATCCTGTAAGAGATATTGCCGCTGATGATATTGTCCATAGCAACAAGGTCATTATTATCAAGAACTCCGTCTGCGTTAGTGTCGCCCTGCTTGAGCGGTCTTTCGACCCATACGAATTTATAGGTACACAGACCGTCGGAGAAGCAGAATCTTCCGTCATTCTCACGGTACCACGAAACACGGTTGTTCCATTTTATAACATTATTCTGATCAGAATTGCAGTCAGCATAGGTAATGGTGTTTGAATCGAAAGCTCTTATGAAGACGCTGTGTGTTCCGAGATATGTGCTTCTGCTGTACTGGTCAACACGGAGGTGGTCTCCGAGCTCAGGAACGTATGACAGGTCTGAATTCTGCACAAATGTATCCGTATGGAAAAAGTCTGTCTGAAGCTTCTTCGCAAAGCCGGCACACTGATAGTAAGGCTCCTCATTCTGCCATGAGCAGATCACAAAATTTTTAATGGCAGTAGGTCCCATAGGGAGATAGGTCGATGTGTCGCCATACTTGGCCACTCTGCTCGCAGTATTCGGATCGCCTGTGTTCCAGTACCTTCCTTCGGGCAGATTATAGCTCTCTATTCTGGTAAAGTCAGACATACGTGTAGGAACTGCGGCAGTTGCCTGTGAAAGACTTGTACGGTGTGACTTTACACGTACATCGTCAAATGCCTTCTTGACTATCTGAAGCTCTCTTGACGAGCTGCCGAAAGAATAATATGCTGCCTTCTCCACGGCATCACGACAGTCAACAAAGGTAGCCTTTGTTGTATCGCCTCTGTAATAATATACGGAGCGGTACCATATCTTCGCAAGATCATCCTTGGATATGCCTGCCTCATACATCAGGTATGCCGCATGGTCAATGACTGTGGTGCCAAGATAGCAGGGATGCATGGGATACGGATTGTTGCTCTTCAGCCATTCAAGCTTTCTCTTGTAATTTGAGTAATCATCAAAGTAATCAATGTAAATATCTCCGAACTTAGGATTCCTGGTTCCCTGAGGATTTCTCATATCTCTGAGGGAATACTTCTTTTCTCCGTAAGTATTCGCCCTGAACACATCTGCTCCCACCATCCAGTCAGGCTCGTCCTCGCAGAGCTCGCCGATAATGTCGCAGTACGCTTCCATAAGCGCTTCTGTCTCAGTGTTCATTTTGTCAGGCCACCAGCCAAGCTCCTTATTTACGAAAAGGTGCGTGAACTCATGACCGACAGCTCCGACATCAACGCCCATACTGAAATAATTTTCCTGATCTCCTTCGCCAAAGCCAAGCAGATTCGCTGTATAGTCCTGGCATTTTCCAAAGTTGTCCGTTGAGATACGGGCACGGGCGTCACATGAGTTATTGAACTCAAACGCATAGAAGCCCTGATCTCCTGAACCGGAAAAATCAAAATCCGTGTGATTCAGGGTATTCCTGTAATAGTTACGTACCTTTACCACGTTAGCCAGCATTTCCGCCTTTGTGTCCCAGTCCGCTGCATCAGCTGCAACCGGCTCTATATTAGTCGGAGTCCTGAACTGTTCAACTCTCCCGTTTCCCTCGCCTGACACAGAATAACTGCCGTCACCGATAACACGCACATTATTTTCCTTGTCTACCAGCCATATATTATTGCTGTAAGTCTCTTTTGCGCAGTTGACACAACCGGTCGAGCCGTCAAATGTTCTGTAAAGCTGCGGCGAGGTCCTGACATAGCCGTCACCGGGATATATCTCAGCCGCCTGTGCCGCCATTGCAGCAGGGACCGCCGAAACGATCACAGATACGGTCATTGAAGCCGCTGCTATCCTTGCAAATAATCTTCTCATTTTCTTCACTCCTGTATTTTTTGCGATTCGCATATTTTATAATAACGGAAGTTCCATAAGAAAGTTTGAGAGAACCCCTTCTTAAAAAGAGGTTCTCTCAGTAACTGAGTATAAAACTTCCTGATAGTTATTGCAGCTGTATGCTGCGGTTAACTGCTGCCGAAGCCTTTAGAGCCCGGTCAGCCGATCATATTAAATTATAATCGAAGAAGTAATCAATATAGTCGTCCATATCAACATAGCTGTCCATGTTGATATCTGCAAGCAACAGATCACTGGTCGGCAGAGAGCTGATACCGTCAAGATCCAGCTTCAGTAACTTAGCGTCATTTTTAGTGATAACGCCGTCATGATCCAGATCGCCGAGCAGATCCTCAGGAAGAACACCTGAACGGTTGAAAGCAGCGTTTGTCATAAGGGTATAATCCCACCAAGAATCATTGTACTTGCCGTTGAAAGACTTATCGTATACCGCATCACTTATTGCTGCAAGGACTGCCTTTCTGCAGGCTGCAAAGTCCTTCTTTGTGTTTTTAAGGTAATCAAGTGAACCGTACCAGATACGTACTCCTACTTCATCCTCGATTCCCATACGGTGCATTATATATGCAATATGAGTAATTATGGTCGCAGCCCTGTGACACTCTGCATTATCAAGGCTTCCTGCGCCATTGTACTTTGATAACTGAGGTGAAGAAGGACGAACATGATTTCTTATAAAGAGCGATTCATCGGCATTGTCCAGGTAAATGTCAGTTCCCTGCTTCCATTCAGGAGTCTCATCCGCATATTCAGCAATAATGTCGCTGTATGCTTCATTCAGCGCCTGTGTCTCGTGGTTGGAAGACGGACCCCAGCCAAGCTTTGCATGAGTTACAAGATGAGTGAACTCGTGAGTAACGATATCAGGGTCAGCACCCCAGCAGCTCATCTCATTGTTATTTGAATCCCAGCCTTTTGCGCCGAATACAAGAAGATTGTTTCCGTTGAAAGCCATTGCGTTATTAATACTATATCCGCCATTGTCTCTGAGCTCAGGTATAATATTCAGTGTGCTTCCCCTTCCGTCTGCACCGATCCAGCCGAAAGTGTTTTTGTAGAAATCATATGCCTTTTCCGCATTGTATAAGGTAGCTGTTTCTGCAAGGTAATCCGATAAATGATTATACATATCATCATTGTTTACTGTCTTCCAGAAAACATTTTCAGCATAATTTGTACGGAAAATATTCTGGTAATCATCGTGGCAGTATATATAAAAATCGTTGCCCGCGAATCTGCCGTAATAGGAATTGCTCCTGAGGATAGCGATATTTCTTATCTTGTCACGGAAGAAGAACTTTAAAGCGCTCTTATTGTGGTCGATATCGATGTAATACGAACCAGCCTTTGGCATGAGGCGGTTGTAATCCACTAAGTAGTGCTCCTCGCTGCCGTCATTGGTCAGTTTAGCGCCATGAACAAGCTTCTCCTCAAAGAGTATGCCGCCGTTTACTGCGTCAACATATACCTTGCCTGTTGTCAGTGAAGCGACATTGCACTCCCATGCAAGCGAGCTTATGCCATTGTCATCAGTATATATTACCAGTCTCGGATATGAACCAGAATAATCACCGCAGTTGTTTCTTACTGCATCAATAGCCTGATATTCAGATATCTGAGGTGTTATATCGATCGAAAAATCTGATACATATGAACTGTTGAGGAACTTAGGCTCACGTGTTTCCTTGTTTACGATGACCGTAATACCGGAATTGACCATTTCAAGTCCCTTGTAATACTGATTGAAGGAATAGATATCATTGTACAGACTGTTAGTGCAGCTTTCAAACTTCAGTTCACGGTATGCATTATCTATTCCGAGAAGATTTGAAATATTATCTATAACAGACAATGCGTCATTCTTGGTATTGACGCTTGTATCCGAAAGTGTGCCGTTGATCTGTGATACTTCGTTGTTCTCAGAAACGGTAATATCAGGTACCCCATTATCGTTTAAGCTGCTGAGCTGTTCAAGCTCTTCAGCTACTTCGGCAGAAGCGGTATCGAGTCCGACCTCTCCTGCAATTTCAAATCCGTTGAATGTGTTCTCTTCAGCCTTTGCTGTTGAGTTTGGAATGGTGTTCGTATAACCTGCAATTAAACTTAATGATAAAACAGATGCTACGAGTTTATTAAATCCTTTATTCATTTTTCCCTCCATGTATTGCTGTTGATTAATTATTTTACCGCGGTAAGTATATTTTATCACAAATGTATTTCTTTGTCAAGTCAAAATGTTACATTATGGTTATCAAAATATAACCCTAATATATGATTATAGTTATTAAAGTATATATCATCATTAATATTTTACATATTTTTAACCATTTGTAAGCAATCTTTGACGATAGTCTATAACTATCACAAGTTTTGACTTGCAATTCATCAGTCATTCATACTATAATAATAGTATAGAAACAAAGGAGCGCCAGGCTCCTCAGGGGATTACCGAAATCATGTAATTTGCTTATTTTAACAAAGGAGTGATTGAAGTGAAATTTACAAACATCAAAAAGATCATCGGCGGTGCAGCTTCCGCTGTGATGATCTTTTCTTCCGTTCCTTTCACAGCTTCAGCTGCCGACCAGCAGGAAAGAGGAAATATCGGCGGCTACGATTACGAAATGTGGAATCAGAACGGTCAGGGACAGATATCAATGAACCCAAGTGCAGGCTCTTTCACCTGCTCATGGAGCAACATTGAGAACTTCCTCGCCCGCATGGGCAAAAACTTTGACAGTCAGAAGAAAAACTACAAGGAATTCGGCAGCATAACCCTCAACTACGATGTTGAATACACACCGAGAGGAAATTCCTATATGTGTGTATATGGCTGGACGAGGAACCCTCTTATGGAATACTACATCGTCGAAGGCTGGGGCGACTGGCGTCCGCCAGGAGACGGTGCAGAAAGAAAGGGCACAGTAACTCTCAACGGCAATACTTATGATATATGCAAGACTATGCGCTATAACCAGCCCTCACTTGACGGTACTGCCACATTCCCGCAGTACTGGAGCATCCGCCAGACAAGCGGTTCGAGAAACAATCAGACCAACTACATGAAGGGCACCATCAGCGTATCCAAACACTTTGACGCATGGTCGCAGGCAGGTCTTGATATGTCGGGAACTCTCTATGAGGTATCCCTCAATATCGAGGGTTACAGGTCTAACGGCTCGGCAAACGTCAAGTCTATCTCCTTCCCGACCTCAGACGATCCCGATGATCAGACAACTCCGGGAACCGAAGTAAAAGAGCCGGTGCAGGCTGATGAGAACGGTTACTATTTCACGGAAACATTTGAAAGCGGTGCAGGCAACTGGAGCGGCAGAGGAAGCGCATCCGTAGAGGCAGCCTCAGGCGGCTACGACGGCTCAAAGGGCTTATACGTCTCCGGACGTACAGACAAATGGAACGGCGCTGCTATATCCCTTGACACGAGTACATTTATCCCCGGCGAGACATACAGCTTCGGCGTTGACGCAAAGCCGGATTCAGCAGCTTCTATGAAGCTTACTCTTCAGTACACTGATTCAAGCGGTACGGATATATATGACATGGTCGCGGAAGCTTCCGCTTCCACTGACTGGGTGGAGCTTTCCAATCCTGCATACACGATCCCGTCCGGAGCAAAGAACCTTATTCTTTATGTTGAAGCTACCGACAGCCTGACGGATTTCTATATCGACAACGCTTATGCAGGTGTTAACGGTACCCCGGCTCTTGTATCTCTGAACGGAAACAGCAGCACTACTACCGTCACAACACAGCCTTCAAACGGCAAGAGAGGCGATACAAACGAGGACGGTATCGTAGATGTATTCGACCTTGCTCCTCTTAGAAGAGGTATCCTCAATATGATGTCCGGCGCAGGCACAGTTCCTCCCAACTCGAACGTAAACGGCGACGGCGTTGTAAATGTGGCTGACCTTGTATGCTTACAGAAATATCTCCTCGGCGCGGAAAAGCTGCCGGATCCTGTAACTACAACGACTACCGCTACCACAACTACAACGACAATTAGGACAACTTCCACAACAACAACCACTTCCGGCGGAGGTTCAGCTTCCGTCAAGCTCAACAGCAAGATAAAGAACGATATGCCTACAACTGTTCCCAACGGCGCTGAAAAGTCAAGCCAGTGCAAGGTGGAGAAAAAATCGTATATGTGCAAATACACAGGCAAGACAAAGAACTGTAACGTCATACTGCCTCCGAACTATGATCCGAACAAGAAATACCCCGTAATGTATGTTCTGCACGGTATCATGGGAAGCGAGAACGATATGGTAAACGGTATGGGCGTTCAGGAGCTTATGACAGGTCTTATGTCCAGCGGTCAGGCTGAGGAGTTCATAGTAGTTACTCCCAATATGTTCACCAGCAAGACCATGAACAGCCCAAGCGGTATCAATCAGCAGACCTGCGCTGAGTATGATAACTTCCTGTATGATATCTCAGACAGCCTCATTCCTTTCATCGAAGAGAACTATCCGGTAAAGACAGGCAGAGAAAACAGAGCTATAACCGGTTTCTCAATGGGCGGCCGTGAAGCTATCTACTGCGGACTTATGCGTCCCGACCTCTTCGGCTATGTGGGCGGCGCTTGTCCGGCACCCGGTATCACACCAGGCTCTGATATGTTCATGCATCACCCCGGCTGTATGCAGGAAAGTGAAATGAAGTTCAGAGATGTTGGTCCTGAACCGGCTGTATTCATGATAACCGGCGGTACGAATGACGGTACTGTAGGAACTTTCCCGAAACAGTACAGCGATATCCTCACAAGAAACGGCGTTGACCATGTTTATCAGTCCATACCCGGCGGTACTCATGGTGCAGACTCTGTTAAGCCTCATCTGTATACTTTCATGAGATATGCATTCAAATAAGCATTCATGATATAGCATAAAAAAAGAGGGTGAGCACCTAAGGCTCACCCTCTTGCAGTTATTCTGCCACACTCCCACTGTATTCCCCTGAAATAATCATCAAAGTTCGGAATAATCCGCTTATCAGAAAAATCCCTTGTTTTTCTCAAGCACTTCTATGATACCTCTGCCGTAAATATCATAGCTGTCAAGCAGCTTTATAAAGTCCTTGACTTCCTTATCGTCTATCCAGCCTACCGCGTCGCCGAATGTCGCTATCGCAGCCTTAACCGGCTTTCCGTCGGAACCGGTGTTCACAAGATACAGCGAATTGCTGCCCGCATCGCACATATATCCGACGCTGTACATTTTCGTATCACTGTAGCTTGCGGTCTTTTCCGCGAAACTGTTTGCCGCAGCCATTACCGAATCAGGTATGAAGCCTGCTGAGCCCGGACTTTCTGCCATTATTTTCAATATCCTGTCGTACCACCCGGAATCATACATTGATAATATCACGCCCTGTGCATCAGACCAGCTTGAACTTTCATCACCATATTTAAAGCTGTAAGCTGTTCCGTACTGATCAATAACAGTAACGCTCTGATATACCGACCATGCAAAGTTTTCGCTTATAAAAACCATGACAGGTCTCGGCGCTTCAGTGATACCATTTATCAACTGCTTTCTTATCTCAACAAGATCGAATATATCAACAGAACCGTCACCGTTGACGTCTGCGCTGCCATACTCCGGCAGACTGCTTTTTCCGTGGAGCCACTTTTTCAGAGCCACCATATCAGAGATACCGATAACACCGTCTCCGTTGCAGTCGCCCATGACTGTGGTCTTTATGTCTGTTTCTTCCGCAGGTATGATGTGCATATCATCGGTGATCCTGAAATACGCTGCATCTTCACAGATGTTCACATCATCCCATCTTCCTTTTCTTCTGACCGCGAGTCTGACTGTACCTGCCTTTACAGGCCTGAACAGCTTTATTATGTAACGCTGCCTGCTGTTATCTTCCTCTTCATCATCGCTCTCCGTAATCTCCCGCTTTTCAGATACTTCTTCATGCTCCTCGATAAAAGTTCCAGATCCGTTCTGCCCGATAACGAATTCATATGTTCCATCAGCAGGAGCGTTGGTGCAGTACATAACATAGCCGTCCTGAATTGAAAATGTGCCGTGTTTATCATAGTACGCACTGAACTCCTCAGAACTGTCCGGCAGCCATGAATACCAGTCGGTCTGGGTTATATAACCTGTGCTGTCTTTTATGAAGCTGAATGATCTTACAGCTTTCATGTTCTCGCTGAACCGTCCGTACGTAAAGTTCACAGTAATATCCGTATTATCCGGTATATCGTAAGCCATGACATTATAGGATATGTAACCATTGTCCGGATCACTATATACCCTGTCTATAAGCTCACAGCTCTTTATCTTTTCCGCAGCTGTTCCCTCAAAGCTAAGTCCGCTGTACCTCTGCATATCATAGTCCATACAGCGTACCAGACAGATAATACCGTCCTTTACAAATGACGCGCCGTGCTCATTGCTGAAATTGACAGCTGACACGTAATCCTGCGGTATCCATTCAGGCACTTGTACACTTTTCTCTGTAACGTCCATATTACTGTCGATATGGACAGAAGCAGTCAGCGTCTTATGATCCGACGCGTCAACCGCCCATGACCTGCCTGACGTAAAGGTGATATCTACATTTCCTTCGGTCTCACCCTTATATATCATCATTACGCTTGAAGCGCCGCCTGCGGACTGAATGAGCTCATCTCTATTAATTGTTCCGTCAACAGCAAGCTTCAGCTTTCCGGAACCGGTCTGGTCAACATTCAGAGCCGCTCCTGTTGAGTAATTGATAGTGTTGCAGTAGATGAGCATACCGTCTCTGTATGAGATGTTTCCGTTCTTTTTCATGTATTCATTGAATTCAGGAACAGAATCAGGCAGCCAGCTGTAAATGTCAGTCTCTCTGAGAACACCTTCCTCATTGACAAAGGTGTATCTCACGCCTTCTGATGACTTGCCTGTTGTTTTATCCTCAAGGCTGACATCAACATCAAATCCCTTTGCGGTATTGTTTAATATGACCAGTGCTTCATAATGGAAGCCGGGAGTGCCTTTTTCCGCGATATCGGAGTATTCATACCGTCTCATGGTATCCAGATAATCCGCATACGCCTTTGCGTCACTCTTATCCGGCTCTTCGGGAAGCCTGAAGTTAAAACTGAAGATATGGGATTCATATTCGGATTCCGCCCTGACCTCATCACTGACATAAGCCGCTTTTATACCGGCTTTCATTTTATAACCGTCAGGTACATGGCTTACGATACATATAGTATCATTATCCGCTCTGGAGGAACCAAAGGTATTATAGAAATCCATAGCGGATTCAAAATCCCTTGGCAGCCATTCCGGACAAGCATTCAGATATTTTTCCCAGTTCACAGCCTCTGCATCGGATATAACAGGGAATAACGCAGCATTTCCCACAGCCATTGTGACCGCTGTCACGACAGGCAGCACTTTTTTTATAAGTTTCATTCAAATCCCTCACTTTTACGGCAACGGACGCCTTTTTATTGTTTAACGAAATAGTACACGCAAATGTGCGGATATGATCTGTAAACTTTTTGTGAACATACCGCTCCCGCCTTTTTTATGGCTCACTGATATTCACTGAACGGAATGTCACGGCTTTTCAATGAAGATAACGAATTCCATTTCCGAAGTTTCCTCTATGCGCCTTGCATGAACGCTTCCGCCCAGGGCTTTTGCGGTCTCATACACAGCGTAAAGTCCTATTCCGCTGCCTTCCTTGTCCGCTGCGTTGGAGCCGCGCCAGTAGCTCCTGAATACATACGGAAGCTCCTTTTCCGGGAGCAGTTCTCCCCTGTTCCTTACAGCTACAGAAAATCCTTCGTCCGCTTTCGCAAGCGTTACCTTTATCCCGTTTCCGTCACCGTACTTCACGGCGTTTTCAAGCATCTGGCTTACCGCACGGTACAGCGCATACTTATCGCTCTCTACCACGCACCCGCTTTTGCACTCAACTGAAAAAGGTATCCTCTGCAGCTCCATCCTGTCCTTGTATTCAACGTATATAAGCTCCGCAAGCTCCTTCAGACCGAAGCCTGCAATCTCTGTCTCATATCCGCCGCAGGAAGCCGCCGAGGCTGACATAAGCTCAGCTGCCATAGTTCCTATCTTGTCAGCGTTACGGTCTATCCTGTCGGCTATCTCCTCAGTCATACCCTGCCCGGAATAAAGCCCTGTCCGCACTGCGTCCGTATAGAGCCTGATATTCGCAAGAGGCGTTTTTACGCCATGAGCTATACTCGTTACAAGCTTCTGATGTTCGCCTTCAAGGATATGTATCCTTTTGCTGCTCGCCGCAAGCACATCCGAGAGCATATTCATTCCCCATATGTATTTGCCGAAATAACGGCTCCTGCTTTCAGGAAGTTTCTGTATGTCACGAAGCCGCGCAAGTCTTTCGGGATAGTCGGACAGCTTCCTGAAGGGTACGATGACCGCCAGCCATACGTATATCATAGCGGCGGCAGTTATCAGAAAAGCTGCCGCAAACGCACAGTTTACAACTATAAGCACATTCCTGCTGCTGTTACTGGGGAATGTATACTCGATAAAGCCGATGGTCCTGCCGCTGCCGTCAGTTAAAGCGCATAATGCGTTGGAGCTTTCAGCGGGAGCAAGAAATATCCCGCCTCCGTCAGCTGATATGAATCCTATCTCCTGCGGTGCAGACCTGCCAAAACGCTCCTGCCAGCCCTCAAGATTCTCATCAATAATATCAGACGGGCTCGTGCCGTTCTTCACAATGAGCTCACTTATCTCGGAATGTATCCTGTTCACAGTAACATTCCTGCTGTTCATTGTCTCGCGGGACTTTTTTATGCAGACAAGATCGAATACGGCTGCCGATGCCGCAAAAAGCAAAGCCAGCAGCAGCAATACAGAAAAAAACCTTTTCATATCTGCTCTCCAAACCGGTATCCGACCTTCCACACCGTCTTGATGATCTCAGGATTGTTCGGATCCTTTTCAATTTTTTCACGCAGCCAGCATATGTGAACGCTTACGGTGCTCGGCTCAGTAAAGCAGTCAAAGCCCCAGACCGCGTTAAACAACTCCTCTTTGCGGACCGCCTCTCCCTTGTGCTCCATAAGATACTGCAGAAGACTGAACTCCTTTGCGTTGAGCCTGAGCTCAGCTCCGTCCTTGGTGGCACGTCTCGACACAGGATCAAGCTCAATACCGTATCCGCAGAGGGTCTCCCCCTGTACTGCAGCGCTGTTCCGCTTCATCAGCGCTTTTATCTTCGCGGTAAGCACCCTCACGGAAAAAGGCTTGTCGATATAGTCGTCAGCTCCCGTATTGTAACCGAGGAGCTTGCTTTCCTCGTCATTCAGCGCACTCATCATAAGTATGGATATATCATGGTTTTCACGTATTGCCGCACAGGTCTCATAACCGTTCATTCCAGGCAGCATTACATCAAGCAGCACCAGTCCCACCTTTTCCTCATCAAGCAGCACAAGGGCTTCCTCGGCAGATGTGCAAAGTCTTGCCGAGAAGCCCTCCTTTATCATGAAATCCCTTACCAGTCCGCCCATTTCAAGGTCGTCCTCAACTATAAGAATATCCGTCATATTTCACTCCCTGTATACGTTTCAGTCCCATCTGCCAAGATCAATAAATCCCGGAGAATCGGTAACACCGTCAGTGCCTGTGAGTATCGCCTGCAGACTGTTTTCAGAATAGTCCGCTATGACCATATGCACCATTCCCCCGCCCCGTATCCGCACAAAGTCATTGTCGGTCTTTTCACTGGTAATAAGCTCCTTGAAGCGGTCTACCGTAATGTTCTTCTCACCGCAGAAAAGCTCGCTGAACCTGTTCCACCTGATTATATTCTGCCGGTTATAAACGAGCTGATCTGTATTTCCGTCGGCGGCAAAGGAATTTACAGCACAGATATAATCCGGATCGTCCCATTCAAGCCCCCTGTTAAGTTTAGTGGAGCTGTCCCTGATAACGGTATTACCGCATTCACTGCCTGAGCATACCTCCGCTATAAGAGCTTCATTCCTGTCAGTACACATAACATTGAAGCTGTACGGGTATTTTTCCGCGCTGGCTTTCAGATACTCAGCAGCTTCACGCGCTGTGGAAAAGTTCTCAAGCGCGTATCTGAGGTCATATGTATAGCTTTTCCTGCCGTCATATACATATTTTTCACCGCTGCCCACATCAAGTTCGGAAAGCATAAGTCCGTCTTTATTTACAGCCGTCAGTATCGTCATAAAGCCCAAATACGTGACCGAAACAAAACTCTTGTCACCGTTTTTCATATGAACTACGGAATGTCCGCTGCAAAGCTGGTTGTCGCTTCCCAGCTGCCATTCAAGGACTCTGCATGAGATGCGCTCGCCTGTCGCCGTTGTTTTTCCGTCCGCCGAGATCACGCTGCAGGCTGTTCCCCTCAGCGCGTCTGGTATGAACTGCATAAGCATTATCTCTTCACGCGAAAGTATTCCGTCCTCTTTAAGGCCCTCAGAATCCCCGTGCATCCTGTCAGCAAAGCCGTCTATCTCCTGCCTGTAGTCCTCGTCAAGATTATTGTAAAAGTTCAGCGCCCTTTTCATAAGTCCGGAATAGTCCCCGTCCATTCCGTTGAACGCCGCCCTTACGTTTTCATAGAGATATCCCTCCGAAAATGAGGGATAATCCTCCCTTGCAAGCTTTATCGCTTCCGCATATGCCGCTCCCGCATCGTAAAAGCTGCCTTTTGTGTAATCAAGGGTCACGTCGTAATAGCTCTCCTTGCAGCCGATGACGCATATACCGTCAGCTGAACGGACAGTTCTGATGGTCTTCTCCTTTGTCGGCGCAATTCCGCTGTAATCGTTGCGGATATATATATCATCAACAGGTTTCAGGGTGCTCTCTCCCTGCTCCGGGATAACAAATCCCTCATAGCCGTTCCTGCCGCAACTGCACATTACAGCCGCTGATACCGCAAGCGCTGCCGCAGCGGCAATTATCCTCTTCATACCCATATCCTTCTCCTTACCATCCTCGCTCCATCAGCCATTCGCTGAGCCGGCGCTCACGGCCCGGAAGCTCTCCCTCGTCCGAAAGCTTTCCGAGCTCTGTCTCGCCCTGTATATCGCCGTCCATCAGGTACAGCACCTTGTCGCTCATAGCTGCTACCCTTACGCTGTGAGTGACCATCATTATGCTCGTGCCTGCACGGTTTGCTGCTGCAAGCTCACGCATGACATCAGCGGCAGCCTTTGAATTAAGAGCTCCTGTAGGCTCATCGGCAAAAATCACCTTGGGCTCGTTTATGAGAGCACGGCACAGGCAGGCACGCTGCAGCTGTCCGCCGGACACCTCGTTTATCTCGTGTTCGGCAGTGTCGATTATACCAAGTCTGCGCATAAGCTCCTCCGCGCGTTTATTCGCTTCCTTCCTCGGAACTCCCGCCTGATAGGCAGGCAAAAGGATATTATCAAGGATACAGAGCTTTTTCATCATGTACATCTGCTGAAAGATGAATCCCATTTCATGCAGTCTGAGCCTTGCAAGCTCCTTCCTGCCAAGTGAACCTATATCCCTTCCGGAAAAATCCACCTTTCCGGAAGTCGCTGCGTCCATGCCGCTTACGGTATAAAGCAGAGTCGATTTGCCGCTTCCGCTGGGACCCATAACGGATATGAACTCCCCGTCTTTCAGGTCAAAGCTGATGTTCCTCAGCACATTATTGCTGTTTTTCCTGATTATATATGTTTTGCAAAGCTCCCTGACGGATATTATGTTTTCCATACCTTTCTCCCTTACTCTTCAGAAATATTCCATATATCAATGTTCTTAACCTTTATAGCCGTGAAATAAGCAGTCAGAAGTATCGCAGAGGCAACTATCAATGGAATGACGACAAAGCTTACCGGCAATTCCAGCTCAAGCTTCACTCCGGTCACGTGATACTGCTTCATAAATGCCCTGTACATCGGTGTTCCGCAGCTCCACGCCATTATCTCCGCGCATACCAACGATATAAGCGTAAGTATCAGCATACGCAGGATATACCATTTCCTTACCCCTCCGTTCCGGAAGCCCATGCTCTTCAAAAGGGCTATTTCCGGCATTTCCTCATATACGAATATATTTGAGTAAAGATAGGTTATGAGTATAATCACTATCAACAGAGCACCGCCGACAATATACTCAAGCAGGAAGAATATCCTGTCGAACTTCTTCATGTCCTCTTTTATGCCTTCCATCGCAGTAAGTATTTGTTCATCTCCGAAAAGCTCCTTCAGCTGCTTTATAACAGCAGGCTTCTGCTTTTCGGGCGTATCGATACAATATCCGATAACATCGCGTCCGCCTGCGTACCCCGTGTCATAATGATCGTTCATCACTATGACCGGAACTCCCTCTTCCATATAATCTATAAGCGCAGTTATGACCACTTCACGTTCATGCTCTTCAGTATCTGTACCGTCTTCATTGTTCTCGGTAAATCTGACATTAAGAACGTCGCCCACGTTAACTCCGAGATGATTCGCGGTATATGCGCTCATTGCAGCTTCATTTTCAAGGGTGGGAACCTTTCCGCCTTTCTGGTACAGCTGCTTCTCTGCGACTCCTTCACCCCAGTACAGCATAAAGGACTGGGAAGTGCCGTCAAAATCAGCAGAAGCAAATCCCATGGTCGCTATATCTATATGGGCAGGGATTCCGGCAGAAGCTATCCTGTCATTTACTATCTCCCAGAAATACTTGCCTGTTCTGGCTCTTTCCCTGTGTATATCCTCTCTTTGTTCTTCGCTGAGATCAATGTCGAAATCATAGGTATTTACCATCCAGAAACGGGTATACTCAGGATTGATATTGCTGTTGCGGAGATTGAATATAAGCAGTATCATGGCAGCTCCGAAAGTATAGGCTATTATCAGGAAAATATAGCGCTTGAACCTTCCGAGTATATCAGTAAGCGCAAGGAACATCGGTACCGACATCTTTCTGCGCTTATGCATGAACAGCGGGAATCCCTTTGTAAAGCGCTCGCCGCGGTTCTCGCCGTGAAGAGCGTCGATCACCGTTATCCTGTTTATCCTTCTCATTACAAGAAGCGAAAACAGTATCATCACCGATATCATTGACAGTACGGATACAACTCCGATAAGAAGCATTTCCCAACGCCTCGGAAGGATACAGTCAGGTCCGAACATATTTACCACAAGACCTGCAAGCGGTATGCCCGCGGCAATCCCTATAACTCCGCCGACTATGGCAAACGCAATGTATTTTGCGGCAAACAGCCATCTGAAGCTGAGCGAATCAACTCCGAGAGCTTTCATCATGCCGATCTCCTTTTCCTCGTTTTTCAGATCTGCTACCATCGTGAAACGGATAGTCATGAAAATAATCGCTATTAAAAATATGCTTACCCCAACAACGGCTAAGGATATGATATGAAGTATCGCATCATCATTTGACATCGACGTCACATCCGCTTTACCGTACACAGTTATTCTCTCTCTGATTTTTTCAACAAGCTGATTGAGCGCCGCGTATGTGCTCTCTTTTACCCTGACTCCGTAAACATTGTCCTTTATTACAGAATCAGCAGTAAGCACTTCATAATCAGCGTCGGAAACTATTATCCTGTCAATGTATCCTGTAATATTTTCCTTGAATATGCGGTCGATCTTCAGTTCATAGACCTTGCCGGTCTCAGTGGTGTAACTGAAGACATCTCCTGTCTTTGCTCCCGTTCTCTGCGCAATCCCCACAGATATCGCCGCACAGCCGTTCGGAACGTAAAAGGGATCGTCGTTCGTATCATAAACAAGATCAAGCTTTGAAGGCATGGCAGATAAATAAAAATTATCCCACGACAGATCCTCCTCGTCATAATCCCTGAAATCCAGTGAGGAATACTCTATCTCTGTCATTTTCTTGTATTCCCATTCCGTAATTTCTTCATGCGAGGATAATTCAGCCGGCATTGCTCCCTTTGTCTCGTCCTCGCCCATGTCGTTATAAGAAGCGATAAGAAGCATATCAGACGGTCGGCAGAGCCGTTCAACCGCCTTGTCCTTGGTAAGATTTGATAATATCTGCACAGCTCCGGTAAACATCAGTACAGCTGCAACAGATATGAACACAAACAGAATGATATTCAGTCCTCTTCTGCGTTTCAGGTCGCTTTTCAGCATTTTAAAGAACATAAACCGTTCCCTCCAATGTTTCTTTTCTGATATAATAATACAACTTTAAAGTTTAAAAAGTCTTTAAAACATCTGAATAATTCTTCTTTAACGGTAATTGTACGCGCAGCCCCTGTGTTTTTCAGGTGCTGCACACTTTCTCAGCGAAGCCCGTAACGATCAGAATGCCTTTTCATTATAGCATATATGCGGAGCAATATGCTATAATCACCCGATTGCAGGGAGCAAATCTCTGATTTGCGTATCTGCAAGGGCATTAAGATAAAATATAATGAATGCTTTGCATTCATTATAGCATATACTCACATTAACAGCAAGCATAATGTCTGATTTCAAATGCTGTTCATACCGGATCATGTATTTCTCTTATCAGCACTAAAGTGCTCTTTTAACAAAATAAACCCATGTGTTTTATATACGCCCAGTATATAAAATGTTATTATTTTCTGAATTTTCTTTAATATATATTGACTTTTTATACAAATAGTGATACAATTTAATTGCAAAAAAGATTTTATAGTGTTTGGAGGGAATAATATGAACGAAAAAACTCAAAGCGATAAACTCGGTAATAAACTTAAAGGCTTCACGCTCGTCGAAGTAATTATTGTCATTGCAATCGTCGGAGTTCTGTCTGCTCTTATTATTCCAAACGTCTATGATTACATTGAGCTTTCAAGAAACAGGGCAGACGTTTCAGCTGCAAAGGTCATCTGCGAAGCCATACAGTTTGAATGCGCCCTTGACGCAGATAAAATAGAATCATTTACGACCAATCCCTGGGGCTCTGGCACAAATCCCGACGGTACGACCTATACCGCGGACGATCACGGCTATGTTTATGTTGACAAAAAAGAGGTCCGCGTAAGCAATTATTCCATAGCCAAAATCCTTGAGCAAAATGGCTATATCAGGACAGCAGGTCCCTTTCAAGGCGAGGTCCATGAGTATAAATACAAGAAAAGCGAATGCAGAGGTCTGATATGCAAATCAAACCGTTCATGGTACCGCTATCAGATAAATGTCAATCTGCGAAACGGTGAGGTTTCATTTACCTATTCCGCTAATTCCAAAACAGGTGAAAAACGCAATGTCTCTGGTCAGAGTATAGGTACCAATCTGCACGATCAGCTTGCTTCAGAGCATTTCGCAACAATGATAGGCGGTGAAGCAGACAGCATCGTTTCACTTCCCGACCTTGGAATATAATGATATAGTATAACATAAACAGTGTGTACTCAGTGACCGCCTCACAGCTGTTACTGAGTACACACTATTTTATTCAAGATATGAAATTGTTTTCGTGTCTACCTGCCAAGACCTGCTCCCTTGCACTGTACAACCTGTCATAGCATAATCAAGTGTGTACGTGCAGCTTCTCCTTATGATAAAGGAGAAGCTGCTTCCCTGAACCCTGTTCAGGGCAATAACCGCCTCACGGCGGTTATTGCGTACACACGATCATATCCAAAGCGGTCCGGCACGATATCATCATTGATAGTCATCAATCTCATATTCATACACTTCTTCAAAAGTCAGACTATCCTTTCTGGTGATGCTCTCTATATCAGCAGATGTTATACCGTTGTCACTTACGATATATACATAGTCTCCTATATACAGCGCTCTTAATGAATTAGAGCCGTAACTGTACTCGTCCTTGTCATATTCACCGTACAGAGTGCCTTTTTCCACAAACCTGCCGTTCTCAAATGAGAAGAACCTGTAATAATCATTGTAATATGAGTCACCGTCTTCTCTGTATACCGATATATAATAAGGGAATGCTATGATATTTTTCTTAGGTTCGATAATCAGCGACTTGCGCTCCCATAACGCATTTGAGTTACAGTAACCGTTTTCATCTTCCAAAACATCATCCCAGTCCATAACATACGAATCGACAGCCTTGAGATCGTTAGGATCAGAATTGTCAAACATCGTCAGTTTGAGACCTTGGATCATTCCTGTTTCGTCAGCGTCAGCACCAAAGCCGATGAGGAGACCGTCGTCCCACTTCTGCAGGTAGCTGCTGTAGCCGTTCATCTTGTATTCGGAAAGTATGACAGGTGAAGCAGGATCACTGAGGTCTATGGCATACAGCGGATCTGTCTGTCTGAAAGTGGTGACGTAAGCCTTGTCGCCGCCGAAGCTGACAGATCTTACCTGTTCATCATTGCCGAAATCGTCAATGTGTCCGACTTCCTTCATATCAAGATCAAAAACATAAAGGATATTGTCTATAGTGTTGTCTTTATATTCATAATAACCGTATTCTACAAGCTTTGGCGTACTGTCCTGACCCTCTTCGTAACTGTCACCGAAATCATAGTATTCGCCCTTTGTGTATTCCAGGGTCATCCTGTTTCTGGTAGTAGCTACACGGAAGTAACCGTCATATTCGCTCATCGAGAACTGATCGTTTACATAGCCTTCGATCTTTGCTGAAGCAGCAGGTTCAATACTGCCCTTGCCAATTGCTATGCGTGTGATATGACTTGTGTTTTCATTCTCTTCTATATGACCGTATTCAACATTATCCTGAGGCAGCTGATAATAATCTGTTGTTACGATATAAAGATCATCAGGCGCACAGTAGGTCTCTGTCAGATATCCGTAGTTATCATCTCCGTGTACCAGTGCCTTGACTGTGAACGGTCTCATCTCTTCCGATTCGTTCAGGTCAATGCTTCCGATAACGGTATATGACAAATATCTTCCTGATGAGATCGCTGATTCCGGCATATAGATATTTTCGGGCGAAAGTAACTTCACGTCGTGATACATTCCTGCTTCCGGTATATACTTTTCGATGTCACTGTTGTCTTCGATAGTGATATAATTGCTTGTGTTATAGCTCGTTAACAGATACATATATCCGTCAGGTGATATACGAACGTCATGATAAAAACCGTCCTGACAGTATATGCCTAAGCATTCGTGTGAATCGTCCAGAGAATAAGCTGTAACAAAAGTCTTATTCCTGGAATTCATATACCAGTTATATTCCTCGACCAAACTGTCCTTTTCCTGACCAAATACATTGCCTATAACGAGGATCATATCGTCATAAATATACATATCATCGACACTTGTATGGCGGTTTATATAATTTTCGCCCAGTAATCCCCTTGTCTCCGCAGCAATATCGATAGTGACAAGATTGCTCAGTTCTCCGTTATCAGCGTCTGCTATGTGAAGTATAGCTTTCTTTCCGTAGTTGTTGATGCTGTAGATACGCTTTCCGTCAGTTTTTACAATATCTGCTTCGAGAACGTTCTCCTCCTGATCGAAGGTCACGGAGTAGTCTCCTCCGCCGCCTTTTCCTCCTGGGGGCGCTGTAAATGCGTCATCTTCATTCTCCAACGCATATTCGGGAGGTTCTTCCTCGGCATTTCCGTCTTCATCATAGCGGGCACGGTTCATGGAACGGTAATACTCCTTTTTATACCTTTCGGCGCTGTCTGCAAAAAGTTCGTATATCTCATCGTAATCCCTGGCGCCGTTCATATAAGGTCCCTTGACACTGGGGACTGTCTCATGTGATACCGCAGTTGCTGCCTCAGTCGTTGCCTCCACCGCGTTTTCAGTAGTGACAGCAGGTTCGTCTGTTCCGGTATCTATGCTGACATTCTTCCTCTGCGAAGCAAAATGCACCGCTGTTCCGCTTACAACAGCACAGGCTGCCGCTATCGCCGCAAAACGTGATACTACCGATATCCTCTTTCTCTTCATTGCCGGAGCCTTCTGATCGAGCATCAGCTTGATGTTTGACGGATCAAGTTCTTTAGGTATCTGTTCATCTTCCAGCATTTTTCTAACCTCTTTATCGTTCATAATGATACCCCTTTCGTTTCATATTTCAGGAGTCAGCTCAAGCTTGAGCTTCTCCTTGATCCGAGACAGCTTTGAACGTACCGTACCGGCTTTGATCTTGCATATGCCGGCTATCTCATCGCTCGTATAGCCTCCCAGCACTGACATCGACAATAGTAAACGTGATTCGCCGTCAAGTCTGCCGAGTGCTTCCCTGAGCTCTGCCGACTCATAGTTGAAGCTGTCTATCTTAGCGTCGTCGCTGAGTTCCTCACCGGCCGCGAAATACTCCCTCTGCTTCTGCTTTACCTTTGCAGAGAGTATCTTCAGTATCCAGTTGCGGAACATTGACGGATCGCGAAGTTTTTTTATGGAACAAAAAGCGTCAAGAACTGTATCACTTACAGCGTCAGAAGCGTCGTGTGAATTTCTGAGACTATATAATGCAATGTGATACATATCCTTGTAGACCTCTGAATACAGTCTCGCGAAGGCTTCTGTACTGCCCTGCTGCGCGAGCTTAACGTCTTCAGTATTGTCTTTCATAGGGAACCCTCCTTCTGAATCGATTCATAGAATCTTTGCACTTCTTCCGTGCAAGTTCATTTATTAAGTGTCAAAAAAAGCCGAAATTGTTGCAACCGGCGTCAAAAATCAGCATTATGCACATACAGCGTCCTGGCTTTATATGGATATCTTATAAAAGCTGAACAGAATATAACATAAAAAAGCCATAAAGGAAAACGCTTTATGGCTTTTTCTTATGTAATTAATGTATCTGTATTTCAGGCATTGAGGATATTTCCGCAATACTCGCACTCGCAGCTTGTTCCTCTTGCTAAAGCTACAGTCGCGCCGCAGCCCGAACAGGTCACAGATACAGTCGGAGCGCTTGTTACTCCAGGCTCCACAACAGTAGGAGGAGCCACACGTCTCAACAGAACAAGAGTATGCGTAACATCATCTATAGACGCACCCTTGAAAACGTCCTTGGATATCAGCGTTGCAAGCTCGGCACGGCAGGTACCATAAGGGATATTGCAGGCATTTGCCATAGTGTCGATATTGTCGATATGCTGATTTGCCACGAAATCAACGTACTTCTTGTATCTTTCGATCTTCGCATCATTCTTTTTGCCATACAGGAATACCGCAACAGCACCTATAAAGTATGCCATCATACCTACGAATGAGGAATTCGATTTGCTGATGCAGTAAAGTCCCATAACAGCAAGAACAGCCGCTACTATACACGCCGTCTTGAAATCGAGGCCTCCTACAAACATTCCCTGCTTTGAGGCTCTTGAACGGCTGATTATAAGACCGATACCCAAAGGCCAGAAGACCAGGAAAGCAAGTATGATCACTACGGTCTGATGATACCATTTCTGATTAACTGTCATGACATTTTCCCCCATGAATTAAAAATTTGATCTGAGTTTCAGCCTTGATTCCCTGTCGGCTGCCAGCTGCCCAATCTTAGTGCAGACAGAAGCTATTGCCTGTTCATCACCGGAAGAAACAGCTTTGCCAAGTTCATCAACAGCGTCCGATATCTCTCTTTCGATACCGGCAACTTCCGGAGAACCGGTCACCTGACCGGAGGCTACAGCGTCAAAAGCCTTCTCTACTATCTTTTTATAGGGAGCGGAAAAAGGAACATTCTTCTGAACGCCCTTGAATTTCTCAAGAACTGTCTTGAAATTCTGAAGATCCATTCCGCGCTGTGCCTGCTGCTGATCAATATGAGCGTTGCCGGACAGCGTCATATACAGGAACACAATAAACAGTCCGATAATAACAAGATGTACTATCAGTGCCCATGCGGCGCTGTCAAACCTTGCGCACACAAATGCGGCGATCGCCTCACATATCAGGAACACTGCTGCTACCACATAGATATTCAGCTTGTTTGCAAGCTTTTCAGCCTTTGAGCCAAAGCTGAAGGTACAGGCAGCAAACAGCACCGCAAACATCAGGAAGCCGTAATTTACCCAGAATACATCGGAACGGTCATTGACTACCGCAAATATTCCTATATTTATTATTGCTATCAAAAACAATGATACTAAAAGATTACCTTTTTTCATGGCGATCACTCCATTCTGTTTCCGCATCTTCCGCAGAATTTCATTCCTTCAGCTACCTCCGCGCCGCACTTGGGACAAACCTGCGGCTGCTTGGCAACAGGTGTGCCGCACTGTCCGCAGAACTTCATACCCTCAGGGATCTCAAATCCACAGTTTGCGCATATGCACTTGGGCTTTTCAACAGGTGTGCCGCACTGTCCGCAGAATTTCATTCCCTTAGGAACTGCCGCATTGCATTTCGGACATATCACAGTCTCGCTCTGAACAGCCTCTCCTGCCCCCTGCGGAGCTGAAAGTGAGCCGACGCCCGGACCTGAGCTGCCGGTATTTGCCATATCAGCCATCATACCGCCGAGAGCACGTCCCACATTGAGTCCTATGCCTGCGTTTATGAAAGCGCTTCCCGCGCCGGTATTCTCTGCTGCCGAATGAAGTATCTCCGCTGTCTCCTGTCTTGCCCAGCCGTTTCCGCCGTCCTGGTCGCGTATCTTCATACGCTCATAATCTGCCTGAGCACCCTGACCGGAAATATATCTTTCCGCCTCTGATCTTTCACGGCTGAGAGCAAAGTCGAGCCTTGCCTCCTCCATTCTCTGCTCACGGCTGAACATCTTTTCCTGACGCTCACGGCGCATCTTTACTACAGAGAGATAGTTTTCATCTTCAATGACACCTATTGTCTCGATATAGAAATTTATCAGCTCCATACCGTATTCGTCTAGCACCTCATGGAGCGAACCCTTTACGCCGTCGGCAAGGGCTTTCTTTTTATTGCATATTACAATGGTCTCTTCCTCGGAAGAGGTTATGTACTCAGCAAGCTGGTCGGAAATATTCTGAACGAAAGCGATACGGAAATTCTTCTTTATATCGTTTTCTGACGCATAGGCATTTGCGCCTACGAATTTCAGGAAGAATTTTTTTACTTCCTTTACAGCAACGGTATATGATCCTCTTGCCTGCACCTGGAAATATGTCTGCCAGTACGGATCGAGTACCGTTACGGGATCGGGAGTTCCCCATTTCTGTTCAAGGTGATGCTGAGTATTGACAAAATATATCTTACAGCTGTATCTGCTCACGCCTCCGCTGAGAAGAGCTGACTGCAGCTTTGTAAGAAAAGGAAAATTTTCGGTCGTAAGAGTATATTTTCCCGCAGTAAATACCTGTTCGATAACACCGTCCTTCATAAAAAGGGCTTCCTCATACTCGGCAACTATCAGCTGCGCACCGGTGTTGAAGTCCTCGTTCGGGTACTTGAAACAAAGTACGGCGCCGGGAGCGGTATTCTTAATGACTTCTGTAATAGGCATTCCAATACACCTTTCCTTTCCATGCACGGACGGCATCCACCCAAAGCCGCACATCCGTTCATGCAATATCCATAACGGACAAGCAGCCATGCGGAGCCGAAAACGGTTTTTTCAATTCCTGCCGGCACTTATCCTACTTATGAATTATAACATTTTTTCCATTTTATTTCAAGTAGGTAATATTAATTATGATATGCAATATTCTTTTTTGTGATTTTTTACAATCAAAAGCGGTTCCAATTGGTAAAAATGCAATAACGCCTTTCATCTGCCGTTTATCTTTGATACTATGATCTCATATTCCCTGCGGTACTTTTTCAATAAAGCGTAATCATGGGCGCCGCCCTTCTTCTCATAATAAGAGAAAGGGTGCCTTTCTTTTTTCATTCTCGCGGCAAACCGCCTTGCAGGTATATTCAGTATATCATGAGTTCCCGAAAACATGGTTATATGCGGAAATCCGCTCAGACTGACCTTTGTGGCATTCGCTCTGTAATCATTCAGGTCAAGTTCACCGAGCCACAGCTCGCTGATCTTTTCAATGGGGAATTCCCCCAGAATATAGTCATGCTTTCTGATATATCCGGCTCTGCGTCTCTCCTCTCCGGTCATTTCACCTATTATGAAGCCCGGTGAGATAAGCACTATCTCATTTGCAAGCGTCAGCCCGCTGTCTCTTGCGAGCATGGATACCGAAAGCGCAAGGGTCCCGCCGGCGGAATCGCCTATTACGGTCATATCTTCAGGACGGGTATCCTTTATGAATTCCTTGTATACCTCCATGAGCATGGCGTGTGAAGCTTTGGCTGTAGTCTCAGGTATCATGGGATACTGCGGGAATATTATCTCACAGCCTGTATCACTTGCCAGACGCTGACAGAGCTTCCAGTGCAGCGGCAGGGCTTCCAGAAAAAAGCCGCCCCCGTGTATAAAAAGGACCTTTTTATTGCTCCTGTTTTTCTTATCCCTGGCTGTATAGTATATGCCGCCTTTTACCCTGTGCTTTTCTATATCCAAACTTCTCCTTACGCTTTTTGACGGCGCAGAGTCTTTCGGGAGTTTTTTCTTTAGTCTGGCAAGTCCTTCTCCGAATTCCGGATTATCAAGCTTGCAGATCTCTGTAAAATCCCTCATGTAAAACTGTACTATTTTCCTTATTATAAAATTCATGGACATCTTCCTTTGTTATATCATGTACTGCGATGCAGTGCTTCGCTCTGTTATGAGTTCATATACTGATTATATCACAGCTTTGCCGGCGTTTCAAGCAATAATAAGATCTCTGAATGTCAGTTATCCTGAAATGATACTGCCGGAGCCTTACGTTCTGCGCCTGTATCTCCCCAATTATTGCCAAATTCATCAAATCGTATTGACATTTATATGTTTAAGTGATACAATTTACGTGATCATCAATCGTTAGCAGACATTAATCATTATAAACCTGAATTTTTAAGGAGGTACACAGAAATGAAGAAATTAATCCCGTCTGTTTTATCCGCAGTTATCGCGTTCAATTCCGTGACAGCTGTCTGTGCTTCGGCAGAGAACAGGATATCCGGACAATATGGCAATACCGCTGAAGTTACGGTGATAAGCATTGACGCGGAGATGCAGAGGTATGCCTCTGACTCAGCAACAATAAAAGACGACTATGTTCCGGACTCTCTTGTCCGCGCCGCTGAGGTGACTCTGAGCAAGGAGGCTTTTGAAGAGCTTACGAGCAATCCGGGTTCATACACTCTGAAGTATATTGATTCCAAGCCGGTTGCCTGCCGTGACAAAATCGTTATAGGTCTGAATGTTGTCGACGCTGCCACGCTCGACCCGACAATAGCGTTGACACTGCCGACCGGAATCGAGGTACTGAAACGTCTCGATGCAGTCTTTTTTGCAGTAAACACACGTAATGCCGCACTTGATGAAATAACCGCCGCTATAGACGGTGTATTTGATGAGACGACCACAGCAGCTACTACTCCTGCCACAACAACAGCAACCACTACAACTACATCAGGCAATACCACTCCAGATACTACTACTTCAAGCGCTGAGACCTCTACGACCTCACAGGCGACAACTACTACTTCAAGCGCTGAGACCACTACGACTTCACAGGCGACAACTACTACTTCAAGCGCTGAGACCTCTACGACCTCACAGGCGACAACTACTACTTCAAGCGCCGCAACCACCACGACTTCACAGGCGACAACTACTACTTCAAGCGCTGAAACCACTACAACTTCACAGGCGACAACTACTACTTCAAGCGCCGCAACCACCACGACTTCACAGGTTACTGCTACTGCTTCAGGCACTACTACAACCACACAGCCTGAAACAAACGAGCTTGGCGATATTGACGGCAACGGAATAATCGACGCTGTTGACGCTTCTTCCGTTCTTGCGTACTACGCACGTATTTCCACAAATCAGGAAGAAGGATATACCGAAAGCCAGAAAAAAGCAGCCGACGTAAACAACGACGGTCAGGTAAACGCTGTTGACGCTTCAAATATGCTTGCATACTATGCTTACGCTTCCACTGCAGAGGGCAAAGTAAAATCATTAGCCGAGTTCCTTAACGGAACAAGCTCCGATGAACAGGCAGACGATCAGAACATTACCATACCGGATTCAGACCAGACCCAACCCATTGAACTTCCGGTCATACCTCTGTCATGAGATAATATGATATTTTAAAACCTAAGAGGTTCCCTGAAAAATTCTTTCAGGGGACCTCTTTGCTGTTTATTGATTCCGTCTTGATTTACAAGTGCAGGTATGTTATACTTAAAACAATATATGTATCAAGAATCATAACATATCAAAAGCATTTTTTGGGAGGAACATTATGAAAAAACGGTTTTTAAGCTTTGCCAGTGCTGCAATAATCACTTTAGCAACAATAAACAGCAGCTTTATAATTACCAGAGCCTCAGGAACTCCTTACCCGTCCGGAATTGAAGTTTCTGCCGCCGCGGAATACGATAATACATGGAACTGGAACAACTGCGGAGATCATATCGAGCTCTTCCGCTATTCAGGAAAAAAGAATGATGTCAGCATTCCGGAGCAGATAAACGGTCTGCCCGTTACTGCTTTGAACGCGTCATGCTTTGAATACAGCAAGGAGCTTGTCAGGTCACTGCATATACCGGCAACAGTGACAGAGCTTAACGGAGCTTTAGGCATATGCAGGAATCTTGAAGCAGTCGATATAGACAAAGACAATAAAAGCTTTATATTCGAGGACTGTGCCGTTTATTCGGCAGACAGGACAGCTCTGCTGAGATGCGTCACTTCCGCCGAGGGAGAATTCACTATTCCCGATACTGTCATTCGCCTTGAAAAATCAGCCTTTGCAGGCTGCTGCAAACTGAAAGGCATAAATGCCGGCGAAAACAATAAGTACTACAGCAGCATTGACGGAGTTCTGTTCGACAAATACGGGGAAAAGCTGTTCCAATATCCGCCGGGAAACGAGAACAGCAGTTATTCGGTCCCGGAAAGCGTAAAGGAAATATCAGCCGGCGCATTTGAGGGAGCCAATAACCTTGAAAATCTGAAAATCCCCTACGGTGTCGAACTGATCGGCAGCTGCGCTTTTGCCTGCTGCGGCAGGCTTAACGATATCGTTATACCTGACAGTGTCGTCAGGATAGGTGAAGCCGCATTCCGGGACTGTTCATGCCTTTCGGATATAGCTTTCTCACCTGAAACATTTGAAGTCGGAAAATGGGCTGTTGCAGGCACACCATGGTTCGAGTCACAGCCGGACGGACTGGTATATACAGGTTCTGTGCTTTATAAGCTGAAAGGCTCTCTGCCTGAGGATTCAAGAATAACCGTAAAGGAAGGAACTGTCGGAATATGCAGCAACGCTCTTGATAACGGTCTGAGCGAAAACGCCCAAGGCGACCTTAACCTCATTTCCATGACTCTTCCCGACAGTGTCAGATATATCGGCGAAAAGGCTTTTTACGGCTGCGAGAACCTGAAGAGCATAAATCTCCCGGACAGTATCGAAAATATAGGCGAAATGGCTTTCGCGGACTGTCAAGCTCTTGAGGAAATACATATCCCCACGTCACTGAAATCAATACAGCAGGGAACATTTGCCTCATGCCGCTCACTCACAAGGGCAGTATTGCCGGAGAATATCACAAATGTCGGATACGGCTCCTTTGCAAACTGCGGCTCTCTGAAATACTTTACTGTTGAATACAGTTACTGTATGCTCGATGAGCCCCTTGAATCTCAAAACGATACAGAGCCATTCAACGGAACCATATTAGGGTATACAGGCTCAACAGCTCAGAGCTATGCGGAGAGGAAAGGTTATAAATTCTTTTCACTGGGTACAAACCCTGATGAGCTTATCTATACAACTCCCGAATTCGGGAACGACGGAACATGGGAATGGTTCAATTACGGAAAATTCATCATGATCACAGGATATCTTGGCGACAGTGAGGTACTTGAGATCCCCGATACCATAAATGGTATACCGGTAACAGAAGTATCCCGCTATGCAAATATCCCGAACGCTGAAAAGATAAAGACCGTAAAGATACCCGCAGGTATAACCAAGATCGGAGGTCTGTTCGATCATCTGCAGAATGTATCTGATATCGAAATCGATAAGGATAACAAGTCTTTTTCATTTGAGAACAATGTGCTTTATACAGCTCAGAAGGACAGCATCATAAAGTGCTGTACCGGTCTGGAAGGCGTTTTTACCATTCCTGATACAGTGACCGCGGTGGACGGCATGGCGTTCTTAAACTGCTCGGCTATGACAGTTCTGAATATCCATGCTGCCGTAAAGGAGATAGGAAATATCTTTGACGGCTGCAGCAGCCTCGAAGCGATAAATGTTTCAAAATCAAATGAGAACTACAGCAGCATCAACGGAGTATTCTTTGATAAAAACGGTAACTCACTGCTGCGCTGTCCTCAGAAGTATCCGGATAAAAACTTCATTATCCCCGCAAGCATACAAAATGTGAATTACCACGCATTTCAGGACTGCGTTGAACTGGAAAGCATTGAATTTCCTGACGAAATGCAGTACATATCAAACGAAGCCTTTAAAAACTGCGTCATGCTCGATAATGTGGTACTTCCGCAGAATGTAAACGTCATCAGCTCCAGAGCATTTGAAAACTGCTCAAGCCTGAAAAATATCTCTTTCTCAGATAATGTGACATACTTCGGAGAAAATGTAATGCAGGGTACCGCATGGCTGGAAAGTCAGGCTGACGGTCCCGTATACTGCGGCAGTGTATTCTGTCAGATCAAGGGCAAATCCCCCGACCTTACAGAGATAGTCGTAAAGGACGGCACAAAATGTATCGCGGAATATGCGTTCAGCTTTGAAAAGGAAACCGATTCGGATTATAAAGAGCATGAAAACACCTTTCTAAGATCTGTAACTCTTCCTGACAGTATCGAATCTGTTTGTTCCAACGCTTTCTATGGCTGTTCAGCTCTGACAGACGTAAATCTCCCCGATGGGGTAAAGCGTCAGTGGAACGGCACTTTTTCAGGCTGCAAATCCCTTAAAGACATTGCCGTCTCAGGCTCAGCAAGATGTATAAATCAGAATGAATTTCGTGACTGCGATTCACTGAAGAATGTTGTTATCCCCGAAAATATCGAGTATATTGATTTTTCAGCTTTTGCAGACTGTGCTTCCCTTGAATCTGTGACTATACTCAACCCCGAATGCATTATAAGCGGCGGTCCCGAAACGATTTGCAATGAATATATATTTCCGGAAGATAATGACGCTTCCATAATCGTAAAATACAACGGAACTATATGCGGATATGACGGTTCAAGGGCAGAGGAATACGCAAAACAGAACGGTTATAAATTCACCTCTCTCGGTAAAGCTCCAAGCGAATACCCTCTTGGGGATATAAATGAAAACGGTATCGTTGACGCTGTTGACGCTTCAATGATACTTGCTTACTATGCAAGAATTTCCACCGGTGAGGACGGAGAATTCAGCGCCGGTCAGAGATTTGCGGCAGATCTTGACAAGGACGGTTACATAGACGCCGTTGACGCTTCCAAAATTCTTTCCTACTATTCATACGCATCGACCGAGACCGGAACGGTCATGTCCATAAAAGAGTTCATTACAGGAATAAATGTATTCGACGGATTTGAGGCGGAAGGCAGGATCAAAGAAATAATTGCAGGTCCTGACGGCAATGTGCTCGTCAGATGCGATAACAATGGCGAAAACGTATGCTATGTATTTGATACCGACAGTAACAGAACTGTAAGAACCGTACCTCTTGCCGACAAAAAACAGGAAGTCATCGGAATGTTCAGCAGTGGTACTATCGCAGCTTCATACCCATGGAACTCCGAAAACAGCTATAAACTGAAAATGTACCCTGCCAGCGGAAATGAACCTTATGATGTGGAGACCGGTACTTCAGGATACAAGTATTTTCATATCGACAGTACCAATGACTGCATATACTGGAACGACAATACCGACAACTGTTTCATGAAGATAAATGAGAAGGGCGAGAGAAGCAGATATCTGTCACTTTCAAAATATGCCAATGTCTCATCTTACAAAACAGAAAACTGCGTTTTCGCAGCGGAAGAACCATCGGAAAGCAATGAAAGCGGTCTGAGCTTCGGGCTGTACTCCATAACCGACGGCAAGCTCATAACAACTGTTTTTGACGACGATAAGGACGTTTTTCTGACAAAAGAAAACTATACAGGTGTATACTCTGTCGGAAATGACCGGGATTATGTCTTCAAGGTCGCTGATATCAGCGGAAATGATCCGGTCAGAACATATAAGCTCTCGCTTGAATACAGCAACTGGCTGAAATTCGCAGGCTGCCGCAGCAGCGATTATTTATTCGCAGGCTGCTACGGTACGTTCGGGACCGGAAATCCCATGTTTGTTGATGTGAGGAACGGTACAGCCGCATACGCAGATTTCAAGGAAGCAGACGATCTGGGTATCGATGGCTTCTGTTATCTTGAGAACAGCGATAAATGGATAGTCGCAATGAGCAGTCCATACAGTTACAGCGGCGGAAGTATCCTTGTAAGTATAGACCCTGACAAGCTGAATTACAATATAAAGCTTGAAAATGTAGACATAAAGGAATATAAAAAGAACCTGCCCGTCGAGGCAGGTGAAAGCTTCAGCGAAATACGTGCTGAAGCCGATAAGCTCGAAGAAGAATTCGGTGTGCGCATACTCGTCGGCAACGAAGTGAAGAATTCGGAAAGCGCGTCCTCCTACTCTTTTGCGTCCACCGAAACAAACGATGAATACTATGTCCAGTGCGAACTTGAAAATGTCAGGAACCTCAGAAAGATACTGTCACTTTATCCTGAAGGCTTCTTCAGCCATTTCAGGAGCGAGAACGGACAATGCGGTCTGCGTATAGCGCTTGTGCGCGAACTCAGGTCTGACGAGTATTCTTCATTTACGGCAGGCGGAGTTGCTTATACTACGGGAGGCTGGTACGATATCGCCATATTAAGCAACAGGCTCTCAGAGACCGATCCCGCGCTGCATCATGAAATATGGCATTCAGTTGAGTATCTTATTTCTGATAAATATGGAGAACCTGATGAATATGAGTGGAAAAAACTTGATCCGGAAGGATTTGAGTATTCAAACAGTTTTGACGATTATGCAGAAAACCTCGGAAGTGATACCACTGCTCCGACTCTCTACAATGCTCTGGAAAACAGCAGTCCACAGTATGACTTTCCTTACTTCATCTCGGATTACAGCATGATAACTCCTTACGAAGACAGAGCAACTCTCATCGAACAGCTTTTCTTATGTGAGTATGACGTTTCAAGCGGAAATATGAAATCGCTCACTATTGACGAGCTGAAAAAATATCCTCATATAAAAGCAAAACTGGATTTCCTCGCAAGCTGGTCAAAACAGGAGTTCGGCTGTGTTTACTGGGAGGAAATGCTGAAAAAACAGGAATAATATAAGCTTATCTGCGGTCCGCAGACTGCCATTTGGTTCATGAGCAGGAATTATGAACTAAAAAATACTGAATTGTAAATTTTAACACGAATATATTGTACTATTTTTCAGTTTATGATATAATTTCATCGGTTCTACGGATACAGCAGTATACACCCGGCAAAAACAATCTGAATTAAGAAGGTAAAAAAATGCGGAATATTTTCTATGATCTTAAACACGGTACAGAAGTTCTTAATTACGGACGCGACAGGATCGCTGATTCTGTCGTGCAGTATGCCGTAAAAACAGGCAAGAAACAAATAAATATTTTGGATATAGGCGCAGGCAAAGGCTATGATCTTATAAATTGCAGCAGGCTTCTTGCCGAACGCGGTGTGGACAGCAGCCTCTATGCTATTGAAGGTTATGAGCCAAATTTAAAAACACTCCGGGAAAAAGCGATAACCGTAGAATCGGCTGATATCGAAAACGGCAGTTTTCAGTATCAGGATAAGCTTTTCGATATAGTCATCATGAATCAGTGTCTGGAGCATACCAAGGAGGTATTCCACATTTTCGCTGAAATATCCCGTATATTAAAGCCAAACGGTATATGTATAACCGGTGTTCCTAATCTTGCTTCGCTTCATAACAGACTGCTCCTTCTTGCCGGCAGACAACCAAGCTCGATAAGAATGTACGGACCTCATGTAAGAGGCATCACAAAGAAGGATTTTATTGATTTTGCAGAAAAAGGCGGCTATTTCAAATGCATTGATTTCTTCGGATCAAATTTTTATCCGTTTCCGCCGAAATTGAGCAACAGCCTCAGCCGCTGCCTGCCATCACTTAGCGTATCTATATTTTTCGTATTGAAACGCACCGGTAAAAACGGTATTTTTTCGGATATACTTGATGACGTGTTTTTTGAAACGCCTTACAAAAAATAATATTCAGAAAAGAGGACACAAAAGTGTCCTCTTTTTTATGCAGGCTTTTGCGCAGAAGTATTAAAAATTACACATTGTATAATCAAATCAGTGTTTTACAATGTGAAAAATGTTATAAATGGTCCATACAATAATTTGTACAACCTGAAAAAAAGACAATATATGCCCGCTGTGGAAACTGACGAAAATTTATTAACAATGCCATGCACTTCTTACCGAGCTTGAGGAGCTCAAGGCACAGAAAGCCGCGAAAGAAAAAGAAGATCAATAAGCCTTCAAAATTTATGTTATTCTTCCCTCGACCGCCACATCGGGGATGGATATAAATATCTTCCCCCATGGCTTGCCATAAAGGGGAGAATAAGCTGCCGAAATGCATTTTACCTTAATTAAGGGGGGACTAATGATGAGACGAAACAAGGCTATAAGAGCTGCAAGTGTTCTGTTTATCGCTACTCTTCTTTCAACAAGTGCTGTCAGCGGAACATATGCAAATTATGTCAGCAAGGGATCGGCAGGTGGTAACGCCCGCGTTGCCAAGTGGGGCGTTGTTATTACCGGCTCTGGAAATCTGTTCTCGAAAAATTATCTCAATGGTGCGACCAATACTCCTACAACTTCCACAACAGATTCCGAGATAAGCGTCGAGAGCTCAAATGAGGATATGCTCGTAGCTCCCGGAACCAAGAGCGACACAACCGGACTTTCCTTCGGTATCACAGGCACACCTGAGGTGGATACACGTGTCAAGGCTACTATTGAAGCCAAGGACGTATATCTTGCAGCCGGTACCTACGCTGTCATGAAAGAAGTCGCCGTAAACAGCGACACCTTCGCCGGAAAGGTAACAAGCGGCATATACACCAAGAGCGGCACTGCTTACACGAAAGTCGCATCAGGTGACGCATTCAGCTCAAGTGCTGTATACTACGAGATCGACACCGATACCGATGCCGTTGTAGCAGCCGGCGGATATTATCCTGTTGTATTCACATACACAGGCGACGGTTCTGCCCATACTGCAAACGCTGTTGCAGCTGCAGTAGCTGCAGCTCTTAACGGAGGTACTGCTGTTACAGGAACCACCGCAAACTCAACAGCAACGGCAGTATTTACAGAAACAACAGCAAATAAAAAATGGCTCGACGGAAACGCATTCATACATAACGTCTTATAACAGCATATAAGCGTATCTGCATTGGAATTAAACTAAAAAGTACCTCCACAGTGTGGAGGTACTTTTTTCATAATACCATACGTCTATTCCGATGATCTCAATCAATATGCAGCTTTTTGAATATCCTGTCTTCTTTGAGCTTGTATGCTTCAGCAAAACTATTCCAGTGCTTGTCCCACCACTTAAAGAAAGGCTTCTCGATCAGATTTATCCTTATAATATCAATAATAACACATACCGCAAAAATACCAAGTACACATCCGACAGCGTAAAGCGGCATAAGCTTATCGCCATAGTGACCGATACAATCAAGTTTATCCTTCCATAACCACTGTCTCATCGTGTCGCTGTGTGCATGGATACAGAACACGCCAAATGTAGATGCGGCAATGGTATTGATAAGCCTGCTGTAAGGAATACGTATATTCTTGAAAAACAGGAACGCAAATACTCCTACCGAAACTGCAAGGAATGTATTTGAATCAGTTACGAACGTGTGCGCAGAATGTCCGGTCTTTGCACATATGAACACGCTTGCGGCGGACAATCCGACTGATACAAGCAGCAGAACTCCGCAGATAAGATTGTTATCCATCCATTTCTTAGGATATATCCTGATATAAGCAGCAATGATGTATATTATCATGAACCATGTGACATAGTTCATAGTCACTCTGTGAGCTGTTCCGAAAAGAATATATGTAAAACCTGTGAGCAGGAGCAGGTATATATGCTGCCTTTCGCTTATCACTGATATCAGCTTGTTCAGGAACGGGATAAACAGCCAGAATAAAACGAAACAGCTTGTAAAATTCTGCTCTACCTTTGTCACAGGTACAATGATCTCAATCATACTTCTCGGAGTCAGCTTCTCATACCCTGCCGCTACGAATATAAGGTGTATCGCATAGCGGTAGAACAGCCATTCTCCCACAAGCTTTGCAAACTTTTTGGCGGTAATTTCCGACTTGCACATGAAATATCCGGTTATCATCACAAAGCAGTTTATTCCTATCTTGCCCCACGCTCCGAACAGCACAAGGAACAGGGAGTTCTTTGATGCCGGAGAAGCTTCTATCGGACCATTGACCGCCATCAGTCCGGAGTTCACGACATAATGATGTGCAACAATAAGCAGCATTGTGATTATGCGAAAAAGCTCCAGATTGGATTCACGCTTTTTCGCAGGCGCTGCAGCCGTTGAATTGTTTGCTTTACTTTTCATTTTTACAACTTACCTCCTGAACGACAGGATAGCAAATCCCGTCAGAATATTCAATGCCAAGATCATCATAAAACCGTTTTTTAATGCAGATAATATGGCCTTACCTGACAATAATACCTTAATTTCAAAGATTTGTCAATGCAGAAGAGTGATATTATCAAAATTTAATTATATTAAATAAAGCTTCTCATTCATGTGATAATACGCAGATAAGACCGACTGCTTTCACAATCGGTCTTATCATATTCTCTCACTGTACTGTTTTACGTTTACAAGAGTTGTATATGTTATGGTACGATCTTGTTTATACTATCAAATACATACCATATATCTGCAGCATTAAATCCATTTTCTATCATTTCATGCGTGCTGTCATGCAATGTATCCAAAGCCAGTATTGTGGAAATTATCGGATTCAGATTTACAAGCTCCGCCTGTTCAGCCAGATAGATTATCTGTTTTAAAACTACCTTTATGTTTTGTACAGCATCTTTTTTGAGTTTAGCTTCCAGCTGTTTGTCATTGAGTGTTCCATCAGCATAATCAAGGAGCCGGTCGCAAGCTGTCAGTTCCATTTTAACTGCACAGCCATAATCGACAGCTCCTCCGATCAGCGAATTGAAACCTGATCTGAGATCTGCGATGTTACCCTCCTCGGCAGCTGCAACTATCTTGCTTCCTGCCAGAGCCATACTCGTGACCGCAAGTGTTCTGCTGATGTAGGAAAGACGGACATTCATTGCCATCAGGTCATCGGAAGTCAGTACGGAAGGATCAACGTCAGGTGACGCACCGCCTGCTGTTCCGTCAGATATCATATAATACGCATAGGCTGTTTCAGGATCCATTGATATGTAGCCTGTTCCTTCCCAGTCGCCTATTTTAAGTATCTCCGGAATAAGTACGACCAGCATACCACCTTTCGCGCATTCCCTTACATCATCCTTTATGTAACTGTCAATACTGCATTCAGAAAGAACTTCATCCACGTTATTGCCGGTTATATAAACAGGCTCTATACCCTTTTCAAGAGCGGCGTCAAATATATGCATAGTCGAAACGCAGGGCTTGTCCTCGCCTAAAATATCTGACCATACTTCCGCTTCCAGCGCAGATTCGATCATTCCTGTCTCAAGGAAGTATTCCCTTGCTTTCTGTGGATCGCCGTCAAGGCTGACAGCTGTGGATCTGTTATACGACAGATCTGTGTAGAAATTACCGCAGTCAAGGTAATCCGTTGTTCCCATTACAGACCTTGTATGGAACTGATAGCCGGTTATAGCGACTCCAAGATGACGGGAATAATAAATGTTTTCCATATCAGCGTAGAGACGATCCTGTGCGTCACAGCGCGTAAAGAAATACTTTCCCGCAAAGCCCACAAGCTGTCCGAGGACATCTGCTGAATAAACATCTTCCGTCCCAAATTTTTCAGCTGCTGATTTCATCTGCTCTTCGGCATATTTTGATTCATTGTATGAAATAGTGTTAAGATCAACATTTACAGCATATACCGAACCGCTGAGGATAACATCATTCAGAACAGTTGCTCCGATAGCGGCGCTCGTATCATCATTGACAACTGTTTTCATATTCTGTACAGTACCAAGGTTGCAGCTGTGTTTTGCTCTGAACTTCTGGCTTCCTACTGTTACTACAGGAACTACTTTAACAAGATGAGTTGGAACATCTGTTATCTTTTCGTATTTCTCCATAGTCGCCTTGTCGGATTCACTTGCAGGTTCGTAGGTGATATTGATAAACTGTCCATAAAGCTCTGCAACAGGTGTTTCAAAGAGCTTTTCTTCATCAATGCTTATGGAGATCGTCTGCTTGTCTGCGCCTTTTATGAAGTTGTACTGTTCGCTGACTGATTCGACCTTATAAGGCAGTGAAGAAGGAAGGTATATTTCATTTTTGGCGGCAATATCATAGTATTTTATATTGATCTTGTCAGACGGATCATGCGCCAATGTATATTTTCCTGATGAATTCTTTGCTATCTCCTGCATTTCAGCAAAACAGGCAAGCTGATCTTCTGTATAGGAAGGTTCTATCTCGGCATCAGTCTGCACAAGCTTCTTGAAGCTCGGATCAAGCTGTATCCATACGCTTTCACCAGATTTGTTTCCTGCGCCGCGGTAATCTGTATACGGCACATACGCCTCGACCCATGTATGTTCAAACCTGTAGGCTGTTATCTTGTCATCCTTCGTAATAGCCACAGGCTTTCTGTAGCTTGCCGCAATTATACTTAAAGCAGTATCGGGATCAGAAGCGCCTGTAAGTTCAAGTCCCTGCTGAAGAGTTATCCTGACAGTTCCGCGGACAAATCTTGCAGGTACCTGCTTTGCTCTGAGCAGAGAAATAAGCAGTGACGCCTGATCTGTGTCGTTTCCGCCCATCTGGTTCAGAGTGTGCAAAGGTCCTTTCTTTGAACCTGTATACATTTCATTTCTGATACAGTTCTTTACAAAATAGTAGATGTCATCGATATCACCTATCGCGTCGGCGGCATTTTTAGCTGCCTCAGCACTTATCATATCCTTTTCAAAGCTGAGATCCTCTTCAGTCGGATCGGATATGACCATTTTGGCTTCTTTTACTTTGTAATCTTCGGTCATTTCAGCCGCAGCAGCCCAGAAAGGTGAATTTGCAGCCGCATATGTGCAGTGCAGGTCTTCTTCCGGTGAAAGGTTATCGGAAATTATCCTGATGTTCTCTTCTGCGTTTATACCGTTTTTTAAGTTGCTGACAGCCTGTAAGGTCTCCTCATACTTAGCGTTCATCATGGCTTCATAAGCCTTCTGACGCTGGAGTATCTCACCGCTTGCCCACTGATTTATCTCTGCCGCATCTTCATCAATGCTCTTCTTTGCTTCATCAAGCTCATCGATAAGCCTGTTGCATATCATTATCAGCTGTGTGTCATCATTGCCTTTGCTGGCATATGCAAGCTGTTCTTCGAGGGACCAGCGTTCCTCCTCAGAAACTACCTCGGCAGCGATATGGCGGCTTTTGCTTAATTTATCATCAGCAATGTCTTTTTTCGTTTTCTGCGCAGCTGTGCTGCATGAAGTACACATCAGCACTGCTGCAAGAACAAAAGCGGTTGCTTTCAAAAATTGCTTGTTATGCATTGCATTTCCTCCTGTTTACTGAATGTGACAGATACTGTCATTTATTCCCGTCAGACCTGGCTGTAAGTGCCATCCAGTCTCTCATATCGTCAAGCTCTCCGCCTGTTGACGCATACGCATAGTATGCGAGCACCTTTGAAGCGTCTACCGCGTCTATAACGCCGTTCTCGTCAACGTCTCCCGCAATGAACTGCTTATCACTGAATTCAGGAGTCTGCTCCGTGGATATTCTTGCATACTCGGCAAGTATCATACTTGCGTCTACTGCATTTACCTGTCCGTCAAAGTTAACGTCTCCAAGTTTTATCTTTTCTTCTGAGCCGTCGGATAAAGGAGCTGTCAGTTCGCTGATATTGCCTGACTTATCAACTGCAAATATATGGAGGAACTGCGGACCTGTGCCGTCTTTCAGAGCTATGGTAAGATCAGCATTTCCCTTTTCGTCGGCTTCGACCATGTCTTTTACGGTTTTGCCGTCCTCTTCGGATACGATAAGCTCCATCGCGCTCTTATCACTGTCGGTGATAATGCCTGCAAAGCCTGCCATGCCGCTCAGCGCTTCATGCTTCTGAACATTGGTTTTAATGCTGTTGCTTCCTAATTTTGCCTTTGCGTAATACTCATATACCGTAGGCTTATCCTCAGCCTGTACATGAAGCTTCATTATGCCTTCGGATACCGACGCGTCAAGCAGATGTATATTTGCCGGAGCATCAGTATCAAAGAACGCATTGTCTGCTGTGCTTGTATTGCTTGTATTCTGATACAGATAGAACAGAGTATTTGCAAGTACCTTTTTTTCATCGTCGGTAGTACATCCGTCACTGTTGCCTGTCTGTATTATTCCAAAATTGTTCTTTGTAGCAAGATAGAATGCCGCCTTTGCTCCTGTCTCTTCATCAGTCAGCCTTTCGCCGTTCCATATCATCCATTCCGTACCCTTATTGCAGTACTGATTTGATGTATGCCATTCAGGTACATTCAGCTCACCTCTTAACATCCACGGATACTCAGTAATCAGGCCTTTTTTTACTACAGTTGCTGTATCTGACATACCATTGTCAAGTTCATCGAATTTGACGATAAGTCCAAGATCATCTGCAAACTGGTTGAAAAACGGACGATAGCAACTTGACTGAAGTGAACCGCAGACAGTATCATGTCCAAGCAGCACTCCTCTTCCGGTATCTGCAAACTTGCGGGTAACAGCATAAGATTCTTCGCTGAGGTCATATCCGCTGTTACAGTCGGCAGCGCCAAAGAAGACAACGTCGTATTTCCAGCTGCCGTCCTCATCGTACATATATTTCTCAGGATCGGAATTGAAGTCTGAGAAATTCACCGAGGCTATACTCATAAGGTCTTTTCCTGCGGGAGTATCCTCACCCTCCAGCGGTTCGGTCATCCATTCTGCAAGGTATGGCTCTGTGGGATATACGTTGAGTACATCTATTTTCTCCTTGCCGTCCCATGCAGAGTATGACTCCCACTCGCTGCCGTTCACACGTCTGAATACCTGATATCTGATATCAGCTCCCTCAACACTCAGATCGTCCCATTTGAGCAGGATCTTATTGCCCGTGTATGTCGTCGTAGTCGAAGAGATATCCGGAGTAGTAACGGTCGTGACCGTCACAGACGTCTTTGATGATGTTGTACTGCCTGATGTAGTTGTTGTAGTTGAGGTAATTGGCGTTGTTGTAGTCGGAGATGTTGTAGTCGCGGTACTCTGAGACGGCTGTGAACTCTCACCTGCAAGGAGCTTTACTGCCCAGTATGTTGCAGTGATATCCCCGGCAAAACTTCCGTCAGCCTTTTGTGCTGCCCTGAGTCCGCTGACAACTTCTGTGAGATCGTTTTCCTTTCCAGCCGCCTTGAGTGCAAGATGTTTGCATATGGTCTTTTGTATGTTAGCGTCCTCGTAGCTGTCGGTGATATTTTCAGCCACGTATGTCACCGACTTGGCGAATGGCGACATATTAAAGTTGTGGTTTGCAAAGAATACGCCTATATCGTATACCGCAACAGCTGTGAGCAGAGGATCGCTCCTGTTATATTCTGCATAAGCAAAGCCGCCGTCATCATTCACTGCCTGAGACAGATATGCTGCCAGATCAGAGCCTGATACAGCTTCACCGCTGTAACCGGTCTCATTTATGGCATCAAGTACAAGGACCGAGTCGATCACATCGCTGGAATAACCAGGATAAAGACCAAATCCATAGTCTCCGTTCTGTTTGGTCTGCATTTTGTCAAGATAGTCGGGACTTCCGAGTGCAGATGCTATCCTTGCAGATACGTCCGTGTTTTCGCTGTCAGCCTGACCGGCAAGCCATTTAACACTGTCCTCATAGTCCTTTCCTCCTGCAGTTCTCAGCGCGGCAATTGCATATGCCGTATCATTGACCAGTCTGTTATCGCCGATGCTCTTGTCTTCATTCACCCTGGTACCAATGTACGAAATCGCACCTGAGATCATGTCGGACGGACTTTTTTCAGCGTTAACATCGTGATCTGCAGCACTGTAGCTTAAAGTCGAACATATATTGACAGTAAGAAGTATACTAACGCATACTGACAGTGCTTTTTTGTTGCGCTTTGATATTTTCAAATTATGCACCTCCATTATTATATATTAATTATATTTTAACATATAATTTTATATATGTCAATATTTTTAATTCAAAAGTTTATTTTCAGAAACAAACAAAAAAAAGGAGACCCGAAGGTCTCCGTAATAACGATAATATTTTTTTATCATGCAATATATGCGTCAGCAGCGAGCGAATAGAAATAGAGCGCAAGTACTACGTCCTTGAGATTGCCGCTGGCATTGTTCTTTATTGCGCGGTATGCATAGGACAAAGCGCTGCATTCATATTTCTGTCCGTCAATAGTTACCTTATACGCAGTGCTGAGAAGATGTGCGGGAATATTCGATATCTCATAATACTTCTCGCCATTTTTGTACTTTGCTTCAGCTTTTGTGCTGCCGATAAACACATCATTGCTGTCAGTATATATCCTTAAAGCTGTTTCGGAATTGAGCACAAGAGAAAGCTTTACATCGTCAGGAAGTTTCGTGGCATACTGGTCAAAGAGGTCTGCATATTCATCTGTGTATTTCTTGACGTCGTTTGAGGTGCCGTTGAAGTATCTGTCAGCGGCCTTGCAGTAATTCTCCAAAGCGTCTACAAGCAACTGAAGCTTTGTGTCGTTTTTATATGAACTACTCTCCTTAAGACTGTTGATATAGCTCTGTACAGAGCATTCGAGCTGAGAATGGCTGCAAAGTCCATATCCTTGGTCGCATACTACGAGACGATTACCGTCTTTATCATAAGCTTTCAGAGTTATTTTCTCATTTGCCTGTGTTGCATTAACAGGATATGTTAATTTCATTGTTTGGGTATTTGTATCATACTTTTCAAAATCAGTGATAACGATATCACCGTTGGGACCGCTCAAAACGACCTTTGCAAGATTTTTTGAGAGCTTACCTAAATCTCCGCTATAGTATTGAGAATAATATTCAGGCTGATCTATATAGAAGTTTACTCCGAGGCTTCCATCAAGTGTAATATTTGCTCCGAAATTAAAAACCATATTTGGAATAAGAGCCGGGCAGTCAAAGAATGTGCCGTCACAATTATACCTTGCTTTTGTCGTATCAAAATTGCTGACATCAATTGATTCAAGACTTGTGCAGTTTGAAAACATAGACGGCATCAACTTTACATTTGATGTATCAAAGCTTCTTACATCAAGAGAGGTAAGGCTATAACAATTTGCAAACATTTGTGTCATATCTTCAACCTTTGATGTATCAAAGCTGCTGATATCAATGGATTCCAATGCTTTACAATCGCAGAACATCCATATCATAGTTTCAACATTTGACGTATCAAAACAACTCAGGTCAAGTGAAGTGAGGTTTTTACAATCCCAGAACATACCATACATATTTGTAACACTGGAAGTGTCAATGTTCTTTAAATTGACTGAAGTCAGTTTGTTTCCCATAAACATACATCTCATGGTTTTAACATTTGAAGTATTTAGCATACTTAGATCAAGCGATTCAAGATTATCACAATTACAAAACATATAACTCATGTCATTGACATTTGATGTATCAGCATTTGTTAAGTCAATTTCATCAAAATCGCAATGATAGAACATATTTGAGCAATCAGCAGGGAAAATAGTCCCCTTTGCACAGGACACTTTCGTTAATTTTTCATTGTCAAAATACTGACGTACATCATTTTTGTTGACTCTTCCGTTGAGCAGAAGAACGCCTGTCTTTTCGCTGAAACTTGCAGGGTCATAGTTGAGGTGATCAGGATCATCATCATGATCAGAATCAACAATTTCCTTGCTTGTTTCAGCCTTGGCAACGCTCGGACTTCCGAATAAAGAAGTATTGCCTGTGGGTAATGCTCCGCCAATAAGGGCAAATGCCATTACAGCGGCTAATGCTTTCCCAATATGCTTGTTTTTCATCAGAACATCTCCTAATTATTATTAATTTACAAATGCAATTTCAGCTTGTACCAGTAATGTTGCGTCCGAAATGTCCGTATACAGAAGCTGTATTTTGCAAACGATTAATTTTAGCATATATCACCGGGAATGTCAAGGCGTTTTTTGCTTCAAATCAAAAAGCAACCTGCACTATCTGTACAGGTTGCTTTTGAAGCTGAATAGTTTTTTCACTGCCCGCCTTCGAGCTCACTGCCGCCCCATTCAACAACCGTAAAGCCATTTCTTTCAAATGGCACAAGCTGCTGCGTCTGGATATCAACTGCGTCTTCAAGGGGAACATACGTCATAAAGACGCGGAGGAGGCTGTCAGGTTCCGGAGTAATGTTCAACCTGGCTGAATCAGTATAGATATCGCCTTGGAAAGAAATGAGATTATACGCATTATGCTCCATCTTAGGCAGCCAGTATACGATAAACTCGTTCATCTCTTCCTCGGTAAGTCCCATATATGTGAGCTTTTCTTTAAGGAAGCTCTCGGTATCGCTTCCCGCTACACAGAATCCCTTCGAGAAATCAAATCTGGTACGGCAGTTTACTGCGTCCCAGAACAGGTACTTATGATGTGTACCGTCAGCCTTGTTGAGAAGAGAACCGTCAGGCGACGCTACAACGTCCCAGCCGTTATTATACTTTGGATATGTTGTGGAGAGGTCTGCTTCCGTCAGTTCAAGCTCCACACGGACATCGGTCTCTTCTTCGGGATAGAGGTAGATCACGGGCTTATCGCAGACTACCTCATACCTGATCGTGGGCGTAATATTATCCTTTTTGACCGTTTTGATCCAACCATAACGGCATTGGTAAAATACAAATATCCATTTGTCATTATCATTCTGATAGCCTTTTTCGTTTAGCTCCGTTCCCTTGGGGATACTTATATATTCATAGTATCCGTAGCTTTCATCGGGACCAATATACAGTTTCAGGTCATCTTCCAGAACAGTTAAAGGTGCATATCCGACTTTTACATCCGGTTCAACATATAAGCAGCCTTGGTTTATAAGCTCACGCCTCATAAGTACAAGATCAAATACATCTATCACGTTGTCGCGGCAGAAATCTGCGGCTTTAAAATCGGCAGTTTCCGTGCAGGTTGAGCCAAGCAGCCATTTTTGCAGAAGAATAACATCTGAGATACTGAAATTATTATCCCCGTTAAAGTCACCGCTCGGATTCCATTTCATTCTGCAAACAAGCTCGATACAGTCAGAATTTTCAGATGTTGTCTCAAACTGAAGGTAATTATACCAGCCTGATCTTGTTTCAGGCATAAAATAATAGCTGTATGACGGCTCATATACCTGATCCGAATCGATTTTGCAGGGGTTGGAGGTAATATCAAATGTCTCACTTGTGTACGGCTCTTGCGTTGTGTATTTACAGATATGGGATTTTTCACTGGGAATATCTATCAGCTCTCCTGTATCTGTGTCATAAAAAGTGATTATTGTTGATCTCTTACTGCTGGCGTTGCTCTTTTTTAGTCTGAACACAACATCAGCAGTGTCGTTATCATATTTTTTTATGGTCATATGATCATCGGGGACGATAGTTCCGTTGTAATAACCCGCTGTTTTTTCTTCAGTCTCAGGAAGGCAATATCCCACAGGAAGGCCATCAGAACCTAAGCCGAATGAGAAATCATAGCTGTCAAAGAAGCTGCCTAAACCTACTATGGCAGGATTGCTCCTGAATCCTGAGGGCTGCATATTGCAGTTGATCTCGCCTTCCGGAGTGACCTGGCGTATATCTGTCCATATTGCCGGCATTGCGCCGTCTGCGATCGTAAGGAGCTCTCCCGTGTCATAGTCAACAAGAGTAACTCTCATATCTCCCGAAAGAAGTACCGTCTGCGCATCGTTTATAATCGCACAGTCGGCAGTAAGAGTTTTTTTGCCCTCTTCATCACTGGCATAAACTGCTCCGAAATCGTATGATATATTATCATAGCCGTCCTTGACTGCCTTATATGCGAAGATCGTATTGACCTGTCCTCCATCAATAGGAAAAGCAGATACAGAGCTGCAATCACTTACTGTTTTAAGCTCAAAGCACTTATTTCCCTCATCTTTCAAAGTCCATTCATAACCCGTGCCTGCGCCATGAGAGAGACAGAAAACGACATAATTGTCCTTTACGGATAAATGGGAGTTTTTGTCTGCATAATCCCAGTATTCCTTTTCACAGTCAGGCAGCCAGCTGCAGATATCAGTTTCGGTGACACTTAGGCTCTTGTCGGCAGTGAAAGTATAATACGCCGACGCATGATTATATCCCAGATCAAGCGAATATGATTTCAACCAGGTGTCAACAACTGCAACTTCAATATCTCCCTGCACTACAGGTTTGTATACATAGACCTCGATCTTTGACTTTGTATCATCTGCGGTATATACCTTATGACTGAGTGTTTCCATGACATTTTCCGTCGTTACGATCTGATAGCGAAGCATATCCGAGTCAGAGGGAAACGCATCCTCATTGACAAGGACTATACAGATCAAACCGTCCTCGATATGCGTAGCTCCATAGGTGTTGCGGAATTCAAGCGCAGATTCAAAATCATCAGGTATCCAGCCTGGAGCAGAAGCCGCGTTCCCTGCTTCTTCCGCATAAACGCCCATCGGTGTAAGTACATTCACATCACCTGCAGAAAAAGGAACAATTGCTGTCGATGCTGCTATAACTGCAGCTGCGAGTTTCTTTAACATCATAACGTCACCTGCCATATCATAGATCTGCAGTATATAACTGCTTACTTTCATTATATAACGATGTATTCATAAACGCAATAGTGAATTGCGGTTTATCAGAATAAAATTCCTTATATGCATTAACGAATGATGATATGGAAATGTGCGGCTTAAATCGTAAACTTTTTATGAACATATTTACCACAATTATTTTGCTGCGGTTTTTATTATACAAGCATTATTCTTTCAGCAGCTGAAATAAATTTGTTCTCCTGCCTATATCCAATTCCTTAATAAATTCTATCCTATCAACAGGCAAAAAGCAGTGTAATTCAGGATTAAAATCTCCAACAGAAAGCATTGAGTCAAGACGGTTACTCAGCATTTCTCTTTTTGTCGTACTTCATACCGTCAGCAAGTGTAAAATCTATCCTGCATTTCTGACTTTCCTTCAGGCATAAAAATTCCCCATGTACCGCATATACATGGGGAATTGGTTTTATAAATTCATTATGTTATGACTATGGATCAGTACACATTCATTGATGTTAATCTGTCAATGTAGTCAGCCGCTTTATCAGCTATGCCGCTGATCTCAGGGTCATTCAGAATATCTGAAATATACGATGCAACATCGTTCATCACATCTTCAGGTATACTTATAATACTGGAGATATCCTCCGTATCCTTGCTTTCCTGAGCTTTTTTCGGTGCTGTAAAGTATCCGGGAGCCGATTCGCCGCCGTCGATACGAGCATATTCAATATCAATATGATCTTCATCATATACTGTTCCCGCACCACCTGTCAGTTTTGGGCAAAGAATAAACATTGCATAACTATCTTCAACATTGTTATCCGACCAGTTTCTGCCTGCAATTATTGTTTCAAGTTCACAGCAATCAGCAAACATTAACCAAGTATTCTTAACATTGCTTATGTCAAAATTGCTCAGATCAAGTGTTTTAAGAGAACAACAATAATAAAACATTAAATCCATACAGGTAACATTGCTTGTATCAAAATTGCTCAGGTCAAGTGATGTAAGAGAACTGCAACCATAAAACATAGCTGCTGTATTTGTGATATTGCTTGTGTCAAAGCTGCTCAGGTCAAGTGATGTAAGAGAGTTGCAATTATAAAACATAGATGCTGTACTTGTGGAATTACTTATATCAAAACTGCTGAGATCAAGAGATTCAAGCGAACTGCATTCATGGAACATACCGTAAAAATCGGTAACATTGCTTGTATTAAAATGCTTTATGTCCAGATTTGAAATGTTCCAGCGATTTTCAAACATCATTGTCATATCCCGGACTTTGCTTGTATCCCAGCCGCTTAGATCAATTTCACGAAGCGGTGAGTCAAGCCAGGGCTTTATAAGCCAGATATCATTGCCTCTGTCGTCAACAGTGACATAATAATAATCCTGCTCAAATTCATTTAAACCTGTAAACTCATACCAATCTACTGATTCATATAACTCAAAGTAATACATCCGCGATAAACCGTTAAAAGCAAGCATATGGGACATATCCGTAACATTTGATGTATCTGCGTTCTTCAGATCAGCAGACTGTAAATTACGCAGCCTGTAGAACATATAGCTGCAGTCTTCAGGAAATATGGTACCCTTTTCAGCTATAACGTGCTCAACGTCCTCGGTCGAAACTCCGTCAGGCAGAACAAGACACGTATAATTGCCGGGGTTATTCCGGATATAGCCTTTTAGATGAAGTGTCCTGGTTCCCTCATCAAAGTATGATTCGTCTTCTTTGGCATCCGTAGAAGTAAAATAACCGGGAGCTGATTTGCCGCCATCGACGCGGGCATACCCCACACTCCTGCTATTATCACGGTATACCGTACCTGCGCCGCCTGTAAGTTTACTGCTGCCTGTAAATGTATCCTTGCCGCAGGCAGCTTCTGCTGACCATTTGCTGCTGACCAATATAGTTTTAAGAGAAGTGCAGTATGCAAATGTTCCGGACATATCAGTCACTTTTTTCGTGTCAAATTTTCTGAGGTCAAGTGTCTTCAATGTCATACAGCGCAGGAACATCTCTTTCATATTACCGACATTTCCTGTATCAAAGCCGCGCAGATCAAGTGCTCTGAGCCTGTTGCAATATGAAAACATATTCTTCATATCAGTAACATTTTTTGTATCGAAGCTGCTGATATCGAGTGATCTGAGGTATGTGCAGTATGTGAACATTCCCGACATATCAGTAACACTGCTTGTATTAAAACTGCTGAGATCAAGCGACGTGAGTCCGTGGCACTTTTCAAACATACGGCTCATATCAGTAACTCTTCTTGTATCAAAGCCGCTCAGGTCAAGAGAAGTTACACCACTGTTTGAAAACATACCTGCCATACTTTCTGCGCTGATCGTTCTAAAACTATATTGGGTATCAACAGATTTCAGATTTGAACAGCCATAGAACATAAAGGAAAAATCTGTAACCGATTCTGTAGAAAATTCAAAGTCAAAGACAAGATCTGACAAGCATCTGCAGCCTTCAAACATCTGAGACATATCTTTAACATTAGAAGTCCAAAAGCTTCTGAGGTCAAGTTTTGTACCGCCGAAGCACTTAAACATACCCTTCATATTTGTAACATTATATGTATCAAATCCACTGACATCTATGGAGGTCAGGTTACAGCCGCTGTCATCCGATAATGCGAACATGAAACTCATATCAGTTACATCTGAAGAATCAGCATTTTTAAGATCTGCGGATTTAAGATTCGGCATACCTATACAGAAGAAACTGCAATCCTGAGGAAGAACAGTTCCTTTGTCGGCAACAAGATGTTCTACCTCTTCCCCGTTAACTCCTGCAGGCAGTATAACGCCATTATATGCACCGCGATTCCTTACCAGACCGCTGAGATGAAGAGTAGCTGTTTCTCTGTCAAAGTAAGATTTATCCTTTGCAGCTCTTGCGTAAGTAAAGTATCCGGGATTATTCCTTCCGCCGTCAACATGAGCGTATTCAGTACCAATATGTTTTTCATCATATGCTGTTCCTGCTCCGCCCATGAGGCTTTTACAAGAAAAGAACATATGAGTATCAGATGTAACTGATCCTGTTGACCATTTATCGCCTGCGATTATGCTTTCAAGAAGAGAACAATCTGAAAACATCCAGCCCATATCAGTAACATTTGAGGTATCAAAGCTGCTCAGATCTAATGATCTTACACTTGACGAATTGAACATACTCCTCATATTCGTAACATTAGATGTATCAAAGCCGCTGATATCAAGCGTCGTAAGATCATTGCATAGTTCAAACATATCGCTCATATCAGTTACATTACTTGTATCAAAAATGCTGAGATCAAGCGATTCAAGGCGGTAACATTCACAGAACATACCACCCATATCAGTAACCTTACCCGTGTCAAAGCTGCTGAGATCAAGTGCGTCAAAGTTACTGTGCCAGAACATATTTTCCATATCAGTAACATTGCCTGTATCAAACCTGCTCAGATCGACTGAATCAATAAGGCTGCTGCAGAACATACCCTGCATATCAGTAACATTGCCCGTATCAAAACTGCTGAGATCAAGTGCATTGCGCAGAACGCATTTATAGAACATACCGCTCATGTCTGTAACATTGCCTGTGTTGAAGCTGCTGAGATCAAGCGGTCCGATATAGACGTCAGAGAACATACCGCTCATATTGGTCACTTTACTTGTATCCAGACCTGCTACGTCAATCTTAACACTTCTTTCAAGCCACGGCTCACCAGCTCCCCAGAAATCATACCACGGATTATCATACGCTTTTGCATCAATGTATTTTGGAGCGGTATTAAAAGAAAACATACCGGACATATCCGTTACATCTGACGCATCAGCATTCTTCATATCCACAGACAGGATATTTGCAAAGCCATAGAATAAACAGTGGCAGTTTTCAGGCAATACAGTCCCTTTTTCGGCGACTATATTCTCGACCTCTTCTTTGCTGACTCCGTAAGGAAGTATAATGCCATCGCCGGCACTGCTGTTTCTTACATAGCCCTTGAGATGAAGAGTGCCTGTCTCTGCATCAAAATATGATTCGTCTTTTCCCAGCACTTCCGAAGCAGAAATATCTGCAGCTCTTGCCGTAAGTGCATTGCTGTCTGGCAGAATATTTACTGCATTTCCTGCTAATACAGCAAGTGAGAGAATAAATGCAGTAATGTTCTTGCACGTTTTTTTCATTGCTTAGTCCTCCTTTTAAAAATACTTATAGTTTACATTAGGCCGAATAAAGCGTTTAGTATATTATATCACTTATTACAACAATTGAAAAGTCAAAAGTAAAAGTTAACAATTTGTTCATATTTGCTCCTGCAATATATAAAAGCTCCACAAAGTGGAGAGCTTATGTACCTTATCAATTCACAATAAATACCATGCAAGTACCTGAAACCACATAGGTACTGACTTGCTATTTTATTCTGCTGAGTCTGCCTTTTTTTACAATATAAACCTTGTCTGATATGTCCATAAGAGCTTTGTCGTTGTAGGAATCGGTATAAAAGCAGTCTATACGTTTGTCACCGTACAAAGCCTTATAGCCTTTTACCTTGTTATCGCCGAAGTTGAGATACCTGACCTTCATTTTATCAGCGTCTATCCTGCTGCTTATGATATGGTCAGTATTTATAAGATCTCGTATGCCGTTGATAAGGAAATCCGGTCCTGCGGTTATTATAACGTCATCCTGTTCTATCCTGCCGAGCATAGCCCTGTCCAGTTTACATCGGTTTTTCTCCCAGAATCCATCTACTGCACCGAATATCTCTTCCTTGCCGTGAAGTACATTACTAAGGAAATCATTGATACCTGCGACAATCTTTTTCTTTTCGACCAGACATAGCTTATATTTTATCAGGTTTACAAATATCTTAGGCAGATACAATATGATCTTCTTGTTATTCCTTATCATGTACAGAGCGAGATCAACCGAACTCTCTCCATGGTACAGGGTATTATCGAAATCAAATACTTTCATATGTTAATTCCTTTCATGTGATCAATACTATTATACCATACTTTGAATAAAAAGAAAAGAGTGCTCTCTGATACAGATTTTCCCAGTTCAGCCATGATATTCCGATAAGAATAGCGGTTGCCTATGTAATCCAAATCTACTGATGAAAAAGCTCCGCATATGCGGAGCTTTCGGTTTTATTCAAACAAAAAGTTTTTCTATCGTCCAGCTGACAGTCTGTCCGCTGTATTTCTCCTTCGGAACAGATATCACTGCGATACTCAGCGATATCACATCTGATCCCCCGTTAGTCAGAGTTTTTACGGAAATATCTATAGTGTCGTCCGAAAAAGCGATATCATTTATCTCATAGATAGAACTTCCGTAGCCGTAGGGCTGATAGATGGAATCCATAAACAGCACATTTTTCTCAAAAAAGCTGTCATCGTATACTTCAAGATAATGTGAGATGAGCTTTTCACGGCAGAGGACCTCAAGATATGTTCTGAGCTCGTCTGTGTTTTTTATCACAGCGCTGTGATCCTTGCCTGGATTGACGATCTCCCAGTAGCCGCTGACGATCTCGTTCATTGTATCTGAATACCAGTCGACAGCGGTTTTTATATCGCTGCTGTCAATGCTCAGTTTTTCGTACTCAAAGGCATTCAGGAACTCTGTCATTTCCTCTTCGGACACACTTCCGATCACATCGAAATAGTGGTTCTCGTCAATAAAAGCGTTGGCGTAGCACTGACCGTTTTCGTGCAGCAGCAGACTGACATTCTTATCATTTACAGTGATCTCCTTGTCAGACCTGCGCCCCATTCGCTTTATGAGGTACTCGGCAATGCCGTCTGTTTCGGAAAGTACATCTACGTCAGCGTAATAGAACAGGATATGATAATTCTTATCCCTGAATGTCACATAGCAGCCCGTACCGTAATCTTCATAAGCAGCCTTTGGAAAAAGAGCTGTACCGTACTCATCGTTCAGCTTTATCTCATCATTGGCTTTCACCTGGTATATATATCCGTCGTTCTGGAAGTAATCGAACATTTTCAGGTAATCATCCCGGTATTTTTCGGTATAGCCGCTTACATCACCGGAGTTTATAGCCTTGACGGCAGAATCAGTATCCCTGAAGCTGACAGGCTGCGGAGTTGCCGGCTCCAGCGGGTCAGTAACATTTGCGATACCAAGGAGCGTGAGCTGTATCGACTGCGCGTCGCCTACAGTCAGACCGTTGCCGTCCATATCTCCGTTTATTTTTCCCTGAGGTGTAAGGTGATTTTCGGCAGTGCCGTTTTCGCCGTACTTGTTGGGATTCGCAAGAGCCTGCATAATGAGCACAGCGTCACCCATATCCACCTGACCGTCGCAGTTGGTATCGCCTTTAAGTGGCTGTGTATTTTCGGCGTCATTATTAAACGCTGTCCATTCGTAATGGTTGTACTTTATCAGCTCCTCGCTGATACCGAGTCGGGAAACATAAGCCTTTATCTGAGGCTCGCAGGCTTCGTCCCAGTATCCCACGCTTATCTTTTTTACGCCGTCCTCACGAATGACTAAAGCCTCTCCGCGGATAGAGTTCTTTTTCATATACTCGCTGATACTGTCCGCGTAGTCCTCTGCGGTGATACTGCCGCTCAGATCATATCCCTTGCCGTGAGGTTCAAACTCTATCCTGACGCCTTCGGTATCTATACCGTCAACGTAAGCTCTTACCTGTTCATCGTACTCCTCAGGATAGGTGACAGACACGGTTCCGGATGATTCTCCTGCCTTAAAGGAAGTTATTCCCGGAATGGAGCTCTTCTGCATATACTCTGATATCACCTCCGCTATTTTCTGTGCGGAGCTTTTTATCTGACCGTAATACGGCAGAGCCTCGTCTGTGCTGAGCATATAAAGATCGGGGTGCAGCTGCACGTAATTCCTTGCAGCATTCATCAGAGCCGCAAATTCCTTCTCATCATCGGCGCTGCACTTTATCAGGCAGGAGCAGTACGCATCATAGCCGGAAAGATCAGGGGTATTATCGGACTTGCTCACTTCATAGTCAGGCTTCCTGATAAGTGAAGTCGTCACAGAAACGTCAAAGTATTCCCCAGGCAGTCCAAGTGACTTTAGGACCTTTTCCCGATTCCATACGTAACCGTCATTGCTCCAGAAGTTCCTGAGCTCTCCGGTGGGGGAGTATCTCATGTCATTCCCGTCCTCTATCTGCATTATCAGGTAATTATCCGGGTAAAGCACAGCGGCGCTGTCATAACGGTAAATGAACTCAGCGTCTTTGCCCTGATAATATACGCGGTATCCCTTTTCCTGTGTCAGCTCTTTTTCCGCGAACAGCTCTGCCACCTCTTCGGTGGTCATGCTGTAAATATCGTCAAAGCTGTACTCCTTTGCCGGGACTTCAAACACTGAATCCTTGTCGATGAATTCCTTTACTCCGCCCTTGCGTATGTCGGTGCTGTTATTGTAGTTATAGTGAGTGAGGAGGAGATTATCTATACCTTCCTCAGTTCCGTCCGCAATGAGGATATAGTCGTTCTCAAGGCTGTAATAATAGGACAACGTACCCGATGAAGAAGTATTTCTGCGAGCCTTGTAGCCTTCAAGATCAGCCCATGAGATATCGCTGCCTTTTTTGGAAAGCTCTGTGACATCATCAAGGGTCATTGCCTTTTTTGCGGCGTACTCCGGATCGTCCTCGTTATTCGTCATATTCCAGATATAAGCCTCCACATCATCCTGACGTATATCGATATGACCGTTTCTTGAATCGTCCTTGTAAAGCCAGACAGACTGCGGAACTCCGGCTGTATCCCCGTGTATGCTCAGGAAAAATCCGTCGTCAAGATCAAAGGTTGCTGCACAGGAGATATCGTTGATGTACCATTTGCCGGAGTAGGGCTCAAAGTCGTGCAGTGAGAGCTCATAGCCCTTTTTCGAGAGCTCCGCTACATCGGCAAGTGTAAGCTTTTTGGTACCGCTTATGTCAAATCCGTAATTATCGGCAGCGGCTTCGGAAGAACTGCTTTCCGCTGTGACTGCAAGTGAAGTACACGGAACTGTCCCCATGCAGCACAGTGCAGCGATAAGAGCCGCCATTATTTTCTTTCTCATAATATCACCTCATTGTTCAAGATCAATTTTTTCATAAGAAAACTCGGTCAAAAAGGATATGAAATCCTCCACGGTCGCAAGGGTGCTGATATCGAAATAGTGTTTGCTGTCGATAAATGCGCTCATGAACCACTGACGGTGGTCGGCAGTATATATACTGATATACTGACCGTTCATGCTCATATTCATGGTTTCCTCGCGTCCGGTGCGCTCCCTGAGATAGTCCGCTATACCATTTGTGCCGTCTGAGATATCTGGGTCAGCGGAGAAAAATCTCACACGGTAATTGTTGCCCTTGTATTTTACAAGATAGCTTACGCCGGTATCCTCTTTCTGAGTGCTTGGATGGAGCAGTACACCATTCCCCTCAAGAATTTCTATGTTTTCATTTTCCTGCACCCGGCAGATAAAGCCTTCGTCCCTGAATCTCTCAAACATACCTGAATAAACGGCGGCTGATTCTGCGTCGTCGTATGCCAGCACTATATCAGGGTGGAGGACGGCATTGACAGCAGCTTCCATATCGTCAAACTGCAAAGGGTATATCCGCTTGTCAGGCGGGGTCGGATCTATCGACATATCTCCGAATGATGTGGTCACCGATGTCGTCGCAGCGGTTGAGGTCACAGCCGAAGTGACTGTCGCAGCCGTTGAAGTTGGCTTTGTTTCTGTCTGCTGAGCTGTCGTCTGTTGTGTCTGAGTGCCTGCTGCTGTTTCCGTAACGGCAGCTGTGGTCTTTGTCGTCCTGCCGGTACCGGCCGAAGCGGTAATGGTAGTTTTCGACGCAGAAACTGTAGTTGCGGCAGAAGTGCTCACGTTGACAGCTGTCGATGCCGTTACGGCTGTTGCAGTCGTCGTTGCTTCGGTCATGCCCTGAGAGTCAGATATAGCCGGAAGCTTTTCAGGACGTTCCCTGAAAGCAGCCCACAAGCCGGCAGACAGGCAGAAACAGGCTAAAGCAGGAAGAGTACGCTTTATTATCCGGAGCTGTCTTTCTTTCTTTTTTCTATGTTCATTTCGTTTGGAAAGAACACTTTGATACATTTCCTGATCATTCTTCATACTCAAAGCCGCTCCTTTCCAGTTCAGATCTTAACGCTTTTTTAGCGTTATATAGCAAGGTTTCTATCTGCCGCTTTGATTTTTTCATTATCATTGCGGCTTCCTCATTGCTGAATCCTTCAAAAAAGGAAAGATACAATACCTGACGGTATTCTGATCTTAGGCTGTGCATAGCCTTGTGTACCATGCGCTTCTGTTCGCTTTTTATGTAGTTGCTCTCGATATTTTCCTCGTCGGCAATACATTCCTGTGATTCCAGCGGAACGATGACGGAGCTTGGATGCCTGCGCAGATATTTAGCCGTGATGTTTCGGCCTATAGCATAGAGCCACGTTTTGAAGGAGCTTTTCTCCCCGAACTTAGGACATTTTATCGCAAGCTCAGAAAAAGTGTCCTCTGTCAGCTCTTCGGCTGTATGAATGTTCTGAACAAAGCTGTTCAGATACAGTATCAGACCCGTGCGGTATCCGCAGATTATCTCAAGCAGTCCTTCATCATCACCTGCAAGGAAACGGCGGTAGCTACTTGCACCGTTATCCATGGGGAGCTCCCTCCTCTCAGATGCGTGATTTGACCTTCCATTTATTAGTACCGTTTTTACGTCAAAACTCAAAGTGTTTTCAGAAATAATTTATTTTTAACCATTATATCATAAGCCTTTGTTACTTTCAAGTATTCTCCTGATTATTTACAGCTTTTCACAGCACCACCCCTTCGCGCTCGGATCTGCGAATACCACGTCATCCCGGTATATTGACATATCTAAGATTTAGGTGTATAATCATCGTAAGAAAAATCTGTTGCAGACAGAAAAATACGGAAATTCAACGCAAATATAGCAATCCACTGATAAACAAAGGAGCAAACATATGAAGAACGATAATTTTTTCAAGCAAAATTCCGGCAGATATCGCCTGGTAAAGTTCATAATCGGTGGGAAAGACTGCTCCGAAACATATGCAAACGGATGGAAGGACAAAAGTATGTATATGTTTATTGAAATCACTGAAGACGGGCAGTTTTTCCTGAAAGCTCACTCCGGCGGAGCTGAAAAAGAGTACAGATACTTCTTTGATCCTGAAGAAATGAAATATCATCTGAAAGAAGATCACAGTGACGAAGGAACACCTGTAACTATTGAAAATGGAGTTCTCACAGAAGAGACCAAAGATCACACTATGATCTATGAACTGACAAACGAACCGGACTGAGCGATCATAAACGGTTCAGGATATGAAACCGTCTATGAATACTGAAAAACTGGTTTTAATATAGTAACGTCAGGCTTTTTTCGATGTTGCACTATTGAATCAGGACTATTTTTAAACTAATGTAATTGGAGATATATCATGAAAAAAAATGGTAAGAAAATACTTGCGATAGGTTCATTTATGATCGGCTGCCTTTTGGGCGGAATTTTTTCAGGTAAACTATTGTCAAAGCTTGAGCTGATCTCAGCAGGCAGAAGCACCGGTGAAAAAGTCGCTTTATTGCTGACCATACTGATTTCGTTGTTCGCTGCCTGTCTTCTGGCAATTATCATACACGAAGGCGGCCATCTTGTTTTCGGTCTGCTGACCGGATATAAGTACCTTTTACTCAGAGTCGGTTCTATGACACTTATAAAACGCAACAATAAATATGAATTTAAAAAGCTCTCTATAAAAGGTACCGGAGGACAGTGTATCCTTATGCCTCCCGAAAGTGATGACCCTCAGAAGGCACCTTTTCTGCTTTATCATGCAGGCGGCGGTCTTTTCAATCTGTTCACCGCTCTTATAGCGTTTCCGATCGCATTTTCGGCTGAAAGCATGATACTGAAGGTATTTTTTCTGATATTGGGATTCATATCAGGTTTATTCAGTTTAACGAATCTGCTTCCTCTTAAAATACAAGTGCCTAATGACGGCTATAACATATTGATGATGTTGCTTAATCCATCCGAAAGAACGGCAATATATAAAATGCTCAAAGTTAACGGACTTCTGTTCAATGGTCTGACTCCTTCTCAGGTACCGTCAGAACTTAACGAACTGGAAAGTGAAGGATTCTATAAGGCTGCTGAAAAACTCATCAAAGGCGCAGCTCTCATCGACAGTCTTGATTTTGAAGAAGCCGAAAAGCTCTTTGATGAAGGTTCAAAAGATGATACGATCCCCTATTATCAGCTTGAGAGCCGTTCCGAGCTGATGTTCTGCAAGATAATGAACAACGCTCCTGCTGATGAAATAGATGCCGTATATGATAAAGAGCTTGCCAATTTCATAGCAAATGCTGGAAAAACATTTATATCCAAAAGGAGACAGATGTATGCATACCATCTGCTGTACAAGCAGGATCCGCAGTCTGCCGAAAAAGAGTATCAGGCAGCTATGAAGCTTAAAGATACATATCCGATCGAGGGTGAGATCCTCTCAGAACTCAAACTTATAGACCTGATCAAAACTCGTGGTGAATCAAAGACATAAGCCTGACCGGGAGCAGCAAATGAAAGAATCACTTTAAAAAAACGCCGTTAAAATCCGCTGTCAGCTGCGGATTATATACAAAAAAAGATGTAAGAGTTTTGTCTCTTACATCTTTTTTTGTTCAATGCCAGTTCTATGTCCTGTATAAAATCAGCATCTGTCTGTCAATTACTGCACTGCCAAAGACATACGGCAGATAATCAGCTCGTTATTATATCGTTTGAGTTTACCCAGCCCTTGTCATACTTTGAATAGTACCATGTGCCATTCAAATAGCTGTACTCGGAATCTTTATAGAAATTATAGTAAACAACTCTTTCAAAATGTACTTTTTTTCCGTAAGTACGCTTCTTGACCGAGGCAACTACCTTTGAGTTTTTTGACGGGCTTTCCCTGAACTTTGTATTAGCCTTTACATCAGCTCTGTAATTAATACTATAGTTTCCAAACGGTATATATTCCGCTGAAACTTCAGTTGCTGATTCGTTTATCATGTACTTTGCAGTCGCCGGAACGATAACTGCTCCCATCATAGCAAATGCTGCCACAAAAGCTGAGATTCTTCTTTTAATGTTTGTCATAATTAATGCCTCCATAATTTTTGATAGTATTTTAAGTTTATACTCGAACTATTTTTTTATTGGTTTAAGTTTGTTTTCTATATAACATCGCAAAAGCAATGTTATATCGCTATTTCAGACAAAAGCTGATATTTTCATGTATGATCTTCAATCCTGATATATAATTAATTGGTCTCTTTTTACCCAGCCATTATCATACTTTGAATAATACCATGCACCTTCATCTGTTAAAACGCACTCTGTAAGACAAAGTTTTTTTCCTGTAGTAGCTTTCTTGACAGATGCAACGGTTTTTGAACTTCCAGACGGGACAGCCTTGAACTTGGTATTTGCCTTTGCATCAGCCCTAACAGGAGAATTAAAAATGATTTCTTCGGCTCCCGTTGGTCCGGGAATTATGCTGTCTCTTTTTACCCAACCCTTGTCATACTTTGAATAATACCATATACCTTCATTATTTATACAGCACTTTGTAAGGTATACTTTCTTTCCTGTTGTAGCTTTCTTGACAGATGCAATGGTTTTTGAACTTTCATGCGGTTCAGCCTTGAACTTAGTATTTGCCATTACATCACGTTTAAGAGGAGATTCGTCACAATGATATACTTCGCCTGTAACTACTTTAGACGCTGCCGCTGCTGCTATAACTGTTTCGTTTGTTACATACCTGGCAGTAGCCGGAACGATAACTGCTCCCATCATAGCGAATGCTGCCACAAAAGCTGAGATTCTTCTTTTAATGTTTGTCATAATTAATGCCTCCATAATTATAATATTTTGTAGTGTATTGAGCCCGGCGCCTGAGCTTCCGACCGATCTTATCTTATCGGCCTTTCATATATAACAAACGGATCAGGAAATAATATTCAGACATCTTTTTAAAAAAATTTTTAATTCATAAAAATAGTCACAGGATAATTTCTGAAACTTTGACGATTATCCCCTGCCCATGCTCAATGAAATAACTCCAAGGCGATCGCTGCGAATCATAGTATAATAAAAATCACCCCTGATGATCAGAAACCATCAGGGGTGAGCTTATAATACTACTCCTTAGCAATGTGAAACGCAGCGTTTTATTTGTAAAAAGCTGAATTGACCAGAACTGCAGCTGCCGATCGCAAATGACTTACAATAAGTCAGCGCATAGATTATCCGTCAACTTCAGGTGTATTGACATCTTTGACACTTACAGTGATTACATCTTCTGTTTTAAATTCTGTAATCTCAATAACTGGGGTTATATATTGTCTCATACATTTATCTCCTTCTGGTTCATTAGTTTTGATCAAGATACTTCATTGTAGCATCATAATAATTGTAGAATGAGGAAACTGCATTTTTTGCGGTATCATCATAGCTATCAGAGTTAAGTATTGCGTAGATATACGAGAGGGCTGATACGCTGCAGGTCGCAGTGCCGTCAGAAGTTGCAGCTGTAACAGAATAAGTATATCCAAGTTTATGAGCTGAAATATTCGGGATCGTGATCTTATAACGGTTATCGGATTGTTTTACAGACTTGTATGAAGCAGGTTCACCATCTTTGTTGATCGTAACAGTAACCTCACCGTCATATTCTTTCTTGGGCTGAATAAAGATGTTAAGCTCGGTCGCTGCATCTAATGAAAGTGAATATGTTATCTGCTGTATATCAGATCCGCCAAGATCAAGTATTCGCTTAAACGGCTCCACATTTTCCTTAACGCTTTCATATGAATATGAATCGGTATAATGCTTTTCCATAGCGATATGTTCTTTGCCGACAGTCCAGTTGTTATTTTCGGCAAGCCATGGCTGCGCATAATGACCGTAATCAGCAATTGAATGGATCAGATCAAGTGTTTTTGCGTCGTAGCTGTCTGCGTTTTCTTCGATTTTGTTGATATATTCAAGCACAGAATATGTTTTTGTCAAAGTCTGACCGACACCATAATGGTAAACCGCAGTAATGGTATCAGCCATTTCAGCAGAGGTCACATAACAAGTAAATCCGTAATATTGTCCTGAATTACTCACGAAGTTTGCATCATAGGTATCTTTTGCAGTCTTTCCGTTTACTGTAAATTCTACATAGCTCGCTTCTTTTTCCGCTTCTGTCAGTGAAGAGAGGTCAAGATAAAAATTAACGCCTATTTTTCCGCTAAGAACAAGGTTGATTCTTTTAAAGGACGGTGAGCTTTCCAATTGCGGATCATTCTGAATAACTGTAATAAAGTTTTTGTATGTTGTGATCCCGTCTGCATTTTTTCCGATAAATGAGATCACATTCTTATTTCCTTTTTTGGCAGTCAGTGTATCATTTGCAACTTCAAATCCTATTTTACCGTTGCTGATTGTTTCGTTACCGTAAAAAATACCGTTTACATAGATATTGACCGATTTGGTTGCAGCATCATTTATCTGCACATCAAGAAGCAGGTCTTTTCCTGTCTCGATAACATAATCAGCCGGCGCATTTCCAGTAATATTATCCTCAGAAGCATTTGCTGATTCAATTGTTATTATGTCGTCGGATTTCACATACGGGAAGGAACTGTGCGGCGTCCTGATACTGTTAAGCAACGCTTTATCTGTAGCAAACTGTTTGTCCAGCCAGGCAATACGGTCAGTCAGATATGTTTTAAATGCTGTGATATCACCTTCAAAGCCTCTCGCTGTATCAGGCCAGGTCTTATGTCTGTCCCATCTGTTTTTGTCAGCATCACCCGATTTGCTTAAATATTCATGTTCCGAATCTATTATACCGTTATTCTCAATAAGTTTTTCAAGATACGGACGAATCTCCCAATACTTTTCAGTTGCTTTGCTTATGAACAATGGGTCGTCTAAAAACTCCTTATAGAAATTCTGAGTATTATTATATCTCGTAATTTTCCAGCCAGTTGCCTCCGGACCTACAGCCAAGGATCCGCAGCCCCAGTCGAAATCCCAGACAGGACCAAACTTGATCAGTTCATTTTTGTCTTTATACGCATATCTGCTTTTATATATTGAATCTTTGTTTCCCATTATTTCCATTACAAGCCAGTATGAAACCATCGAATCAATATCTGCAAACTCTGTGTAATGCTTATTGCCCTCATCAGTATCAACATATCCGTCTTCAGACATATAGGCATTTTCAAAATCCTGCCAGTATTTCTGAACATAGTCCATCATATCAGGATCAGTTTTCAGATATTCCGGAGATTTAATCATTACTTTCAGTTCTGCATCAGTCTGAAACCTGGATATTTCATCAAATTCGTTTGAAAGCTCAAATAAATATCCGCCGGAAATATCATCTTCAACATCATAATAAGCATTAATATTGTAGAGCATATCGTTAAAGGAAAAAACGCCTGTAGTTACCCATGAAAGATCGGTGGTCAACTGATCTTCAAGTGCATCTTTATCAAGATTATTACCTGCTTTCTTTTCCTTTTTATATACAGCAGAAGCGATTTCTTTAGCCTCAGCTTCCCAATCAAATATGTTTACTCTGTCTTCGTCTATACGGATCTGCTCGCAAAGCTGGTAATTGCCAGCATATTCACCATTCAGCACAACATCAGTCCAGACACTCTGCATAGTTGTCAATCCGAGTTCTTCAGAGATCTGGAAAGCAGTTGTATTTCTTATCAGGCTTTCATCAAGGTAATTTGCAATAAGGACCCAGTTCTTATTGCTTCCCATGCCAAACAGATCAGTTTTTTTGTCAAGCTTGATACGATACGGTTTCTTTGGCCAGAGCCACGCCGAGTTGCCTCTTCCTCTGATCTTTATGCTTCCGGAATAAATTTGAGAGGAATCTGTATTATTCTGGATAATCATGTCACCGGATTTGTAATCTGTCTTTGATATGATCTCCTTTTTATCATCAGTATTAATGTATATTACAGGCAGGTTGCTGAAAAATGCGCTGTCAGTTGAGACGAGCTTACCGCTGTCAGTATCATAAGCCTCAACTCTGATCCATTTTTCATAATATTCAGGAGCTAAAATGAACGGTGAACTGTCAACTTTCACATTATCCACGTAGAATACCAATGAATATTTTTCAGAATTACTGATACTAAGCTGTTCGCCGACCTTTAAATATGATTTGTCGATCCTTATTTCCGTTTCATCTTCTTTTTCATCGACTTTTTCATCCTTTTTTGCATATGAAGTTAATGGTTCGGAGAATAAAGACAGTTCAGCCAAACTATCAGAATTAATGCTGTAGAAGATAAGTGCAGATAAAATAATTCCCAAAGACCTTTTAAATACTATTTTCATAAGTGAAATACCCCTTTCTATAAAAAACAATCACTATAGCCCGTTAAGTTGTAAAAACATTTCGCATATGCTTTGCGCATTATTATAACTTGAAATCAAAATAAAGCGCATTACAAAGAAAAACTGTCCTTTGTGAAACGCCTGTAATAAAATATGAAGTTAAAAAGGAACAATTATCCTTGGCTTTGAAAGCAAAATGCGTTTATTATAATAGCCGTCACCCTTCCTTTGTAATTAAATTATTCTTTTTAACATATATAAGCTTTCCTTCACGCAGAAATTTATCATAAAGATGTAATTTCGTAAAGTCGTTTGAATACATATGTTAATGTCTGAATATTCATCAATATACGAGTTATTATAACATATTATCAGAGATAATTCATTAACATTCTATGAACAGAATTAAATAAAGTTAAAAATCTTGATTTTTGTTCGTTATATTGTAAAACTCCAAATTGCGTAAGAAAGCTCCGCATACGCGTAATGTCATTAAGCTAATCAAATACGTAAAAGAACAGGAGTATGTTTGGAATATGACCAGACATACTCCTGCTGTTACATTCGCAAAAAATGCATGACGAAAAGACAGATCCGAGATCTGCCTGAAAAAAGATTGACA
>JAEEGL010208504.1_pt1 | contig 65794 bp, 95 predicted proteins | sample 9134231 | NCBI WGS metagenome assembly JAEEGL01 (sample SAMN16246548, study PRJNA631951) | gut metagenome | biome: gut microbiome; feature: rumen; material: fiber-attached | host: Bos | place: Iran: Karaj | collected 2018-10
ACATTGTCCACAATATTGTGAACAACACCATTTTCCAGATTTAAGTTGATATTTAGCTTCATTTCCACAACCGATACTCACAAATAATCATAAATGTTTTTAAATTATTTATATTAAAAAACAGAGTAATTCACTAAACTATTTTTAATAGTGGCGGATGGATTCGAACCACCGACTTCTTCCTTATCAGGGAAGCGTTCTCACCAGGCTGAACTACGCCACCGTTTTTTTTTTTAAAAATCTGGATGAATCCGGTTCTATGAAGTAGGAACCGGCAAGGATAAATGTTACAGCTTCATCGGTTGGTGGTTTTCAGTATTATCGACATGCACGGGATTCATCCGAGAAAAATAATGAATGAATCCGGTTCAATTTGGAAGGAACCGGCAAGGACAGAAAATTCATTTGCGGGTATTCATTGTCATCTTACCTCTAAATTTCTTGTGGATTCATTCATTAAACTTTGGTGGAACCAGAGGGAGTCGAACCCTCGTCTACTGCGTGCAAAGCAGTCATGCTAGCCACTACATCCATGGCCCCACTTAAATTTTTAAAGAGCTTGGTGGAATCGGAGGGATTCGAACCCTCGTCTACTGCGTGCGAAGCAGTCATGCTTACCAGACTACATCCACGACCCCACTTTAAAATGGCGAGCGGTACGGGATTTGAACCCGTGATTCCATCCGTGACAGGGATGTGAGGTAAACCACTGCTCTAACCGCCCATTTAAATCTTTGGTCCGGCTGGTAGGATTTGAACCTACGATCTCATGGTCCCAAACCACGCGACTTAACCAGACTAGCCTACAGCCGGATTGTTTAATCAATCTTTATTTATTTAAATATAACAAGAAATCTTAATTCGTAAACTAAAATTTCTAAAAAAATTATTTTTCTTCGTAAAGCTTTATAAAATCTTTACCATATTTTTCTATTGCATATTCAAGATATGGAATAATTTCAGTTTTACCTAAAACTAATAATTTATTTTTAAAAGAGCTAATTTTTGTTTTATTTTGTTCGTTCATGAGACCTTTTATTTCTACAAAAGTTCCATCTTCTAAAACAAAATCGGGATAATATTTAAAAATCTTATTATTAAATTCATAATCAAAACCTTCAAGATTTCGCTTAAATTTAATGTTATGTTCCAAATTATAAATTACATAAGCCAATTCCCATGATGAATCACAGAAATAACCTTTATACCAACCTTTCTTTCCTCTTCCAGAACCTTTTCTTTTACCACCTTTACTTGTTTTTCTGAATTGATGAGCTGAATCAGCTAAATAACATTGTTTAGAACAATAAATTTTTGAAATGTTGCATTTACTTACAAAAAATTCTTTTTCACAAATTGGACAAACTTTTGCAATCTTTTCAGAATGTCTAGGATGTTCTTTAATATATTTTTTAACACCTTCTTTTATTTTTTCATTTGTTGATTCAGAATGAGTGTAAGCATGATCAATTTTTTGATGAGCACACTTAATTGAACAGTAATGATTATCACTATTAATAAGTGCTGCTTTTGAAATATAAAACTCTTTACCGACAATTATCACATACAACACTTTCACCAGTTTTAAATGATTTACTCATACACTCTTTTGAACAATAATGATGACGATGTTTTTTCTCAGCAAAATCATACGTCTTTTTATTGACAAAATAATGCTTACCACAAGAATAACAAATAGCTTCTATTAATTTCATAAAAGATAATATTGAAAAATTGGCATCCCCGGGGAGTGCTGCCCTCCCTTCTTTAGCGTGAAAGGCTAATGAACTAGCTGGTATTCGACGGGGACTTTAAAGATTTATAAATTGGTGGTGAGGGATGGAATCGGACCATCGCCACGGGGATTTTCAGTCCCCTGCTCTACCCCTGAGCTACCCCACCATCTTTAAAAAACTTAAGGCGGTCATCTTACGATCACCGCCTCATTTCATCTTAACTAAGTTAAAAATCTACGAGATCGGCTTTCGTTTATGAGGTTCATCTGGATTAAAGACAAAATCATGTTCGTTCGCTGCTTCTGCGGCGAATGGATTGAAAATGAAATTGTCAAAATTGATGTTCTTCATATTTTTATTTATAAACTTTTTCTAATTTTTTTAAAAATCTTTTGGAGCGGGTGAAGGGAATTGAACCCTCATAATCGGCTTGGAGGGCCGGAGCATTAACCATTATGCTACACCCGCATCTTGGTACTCCAGATGGGACTCGAACCCATGTCAACTGTCTGGCAGGCAGCTATACTAGACCGCTGTACGACTGGAGCATTGTAAAATCTTCTGCTTGGTAGCGGGTACTGGACTCGGACCAGTGACACGCGGATTATGATTCCGCTGCTCTACCAACTGAGCTAACCCGCCATCGTTATATTTTAATATAACAGATTTTGAAGGTTTGTAAACTAAACACTCATTGTTTTAACCCTATAAACTACTGCTTGGAGGACGTACCGCCGCGCCGCCGCGATTCGAACACGGTTCTCTGAGGCCGATTGTCCAATGCTCATTGGCATGCTTAAGCAAAGGAACCGGAAAATAAAAATCCTAGCAGAGGGATTCTAGCCCTCGTCACCGCTATATCGTAGCGGCATTCTGATCATTGAACTATGCAGGATTTAAATTGGTAGCGGGGGTGAGATTCGAACTCACGATTTTCAGGTTATGGGCCTGACGTCTTGACCACTGGACGACCCCGCAATCATAAATTGGCGACCTCGCCGGGCTTTGAACCCGGGTCTGTAGAGTGAGAATCTACGATCCTGAACCGACTAGACGATGAGGTCATTTTGAAAATATTTTGGTGACCCCCCGTGGACTCGAACCACCCCCCGAAACCCCCCGACAATTTTCAAAGGAGCGGATTTACAGTCCGCCGTCGGGAAAGGGAGCCATTGTTTTTCATATTTAAATATAACAGATTCAAAGAGCTTGTAAACTAAGATCGCTGATTATTTTTATTCGCATCTTAAACTAAGGGGTGTGAACGGTGTCACCCGAACTCTTCTTCCCCAGCGCGCCTCTGGAGATCTATCAGCATTTTTATTTATATTCAAATATAACGAAGAATTTGAACTTGTAAACTAAAAAATTAAAAAAAAATCTGAATGAATGGTGGAAATGCTCTCATACTTAGCGACGGCAATGTGGTTTGTTCCCGTCGTTCTTGTAGCGGAGATAGCTGCGTTAAAAGGCGCTTTTCTGGTCGCGCAGATTTGCCTACCACCTCGCCTCCACGTGCCAGTAGTGCTAACCGATCCCGGCTCATCCGGCCCTCTCTTTACATCACCACGTCCAACCGCCGGTAAGCCGTTGGAAAGAGGGCTTTTACCATCATTCAAATTTTTTTAACTGTAAATCGAGGTCTCTTCCAATCGTCTGAAGAGATCTTCTTGATTATTCCTTTTTCAAATGCATTGATCTGAGAGAAGTCCACAGTGATTGGACAATTCTTACTTCCAAGCCTACAGACTAAAAGCTTGAACTTATTCCTGGTGTTTCCACCAAGCTGACGGTCATCCTCTTCAAATCCATTGTGCTGCAATCTTCGAAAGGGTGACTGAGCGTAATGCTTAACCCATACCCACATATACTCATTAGATGACCTGCCATGCGGACAGAAATCTTTACTTTCAATCTTAGTGTATCTTTTGTTGAAAAGCGTCATCTTGCCCTTCCAGTCTTGTCTTCCAAGAACTCCGAGCCATTTGCGCTTCTCTTTCGCTCTTTCATTCGCAAAGTCACCATTAGGAGCCTTTGGATCTTCTCCTTTACTGAGAATCTGCTTTTGGTCCCAAAGATAGACTCTGCCTTTAAGCCATTTGCCCCAGTCATCCATTCCGTAGATTTCTCTGGGGTTGTCTTTATTTATGACTAATGCAACGTAGTACTTCATAAAACTCCTTTGGAGCACACAACTGGATTCGAACCAGTGGTTGTACGGTTTTGCAGACCGTTGCTTTGGACCACTCAGCCATGCGTGCACCTTTATATTTTAATATAACAGATTTACGAGATTCGTAAACCTGTCATATTAATTTTATTCACTGATTGTCAGATGTCATGTTCAAAATTACCAAGAAGATTGTACTTCATGAGGAAGTTGTCGACATCTTTCAGGTCATTGAAGTTAAGATCACATTCACCATCACTGATACCATTCAACGGTGTCGTCAAAATCAGATCAGTGTTAAAGAAGTTCTGCAATGCATCGCGTTCTTCATCCGTCAAATGTTTGACATCAATCAGAAGATGATCCCAGTCAACTGAAAACCAATTACAACCATCAATCTTCTCGTCTGTTTCCGTAGGGATATGCGGACAATTCACAAAGATATGCGGAAACTCATCAAGTTTATCCAATGCATCAGAATAGGTTGAACGATATTTTTCAACTTCTTCTTCCGACATATCCGTCATGTCGTCTGTGATCGGATCACGAACCTGAAGAAGATCTTCATCATCGTCATCATCGTAATCGTCATCGTCTTCATCTTCATCGTCGTCGTAATCGTCATCATCGTCTTCATCTTCTGGGACTTCCGCTTCAGGGAAATAAAACGAAACGACGGCGAAACCAAGATTCACAAGTTCTTCTGATGATTTTTCACCAAGACTCTGAAGTTCTTCATCAGAAAGTTCTTCATCAACTTCTGTTGGATGTTGAATCATCTTCTCTTCTTTCTTGGACAACTTTGTCGACGCGATTGGGTTTTTCATGTGTTCTCCTTTTTGATTTTTAACGTATTGGAATATAACGAAAATCTCAAACAAGTAAACTAAAGTTGTCTTGAAAATCTTGGTGGGCCCGCCGGGACTTGAACCCAGAACCGGACGATTATGAGTCGTCTGCTCTAACCATTGAGCTACAGGCCCAATCTGAAATTCCCTGGCATCTTCAACAGGATTTGAACCTGTACTTGATCTGAACGATCTGCCCTGCCAATTGGGCCACAAGAAACTGCGTCAGCTTCTTGACGGGACTCGAACCCGCAGCTCTTCCGATTGTTAAGCTATGAAGATGCCCCACAAATCTATTTGGTACCGTCGGAGGGACTTGAACCCTCGACCAACTGATTAAGAGTCAGCTGCTCTACCAACTGAGCTACGACGGCATTCTGAAACTGAATTCGAAGCACTCCCAGGGACTCGAACCCAGCAGCCTCCGCCCATTTCGTAAAATGCGGCGCTCACCCATATGAGCTTTGGAGGCTTCGGAAAATATCTTGGTGCGACCGGCGGGACTCGAACCCGCGACCACTGCATTAAAAGTGCAATGCTCTACCACCTGAGCTACGGTCGCTCAATTTTCATATTTTAATATAACAAGTTTTTCTGACTTGTAAACACTGTTTTCTAAAAAATCTTGGAGGGCCTAGCCGGATTCGAACCGGCATCTTGTGGTCCGTAGCCACATGCTCTATCCCTTGAGCTATAGGCCCAATTGAAATCTTGGTGCGGGTGGAGGGACTCGAACCCCCGATAAGTACGGTGTAAACGTACCGCCTTAGCCGCTTGGCGACACCCGCATTATTTGGAGCCCATTGCCGGATTCGGACCAGCTTCTGCTGAGTACGGATCAGCTGCTCTACCAATTGAGCTAAACGGGCTTGTTCTTCATGCTCTGATTTGTATTTATAATATAACGAGGACCGTTCATTTGTAAACAAGCTTTTCTAAAATTATTCACTTGGCGCTTCCACTCCGGCAAGGTCATAGCAGTATTCTGGACTAAACCATAGAAGGTCATTGAGGTCAGTTTCGCTGATGCCATTTGGGTATGCGTCCTCCAACGCTTTCATGAACGCTTGCCCGCCGCCTTCGTTGCAGATGTGCTCTTTCACCTCTACTGCGCCGGACCAAGCATCGAAGTCGTTCAAGTCATTTATCTCTGTATGCACTAACATTTTCATTTTCCTTTATTTTTTATAATATAACAGAGGAAAATGAAAAGTAAACCTACTCCATCATAAGATACATCTTCCACCAAATACGATGTCTGTCATATATCGCATCCAAAACTCGTCTTTCATATTTCTCCATCTCTTCAATACTAAACGTCTTATTCCATTTATTCTTATTGTCTTTCTTAAATTCTATCACATCATTTGACATATCAATCTGCTCTTGCATTAATCCCGCTTTAAATGGGTTGAATGGGATTCCATATAGATCGGCATATTTCCTCTTACTTGCATTTCTAGAAAGCACAGTCCTCAATCTCTCCATTTCCATGTTCTGCTCTTTTGTATGGTGCAAATAAAACCAAGAGAACAGAATATTTAAATAATGAAGAATATTAGTACGAGATGGTTTGCCTGCAATGGAGTAAAAACGACCACCGTTTAATGTCAATGTGACTTCGCCCTCAGATGTAAATCCAACCATGTGAGGCTTAAACGTCTTAAACTTCCTTTTAAGCCTTTTATATTCAGACTTATCTTCCATGTTCTGAGGACAATAAAAAGCATTTTGAATGAAATTGTCAAATTTCAACCACTCTAAGTATGCTTCTGAAAGGACCCAATCAAGAAGTCGTGCAGCCTTCTTTGAGTAAAGTCCGGTATGCACGACTTCATTTTGTCCTATGTATCTTGATGAATACTTTTTACCTATCATAACGTCATCATTTGTGTATAAATCTCGTTGATTTTAATCACAATTTCTTTCACAAGAAATTCATCTTGTTTGCGAAGAGAATGCACATAACCATATAGACCTTTTAATAGTCTATCGTGCTCATTTTCTAGTTGAATAAAACAACCTGATTGAATGGGATTAAAAGGAACACCGTGATAAAGTTCTTCGTTGAAATTAGGAATATCATCATTCGCCGATCTCCCGAAGAGCATTATATGAAGTTGCTCCAAAGAACGTAATTCCTTTTTGTTTTTACGAAAAACGAAACGGCGTAAATCGAACATTTCATTTAAACGATTTATAGCGTCTTGTACATCAAGCATATAGTCATAAGCGTCGACTGAAAAATAGAATATAATTTGTCCGGTATTGTCTTTTGTGACATAATTATAATGATTATGTGTCGTTCGTTTATCGAACTTAAATGCACTGTACATTTGAGATTCAGGAACATTCTGTGAATTAATACCATATTTAAAGGACCAAAGAATGTCTTTAAGATGGTCGGTACCAAACATCACTGATGCATTATCCCATTCACCATCTGCCCAACGGTGATTGAAGTGAAGAAATTCATCGATTTTCTTCATCGCTTTTTCTGAATACAGTCCTGTCTCGACTTTAAAAATATGATATTTGTCAAGACGGTGCTCTGATATTGAATTCAAATCACTAAGTTCACGTTTAATTATTTTCATGATTTTCTCCTTTGTTTTGTTTGTTATTAAAATATAACAGACATTTTATGGAAGTAAACCATGAGAATAATTTTTTTACTTACTAACGTAAAGCGTCGAACTTTGAACAAACGAATTCCAGAGGCTTGGCCAGAAGTTTTATAATTTTATAAAGGATTTTACCGATCCATGTTAGATTTCGTTCTGGAACGAAAAACTCCTTTGTCGCGAGGTCCTTTTCCTCACCAACTTCTGATTCAAATTCAAGAACCCTTTCAAAGTGATTCAGTTTTTCGCTACCTATTTCAAATCCAGCATCTTGAGCCATCTTTTCTGCAGCAGCGACAGCTTTCTTATAACGTTCTTTACGCTTTTTGGCTTCATCATAAAGACAGTTCTTCATGCGGTAGAAGGCTTCCTTGACACCGTCTTCATCCCAGTTGTTGAACCAACAAGTCCAACCATTTCCAGCAAAACCTGGAAGATTTGTACAGCCAACATAGCCAGCTTTCCCGTCTCTGTAATTGTCATCACGTTTATCGTTTTGCTTATCGGCAAAACGTTTTACAGTGACAGTAAAGTCCGGGATCTCCAATTTGACTTGTGCATAAGTCAAAGTGCGGAGTCCTTTTGCCTTAAGTTTAAACCAAAGATCGTCGAAGTCATTATTTGACACCGATCTGTCGACATCGTAGATTGCCTGCTTCAGCTTCAGCCAAAGCTCGTTCTTTGCGGCATGAGTGACAATGTAAGCATTTTCTCCAAGACAGTCAAAATGGACTTCATAGTTGTCATCGTCTATGCGAAGCCGAAAGCCGTCACAGATGTATTCTCTTGTATAATTTATAGCCATTTGCATCACCTTCAATGTTTGAAAACAATTCCAAAAAGTGGCATAAGAATTGCACTGGCCATCATTAAGCCAATAAAAATATACCAGAACACATTACGTAGTGTAATGCGCTTCGTCTTTGGTTCTTCTTTATTTTCATTGAACTTACCCATGATCACCGGGTCATCTTCGCCTGCTTTGCATTCAAAGAAAGCTACTCGCTCAAATGCGTCAAGTTTTTCGGTGTCAAGTTGGAACCCTGCGTCATGCGCAAGTTTTTCAACCGTCTCTAACACTTTACGCATTCTCTCTTTACGCCACGCTGCATCAGCGAACACTTCTTCTTTAATGCCTTTGAATGCTCCGTCAACTTCAGCATCATCATTGAAATTCTTGATTTGAATTGTATGCTGTTCAGAGAAGCCGGGATTTTCGTGAATCCTTATAATGCTTTCATCTTTGTCAAAGTACATTACGATGTTGCCGTATCGGATGTTCTGCTCTGTAAGCGTTTTCGATCCAACATAGTCGAACAAGCCAAGTGCTTGGTTATAATCGTGCTCCGAGAATCCATTCTTGCGGATGTAGTAATGCTTTACGATTTCACCGACTAATTTATCTTTGGATACGAACCCAGTGGATACGCCGCGCATAGAAGTGTCTGTCACGGCTACTTGGCCATTGTCGTCGTCAATTCTTAGGACGATGTCGCTTTGCTGATCATATGGGTTGTCCGTTTTGAAGCGTCTTACGGACGAGGTCTGTACGTTTTTCCGTGTTATGTTGTCATACATTATGTCCTCCTTTGGTGATCTTGTTTTTATAATATAACAAGTTCTCCGAATAAGTAAACCAACACTTTGACAAAAAAAAAGAGTCGGTGCTTAACCGACTCAAAATATGGTGGAGATGCCGGGAGTTGAACCCGGGTCCCGATGCCTCCCATGTAGGGCCTTACACCGGTCGAAACCGTTAACACCCCCACTTTTAAAAGTGGTCCAGCCTATCGTTCAGATCACCTACATCGTAGTGATTAGCTGCGCGCCATTATCTTGTTGCTTTCTCAGCATTCGACGTTCAGATCACCTACGGTAGGCTGGCAAAAATTTTAGCATGGAAACGTGGAATTCTACCACCTCCTCGCCCTCCGCGGGCGCCGCATCTCATTGACGCTATTTTCCTCGGTGCTTATATGAATGAATTCCTGTTGAGAGAGCGTATAAAAACAGGCAGGCGCTCGCTGCAACAGTTCATCCCGTTCAGCTTGCCAACCTCGGAGATAAGCTGAAAAATCTCTTTTAGTCGGCTGAGATGAGGTCCTCATCAACTTCACACCTTTTGCTAAAAACTATTATATGGCGGAGGGAGCGGGTCTCGAACCCACATGCCGGGGTTAGCCGACGCCGGTTTAGCAAACCGGTCCTTTTACCAATTCAGGCATCCCTCCACTGCTAAATTTTCAAAGATGGCGGAGGGAGAGGGACTCGAACCCTCAAGCCGCTCATCGCAGCCGGCGGTTTTCAAGACCGCTGCATCAACCAATTCTGCCACCCCTCCGATGGAGCCAGCGGTCGGACTCGAACCGACGACCTGTCGCTTACAAGGCGACTGCTCTACCACTGAGCTAAGCTGGCATATTCAATTTTTTATTTATATTTTAATATAACAGGAAACTTTAACTTGTAAACCTGTAGGATGAAATTTTTTAATATCTTCTCCAAGAATTCACCGGGATCTCTACTTCACCCGTGACGTCCTTCATCTTATTGACAATGTCTTTGATCATCCCCATGTAGTAGCCTTCAAGGTTCATCAGAGAATTAGACAACTTTGCATTAAAATCGTCTTTCTTTCTTTCAATCTGCTCTTGAAATTTTTGCAGCTCTTTTTCAAGTTCTGCAATTTCTCTATCCCTCTGCTTTTTTGCTTCCTTTATCTCGATCTGATAAGCATCTGCCACAGCGTCCGCCTGTTCTTTCAATTCCTTCATCGCTCCAATCTCTATTGGATTATATGGACGGCCGACGACTTTCGTCCAGACAGGCTCGTATTTCGCTCCATAACGTTTGAGATAAAGATCTTTTCCTAAGCCAGTGAACTGATAAAGAAACGCCAATGCTTCAATCTTTGTGATGGCGACGTCTGCCAAAGTCCTATCCATGATTTCCACGCAGTTAAGTTCTTCGTCTGTGTAAGACGTATACATATTCTCTTCATCATAATGAAAGTACTTCTTGCCCTTTTCGCTCGGCACATGACTGTACCAAAATTCTTTCCTATAAGTTTCAAAGAAGTCTTTCAAAGACATATTGTCTCTGTATGTCCATGAGTATGAATTGCCGGCAGTGCAGACGATGTCATCTTCTCTGGTCATAACTTTATCTATATTGAACTCCACGCGGTAGTCCATCCCTGTGTTGTAATTGCCAACACTGGCTCCGAAGAGTGCAATGTAACAAGCGTAATAATTGTAGATGCCCGTATGAAAAGTATGTGTGAATTCTTTTGACATTTTGTTCTCCTGTTTTTCTATTATAACAGAAGAAATCAGAAAGTAAACTCTTCCCTTCTAATTTTTAAAGTGTCCTTAGAAATGTGGAGCAGCTTTTGGATTGACACATTCTTTTGAACGTCTTCCATCATTCCGGCTTTGCACTTCTTTACTTCTGTGCGAAGATTATGAACAGCTTCATCTTTTTCCGCTTTGCATTTGTTCAGACAATCAGTTTGCTTCTTCTTAATTGGATCAATGACAGTGCGTTCGAACTCTGCTTCAATAGTCTCTTTGAACTTTTTACGTTCTTCAGCAATAGTCTTTTCAAGAGCGTTGATGTCTGTCTGGGCAGCCGCGACTTTATCTTTCCATGCTTTCACTAATTTTCTGTAAAGATTCTGAATCTCTTCATTTGAATCATTCACAGCAGATGTTAGGAAAACGTCTTTGACACCGCCAGTCACCTTGTCCCAATAACGACTAAACTTTCCGTATTTTTCAATGAACATTTCGCGAGGCAGGCCTTTGATTACGTAAATGAATGCGATAAGTTCAATGATCTTTCCGCGTTTATGACCGTAAGCAGGATGAGTAGGACAGTCGATCATAAGCTTCTTTGCTTGGTCGTCGTCCTTAAAATAATTTTCAAAGTCGGTGTCTCCCATCTTATCTGTCTTATTGATTTCCAACTTCATAAAATCAACATCTTCAATGTGGTGCTCGTCATCTTCAATGTAGTCATGGAAGAATGGAATGTCGATCTTATTAAGTCTTGCACCGCCATAATCAGTATACTCTTTGCACGGATCTTCCAAAGTTGTGAATGCATTCTTTAAGAGGAATGTGACGAGCATCTGTTTGATCATCTTAACACTATAGTCTAATGTAGAAACAAACTCTGCATCTTTAGAATCATTGGCGACTCGTTTCCAAGTCCAATCACGATAAAATTGAGATGATGGGTGAAAATTAATAATGTCAAAATCTAAGTTCACCTTAGAATCTTCACCTTCTTTCCAATACGGATCTTTTCCGTCAGCCGAGTAGTCATCTTCCCATAAATCTAATTTAGTGTCAGAGTTGATGGTTATGCCATATCCATTGCTTTCAGTGCAATATTGAGGAAATGCCATGACGGCAGATCTTAGTCCTCGGACAAAACTATACAATAAATCTCTGCCGTATCGTGATCTGATCTCAAAAACAAGTTGCAGTTTATTGTTAAAAATATTCTTTGACATTTATCGTTTTCCTTTAAATTGTATAACATTCATCATCACCTTCTATGTCCATAGAAGTGTCAATATTTACATAATGTCTGTCAAGAGTTACATAACCTTGAATTGGCACATTCTTCTGTACATCAAGCGGCAGTTCACTTTTATATTGTTTTACGGAAGATTTCAAATCTTCTGCATATGTACCTTTTTCTTGTCGCAGTTCATCAACTAATTTAACTTGTTTCGCCAATAAGGGTTTAACTACCTTATTATAAAATTTGTCATATTCATCTTCAATTTCATCTTTAATACTTACAATCTGCTCTTTAACTTCTTCAATACGGTTTGACCATCGTTCTTGTTTTTTGTTGTAAAGTAGATTAAGTCCTCTAATCGCATCATCAGTCGCCGCTGCCATAAATGGGTCTTCTTGTCTACCCGCGATGTTGTCCCAATATTTTTCTGCTCTATTCCCAAGAGCACCTTTGAATTTTTCAAGGAAGAGATCTTTTGAAAGACCTTTAATCATATAGCAGAGAGCGATGATTTCAATCATTCTCGCATAATCATATTTTTTGATTGAATTAAAAACAGAATTAAAAACCGGTGGGACGAATGCGACTAACTGCTGATTTGTCATAAGACTTACAAAGTCAATGTCTTCAAGACTAAATGACGAATGACCTTCATAATAGTCGTTAAGTTCTTTTATTTTAATGGGTCCTCTATTTCTGTTCGGTTCATCTGAATCCAACAACCATTTATGTTCAGTCGCACATGCTGAATGAATTAATGAAGTTATGATAATGTTCTTTACTTCATTTTCGTCAATGATGTGTTTTTCAGTGACTTTCTTCGGTGCGTCTTGTAAATAATATTCGCCTTTCACTTTGAAAGACACATCATAACTAAGCATACATTTTAGCAGTTCATCTTCGTTGTTCCGTTTTTTAATATTAAACGTCCCTAAGAACATAACGATTGGTGAAGTCACAGTCTTTCCTTTGAAGTTACATGTGAAAGTGTCACCAGTTCTTACTTTATAATAACTGTTATTCAACAACTTAAGAATCTCCTCCGCACGTTCAGTCATTGGCGGAAGAACGAAACTGACATCAACACGATTTTCATCTTCACGACTCATTGAAGTTCTCCTTAGGTTTGGAAGTTTGTTTTTAAAATATAACAGACTTTCCTAAGAAGTAAATCGTATTGAGAATTTTTCTTGAAAATATTTTTGAAGACTTGACTGGATAAAATTCGTGACGATGGAAGGACTTTTATCCGTTCCTATGGAAATTATATTACTTGTCGTGTCGATGTCCTCCAGATGAATGGAAATTCCTCGACGGGCCATCTCAGGAATAAACCAATCGTCGAACATTTCCGCCAGCCTGTGTTTAAGCTGGACATCGGCCTTAGAGCTGAAAAACGGCTTTTGTGTATCGACTGTGTGCAAATCCTTGTCTGATATGGATTTAAGGAAACTCTCTCGTCCACACTGCATCTCGGCATTTTTCAAGGCAGCTCTCCATGCATTGACGGCCATCACTGCACAATGCGCTTTCTCTTCCGGGACTCCATCTAATGCAGTAGTCACTTGGTCCGGTTCTAGCTTCTCCGCCGCCTCAATGCTAGCTCCATTCACCATGCGAGCTACTTGCTCCGCACAAGCTACAGAATAGACGCATCCATAAGTCTGATATTTAGCTTCTTGAACTTTGGATGCGTCCGAGCTTAACTTCACTGACATCTTCACAGTGTCGCCGCATAATATGTTTCCAACTTCACCAACTCCGTCAGGATTCTCCACATATCCGGAGCCATCTTGGCTTAGAAAAATTGTCTCTTACTTTGTTTGAAAATAGCTCTTTCATCTTAAATGCAATAAATCGTATTCGTAAATTCCACTGACCCACTTCTTGTGCTCTTCATTGCTCATGTAGATTGGCACAAGCAAGTCTTGTACTTCGGCAAACTCAAGTTCACGAATGACTCTAATCTTATTAGTTGCGATTCTGCCATTCGCAGGCTTCTCTTCCGATCCTTCCGCTCCGTAGCCGTAAAAATACTTCTGAGCATTGTAGACATATTCATCAATTTCACCCAGCGCTTCAACTTCAACGATTCTAAACAATGCTTTATGGTTAAGCCATGTAAGTCTTTCAGTGTAAGCTTGAAGGACAGTCTTAAAGAACTGGAATCCTTGATGCCCATTGATAGGACAGTATTCATATTCATACACTTGGCCGGGATAAAGCTTTTTCTCATCAGAATTCAATGACTGCTTCCAATCATCAGTAAGAATCATGTAGCCGCGTCTGTTTCTAAAAATGCTAACGAAGTCTGTAAGTCTAGACCCTAGATGCAGTCTTGTGCTTATGGACTTGCACTTAGTAAATATGGCTTGGGTTAGAAATTCCATGATGTTCTCCGAGTATTTGAAGTGTAAGTTGAAATATTGAAGTGTAAGTTAGCTGATTCCGATTATTCATACTCCTTGCCGTAAAACGGGAAGAAGTAGATTTTAATATCAGTGTCGTCGATGTCATAAAATATGCGCGGCTTCTTGGACTTAAGGAATCCTTCAGGGAAGAACATCTCTTCCCAGCATTTAATGATTGCCTGATTATCAATCATTCCGGACTGATCCATGTCGACCGCCATCTGAAGCATCTTAATCATCATATCGAACGTGATGCAGATATTTTCAACACGGATGATTTTAGAAGGGAATCCGTCCCAAAGATCGTTTTCACCGACGAAGCGAGGGACCGCTTCCCACCAATCTTCATCAAGAACCGCACGCATATAGGTGAGGGAAGGATGATCGTTGACGATGCGAAGCATTCTAAAAGAACCATCATCAAGAACGCTGTTAATCAGATAACTCGCGAAATTGTCCTTAGTGATGTCGACAAGTTCTTCGTCAGAACTGAAAAGATCAGAAAATTTCTCAGTAGTGTCATCAGAGAAGAAGATGCTGTAAATCAGAAGATCGGCATGATTCTTACTCTTTCTGACTTGGTCGAGCAGATCGAAAATCTGTTTGATCTTCGGATGCTCGGTGAAAACTTCCTTGAGAGACTCACGAGCCTCTTCCGCTTCTTTCATCTTATCATATGTATTGACAACTTCGGTCATAATGCTCTCCCGTTTTTAAATTGGTTTTCTTATATTTTAATATAACAGAAGATTGACAAAAATAAACGAGGACCATTTAAAAAATGATCCCCGCTTAATTTTTAGTTTTGAGAATTTTTGACGATGTTCTTAAAGTCGTTGAAGTCTGTCATTGTGCGGACATTCTGCGAAGCACAACGAGGGCAGTTGCCCATGTTCTGATTCTTGCCATTCTGATCGCATTTAGCGCAGAACACTTTGCCACAGTCTTCACAAACCCACCAACCGCCAGTTGCGTCGGCACCACAGTTTGGACAAATAGGTCTCATTTAGATCGGTCTCCTTGTTGTTTTTTATTAATATAACGGGAATTCTTTGAAAGTAAACTATCCTTCTTAGAATCGTTGAAAATTTCGTTGACAAATAGCAGAATGCCAATCACTAGAAAGACTGGCATGCAAATCCGAATCATACAGATCATTGGGATGAATGTCATCTAAACTCTCCTTCTACTGGGGCATCTGGTTCTTCCGGGTTCTCTGGCTCCGATGAATTCTCCATCATCTGAATTTCCTGCTCGTGCATCTCTTCTTCCGCTTGCTGCATCATTTTCTCTTGCTCAAACTGAGTTATCTCTCCTAGGATGCTCTGAACAGCTGCGTCTGAAACAGAAGCTTGCATGAATTTTTCATGCCATTGGTTGATAACATCTTTGACAACTTGACTCGCATCCTCGCCGATAGCACAAGCGTCTATTATGTTCTCGTCATCATGGGCATGAGCGATGAACCCGTTCTCATGTTTCGCAATGAAGATGGAGAATCCATTGCTCGTGTATTTGAAAGGCCCTTCATCTGAGTTAGATGTATTGAAGTCAAGCCTCCAAAGAAATTCTTTGGCGTCATCTGAAAATTTGTTTTCGTTCATTATAAATAAACTCCTCATGAATTTATTTACTACTTTAGTTTACTTCTGCTATCAAAGAATTTCAATTCATTCAAAGCTTTTCCAACGGCTGACATCGTCGTCCTTCGTTTATCAATGCCGTCAACGGTCAGTATGTACTTCTCCCAGACAGGCTTGAACAATGCTTGCTCAAATGCGTCAAAAGGAAGCCCGACTTTCTTCGCTGCCTCAATTTTTGCTTCACATTGATATGACATCCAAAAGTCATCAACAATAGTAAGCGGAAAATAGTCAGCTTTCAATTCTTTAGTCCAATAATTGCAGTCATCACCTTTGTAATTAATAAATCCGTGGTTGTCTTCAAGGTCGGCTGACTTTAATGTTGATTCTAATGACAATTTTCTAGCCTTTACAATAAGTCTTAGTAGATCATCGCTACAATCAAGTTGTATGTTTTCGCGAATATTGTCAACAAGTCCGTATGACTTACCATTCATAATGACGGAAGAGATAGTTGGAAGTTTGACATATCCTTCGCCATTAGGGTCAAGCCTTACATAGCAGAATCGGCCAAGTCTTTCATACTTAGCATAAGTCTTGAGAAAGACCGGTTTGATAAGTTTTACAGCGTCAGAGATTGCACGATCAACTGCCGCAAGCAATTCAAGATTGTAAATCCCGGTGAAAATCTTGTCATCAATTTTTCTAATGTTAGGCATCGTAAACATCCATGTAAGCGGTTGAGTTCTCGTCTGATCCCAGTTCAATTCTCCTTGAGTTCAGCATTCTTGTGTTGTCAGCCTTCGTTGGAACGGGCGGCTCATCAACTTTAGGCTTATCGGTATCTTCATGGTTGCAGATTTTCTTCATTCTCTCAATGCAGTCATGCATCTTCTCCATGTTCTCTCGATGCCTCAGTAGAAAGTGAAGCCATGTTTTGGCTAATTCGAAACGGCTGTCGTCTTCATTCTTTTTGCCTTTCCACTCTTCGCCAAAGTCATCGTCATCACTTTCGTATTTATCATGCCATTCGCTCATAAAAAATCTCCTTTGTTCAGTTTTTAAAAATATAACAGAACAAAGGAGATTGTAAACTAAGCAAACAAATGTTCTTTCATTATTCCGAGAAGCAGCCCGTTGATTTTATCGGCATTAGCTTCTTCAGGCAATGCAGATGTTTTGAATCCTTCTTCGATCTCTTTGGAAAGTTCGTCCACTTTGTCAAGAATCTGCTGATAGGTGAACTTACCATCGCGGATGTCAAACAAGAACTGTCGCTCGTCACCTTCAAAAGCTACTTTAGGATAGCCTTTTGTAGCGATCTCTCTGCAGCAGAGAAGCAGTCGAATCGTATGCATCATATTCTTCGTATCCACCAAAGTGTCTGCATTTAGATCGCGGACGTGGCGTTCGTCATTCTTTGTGTTCATCCAATCCCAGAAAGAGTTGTACTCATCTTTCGCTTTTCTGTAAGCTACCATGTCGATTTTCACCAGCCCAGCGATGTTGCTTCTTTCTCGCTGTTTGGAGATAGATTCACAGACGACTTGTGTTCCATCACTGCTAATGAACCCATGACCGCCCCAATAAAGTCTGTAAAGATTTGTACTGCCTTCTACAAATGAAGCATCATAGTCAAAGGTGATCTCAGTAAACGGAGTTGGTCTATACATAAATCCGTTCTCATCCGGACGTGAAAGCCATTTGATGTAGTCTCCAAGCTCTGGAGGGTACATCGCCTTTACATCGGCTTCAAAGATAAGTTCTTTGCCGTCATAAGCCTGCTCTTCAAATGGAGTCCATTTGTAGTTCATGTCAGTATGCTTTTTCAGATACTTCAGAAAGTTGTCTCCAAAGCGAGTGCGGATCCTCTCAGCGTTTCCGATACGATAGATCGGTCTAATGTGCGGAGGAGCTGTCAGCATAAGCTTCAGAAGCTCAATGCCCTTTTCGTTGACGTATCTTGGCACCTGAGAGTCTTTCTTATTTAAGCCATGAGACTTTTTGATCTGCCCAACGGCGTACTTTCCAAACGTGTCTGCAGCTTTCTTAGAAAGGAACAGATCACGGTTAGCTACAATTTTGTCCCAGAGTGAGGTCTTATAGATAATACAGTCTTCAGGCATCCAAAGAATCTCAATGATGTTTGGATTGCATGTAGACGCAAGAGTAAAGAACTTCGTCAAGCTAAAGCAGTTGAAATCATGACGTTCGTCAGAGATGACTTCGTTCTGTACTCCCTTTACATTAAAGATGTCCTCCGGACGATCAATGTAAATGATTATGTAATCATCATCAGAAGTTGGACGGCGGAGGTGATAGCGGTCACTTCCAGCCTTCGCTTCCACGATGACTCTACCCGATTTTCTAAGTTCGTCTATTGTCATGCTTCACCTCTCGCTTTATGTAGAAATTCAACTAGCTGCTTGGTCATTCGTTCACTTGGACTGATTCCATTGGCCCATCCAATGAATTTTGACATAAACTCTTTAAAAGAAGACTGAGCAAAAGGATCCAAAGGCGCGCCAATGAACTCCACTTCTTGTGGTGTCAATGGTTCATTCTGAAGATGCTTTAGCGTCGCCTTTATTCTAGGGATCTTCGTGCTGCCTTTAAAAATCGTCTCATAATTTATTGGAAACATTTGAACATATGTTTTCAAAATATTGATAAGTTCTGGTTTGACATCTTTCAATGAGAAAGATGGACGCATTTCATTGTCATCATCATGAGGAGCATCATGAGGCAGTACTACAAGTTCGCCTTCTCCAAGTGAATTGATAAAAATTATTGAAGATTCAGTATTGTTTCCGCGAACAAGGTAGCCTTGATAATTCAATGTCCTTCGTAGATTTTTACTGCATTTATATCCAGGTGAATCAAAAGTCTTATATGCTTCTTGAATCACCATCAATGTTTTAATATCATAAATGTTGAGATGAAGTCTAAATGCTTCCGGGATCTCGTCAACATAAGGACAGACATCTACAGTAAATCCTGATTTTAAGTTCATTTTCGTTCTCCGTTTTTTAAAATATAACGAGAACTTGTCAAAAGTAAACTAATCCTTTTCTTCCTTAGCTTGCTTCTCTAATCGCTCATCCACGATCTTCACAACATCTTCTCGGTTCATTGACTCCGCAAGAATCCCTGGAAGTTCATCGTCTCCAAAGAGTTCTTCAACATCTGATTTCTGGTATCCAATTTTATAGAGGTCTTTCAATGGCATTGTCGCTTTTCTCATCCAATTCCAAAATGTTCCACGATGCCAACCATTAAGTCTCTCTATTGGATTTGCATCTTCAAATGGAACAATGATGCAATGGACTCTGTTGCCAATTATCGAATGGACGATTTCATAAGTGTCTTTAGATGTTCGCTCCGTCGTAATGAAATAGACATTGTCAAAAGCTCGGCTCCAATTCTTATGGCTTTTGACAAAGCCAATGAATGACTCACCCCACGAACTGTGGCTTGGCTGGCCTTCTACGATTATCATTTGCAGCATCATGCGCCTTGCACCTTCTTTAAATGTGCTCTGATCTTTGAAGAACGTTGAGCGTCACTGTACTTATTCTCTTCCAAAATCTTTTCATACCCAGCATACTCGAACGGATTCATTGGATGTCCGATCCACAACTGCTCTTCATTTGTCAGCTCTTCTCCGTCAAAATGCTTGATGAACGCTTCACAAGCCTTGATTACATTTTCCGGTTCTTTTTTGTCAGGATTGTAAAGCTGTTTCGCTTTAAAGACTCCAAGGAATCCAATGACTGCATTTTTCAAAATTTCAGTTGCATGTTTCTGAAAATCTGGATCAGTAGGTCTTGGCAGTGTATCTGGCACTTTAGACCAGATATAGTCATTTTTCATCGAGTTGACTCTAACACTTAACTCACCGTAATCGTTGATGTCAAGATAAGCATTATGTCCATCAAGGCCAAAAGTTCCATAGCTTGGTGAGAAAATCTTTTCGTTGCCTCTAAATATCTTCGTATTGCAAAGAAGCTCGATCGCATCTGAAAGAACTCTTTCCGCAATAGCGGTGTAAAGTCCAAGAGGCACAACAAAGTCAATCTCTTTTTCGCCAAAATTATCTACTTTTTTTAATTTTTGATCTCTATCACCATACCTCATTCTTTTTCACCTTGTATTTGCTTAATCATTTTCGTCACTTGTGCTTTAAAAGGATTCCTTTCACATTTGAATACGTCTTCACAAACAGCCCAGCTTTTTTCAAAAACCGGCTGCCACATTGCTTGTTCGAACACATCCATTGGATGACCAACGAAAAGCACTTCTTTTCCAATTAGTTCTTCACCGTTAAACGCCTTTTCAAGACAGTCAAGCTCAAATTCTTCTTCTGCATAATGACTCAAATTTTGCCGAAGAATGCAAGAAGACTTAAGAAGAATACGACGGATATTCAATGCATTCAAATATATTCTTTTGCAGTCTTCAATAGAAAGCGGCGCTTTTCGCGGCTGATCTTTGAAAGCGTTCTCTTCTCCATGCCTTCTCAGTAAAGCAGCTTCTCCATTTGCTTGGAAAAATACATAAGAATAATCCGCCATATATCCAATTTGGTAAACATGCTCAAATGGCATTCGTGGCGCACCATACTTACAGATATTTGCCCACATATCATCATTTAAGTTGCCAAGAATCTTATTGATTAAGTGGGCTGCCTTAATGGTGTATACACCAAGAGGAATGACTGCTTTACCGGAATGCTGTCCCATATTCTCACCTTAAATAAACTGTTGTGCCTTTTCGATGAAGGCCATGAGTTTTTCACGATTCAGGGTGGACTTTTCTTCTTCGTACGGTTTGTACACTGCTTCAAACTGAGACTGCTCGAACACATTCAGTGGGCGGCCGATTACACGGAGGTCATCGTCTGTCAGTGTCTCGCCGTTCCAATGCTTCAAAATAGTACGGACGTCATCTGCTTTACGCTGAATCGCTCTCATTGAAGAAACACCGAGACCGACTGTGACGTCAAGCATAATCGCATACGCTTCGAAAATTCGTTTGACCGCTTCCTTTACTGCATACACATCAATGTGGTTGTCAGGGATTTTCACCGCAAATCCGCCATTGCTCTGAATGTAGACGAAATGAGGAATCGTCGTTTCTACCTCATTCTCCTCGTCACGGTCAACCGTATTGTCAGCATATATGTCACCGTCGGTTGCGAATGCATAGCTTGAGGCGTTCTTGCATTTGCAGTAAGAATCAAGCGCTTCTTGAAGCAGATTCGCCGATCTCATTGAGTAGACATCCAACGGGACCAAGACTTCATGGACAATATTCTCTTCCTTTGGATTAGGCTGGGCATTCTGATTAGGCTGTCCGATACTGATTGGCTGTGCCATGCTATGTTCTCCTTATACTGCTTGGTTGATTTTCTGATCCAATTTTTCAGCGTTCGTTGCATTCGGCTTGACGAAGTTCACATAGACCTGACGGGCGTACTTCGGCATGCGGCGAAACACGATGTTCATCTGCTTCACACTAAGGGCGCTTCCCCACGGCAGGTCGGGATTGTAAATCCGTTTCCGTTCAACTTGCTTTGAGAATGAGGAAAGGATTTCGGCGTCTGCTCCAGTGAATCCGATCCCGTTGTTCTCGTTCGTCTCTTCGACTTCCTGTTCATGCGCCGTCTGGTTTTCACTGAAGATCCGATACATCGCCTTGACGGCGTAGTGTGCATTATGGCCAAGTTTTTCTTTTAAGAATTCAATGCGGTTTTCATCGGTGAGTTGTTTCATGGTGACCTCCGTTTTGTTTGTATTTAAATATAACACATTAATACGGAAAGTAAACCGATCCCTTTTATTTTTTCACCATGAATTGGGTAAGTGCTTCATATTCATCACACTTTTCAAATTCAGCGATTTTTTCATCGACGAGTGCATCATGTTTAAGATTTAAACCGTAACTTGTAAAGCACTGAAGGTCAAATAATTTGCTAATATTTTTATTAAGCCCTCTGCCTTCATTTTCAGTGAGGTTGTTGAAGGTGCACATCATTTTGAAAATAGTGTTAATTTCCCGTGACATTATTTTGGTTTTCTTGGTATAGTCAGAAGGGCATTGGACAAGCATAGCATTGGCCTCTTCATACTTATCAAAATGTGGCTTAGCTTGGGCATGTTCAAATGCATTAAACGGATGCCCAATTATTAAGTTCTTTTCATATTCGGTAAGCGGTTTTCCTTCGAAGAAATTAATCAGTGCGGTAAGATTGATGTTTTCATTTTGTGCATGGAATGTACCCCGGGAACCTTCGGAAACCATTTTCTGAAGTGAATTATGCATACTTTGATAAACACACAATGTAGCGTCATTCAAAGATCTTACAGCTTTAAGCATATTGATCAGTTGTGCTTTTGCAGTAGTGATTAATTCAGGGACACTTACATGGTTTATCACACCGTCTTTATCATGTGCCCAGAAAGTTTGCACACCGAGGTAAAGTTCACCCGTGCGGTCAATGAAAATGTATTTATGTGAGGCTTGGCCAATCATTCCTTCCCGGGTGAACAAAGGCATGCCGTTCACTTCGTTGGCACTTTCCATGTTCCAAATTGCTTTATTGATTAAAGTGATTGCGATAGGTGAATAAATGCCCAGGTTGATTTTATAGCAGTCACGGTCATCAATGTCTTTGAAAAGAATAGGAAGATTTGTCATTTTGTTCTCCTTTGGTGATTTTGTTTGTTTTATAATATAACAAGCAAATCACCAAAGTAAACAACCTTAAAGGTTTTTTATCCAAAATTTTATTCTTTGGAACAAATCGACCGAAGCTTCCTTTGATATCCTCGCGGACTCTTTGGCTACGAATTTGCTGAGAGCCCCAAGGATGTCCTTGTATTCTTCATAGTCATTGATCGGAATATCATACTTACTCTCAGACGGAACAATAAGCTCTTCCGAGTCATCAAGATAAGCTTTCCACTTTCCTTCAATCTTCTCTAAAACTAATTTCTTCATTTAAGTTTCCCTGGATTCTGATAGACATTTCCAATGACTTTGCATGCACTCCATGTTGGAAATGCGCTGTACCCACCTGATGCGTCTTCCAAGCAGAAGCGCCCATCTCCAAAAACTACGGCAGCAATCCAATCAGCTTCATCTGTCTTTAGAATGTCGCCTTCATAGATCTCTTGGCCATTTATGTCTTTACAGCCAGTAGAAAATTGCAAAACTAAATCCGGATCATTAAAGGCCCATTCTTCTGCAAATGGAACAAACTCTAAATGAACGACTTTCTGCTCAAATGATTTTGTGTGCTTATTCCACGCTCTAAACTTTGGAACGGCATTTTTAGCTCTTAACCAAAATTCTTTCATTTCAAATCACCAATTGAATCTCATTAATAAAAAATCTAACTTCTCTTACCGATCCCATTCCCGGGCTTGTGGATTTAATTTCTTGAACGTCTGATGGATATTTGATTTTCAAGATCGCCTCTCCGTATCGCTCTTGGATCCTCTTCAGAACTTCTAAGAATTCTTCCGTCTGAACTGTCTTCCCATCATTTCCCGTTGTCAAAATGATCTCATTGTCTTTGCAGAAAAGTCCGTTTACGACTTCTGTAAATGCTGGAAAATCACTCTCATCTGTATAATCGGAAGCTACCGCAAGCTTCCATCCACCAAACTTCTTAACTTCTTTCTCCGTCAAACTGATAAGCTCAGCTGTGTTCATTTAGATATGTTCCTTTTTTATTAAAATAACCCATTTTAATAAAAAGAAAGTCCCGGGAGGAGGAGGACCCGAGACTTTCAAACTTAGCTTCGTTGTTGACTAATATAAAATGAATTACAAATAATAAAAATGAAGAATTATTTTAATCAGTGAATGAAGGACTTAGGCAGCGAATCCTAAGTTGAAGCTAAGTTAAAAGAAATGTCGCGGAGGCGGACAAACCAATGGAGAACAAACAAAACCGCACTCCGCGACGGAGGTTTTAAGGTTCGTTGATGCTTTTGAATCTGTAGATCTTTTTGAAGAACTCTACTACTTCAGGATCACCTACAGCTTTTCCAATGTCATCCGAAAGCTTCACAGTGGACTTGCCATTGGATTCAAGGACTTTCATGATGATGTTCAAAGCGGGGATCGTAAACTCCGGGCTGAAGCCTAAGTTGTTCGTCAGCCATGTGCCAATGCAGATGCTAACTCCAATTCGGCCACAAAATCTTTCAGTGATGTTGATCGCTTTATCTGTGTTGAGCGAGTCACTCCAGACTCCGACTTTCGTTCTTGGATCAATGTTGAAGCCTTTATAATGATTGATTAGCTTCTCACCCCAGATGAAAGGATCGGCAGAGTCATGACGAGGTCCGTCATACAGTTTAGCGTAGTATTTGTCAAAGTCTCTCAGGAAAGCTTCAAATCCGAAGATGTCGGATAGAGCGATTCCGAGGTCACCTCTGAACTCTTTAGCCCAGAGCTCAAGAACGGCTTTCTGAACATTGCAAGGAGCAATTTCATCCACACCCTGAGCCACTTGATAAAGCTCGTGAGCAAATGTTCCAATAGGTTTGATGTCGAACTGACGAGCGAACATCATATCACTCGTGCCGACGAACAGCTCCGGAGGCAGTTCTGTCACCAAGCGTTCTAGCACATGCTCATGCCAAGCTCGGCTGAATCTACGGCGAGCTCCAAACTCCGCGAGGGTGAATGGCCTCTCCATCCCGGTTCGCTTCTGCATCGCGTAGAACTGATTCTTGATGCGAGTTATGAACTCTGTTAGACGACGGTCGCCTTCATTATAGACAGCCTTCGCCTTTTCTCGATCGCCTAGCCAAGTACGGCCATACAGTTCTGCGATGTTCTGAAGGACGATGATCTCAAACCAAGTATTGTTCGCCGCGGACTTTGTCCCGCTTGTCTCTACGATGAGCTGGCCGTCCGTATCCACATCTGTATTAATCGCATTACGGTCTAGCTTAAGCATCTCCAGATCGTCGCGGATGTCATCTTTAATCCAAGGCTGACGAACTTTCATGAAATCCAAAGCATCCTTCGAGAAAGTCAGTCCACACGCATAGTCAAGTTCTCGATCCAACTTCTCCTTCAAGAAGCCAAGCTTCACGTTGCTGCGGCACTTGAACTTACTCTTGACTTTCACCGTGGGGAAGTGATGTTTGAAAGCTTCAAACATCGAAGCTTTATATGCATCGGTGTCGTCGATCGCACCGGTCGGATGTTCATATTCTCTGATTTCAGTCATGTTCGTTCTCCTTTTATTCCAATATAACATGTTTCAGGAGGATGTAAACCAAGCAGTTGATTTTTTTTCAAACTGCTTGGTTAGAAATCTGTTACATTAGCCCGGCTTCTATTGCGTAAAAACCACCGCGTTGGCGGAAGACTTCAGCATTAGTTGGCACTGGAAGATCGGTCGTCACTTTGTACACACCGGGACGGATGCGGACAAGATGCCGTTTGTCGCCCGTCTTTCGGCTGGGATAAAGGAAGGACGGTGTGCCATCGTTATTGCAAGTAGGCGAGAAGCATTCAGAATAGAAGCCAATGTAACGAGACGAATAAATCTTGTCAAACACACTTTTATCCACGACTTTGCGGACATTCACAAGAATATGCCCAATGATTTCTTTCCGGGTCGCTTCGCCTTTGGCTTGCACGAAATCGATGACTGCTTCACGTACTCGCATATTTTCTCCTTTGGCTTAAGTTTTTGTTGTTAAAATATAACAAGAACGCCCGGGTTGTAAACCGGGCATTCAAGTTTTTCTCTCCTCCCCCAATCGGTTATTCAGCGTCCGCTGTCGTCGCTTCGGCCGTGTTTTCAATCGTCACCGCACGCTTTTTCGCGGCATAGCGGGCACGGGCCTTGGCGTTACGGGCATCCTTTTTCGCGCGGGCGATTGCAGCGGCCTTCTTCGCCTTCAGCACCTGGCCCCTGCGATTTTCGACGACGCCCTGCTTCATCACAGTACGGCCGCTCTTGGTCGTCTCAAGGGTGAAGCTCATGTAGGCAGTGTCGTCGGTCTTGTAGGCGGTGATCGTCACGTCGGCGCCATATTCGTTGAAGAGGGCCTGGCCTTTCAGAGCCTTCCACATCTGACCGGGATTCTTGCAGTCGAGCAGTTTGACGATCTCGGTCTTGCCTTCAGCGTTCGTGCGGGTGATTGCGAGGGTTTTGAGTTCAGTGACAGTCTTCATGGTGTGTTCCTTTTGTTGTTGGGTTTTAGGTTTGGGGGATTGTTTCGGTTTTGTTTTGTATTTAAATATAACGAATAAACCTGGGAAGTAAACTCATTTATTTAATTTTTTCATCTATAATTATATTTCCTCACTTCATACAAGCCATCGGACCTTTTCTCGAGGCAGCGGAAACGGCCAACCCTGGGTGCAATGTGAAGGAAGTACCCTTCAGGGAAAAAGCCCAGACCCGTGCTCATCTGATGTGAAATCATGCCTCGAGCATTCCGATCATACTTGCAGCCGCGAACGACTTCAACGAAGAACCGGAGGATGTCGGTGTACCGCATTGGGCCGTTCGCCTCCACATAGTCTAATACGTCTTCAACGTTCGTTTTCTCGTCATTCACTTCTTCAACACCCGTCTTTTCATTTTTTACTGTGATCATTTCACTTCTCCTTGTTCAATGTAAGCCACCCAAGACGGTCACTGTAAACACCGTAAAGGTTCTTGGGATTAGGCAGTGGCAGTTTTTTAAGGTAACGAGAACGATTCCTTGCAGGGCGAATAAAATACCCATAGCCCATACTGTCGGCGAAAGACGCCGAAAAGCTGCTGTATTTACGGCTGTTTTCAGGTGTCCAGGGCTTATGGTAGATCATCTCTACAATGAACCGGGCAATGTCACATCTCCGCTGCGGTCCGACGGTCTGAACGAAGTTGAGCACTTGCTCGATGATTGAAGGCTTGTAAGTGTGAAACGGCATTGTGTTCTCCTTTAAATGTTTGGTTTGTTCATATTAAAATATAACATATAAACCAAAGAAGTAAACCAAGCTTATGAAAAAAAAAAGAAGATGATCCAGTCACCTGGATCATCCTCTTAAAATGAGACGATTGATTTTAAAGGAAGGTTGACATCGCCTTCTGAATGTCACGGAGACATCCCCTGACATCTTCGTCGGTCACCTCTATATCCCAAACTTCGCGAACACACTTGTTGAAATTGTCCGCTGTAACTCCGAGTTGCGCAAGTCTGTTCCGGTAAATTGAGTACACATTCACCTTTGGCGCTTTGAAGAGCATGTCTCTCTTCCAAGAAAGTATTTTCCAATCACGGTCGATGAAGAACGTCGCGATGTGGCTGTACTCTTTAGTGAAGTACTTAGACCGGGCCCATCTGATGAGGTCCTTCATCTCTTGAAGAAGCTCCCGCGTCTTCATAAGAGAGACAATGTCATACCGATATTTCTTCGGTGTGCCTTCAACACCCAGAGTCCCGTCAATGACGTAGTCGGCTTTCCACCAAAACTCCCAGTGGTTGAGCGGTTTTGAATTCTCCCAGGTCCCGTCTGACAGTTGGCCGAGGACGAATTCCTTCCAGATGATGAAATCTTCTTTATTTTTTAAGTGAATCTTACCCATTGTTGTGCTCCTTTGGTAGATCGGTCATATTGGTTGTATTCCAATATAACAGATCTACCTAGGTTGTAAACTCAGTTCAGATTAAAAACTGGGATCAAGATAGGTTTCCGGAGCACCCTTGGTGTCGTAGACGCTCCAGCTGCCATAGCAGCGATGATCAGGGAGAGGGCGCCATTTGCCGTTCTTGTCTTGGTAGCCTTCGACATAATAGCCGCGATTACGGGAATTCTTGCGGGTCACGAGGACGCACATTCTTTCAAAGACCGCAGCGTCGTATTTATCGGTCTCCGGGTTGTAGCAGCGGGGGTTGAGGACTTCAAACATCTCGCCGTCATTGATGACCTTTCCGATCAACTTGCCGTAATAGTCGGATCCGATCCCGTAGCCGACACCGTTGCCCTCGACAGGGAATGCGCCCTTAATGACTGTGCCCTTGACGATGTGCTCTTCTTTCTTGGTGTTCTGTTCGTTCTGCGTCATGTTCGTCTCCTTTGATTTACTGGTTTGAACGTATTATAATATAACGAAGATAAACCAAAAGTAAACAGACTTTTCAAAAAATAAGTGAATTTTTAAAAACGACAAAAAAGGGCGATCCTTTCACGGGATCGCCCTTGGGTTTACTGCTTAGGCTTCGGCCGTTTCAGCGACGGGCGCTTCAGCGGGCTTTTCAGCCTCTGCCGGGTTCACGATGGCGACCTGACGGCCCTTCTTGGCCTTCGGCTTGTCATCGGTGATGATGCCCGCCTTCTTCGTCTTGGCAGGCTTATCTGCCTTCTCTGCCTTATCCTTGATGCCGACCTTGCCCTGGGCCTTCAGGACCTGCCAGCGGTTCGTTTCCTTCACGGCATTGACGTAGATGACCGTGCCGTCCTTGCGCTTGCTGGGAGCCCAGTCCTTGTACGGGGTGCCGTCTTCACGAAGGACGAGAATATGGATGTTCTCAGCCGTGCCGTACTTGGCGAACCAATCATTACGCTTACGCCACATCTGACAAGGATTGGTGCAGGGAATCTCTTCAACGATCTGGCCATCAACGATAACCTGGGCGACGCTCAACTTTTCAACAGTCTGACTCATTTGTTTCTCCTTTGTTGTGGGTTTGGGAACTTAACCGAATTGATATTAAAATATAACGAGAAGCTGTGGGTTGTAAACCGACGATTTAATTTTTATTTCATTTTTCATTCTCCTTGGTTTTTCGTTTGATTTGTTATATTGAAATATAACGAGAGCCACCCGCTTGTAAACCGACGATTTATTTTTTTTCAATTTTTTCTTTCGCTTCGACCAAGCTGCTGTGACACTGGAAAATCTCTTCCATCGTCTTCAGTGAGAAGATCGCCTTACGCAAGGCACGGAATTCATCCCAGCAAAATTCGTCTGCAACGTGGGCGATGAAGTGATCAGGATCGAAATCTTCATCGGTGAAGACGATATGGTCATAGGTCGCTGCCAAGCAGCATTTTTGTTCACGTGCCCACTTAAGTGAAGTGCAGGCCGCGTGGAAGGCCGGGCCGTCCTGGGCGTTAATGCCGTAACAATCAATCTTGGTAGTCCATTCACCGTGACCGATCGCCACACGAACAGGCGCACTGTAGCCCACGCTGCCCAGGATCAGATGAATCGCTGCAGCAGCGTCTTCAACCTTCAGAAAGAGACCGGTGACACTGTCGCCGCCAGAAAAATCGAACGGAACAAAGCAGTCACGATCTTCACCGCCAAATTTACCGTACAAGAAATCGTTTGCGTCTTCGATCCCCTTCATCAGTGCCTTCTGGGCCTGAATGCGTTCGTCAGAAAGCATGCTACGAGAAGCGGCGATGTCAATGATAATGGCGGTGTATTCTTTGTCCATGATGTTCTCCTGTGAAGATTTGTTAATTTTTATATTGGAATATAACAAGATCTTCTGACTTGTAAACTGACGATTTGAATTTTTCCTCGCCTCCCTCGATCCCACTGGAGGGAGGCGATCGGATCGGATGGATTAATACCCATCCTCACCAAACCAACGCGCGGTAAGGGTTTTACCCACGTTGAAGAGATTCCAGAGGAGATCGAGACCATGGCCCCATGTCACGGTCCCGTCGGCGATCAAGCCTTCGATCCGGACCCGGTCACGACGCCCAGTTTGTGGGTTGTACTTAAGGTACACACCAAAGACGGAGTCAAATCCCACCATGGGACATCCGTTTATCCGCGCGATCCCGTGATGCTTGATGTAGTTGAGGAATTTCATGCGGTTGTCGGGGGTGAGGATTTTGTCGTCAGAGGATTTAGCCATGAGGTGGTCTCCTTTGGTTTGAGGTGGGGTTGATCGGATTGTATTTAAATATAACGAAGATCACCGGGAAGTAAACTGTCCAGTAAACTGAAAAAAAAATAAAAAAAAACGGCGGCGATTTAAATCGCCGCCTAACGGTCATTTAAGATGATTAGAACCCATATATTCCCAAAATTTCATCCTTGTAATCGAACAGGTTTAGTCCCAAAACAGCGTCCCAAGCGACGCTGTTCGTCCGTTTCATATCAGGATTTTTGAGGATTTGAATGATTTTTGAATCAGCGGTAAGACCAAACAGGTCATCGAGAATCGGTGTCTGTTTCGTCACTGTCGTCCCATCCCGTCTGACACGAACAAAAAAGAATTGAAGACCATGTCTTACCACTTTCACGAATTCATCATCACGGTATCTTGCGAAACATACGTCCAGTTCACGGTAATAACGATCGAGGATTTTTTCAAAAAGGACTGCCAGTTTTTCGTTTTGTTCAGTCATGGAAATTACAGCGAGATTCTTTTTCATTTCGTTCTCCGTTTATTTGGGTTGTGGATCAGATCGGATTGTATTTAAATATAACGAAGATCGTTTGGAAGTAAACTAAAAAAATAAAAAAAAACGGCGGGGAATTTTCATTCCCCGCCTGGGTTTAGTCACACTTTAGCCTTCGGCCACTTCGGTATTTTCGGTCGCAGGAACGATCGCCTCCTGGGCCTTCAGGGCCGCCTCTTTTTTCGCCGCATAACGGGCGCGGGCCTTCGCATTTTTCGCATCCTTTTTCGCACGGGCGATCGCGGCCGCTTTCTTGGCCTTCATCACCTGGGCGCGGCGGGTGGCGACGACGGTGTTCCGGATGATCCGGTGACCATTTTTCGTCACTTCCGCCTTGAAGTGCATGTATTCATTTCCGTTCACATCGAGGACGATCGCTTCGATGTCGTCGCCGAATTTTTCGAACCAACCGTTACGATCCCGCCACATTTGGCACGGGTTGTTGATGGGCGTTTCGAAGATGACCTGGTTGTCGCGGACGATCTGGACGTTGGAGAGGGCGGTAACAGTTTTCATGTGTGTTCCTTTTGTTTAAGGGTTTTGGGTTTCAACGGAATCGGTTGCCTTCCGTTATATTATAATATAACAAGTAAAACCGATAAGTAAACGAATCATTTTTAATTTTTTCAAAAAATTGAGGGGATCAGATTTCCGATCCCCTCTCTTTTCAAGCCTTAGGAGAGACTTACCAACTTGTATTGGATAATGCTACGGGATTGACCGGAAAGGTCGGTGGGGTCCGGGAATTCATCCTTATGTGTCTTCAACCAATCCTTTGCGTCCAGATAATCTTCGAGGAATTTCTCGGCAATTTTCTTGGTGATTTCGTCCACCGTAAGTGTCTTACCATAATCCTCTTGTGGGATAGTCGGCCAAAGTGCTCCGGGACGCATGACAGGCTTGACGCCGAAAATCGTCATATCAAGATGCTCGGTGTCGAAGAAGTCGTAAGCAAACTGATCGCTGACTCTCCTCAACTTCTTCTGATCCTCGGCGAGCTCGGGCTTGGTCTTGGCGATGATGTCTGCGTAGATGTCTTTCACCAAAGTCATGATTTCGCCTTCGGCTTCGTGCATTTTCTCGAATGTAATGATGTCAGTCTTGTCCATGTTTATCCTTTGTTTAAGTGGAAGGGAATTTTAAATTGTATTAGAATATAACGAGTAAATCCAAGAAGTAAACCAAAAATCTACAAAAAATGTAGAAAAATAAAAGCACCATCCGGGAACCGATCCGGTGGTGCAAGTAGTTGATTTGCTTCTTATTGCAGTTTTTTCAAAATGTCTGTTGTAGATGTAAATGTTTGGAATTTAAAGAACTTGAATTCAATAGGTTGGGGACCGCAGTGAAATAGTGTAAGTGCGGCCACTTCTGACTTGTTCAACTTAGACATATCATAGTCACCGCCTTTCACATACACATCAATGCAATTTGCAAGTGCTTTAAAGCATTCTGTCGCTTCAGTGCCATGAAATGGGACTACATAGTCTACAGCTTTCAGATTCTGCAGCATGAACATTCTGTCTTCCAATTTGAAGATAGGACGGTTAGGACCTTTGCCTAAAGCTTTGACTCCATCGTCGTCATTGACCGCCACGATCAGAATATCGCCCTGCTCTTTAGCGAAGTTAAGGCATTCAATGTGGCCTCGGTGTAGAATGTCAAAGCATCCATTTGTCAAAACGACTTTCTTCTTGTAATAAGGATTGACGTTGAATATTAGATCGTCAATCACACTCTTCGTAATACTCTGTATTTTTTCTGCATCCATATTTTGTTTGAGACGTTCTTAATGCAATTAATTTTTTATGCAACGTATAAGGTGTTTCATCTTTAGCAAGATTGCTTGTAATCACTGCAGTTTCAAGATGACTTCCAAAGAAGTAAAGGTCAATCAGTTTTTCGTGAAGCTCTACCCGTTCTGCCTCATAGTCAACCGGAAATTGAGCGGACTCTTGAAGACGGATGATGTCGATATATTTCTGAAGAACCTTGACTTGTTTAGTAGTAGGAGCTTCCACTTCTCCAAGCGCAGCCTTCAAAGCGGCGTCAGTCTTCTTCATCTCCGGATCGTTGGGGTTGACTTTGGCACCAGACAAAAGCATTGTGTAAGCCCAGACAAGCTGCTTGTAAAGATTGGGAGCCGCCGCCAAAAGATCAGCGTTCGCTTCTGTATGCTCACCTGCATATTCAACTTTAGCGATCGGATCACCATTGACATCAGTAATTGTAATGTCACTTGAAGCTTCTGGCTCAGTACTTTCAAGTTCTGGCATTGCACTTAAAGTCAAAAATTCAAGCTTGGGTTCAACAACTTTAAGTGCATTTGCTTTCAGCCAAGGTGCTTTTGAAAACTTCGGGTTCATTTACTCCGACTCCGTTTGTAAGTTGCTTTCAATTATTTCCAACCCTCTTCGCCATAATGCTCAGCGGCTTCTTTCATATATTGATTTGCGTCCTCAGGGATGTCTGAATCATCTTTCGCAATCACATCCACGCGATCTACGATAGAAGGACCCATCTTCCTGACAAGCCCACCAAACACTTCTTCCAGAGTCGACCAGCAGATATGCGAGCCATTGAAATCTACTGTAAGTTTTTCATCAGGATTTTTCTGAAGTATCGGAATTAATTTATCATCACGAAGTTCTTCACCTGACTTATCACCGTCTTTCCGATACCGACCACCAATCCACGGGGTAAACTCTTTTGCTACATTGAACTTCATAATAACTCCTTATATCTTTTGAATTTCGTTCTTTTTCAGCATATCAATGATTTCTTGCTGTGAGAATCTAACGATCGTCTCTCCATCATTGAAGATGTCGCGAATTTTAACGAAGACATTGAAGACTTCATCAATCGCTTCAACCTTTCCAAGTTTCAAGAACGTGACATCTCCCCACCCAGAGCGTTCTTTATGAATGACCTTGACGCTGTCACCGATCTTGAAAAGTTTGTCTTCATATTTATTAAAGAAGTTTATGTCCATTTGTTTTCTCCTTTTTAATAATATAACAAGAAAACCTCCGACGTAAACCGGAGGCTTCTATTAATTATGCTGTAATTATCACCATCTACGTGGAGGTGGTCCACGACGAACTGGAGGAGGAAGTGGTCTTGGTGGATGAACCAACACCGGACCGTATGGAGGCGGTGGAGGAAGCGGCTTCACAATCACTGGAGGTGGCTGAACTACTACAGGCTGCTGTACTACAACCGGAGCAGGCTGTTGTACAACAACTACTTCAGGCTTCTTCTCTTCCACGACTACTACTTGAGCAGGCTGCTGCTGAACTACCACAGGCTGCTGGACAACTACAGGCTGCGGTTGTTCTTGCACAACGACGACTTCCGCTGGTGGTTTGACAGCTTCAGCTACATGCGCGACTGTGTTCACAATATCCAGCACCGTGTACAATCCACTGTGATGGAACGCACGATGATGGTGATGATGCGGAGGTGCGAAAGGCTGAGCAACTAAAGCTGCTGAAACAAATAAAAACATGGCAAGAATTTTCTTCATACTCTTGTCTCCTTCTAAGTTGGAGCAACAGACGGGGCTCGAACCCGCATTGCTAAAATCGGAAGTCTAGCTCCTGACCAATTGAATGACTGCTGCCTATTTTGAAATATTTATTTCACAATGTTCTTGTAATAGACAGAGCAGCGCTTCTTAAAGAGCTTATACTGTTCCTCAAAACTGATTGGCCAATAACGAGCCTTTGTCGTACAGTATTCGTAAAGGATCTTACTGTCGTTCTTGAACTTCGCAAACCATTTGTCTTCCTGGAACGTCTCGATCTTATTCGCCGGGATCTGTCCCATGCCTGGAAGAGCATAACTCTTATTGAAAGCAGTCAGCAGGCCAAGGTCTTTATTGAAGTCGTCTCTAAGGTTGCAGACGGAGAATCCAAATTTGACGTAAGTGTTTCCGTCTTCTGGGCAAGCTACAAAGTAACCAATTGGATTGCAGTAATGCTTAAGCAGTTTGAATTTTTCAACTTCGTCAGAGATGTTGAACATCTTAACGATCTTGGTGTATTCGTTGAAAAGCTTCTCCATTCCAAAAGTTTCATCACAATCATCCGTGAAAACATCAAAGTCGTAAGCACGGATTGGAGTAATGATTCCCTTCTTCGCAATGAACGCATCCTGAACTTCTTTACGCTTCTTAAAAGTGTTGACAATCTTGTCTCTGTAAATATCAGATTTCATTTTAATTTTCCTCTTTTTATAAAAATAATTAAAAATTGGAAAATTAAAATGAAATGATCATTTTTATGATTAAAAACTTAAGTTCATGATACGGTCATATTCTTTAATGACGATCTTATGGAAGTTTTTAGAATCGCCGTAAAGTTTTTCAAACTCTTCTGACTTTAATTTCCAATCAGCGAATAATTGGAAGTCGCCTGGGCCACGAAGAAAACGATCGTATTCTTTAAGTGCATTATTAATTGCAGCGACTAGAAAAACATCAAGCGGTATTTCAATGACTTCATTGCTGAAGATCGCTTTACGAATCGGAATTAAGTCATCAGTAAGTTCAGGATGATATTCATTGTAAAGGTTGATCAGCTTCGCAAACAGAACTTGTACCTTATAAAGGTCGATCTCTTTTTTACTTAAAGTTCCTTTGGATTTTGCATATCTGTCAACATATTCTTTAAACATTGCTGTATTGCAGTCCGCCGGCCACCACTTCACAATCTCATTACTAGTTGTCTCTACGAACAGCATTAATTCGCCACTTTGGTTACGAAATACTGCTTTCTCTTTAAGCCAAACTCTATCAGTGACGCTAATGCTGTTAGAACGCATCACCCAAGGTGTAATTTTACAAGAAAAGACATCTCTTACAAGGATTCCAACTTCATTTGCTGTAGCATGGTCAATCTTAAGGTTGGAATCTTTAATTCGAAGCTCAATTGGAAAATTAATAATGTCGTTCAGAAGATCAGCAGACTTCCGGGAAAATAAAGTCGGAAAGCTTACATATGCATAACGATCAACAGAACCACTAATTTTCTCGATTTCGGCGTATTGCAGTTTAATCATTCTTGTTCTCCGTTAAGTTATTGGTTGTTTTTAAAATATAACAAGAATCTGACAAAAGTAAACAAGGATCCTCTCAAAAAGAAAGGATCCTTTAAGGATGCTGAAAGAATGTTAAGATCGAGTATTTTGCGGTAGCGATCACGCTCGCTGCCTATTAAACGCTGATGATTTTGCAAATCGGTGTGTTTTAATTGAAGTAACTCAACCTTTCACTATTCAGCAAAAAAATGTTGGAAGAATATTTGAACCGAGTGTTTGTTCGTCAATTTTTCGTGGTAAGAAATGAAGTAACTCAATCCATCACTATCCAACAAAAGCCAAGGTCATTCTTGCATCCGCGCTTCAATCAATCCGAGGCGATCTTCATCCCTGAAGCATGCCCCTGAGTGGATTCGAACCACTTAAGAGAAACCGATCACGGCTTCTTACCTTGTTAAATTTTATAAAGAGCTTGGTACCAACAGTGGGAGTCGAACCCACAAGGATTGCTCCACATGGTTCTGAGCCATGCGCGTCTCGCCAATTGCGCCATGTTGGCATTTAAATCGGAAGAATGTTGAGAACGGGTGTGTATATGATCTATTAAAAGTAGATTGCTTTGCTTAGCGAAGTAACCCATTCAATCACTGTCCGATAAAGTGGTACGGGCGGTGGGACTCGAACCCACATGCCTCAACGGCCTAGGACCTCAACCTAGTGCGTCTGCCAATTGCGCCACGCCCGCATCTTAAAGAGCTTGGTACCGATGGTGGGACTCGAACCCACATAGTCTTACGACCAGCAGATTTTGAGTCTGCCGCGTCTCGCCAATTGCGCCACACCGGCATTTGTTTTATTTATTTTAATATAACAGGAATTTCCTACCTGTAAACTTATTTATGAATCAAAATCAAATAAAATGATCGATTTTCTAAACTGCTCACCCGTCATACTTTTTCTTGCTTCATTAAGTTGGTCTACGATCTTCTCAGCTCTGTCTCTAAACCACTCTACATCTTCAAGCTGCTGCGCCAAGAATGAATTCGCGATCTTTTTGTTCTTTACGTATTCCTCTCTGTACTTCGCACAATCCTTCTTCATCTCTTTAATGGCGCTGAGGCATCCGTCTCTCAAGCTTTGGAAAGTATACCAAGTTGGAGAATGCTTATCCACTGTTAGAACATAAGAAGCTTGATCTTCAACGAATGGCTCCGGGTAGCCAGAATGCCTGTAGTAGTCATCAATAGCATAGTCATCTCCGCGCACCTCAGCCAGCATTCCAAAAAGCTGGTAGTTTCTTCCTGGCACTATCTCTGGGATGTAGTCAGAATGATAGGCACTGTAAAACGACTCTTCATTTCCGGCCTCATAGAACTGATCGTTGAACTTATACTCTTTTCCAAAGTCGCCGATCCCTTCGCCTTCGAAGAGCCATGTGCCATCTGTTTGGTAGATGAAATTATATTGATGTATGTCGCATCCCATTAATCACGTCTAAGCTGATTGTACTCTGCAAGTTCAAGTAGTTTGTCAACAACAATGTCATTCTTTCCAAGGTTGGACTCCATGTGAAGTCTCAACGTCTGGATGAAGCGGTCAAGCTCCGGGTTCTTCATTTTGTCAAGCATCGTATCTATGCTTGAAGTCCCAGTGAAATCAGTCTGGGACCTGTCATCAGGAATTGTAATTGGCATTTATATGTCCTTCTTCCAAGATTTGTCTCTGCGATTGTAGACCTTCTTCGAGGTCTGAACACGGTCGAAGGGTTTAATCAACCACACCTTGCGGGTGTTCATGCGGACTTCGTTCGTGCTCGTAATATTGATTGTCATAGCAGTTTTCTTCATCGTCGTTCTCCTTTATATTTGATTTGTTGGTTTTGATATTATAATATAACGAAGAACGACGGAAAGTAAACTACCAATTAATAATTGTCGCAATAAATTTCAGCGTGATCTGTCCAGACTTCCAATGTCACTTCAGTGAATCCATCGAACGTGGCGCCGACTCCGAGGCTGTAGCAGCATCTATCAATGTAATTTCCAGCAGGAGTCTCTTCATAGCGGCCAGCAGTCTCCCAGTTGTCAAGATGCTTACGAGATGCGTCTTTGTAGTCCTTGTTCTTGCGTTGGTCACCGGGAACAAGCTCGATTCGTTTGACGTCGTCATCATAATTGTAGCGGACGCTCGTGAACGTAGGCCCAATCGCTCGCTTAATCAGACGGACTGCATCCATGGGAATATAGAGATGTGTCTGATCGTAAGTGCAGCCATTATTTGGATTTTCAGCTTGGTAAGTCGCGGTGCAGAGAGTATATGACTTAAGCATCTTTGAGCGCTTCGTCTTCTTCGCTTCGTCGATCTTATTCTCAAGATTCGTCAGCTCTTTCTCGAACTTTTCATCGTTTCCAGCTTCTTCCGCTGCTTGCTTGACGATCTGTTCCTTTTCACTCAGATGCATAATTTGCATCGCCTCTTCAACAGTGCAGCCAAGCTCGTAACGGATCGCCTTAATCGTCTCTACCAAACCAGCAAGTCTCTTGTCTTTAATCTCCATTATTGTACTCCTTTTAAATAAACAAATGGGAACTAATAATTTCGCGGGGTGGGAACGGGTCCACGTGGATTCCAATAAGTCCCTGGAGGCCCGTAGAATGAACATGGGATCCTAAACGTATAATTCCATAGGAACCCTAGCCCTAAGTCCTTAAACGTTCCAATGAACACATCATCCGTATATACAGCGGCGATCTGCCCATCATTATAATATTGAATACATTTTGTTGAACTACAGCTTGTTAGAATCAAACTTGCAGCAATTGCTATTAACAGCTTTTTCATACTCCTTTTCTTCCTTCTAGCAAATCTCTTGCCCTATTGAATAATGTTTCTGTGGCGAATTCCTTAATGTTCTGTTTTATCTGACCAAATGTTTCTTGCTCTTTTTGGAAGTCAACTTCTTCTGTTACATATTGAATGAGTTCGCCATTCTCCAAAGTCCAGCAGAAAAACCTGGGTGACGCAAAATCATATGCGTTTCGTTGGATTGGAATGTCTTTATAATAATGGTTCTTAGATGAAACATGGAGAAAGAAAGCTGCTGTACTATCCGCATAACGATTGACAGATTCATCTGACACCCAAGCAGGAAATCCGTCAAGAAGTTTGTATACAGGTGCAGACTCAAATCCGGCAAAATACCACTGGTCTTTCCAAGTATCTTGATTGTAACCATTAAGTCCGGCATTTAAACAAATGTACTTAACATTTGGATAAGCTTCAAAAAGATGTCGGACAATTTTCTCGACATCTAATCTGATCTCTTCTTTTATTTCATCATCAACAGTTTTCATCAGCAGTCTTTTTCTTTTTCTTATTTCCAGTGTACAAGCTTCTCATGTACGCCGCCTTGTTCAATTTTGTATATGACTCATTTGACTCTTTCTCTTTACAAGTTGGACAGATTATCTCATCCGTGTTGAAAGACAAAGCTCTTTCTTTCAAAGGCGCGCCACATCTTTCACAAGTCTTCTGGGAGAAAAGTTTTATAAGAATTTCACTCAAGTTCGTTCAGCTCCTTAGTGCAAACTTTTAAATTCAATGGTCTTAAAATCTCTTTTGTTTTTTCGTCTAACTCTTTAATGCTTGTATACAGAAAATCATCTGATGGTGGAGTGATCACCACAGCTAAACGTTCATCGCCGTCTTTCACTTCAACTTCTATACCGACATTCAAATAACCAGAAAGCCACTTGTATATATAGATAGCATCTGCTAAAGACCCGTGACCAGCGAAATCAACGGAACCCTGATATTTTGTTGAAGAACTTATCGGCCCAAAGCATTGATTTGGATAATCATACCATGATATCTTCTTTGACTTCTTCTTATTTGTCTGCAGCATGACAATCCTGAATATTGCATGATTCTGAAGAAATAAGTCGTAGAATGTATAGTCGATTTTCTTCAAGATGTTTTTCATTAAATTATTTACCTCTTTTCATCCAAAGTGATTTTAACGCCAATCTCTTCGAGGTTCTCCATGATTTTCTGGACCAAGTACGATTGGATGTAAGCGATCACTTCATCGTTCTCCACGTTCACTGGAATACCACGGTTGTCCATGATAGTCGTCGCCGCATGCAAGCATTCATGCGTTATGAGATTGACTGCATAAGGAAGATCATCTCTTAACACATCTCTAAAATTCTTTATAGCTAACACAATGGAGCAACAGACTTTATAATCTTTTTCTAGGTCGATTAGAACTCCGTCGGTATTTACAAAGTGAATCTCCGGATCAACATCAACATTATACTCGTCTTTAATATACTGTTTTGTGTCATCATAAGATCCAAGACAGACGTCGACTGTCATTCCAAACAAATCGACGTCTACCTTGAAGTTCTCTATCTCACCATTGTTTTTGCGGACCATTCTCTATTCCTACGCCGTCATTATTTACTTTGGCGGCGCTTCTCTCTTGTTCTCTCTTCTTCCAATCTCGAAGATGCTTTAATCCGTTAAGAGCCAAAAGATTAGTACGGACGACTTCTTCTGTAACAATCTTTTCATCTTTCTTCATAAATCATCTCCCTGGGTATAAACACCCAAATTGTATTTTCAACTTCAATAACCACACCTTCCCAGGTGCTTCTTACAATCTTATACCATTCTTGTCTTGAAGGCAATTTGGCAGCATAATTGGATGGATCAACTTCATGTCCAACTTCGCCGCCAAAATTGCCATCAAATCCTACGTCTTCTTTTCGCAACGGATATGCTGACTGGTTGATGAGGTCGACGAAGTAAATCTCGTCATGCTCATCTGTATTATTTGAAAACGCCACAAATGGCAGCATCTTCGTGTAATACTTGCTTACCCAGTTTTTTGCAGTATCAATCAATCTATCCAAGTTGCTCAGTATGGTAGTCATATCGTTTTACAAATTCGTATAGCTTATTCTCGTTGTTGTTCTGATTCAAAATCTCTGCATCTTCGGTCAGTTGGACGAACTCCGGCTTAGGAGACTTCCAAAACATTCGGTCGAGCAGAATCCATGGCTTGATGCGTTCATTTCGCGGCCACTGACGGTAGCAGACTGTTCCTACTTTTCCATCAACTTTGACCCGGTCATATTCATAAAACTGCAAGCCCTTCTTATTTTTGATTTCAGTGTTCTTGCCGTAAAGTGCCATTGTGATCACGCTCCTTTTTTAATTATAACTCTTCTTCTGCTTCTACTTTGTCACCGTTACCGTAGACCATGATTTTTCCACTTTGACGCTCCGGCCAGTCATTAGGAAATTCATTCTCATCATCCATGTTTCTGGCTTTGGCCAAAGCTTCTTCCGGGCTGTCCGCCTCAATGACCGCTTTGTTTACGACCGTCTCTTCAAGAATGACTGTGTACTTCGGCATTGGTAACTCCTTTGTTAAATTTTAGTTAATTTCCAATATTTCCAGAATCTACGTATTTGAATATAACACATCGGAATGACATGTAAACTCAAATCATATTAAAAAATTTAAATTTTATTATGAAATGGAGGATAGTTCGCCTCTGGATGGGCTTCTAAATCAATAACACTCGTAAATCCATTATCGTTGTGGAAATCGTCCAGAAGTTCATTGGTGTCGCGGCAGAAACGCCACAGTTTTTCGCCATCTGTTTTGTAGGTGCTTGGGTCAGCGTCTTCATCAGCGTCTATGCATTCATTGCAAAGCGGACAATTGCCACAGCATGGAATGTCTCTATCATGCATTGGCATATTCGTCCAAGTTAGCTCATACAGCTTGTCTTTGAATGTGAAGCATATTTGGTCCGGAAGATTGTCAATGTTAAGTTCTGGAAAATGTGTCCTACTCATTTCTTCCTCCGCGCTCTCTGCTTGGCAGTCATAGGATGCTTGCGGCTTCCCTTCCCATCTCGGTGAGAATGATATTTACCGCTCATTGGACTTTCAAAAGTTGGCAGCCCGGCTGAAGGGTTAGAGAATATGAATGGTGGCGGGCCAAATACATCAGCTTGCATGTTAGGAACTTTCGTCTCTGTCATTGTCGTCTCCATTAGATTGTGTGGGTTATCAGTAAAGCAATAATCAAACAGACCAAGATGAATAATGTAAAAACTAACGGCTCGTATTTATCTGACATTTATTAGTGTTGATTGTCTGAATAAGTTCAGCGTTAAGATTGACGTGCTTAAACAATTCGTAATAATCACTATAACGGCCTTCAGTCACAGTGCAGTCAATCAGTGTGTCAATAAGATCTTCAATCGTTTCAGGATTTGCATTGATGCTGGGATCGGCGGCTGTGCACCTTTTAATCATCTTGTCAAACTGCTCTTTCAATTCTGAAAGTGTACCATTGTACATTTTAGTCTGACGACCGTTATGTGTTCTAAAAATGATGTAAGTCTGACGGTCTTCCGGGATTTCCGGGACTTTGTCTTCAAGGACAAAATAGTCTTTAGTCTTGCCCATGACATTATGCATGGTGTCATTAAGAACCTTGACAAGGTCAGCCGCTGTCATTTTCTCGACTTGCTGACGTGGCAGCATCAGTTTCATAAGCAGCCCGAATTCGTGGGACAACTGCTTCATTGTGCCAACATATCGTGTATCAACGAAAAAACCATCGCTGTCGGTATGATGAAAAAGAATTGAGTGTTTCATAGTGTTCTCCGTTGTTTAAAGTTTGATTGGTTGTTTTTAAAATATAACAAGAATCGTCTACTTGTAAACTAACAAAGGCGAGAATTTCTTCTCGCCTTTTCCTTTCCCTTATTGCTCTTAGCAGTCACCAAATATGTTTGTCTCTTGTGCATATTCGTCAGCGAAATGACGAATATTGTTAAGAGTGACATAATCCCATTTGCCTTTTGAGATGATCTTGGCCAAAGTACCATGCAGCGGGATCTCGAAGTTGAGAACTTCAAGCAACTTAACGAGAGGATGAACCTTCAGGTTTTTGGCATTTAGCACTTCCTTTTCATAGGAGTCAATGTCAGCCATGTTAAACCACCATTCAAAGGACTCATCAAATGTACCGTCCGGGTAATCCATTCGAGTATAATGCTTTGCGCACACGCCTTCAAGCAACTTCCCGAACTTCTCGAGCTCGGCTGCTTCATCGGCGGTGATGCCCGCGTAGGTATCAGCGTCATCCGGATCTGACAGCACCGTTTCGCCTGGATTAGGATAATCGTAGGTGATGAAGAAGCAAGGAATACGAAGTGCTTTACCCATGGTGTCCTCCTTTTGGTTAAGCAAGTTCATACGAATCGCGCTCGTAGCATCCGCCCTGTGTTTCGTCTACCGACTTGTTCAAGGCGTTCACCAAAGACTTTGCTGTCTTTGGGTAGCGCGGGATTTTATGATTCCATGAATTACCGCATTCAAGCAAGTAACCAAACACGTCGTTGATTAGGTGGTCAAGCGTGCCCGTGTAAGTAGTGCAGCGACCGCGATGATATGATTTAACAGTGTATTCTTTTACTTTCGCCATGTTATACCTCCGTTGTTTGGTTTTTGGTTGTATTTAAATATAACATACTTGGGTGAAAAGTAAACTCTTCATTTAACAATTTCCATCTTAAAAGAATCTACCAAGAAGCCATAGCGATCGGACAGGTAGTCAGTGCAAAGTTCATCCAAATCTCCGGATTCTGCATCGAACTCTACCTCATCCTCTTCCGGGAGGCCAAGCTTCTCTCGTTGGTAGTCATAGTCGAAGTCGTCGATCGTTCGGCCGTCTTCATCTTCTATGACCCACTGAATATCAGTCATCTTAACTTTCACTGCTTTCATTTCCATTCCTTTGTTAGAAGTTGAGTTTTTAAAAATATAACAGAAGTTGAAAACTTGTAAACGATCTTTAAATAAAAAAGGTGACCGATCTCTCAGTCACCTTGCGGATTGCCGTAAATGGAAAACAAACAACGGAGACAAAACCATTTACGGCTTCTTAGACATCCTTTATTTAATGTTTTTACGATCTTTAGGGTCTACCCAGCCAAGTCCTAATTTCTTCAGTATGTCATCTTCAGTGTTCGCTATGCAGTGTCCAGTGTCACGGTCCCACAGCCCATACTCATTCAGCTTCCATCCATGCTCTATGGCAAGTTTTCTGCATTTTACATTGAATGTTGCAGGGCCCGTCTCTGTAAGCAGCAATGCTGAGAATTGAGAGTCTTTGGTGATGCGGATGTCAACCTGACGTTTATTGACAATGCCACTGATCTTTGTCGATCCGCTCATAAGCAGTTCATCAAAGAGGCCTTCCATGACTTTCTGAGCTGATGACGGAAGAGTGTCCACATTAATTCCAACGACGATGTCAATGTCGCCGATCGTGTAATTAGCCGATCCATCATAACGACGAGCTGATCCCGCGACAGATGCTTGAGTGACACATGGAATCTTCTTAATAGCTTCAAGCATTGGATTGACGATTTCGTCATGCTGATCTTTCGACATTCTTGTCTTTTCTGTATGAGCCATGAACTGGAGGCCGATCTTCATCGCATTTGTAAATGTCACATTCGTTCCGGGAATCTTCTCATTTACTTCCAAGCCTTCACATTTCTTCTTAAGTTCTTCAAGGCTCTTAATCCCGGCGTTGAAAATCTCAGTCGCTTTGTTTGTGCCAATGCCTTTGACTTCAGCGATCTCAGCGATCTGTCCAGCTGGTGAAGCTAAAAATTCTTCATAGCGTTTGAATGTTCCCTTCTTTAGGAATTCGTCGATCTTTGTCGCAATCGCTTCGCCAATTCCTGGCAGTCCTCTGATTTCTCTAGCGTCCTTGATTTCAAAATCAAGATTTCCAATTGTCTTGACAGCATTTCTGTAGGCCTTAGCTGGGAAGAATCTTTTATTGTAGTCTTCGAAGGACGCCAAGTCGCTGAGCACCTTTTTGATTTTATCGTTCATCTTCAAGTCCTTTGATAGTGATTTCCTTTTTTAAAATATAACAAGCAACTTGGGTTTTTAAACTTAGGCTTGGGTTAAAATATTTCAAGTGCTCTTGCAATATTTGAAATGCATTTAGTCTGCACCAAGTTCAAGATGGACTGGAATAATCTGAACACCAACTTTCTTCGCCATGTTCTGACAGCTTTCACAAGGATGCACTGGGAGGATGTCGTTCTTGTTCCCTACTCGGAGAACATAGATGACATCTATTCTTCGGCCGAACTCTTTTATGAGGGCAGCCTCAGCATGGAGCCCAGTGCCCTTTCTTGTGGCAGTGAAGCTCCAATTTCTCCAGTTGTTCATTCTGATCCCAAGGAGATTGCCCTTCTTGGAGAACGCTGCTGCTACAACGTGGAACGCTGGAGCAGGCTTGCCTTTAGGCAATTTGGCGATCATCCTGGGAATCAGATTTTGCAGTGCATTAAAACTTATTCTTCGCATTCATCTTTCTCTTTAATCAAATTCGGCCAGTTTTCACTTGCCCAATTCCAAATGTAGTCGAACAAGACCGACTTAATCTTGTCATCCGCTGCGGACCACTGGTCATCGCTGTAGACAGGGTCATCTGTTCTGATCGTGAGATCTGCTGCGTCAAGCTCGTCCTCTAATGCAGTCAGGATTTCGATCTTCTGATCTTTCGTCCATTTGATTTCAGACGGCTTAATCTTTCCATCAGTGAGAAGGATTTCATCCATGCGGTCGATCACCCACTGAATATCAGTCCATGAGAATGTCTGCGCAACCGTCACCGTCACAGAAAAATCAGACTTTGAAGCTTTTGTATTTACTGTAGTGTTCATGTTGTCTCCGTTTGTTAAATTGCTTTAAGTTGTCTTAGTTCTTCACGTAATTGCTGAAGCTCTGCTTTAAACTTTTTCTTTAGTTCAGACTCAGCCGCCTGCGATTTCAGCATGATCAGATAATGCTGCTGATTCCGCTCTTTCTCCCAAGCACGTGCTTTATCGTCTTGATTGTTAGCATATGCAGTCTCGCTCCTCTGCTGATACTTCTTCACTAAAGCAGTATGCTCTGCACCGATCTTTCTGCTGAGCGCTTCCAATTCTTTCTGCTGTCGTTCTTTAATCGTTGCTTCACTGTCTTTCAAGTTAGTGATTGAAATTGTCTTAAAGACATCATTCGGCGCACCGATCAATTTCGTCAGCATATCTTCGGTGTACTTGAATTTAATCCGCAGCGTCGTATTGAACTGAATGCCTTCATAGCCAAGTGAACAAATCAGTTCATAACCGATCTCTGCTTTCTTCGCCATGCTGGACGAGACATCTGCAGTCTTAAAGAGATAATGCGCATTCTTAGCAAGCCGAGAAAGACAGTGAATGATCTTATCAATTTCAGTCGCTGCAGGATTTGAAAGCGCAACAGTGTCAATGCTTTTATTGAAGGCATGCGGCCATTTTAAAATGACTTCACCGTCATCGGCTTGCAGAACTTTGAAGATTTCAATTTCAGACTTAGTCCAATAAGCCATGTGTTCATAAGCTGGAACAGCGTCACTGAAGACCCTGCTGAACCAAATGCTTGAAACATTGCCACGTTCTGGCTTAAGAACATCTCTCAGCACAAATCTAAATGCATTGAAAATTTGAAATGCTTCTTTTGTGTAGAAGCCTGTTCCTACATGAAGTGTCTCATAAAATTGGCGGTCTTTACTCATCATTGTCTCCGTTTAATTGTTTGTTTGGTTATTTTAATATAACAAGAATTCAACGGAAGTAAACTGATAATCGGATATTTTCTTAGGATGTCTGTTCATCCTCCAGAGGATGATAATTCCGATCCGTATATTTAATCACGTTCCTTTATTTTTCATTTCCAGTGATGAGACAAGAAAGGCCTGAATGGTTGTATGTTCCATTCAGGCCTTTAGGATTTTTACTGCTTAATCTTCATCGGCGATCAGTGCGATTTTTTCACCGAAGTGAAGATTGCGGAATCGTTCTGGTTCGTCAGTTCCCGTGAGGACCCACAGCACCGGGATCCCAGGATCCTTGTCGGTCGTGATGTCTTCACATTCACCGTCCGTGAGGAACACCATCGCGTCCGCTTCAATGACATCTTGATTCTCTTCAATGTAATCAAACACCGGTGACAGCGTCGTTCCGCCGCATCCCTTGAACTCGAACTCTGAAGCGATGTCTTCATTGATCTCTTCTTCCTCATCGCTGAACTTGCGGTAGTCCTTGACTTCCGTGTCGCACTGGATCACGTGCAGTTCGTAACTGCCGAATGTTTGAGCGATGCCGACAATCTCGCCCAAGAATTTTGGGAAATCCTGGCAGCAAGAACCGGATGTATCTACACCGATAATCAGTCGCAGTGCTTCACCGGTATGACTTGGAAGATACAGACCGTTGTAAGCGAAACGGCGATTAGGACGATTCCAAGTAGGCTTATTTGCAATCGTTTTCGTAACGAATGAGGCCAGGTAATCCTTCCATGGCATCTTTGACGTGGTCATCTCTTGGACCAAACCCTTAATGTAGGCCGGCAGTGTTCCGCGTGTACGTTCGATCTGGTGCACAGCGGACAAGACCTTTTCCCTCATTTCATTCGTCATTGACTGCATTTCCGATTCGGAAAGACTATAACCCGGGTTATAGTCTTTGTCATATCCGCGCTTACCGTACTTATCATACTGCTCGTCATCACCTTCGTCGCCCGGCTTCTGCTGATTCGCTGTCGGATCGACGTGCTTATCGAATTGTCCCTGTAGTTTGCCTTGGCCATTGCCTTGGCCATTGCCCTGCTGATTCTGCTGGCCTTGACCGCCGCCCTGACCGCCTTGTCCGCCGGCACCGCCGCCATTTTGCTGATGTTTCTGCAGTTCCTTCATCAGCAGTGCGTAATACTCTTCGGTGCTGAGATCATCGGGGAAGTTGAATTCAGATTCATGGCCTTTATTACGATTTGGCCAACACAGTCCTTTCGGTCCGATGAAGCCGTCTTTATCGATGATTTGGTTGACGACCATGTCCTGGGCGACATTAAGAATCGTTGGCTGCATTCCCTTGTGACGAACACAGTGAAGAAGAACATTATGCCAAATCTCGTGCGCCATGATGAATTCACGTTCGTCTTGGTTCAACCCGGCATAGAATGCGATGTCAATGTAAATGTTCTTGCCGTCAGTACAAGCAGTGTCAAGACGACGATCACGTACTGGGATGATGTTCAACTGAAGGGCGATACTGCCGATGAAAGGATGAACACGCAGGATGTTCTGACGGGCGAATGAAAATGCGTCACGCGCCGCATCCTTCAATTTTGCGAGTTCTTCATCACTCAATTCAGTCTTCTTGACAGGCGCTTGGTTGTTAGTAGAATTAAATGCCATAATGTTTGCCTCCGTTGTTTAAGGGTTTGTTCATATTAAAATATAACATGAAAAACCTACAAGTAAACCATGGATGATATAAAAAAAAAATTGGTAGCCGCGGCGGGAATTGAACCCACGACCCACTGCTTAGAAGGCAGTTGCTCTATCCAACTGAGCTACGCGGCCACTTCATTAATAATCGCTTGTCGCACCTAGTTCTTTCAACTGAAAACGAATGCTGTCACGCTCTCTTTCAAAAGCGCCGTTTTCATCTTTCTCCATTTTGTCGTATTTATCAACAGTCTTGGCAATCGCTTCTTCACGGTCAGCCTTGATCTTATTGTACTTTTCCCAGTGCGTCTTCGTCAATACTGAAAGCTGCTTCTTCAGCTCCTCAATTGTCGTCGACTCAAATGGAGTGTTTGGAACACCTTTGATTTCACTAACAAATTTTTCGCCATACTTCGCTTTCACTTCATCTATCGGCTTTCCCTTCAGCATGTCGTAGATCGCCCAAGCAAATCCATACTTAAAGCTGATCGTCTTATTGACATACTCTTCCCAGTCATTCCGCTGAAAACGGAAGTATGGTTTGTCCCACTGCTCTGACGGATAAACGAAGACATTGAACATTTCATTTGGAATGAATGTTGGAGCACCGGCAATATGCTCAAGCGCTTTAGCGTAAAATCCAAGCAGACAGTTCATTATCTGTGTCGGAGTCTTCTTCATATTCTTGGCGTTGTACGTCAGAACGATTTCGCCGTCAGGATACCGCTCCGGGTAGAGATGCTGTGCATAATGAATCTTACTGTTGCCAAACTTTACTTTATTATGACTCGCATATTCAAGTACGACTTGAATGCAGAGATCGACATCCTTGCCGTAAAGCTTGGTGTGAATTTCGGTGTCATGATATTCTAGCATGTAGCATCTCCGTTGGTTTGGTTGGTTTGTTCTGTTTTTAAATATAACACGAATTTACGAAAAGTAAACCCGTGTTATATTATTTTCATCCTGTCATATTCCAACAGCGCTTTCCTCAATCATCTGCTGAATGTCTTTCTCAAGTGCAATGATTCGATTATTGATTGAGCCAGTCTTCTCTGCCTTGATGACCTTGTACTTAGCATAGATCTTATCGCGTTCTGCATTGATTTCGCGATCACATTCACGGCTAAGCTGGTCTTCAATTTCACGACGTTCCTTGATAAGTTTGTTGATCTCTTCACGCAGTTCTGTAACTGCGCCCTGTACAAAGCCATTGTAGCGAACACCTTTAATCTGCTCGACGATGTCTTCACCGTATTTATTGATGATGCTGTTCTCATCACGCTTCTTCAGAATTTCATACAGTGCACGAACGTAGCCGATCGTAATCTTCAAGACGTTGCCGCGCAAGATCTTAAGGTCAGGACGATAATCGGTGAAGTAAAGGTACTGATGATTGGGATCACCGAAGTTGACGCCGATTTCATCATCGAGGAAATTCTGATAATTCGTGCCGGTCACCGGGCCGCCTTCAATGTCATGTGAAAGGGCTTCCATGACTTCCTTGATACGGTATGCTACCGTGCCAAGAATGCCTTCTGGGACCGGCTTGTAAGATGGGAAGTGCAGAATGATCTCACCATCTTCAGCACGCTTGACACTCATTGACTCAAACAAGCCTCTGCTGTGACGTCCCGTATGAATGAAATTGCGGTCGTACCACTGGAATGCGATAAGAACTTTGTCAACATCGACACCGAAAATACCGGTCTTAAGATCGTTGTTGGGAAGGTACAAAAATTTGCGGTAAGTGCTCATGGTGTTCTCCGTTTTTGAATGGGCCTGTCAAACTCGTTGTTCGTATTTAAATATAACAAGAACTGATGACAAGTAAACAAGAAGTAAAACGTTTTTATAAAAAAACCGGGGCGACAGCGGGAAATTTTGCTGTCGCCCCGGTGGCAGGGAACCACCCTGCTCAACGGAGATCTGCTTAGAGGCCTTTACCCTGATTCTTGAACAGGTTGTTGAAGACCTCACGGTATTCTTTGTATTCCGGGCACGCCATGATTTTCTTACACGCTTGGCCGGATGTCAACTTGGTCGTACCCTGAGCGATTGAGGAAGCGCACAACTGCTGATATTCGCTGCCCAGCTGATTGAACAACTTCCAGAACCCATTCAGTCGTTTCTGCTGATCCTTCTCGTCATCAGTGTTCCAGAGGTGGTAGATGATGGCGAATGTAGTCGCCCAAATCTTGTCAGCAGTGTCGCTCTTCGGAATCTTATAAATGTCGCCGTCTTTCGTCTTACCTTCATGCTGCAGCACGTACAGGATGTCGTCGTAGACTCGGTTCTGCTTAAAGTATTCCATGAATTCACCGCCAGTACCGTTGCCGATAAGACCGTACACAGTCTTACGAAGGATGCTGTCAGTGCCGCCGAATACCTTCAGCATGGTAGAGACACGTTCCCAAGAACGAGGACTTGGCCAACCGCGCTCCAATGTCGTTTTATTTTCCGACATTTGGAAGAGTTGATGCGGACGGACCTTAATGTAGCCCGTGATGGCCGGGTGAATTTGATTCACAGTCGCCCACTTCAGCCAATCTTCGTAGTCCGCTTCCACATCGAAGTGGTCAAAGCGGTTCGCCAAGGCTGAAGACATGCCTTTCACGACTGCCTTATCCTGAGAACGGTTACCCGCTGCAACGATCAGCCAACCATCTGGCAGTTTGTAACCGCTGTTCGGAATGCAGCGATCAAGGACGATTGAGTATGCAGCGACCTGAACGTCAGCGGGCGCTGAGGTAATTTCATCGAGGAGGATGATGCCGTAAGGTTCTTTCTTGGCATCAGGCCAGAAATTCGGGATGTTCCAAGTAGTGCGGCCGTAGGTGTTGCCGTTTTCATCGGTGATCTTCTCAACCGAAGGAATGCCCGCACAGTCAACACGTTCCATCTGTGCCAAGCGGATATCACGAAAACCGATACCCAGCTTCTTGGCGACGGCCTTGACCATGGTGGACTTACCGACACCAGGGGCGCCGCGCAGCATAAACGCAGGCATCTGGTCTGCAATGGACGGGTTGTTCTTCAATTCGGTGACAGCATTCTCAAGAATGGTCATCAGTTCGGACGCCTTGACGACGTTGTAAGCATCAGCATTGAGTTGGGATTCTTTAGCCATAGTGTTTTCTCCGTTGTTTTGGGTTATTGGTTAATTTTTATCGGATATTAAAATATAACGAATATCTTGGGATCGTAAACCCGCCTTTTCATTTTTTTTAATTTTCAAACCAGTCAGCCGGGATGTCCTCTTCCTTTTTGAAGTCATCAACAGTGTAAGGTCTTTCCACTGCAAGGACCATACGGTATTCCATGCTGTAAAGATCAATGACACCCTTCTTCCAGTCTTCAATCATGCTATTAGTAGCGTCCATGAAACCATTTGGCGACTGCACTTGCATTTCAGCAGGCGCGATGAATGCCGGGACATCACCATTATAACTCGGCTCATAGCAGAGCTTCGCGTCCGGGACTTTGCCATATTCACGCTTAAACCAGTCGATCGCTTCCTTGGCTGTCTTAAAGCGCTTCTTGCCAATGATGAACTCTTCGTAAGTGTTGTCCACTTCACCCTCATCATAATTGTCGCGATAAGAAGCCTGGATGATAGTAGCGACAATCTGTAAATCCATGAATGCTGTAGACTGCATAATGTTCTCCGTTGTCAAATGTTGAAAAATAAACCCACCGTCAATCATATTAGAATATAACAGACGATGGGTTCTTGTAAACTAACCTTTAATTAAAAATATAGGTGATTTCCGATAATGTATTCATAGACTTCTTTAGGAACCTCTTCCGAGACATTGCAGTGATGTCCGAGCAGTTCGCGAATATTTGAAGAAGAAATTGTGTCAGCACTTAGATTATTCAATCCCGGGCAGATGTTCTCTTCATACTCCTCAGGATCAAGCATATTCTCCATCAGTTTTCTTTTAACAGGTGGCAGCTGCGCATCCAACCAATGCTTGACGTAATACTTATTGCAACGAACCTGAACATTGTCATTGCTAATGAACTTTTCATGCGGTGGAACGAAGATGACAGGATACTGCTCCCACAGTTTCTTATTGAATTTTGCCTTAAGCCACATTGAATCAACAAGTTCATTTTTATCAAATAAATCCGGCATTGTCTGCACGACATAATACTTATGATCTTTTCCAAATATTCCTTCAATGCACTTCATAAGATTAAGTGGATCGAAATTTTTAACGCCATGAGCGTGAAAATCAACCATGTTAATTACATAATCTTTATTTTTGCCGGCATTGTGATTTGCAATGAACTTCGAAAGCATTTCGCATCTGTCATAATATGAAGCCTCACCTTGATCTGTAACCGCAAAGACAATTCTATCAGCCTTTTTCTGCTCAAGGATTCGGTTAGTCAAATTTACATGACCTTCATGGAAAGGATCAAACTTACCAAAGATTACGGCGATACGCGACTTCTTTTCGGCTTGCGCTCTTTTGGAAGCTGAAGTCTTTGAAGTCTTCTTTGGTTTTTCAACAGGCACAACAGCTTCCTCAGCAAAATTTGCAGCGTCTTCACTTGATTGCAAGAACGCTTTGGCCGCGGTGAAGAACTTCTTCAAACTTTCCTCATCGTTTCTGATGGCAGCGACCTGCTTTTCAAAAGCGTCTTTGAAATATGGATATGCCTTTGGAAATGCTCTAGAGAATGTTTCTAATGTACGCTCTGGTGAATTGCAATGCTTTTCAAATTTGTCCGTGACCCAAGAAATCCAAGCGTCGAGACTTTGAATTCTATTTGCTTCAGCAATTTGCTTTACGACAGCAAGCATTGTCTCCAAGTCTTTTTGCTTAGTGATCGGAAATTTTTTAATACGTTCAGCTTTGTCACAATCTTCCAAGCGTGCAAAATATTGATGAATGAATTGGACGATTGTGTATTTGCCAAACATCATAAGAATGTCGATTGGTGAATTATGCGGACAAGACTCAGTTATGACATGATCCGCTATACCATTGATATTAATATTGCCTGACAAGTTAAGATGAATAAGCAATGTTGGTATGTTTACAACATCATCACAGTCATTCGGGTCAAGAAAATAACATGGAGAGACAAAATACAAAGAACTAAAGTAATTTGTGAAGTCACTTTTACAATAATTCATATTGTATTCAATGACTTCATTGAGAAGAGCGTCGCACTCAATGTTCTTAAGTTCCGGGAAGTTGACGACGAATGACATTCTTTGATTTTCTTGCATAAAAGTCTCCTGTTGTATGTGTGTTTGAAATATTGGGCCTAAGCTTGTTATATTATAACGAAAGTTCAAAACTTGTAAACTCATTCAATTATTTCAAGTGACTGCTTATATAAAGAAGTCAATTTGCCATACAAAATGCTAACGCGCTCTCTATACTCTACTTGTCCATGGTAGCCAGCAAACATGCCAAATATATTCGCATTACTTAGCACCGAATGAGCCTCATCTCTAAGCGCAGTCCATGCGCCAACTTGAATCGGATTGAATGGATTTGTCAAAGCATACTTCTCAAAGACTTCGCCTTGCGTCTTGTAAGTGTAATCTTTCTTAAACCGATCAAGGTTGGCTCGTAAGCCAAAGTAATTTTCAAGAGAGCAGAATAATTTCTTAGTCTCATCAACGCTAAGAATTAATTTTTGACTATATGAGTCAAAGTCAATATTATCACCAATAGGACCTTCTGCAGTCCCGTTGATTAGTCTTTCAAAGAAAAATTTAAGTCTATCAGAAAGAGCTACTGCGAAATGATCATATCCATCATTTGACCAAAGATCTTCCGGCTCTTTCCATGTAGAGAAAAACGGAAAGATGATTTCACCATCATCAGCGAATGTAGTGTGAGAGCGAATCATGTAATGATAAGGAATGATGTTCTCAGGATTCTGATACCCAAGACAGCCATAGTCATTTTTCACATGATGCAGATAATGCTTGACCAAGGTCCAGTAGCTGTCATCATGAGCGTCATGATCAGGATACTGGAAGTAGAAGTGCGCGTCATTATAAATCGAATCAGCCTGCCAGTAAGGAAGAAGATTCGACGGATTGTCGGCTTCATAAACCATTACGTCCCTAAGGATTATGAATGCGCGCTTTCCATAAAGTCCTGTATGGTATACACCCTTTGACAGCATATTAGTTCTCCATCATATCAAGCATTTCATCATGCTTTTCAAGCAGCCTTGGAAATTCTACAGACCAAGGAATCTTAAAAGCGTCATAACCAAACTTTTTGTAAATATCGTAAAGATACTTCAAGAAGTCATTGTAATTTTTATAAGCAGCTCTATAGCTTTCGCCGGAAATTGGATTGAATGGCATTCCAATTATTTTGTCGTAAGTGTCTTTACCAACTTTAGCCTTCATTTTGCGAAGTGTGCATTGGTCGTTGAGCACTTGCGCTTCAACAATCTTAACGACGTCGATCATCTCGGCATTGCCAACGATAGTCTTCTTCAATGTCTTTATGGCGATGTCTTCACATCTAAATTTATGATCACGCAACAGCATCGGTCCAAGCTCACCGTTTTCAACGAGAACATTGTAGTTTTTAGTAATCCAGTCAAAATACTTCTTTATGATTCTTTTATTGTAGCCATTGAAAGTTTTAAAGTATTCAGGATACCGAATTTTGCCGCTTTTCAAAAAGTCTTCTCTGTATACTGATTTCAGAAGAATCTCACCTGTGGTTTCGTCTACAGTAACTGCATTCTTAGTGATATTGTAGAACATCCAATGATAGCAGTCCAGACTAGTCACCTGCCAAACGTCATCTTTAGTAAATATCTTGGCAATGACGTTTGATTGATTTAAAAATTTTGAAATAAGATGAGAGGCGATAGTATTGTTGTCATCACGAATAGCGTGGTCGATAAAATACTGATGTCTTGAATACCAAATGAAATCGGAAAAGCAGAAAGACGACTCCTTTGGAACATAAAGCTTTTCATTCTTCGCAGTCCGTTTGTTTGGCGCTGATGGCTTTCTAACGAAAAAGCCTTCATAGTTCATTGTGAAGACATGATCTTCTTCAAGCCAAGCTATGAACTGCATGATATTATACGCGGCTTTAGAATATAAGCCCGTATGCAGAATATACAACCGCTCGTCCGCAGATCTCATATAGTCTGGACGATTTGGATCATTGAAGTGCTTAATGACTTCAATGTTCAATTCATTATTATTTTTGACTTTCGCTTTCATTTACGTCTCCGTTGGTGATTGGTTGTTTTTAAAATATAACAAGAAATCCGAAGACGTAAACGAAGAAGATAAAATTTATTAGCTGAAGTCAGCGTCAAGCAAAACATACAGACCGTCTTCACCAACTTGCGCGCCTTTAGTATAGACAAGTCCCTTTTGGCCAAAGATGTCACCGTACTCGTTCGCTGCTTCGCCGATCACATACTTAAAGTCTCGCTCAGCATAATTCGTTCTGAGCACGGATGCCTTAAGATCTTCGAACGTCATAGGCGCGCCACATTCATCCTCGATGTGTCCGCCTTTCTTCAGCGTCTCGGTGATGAACTTCTCCCATTCAGGCCATGAGGTAAGGCCCATCTTAGGATCAGAATGCAGTGTGTAGTAACGACCCCAGCTGGACTTTCCGATGTGGTAAGTCTCTTCCTCACGGTGCTTATGGCCGCACGCATAGCATTCAACAAGTTTCTTTTTGCCAGTTTTCAGATAATGGTTCATTCCCATTGTAGTTCTCCTTATGTTTTTAAGATGGCAGGGAGTGCCAGGCTCGAACTGACAACCACGGTTTTGGAGACCATTGTTTTACCAATTGCTACTAACCCCCTGTTTTTAAAAATATAACAAGTTCTTCACGAAAGTAAACTACAGCAAAATAAAAAAGCGGGACCTATTCGATCCCGCTCCAACTCTTCGGCTTAACGTCTGTACATGGATATTGTCGCTAGAACTTCTATTAGAAGAAACGGCCAAAGCAATGACTGGATCATTACAAGCAGGAAGCAGATGAACGTAAATCTTCCGCCCTCAGACCATCGCATAGCGCTTGCTCTGGCTTCCTTCTCTTTCAAAGACATCTGAGCAGCTTCCACTTCATTCCTTGGTTTGATCGTGTTCTTTGAGTCCTCTATGCATTTGTCGATCCCTTTCTGCAAACTCTCTTTCATGTGATTTCGCAGAGACTCTTTGCATGTTGAAATTATACAAGCAACGACGACAGCTGTCAGGAAAAAGCCAGCTACATAGATTGTTCCATACATACCAAGAATTTCGCTCATTCATTCTCCTTAGTTCTGATTAGCTTTCGAGTTCACATAGTCACGATGACAGCGCTGGAGATAACGCTGACGTCCTTCTGACACGAAATACGAACGGTTCTTAAGCTCGCGCAACGTGCCCTCCTTCATGAGAGCTTTCTTCAACTTACGAAGGCCTCGATCAGGATCCATGACATTCTTGCCTTTTTTCAATCTGACTTCGATCATTTTCATCACCACCTTTATTATTTAATATAAACACCTGAAATGAACTTGAAAATTTCAACTTAGGCTTGAATATTTGCACTTAGGTTGCAATATTCAAGCCTGGGTCCATTTATTTCAAGTACTTTTCAATTACGAAGGACATAAGATTTCTTTGAGCGTTCTCATCTAGATTTGCAAACCAAAGAGCAGGATTCTCTCGCATCTGATTCCAATGCTTCTCAAGGTAGTCGTCTGTCGCAGCCGGCAAGTCAAGGGTGTCTGGGAGCACTCTCATAAACTCGCCATAGCTGATGTTATAAGTGTACCAGACAAAGGCCTGGACAATCTGACGCGCCATTTCGTTGTCATTCTCAAATTTCTTCATTACACTTCCTCCAAGTTAAGTTGTCTACAAAGATCCTTTATCTCTTTATATTTTGCTAGCAGAAATTCGCCGAGTCGTCTAGTGTTGTCTTTCTTTCTTCTACAAAGTTCTTCTTGCGCCTTTTCAATGTATTTGCGGTTCTGAATTGATTTGTTCATTAGCTTGTTCTGCAGATCATCTAGCTCACGTTCATTTCTATCTTTCATGATGTCATATTCATCACGACTGTTGAAGACTAGATCTGCTACCTTCTTTCTTGATTCATTAACGGCACCAGCATAGAATGAGTCTTTAGGGTGGCCGCGAAGATCACCGGGAAGCTCATCCTTTCCTTCAAGCCAGCGTTGCATCGCCTTGATGTCATTGCAGTCAACATTCTTGAAGACAAAGACTATCTTGTCTTCCGTGTCACTCGGCTTATTGTAGTAGTTCTTCTCTCTATAGCCGGGCGTGAATCTATAGAAGTCATACAGCTTGACTTTCACGATTTCGGGCTTGTTGGGTGCAGTGCTCAGATAGCGTCTTAACCGCTTCAGTGAACCCAAGAATTCTTCATTCCAGCTCTGATGCAGCTTGTCCAGATCAGTAGTGTAAAGCTCAGTGACCGCTAAGCATACTTCATCATTTGATGCTCTAAAGACATTGAGAATCTGCTCCCAGAACGGCTCAGGCCCACAGGACCATTTGCTCAACCTCTTCTTGCCTTCAGCAATAGAAAGATAAGGCCGGGAAATGTCAAAGGCGAAGTCTTGATCCAGTTCACAAGCATGAATCACCCTAAGAATGTCAAGTGCTTTCTTAGAGTAAAGTCCAGTATGAATCGTGAGCTCTTCTTCATACTCGTTGCCGTTGAAATAATTAATGGTCATTTAAATTCTCCGTCTGTTTGGTTGTTTTTAAAATATAACAGACGGAGATGAAAAGTAAACTCTGAAGATCAGATTTCTTCTGGCACAATCGCTGCCAATTCAGCTTCCCACTTCTGCACAAACAGTCTCTTGGTCTTCTTGTGAACTTCATTGAAGAACGCTGGCTTCTCCGACGCACACTCCCAGTCCTTGACTGAATTGATCTCCGCTTCATCCCAAAGTCTCTGCACTTCTTTGTTGTGGATCTGCTGCAGCTTATCATACTGGCCAATGTACTTCAACGCCGACTTAGTCTGTGCTTCTTTCCGATCCATGTAGACCATGTTAGCAAAAGCGTCAAGCGGCGTTCCGATCAAGCTAATGTCATATGCCTTGCCTTCTGCTCTGGCCTTGAAGTAAAGCATCAGCTCTTCTACAGATTTTCTGCTGACCTTGAATGTCTTAATGATGTATTCATCATACTGTTCATAAGAATCGTCTTGTCTAGCGTTGTAGCAGCCGGGAATGAATCTCAGGTGTGAACGAGTCGGGAGCTCTACTATGTCCTGTCCTTGTTCAAAATGATTGTCCAAGTTCTTCTTCAGTCTTCTCAATGATACATAAATGCTTTTGTTCGCGTTGTCGAAAATCTTATAGACAGTGTCATGCCGCTGCGTCTTGGACCAGAGATAGCTTTTTACAGTCAGCACTACTTCTCCATTCTCTCCGCGAGTCACTACGCCGATCCCTGACCAGATCGATTTGTCGAATGCATAGTTTTTCTCACTTTGCCAAGTAGAATACGACGTCAGCAAGCCATTCTCAAAAGCAGGGCCTTCTCCAAACTCTTTGCCTTTAGGTATGCCAAAGCCAGCCTCATAAGCGAAAACGCACCGAAGAATGTTCAGTGCTTCAACGCTATAGAGTCCAGTGTGAATAAGCTGATCCTCTGACATTGGTGTAGATGGATTGATGTCATTGACGCAAAATTGTCTCATGATGTTCTCCGTTGTTAGATTGGTTGTTTTTAAAATATAACAGAAATTTTCCGATCGTAAACTGGAGGTTTATTATTAATAATGGTAAAAGGAATAAAAAGAATGGAACAGACATTGAAGAAAACAGAATACAAAGCATATAGGAACTCAGTCTGGGTGCTATGCTGCAACTTGTTGGTAGCTACCGTGGTGTTCACTGTAGCTGCATTTGCGCTTGGCCATGCTGTGACCGGGATCTTTGGAATGCTGTGCTGCATCTTATGGTATGCTATGATGAAGCTAGTTGTGCTCGTTGAAAAGCTTAATGCAAAAGTGCTGCAACTTGAGAGAAGACTCGATGATGACTTAAAGTAGACTGTGAAAATGCAGACTAGCTAGTCAGCATAGAAAGTTTGGGAAATCTCTCTTGGCTGTATCAATGCACAAAAATGAAACTAGCTAGTTTAGGTTTTTATAGTAATTGGGAATTTCTGGGTTTTTTCAATTTTGCAAATTTTCTAGATTTTCTATTTTGTAGAATTTTCTAGAATTTTTGCAAAAATTTTTTTTCAACTTCTTGGGCGCTCTGCAGTTTGAATCGTATTAGAATTTCCGTAGAAATTACTATGAATGATTGAATTTTCTATAGAAGTTATTATGCATAATTTAATTTTCTATGAATTCTGCATGATTTAATTTCCGTAGAAATTACTATGCATGATTGAGTTTTATATAGAAGTTACTATGTATGATTGGAATTTCTGTAGAATATTAGAAGTAGATGCAAATCATTGACGTCTACTCTAATGACTACCTTGAATGTCTTTGACTTCTACTAAATCTATACAGAATCTCCATGAATTGAATCTATTAAGATAAAGACACTATTATGAAATCTTTCTACAATATAATCAAATCTCTAATCAACTTCATTAGCTCTTGCGCTATACTTTTATTCTGCTCTGCCTCTTATGCGCTTCTATTTGTATTTGCTCTAATCGTACGGAGTAGTGTTTGGTCTAATTGGATGTCTGCTTATATTCATTGTTCTACTGTTTACTTTGCTTTCTCTTCCATTCACTTTGGCTTATAGACTTATAAAGCACTAGCAGTCGTCATCAACTTGCACTTGAGATTTTGCACTTAAGCTTGAATATTTGCACTTGGGTCAAAATATTTGAAGTGCATTCAAAATATTTGAAGTGCTCTTTGCTTAGATTCATTTTCTTCTACCCAGCCAAAGAACTTTTCTGGTTCTGCGTATAGAATATCGCGGAACGCTTCATTAGTTTTGTATAGTCCAATCGCTTCTTCGTAGATCTTCTCCATCTGCTCAAAGCTCTCTTTCTCTACTTGCAGTCTGAAGGGGTCATATTCATTATCGATTAGGTCTGGGAAGTGACGAGGGTCTTCATTGTTTTTCCAGCAGTAGTTGATGTCGAACAGAACTTGCTTACTGACTTCATGGACGTACTCTCTTCCGTGGTAGAGTCTGCCTAGTAGACGTTCGCCCCAGTAGGAGTTGTCTGTGCGTACACGTGGATGCATGCCGTAGAAAGTCCAAGGCTGCAATATAGCAGTTCCCTCTGACTCTAGAAGCACAGTGTCGCTTCTTAAGTTTTTATATGCATTGACGAAGTTGTAAGTCTCTGTCACAGCGTAGGACAGCTGCTCTTTGATCGCAGTGTCCGTGTAGATGAACCAGTTGGGGCAGAGCAAGGCGTCTCTTACGCATCTCGCTCTGATGATGATCTCTCCCGTGCTGTAGTCTCTTAAGACCTTGCTGTTGCAGACCCATGGAATGAAGTCTTCATCCTCGACGTGAGTGTATTTTGCTGGGAGGACTGGCAGACCCCGGAAGCTTACCCAGCTGTTCATTGAGTAGTCGTCTATCTTTTGGCGGTGACGCCACTTCGACTGGCTGCTGTCCCAGTATTCATAAGCATAGCTGCAGCCTGCCTCCAAGCAGTTCACTAGCATCAGCGCTTTGTACGCTTTCTTGCTGTAGAAGCCGGTGTGTATGTCTCTACTGAACTCCATTCAGTGTCTCCCTTTGCTTTGATTCGTTGTAAATTGCATTTGGCTTCGTCAGCAGCGAACGAGTATAATCAAGTGCGGTTTTTTCAAATGTTTTTGTAGTCATCTATCAATGCTCTCTGCTTAGATTCATATCTTTCAAGGATGCTGTAGAATGTCTTGGGGTTTTGCGGCTCCGCTTTGTCTTTCTCTGTCAAAAACCCTGGTTGTTTTGCGTCGATGAAGATCTGCTTTTTGACCGTATTCACTTCATCGTAGATGTCTTTCTCAACTTGCAGTCTGAAGGGATCTGGCATTGGCTGCATTAAGATTGGTGTTGGCTGAAAGCCGTGCCACCAACTGTTGAAGATCTCTGCTAGTACAAGGACGCTGACGTTATGCTTGTAAGTCGGGCGGCCGTAGTTTCTACTTAGCAGCTGATCCCAGTTGACGCGAATGCTTGGCGCTTCGTCGAATGCAGCGAATCCTGAGATAGCGTTAGGATTCTGCCGTGGTGAAACATGCTCACCGAAGAACGAGTAAGGATTGAGGAAGCCAGTTCCTTCAGTCTCTAATTCGACCATGCCATCAATGGCAAGCGGCTCTACAAATTTGAATGCCGACTTTACGCCTTTGCTTAGCACGTGAGAGATCGCTATCTCTTCAACTGCACTATTCCATAAAGCAAAATCACTGTTGTCTAACTCTGCGTGGAGAACGACTTCTCCAGTGCTGTAGTCTCTAATTACTTCAGTATTCACCCAGATGTTCGATCTTCCTCTAACAAATACGTCATACTTAAGTGGAAGAATGTGCCAATGCTCTGCTGTCACCCAGCCGTCTAAGCAATGATCGAGTGACAGACCGTATCCACTGTCCTTGCTTAATTTGTCGTGAGTGTAGCATCCGGCTTCAAGACAGTTTATCAGCATTAGAGCATCGTAAGCAGCGAACGAGTAGAACCCAGTGCCGATGAACATGTCAGTCTTAGTCATGCCTTTGCGTTTGAACTTCTTTGTGATCATAGGCCAAGTTCTTTCTCCATTGCTATCTGCTAACGTTCCAGTCGTTTAAAGGTTCCTGTTTTTAAAATATAACAAGAACCTGGGAGAAGTAAACTTAGAAGTCTATTGTGCCGATCTTTTTAATCACTTCACGTTCGATCTCAATTAAGACATCTGCTATGAATTCGGCCTGTTCAAATTGCCAAAGCTGACCCCAATTCTTTCCGTCTCTGAAAGGGCCATGCATTTTAATAGTTTTTTCAACAATACCAAAACTTTTGTCTAAATATTCTTTATACTGCTTTACACACTCTGCTCTAAATGTCGATTTAATTGGATCCCAAGGACTTCCGATGATGCTGTCAAAATAGTCTTTTGGTTTGTCGTTACGACCGCCTTGTAGTGTGTTAAACCAATTGTCGACTTTTTTAAAAGTCTCTTCATTTATTTTATATGTATGCCTCATTTCAGGAAAGTCAATTGCATTCTTAAGTGCACGCGACCAAACGCCGCGGTAGTTGTCAGGCTCAAGGAAGCATGATCTTGAAGTTGTGATGGTGAAATTGCCATCTGAATCTTTTACATTGCATTTCTCCAAGAATGAACGAACTCTTTCAATATATTGATGTAGCATAAACATCTTACCTTCATCATGGTCGTCTCTCGCCCAACTCTTGGCGTAAGTGTTAGGATGCACGTATTTCTCTCTTTCAGGTGTTGCATAGTCACAGATGATGATTTCGCCATCAATGTCAGAACGAGTCACCTCAGCAGTGTCTTCACAATAAGTGCCCGAACCGTTGTTAGTTTTGTCATATGTCGCTTCTTTGGGAATCTTGGTTAAAAAATATCCGGACACATTCTTTTCATTAGTTCCGCTACCATTTCCTTCTTCATAGCCAAAACTTTCAAGTGCAGCGACAAGACGAATCACTTCAAATGCTTCATCACTATAAAGACCTGTATGTATGTGACTCATAATATTCCTTCTTCTAATTTATGCTGTCTCTTTTCTACTTCAACGTATTCGGCAATGACATATCGTTTGAAATCGCCAACAAGCGCAGCTGCATCTTCTACACTTTCAAGTTTTTCAAAGAATTCATCACGAATGACTTTCTGTTGTTTTCTAACTTCATAAAGCCCTTTTGCTCTGAAGGGATTCCAAGGTGTTCCGATCAAGTCATCATAAGATTCATTGTCATAATTATGAATGTCGCCAAACCACCAAGCAAGCTGCGCTAAAGTATGTAAATCAATATTGAAGTCTCTATATCTGCTTGGGCCATTCTTAAACTGCGCCAATCTACCCATATAGTTAGTTGGCTCTGCATAGCATGGACCGGCTATACGTAAACTGATTTTTCTTGAACACGCTGGGTATGCCTTTGTCAAATATGAAAAGGCATTTCGAATGCCACATGCAAGTCTAAGCTTCTTTTCTTCATTTGGCAATGCAGTCCAATCATTTGAAGTTTGAGAAGATGCTGAGTAATCGTAAATGACAATTTCACCGTCTTCAGCGCTTCTTTCAATTTCAGCAGTATATCCCCAACTTACATTGAAATTGTTGGGTGTATTATAATGTACAATTCTCTGCACAGTCGGTGCAAAAATACTGTCATGAATATAAACATTGTCAGTACCAAGACCGCCTCGCAAATTGAAACTTTCAAATGCAGAGACTAACATCAATGCTTCGTATGCAGCATCACTATAAAGACCTGTCTTTGTCAAAGCTGTCATCTACTTCTCCGTTAAGTTCTTGTTTTTAAAATATAACAAGAATTTAGGAGAAGTAAACTAAGCAGTTGCAATGTCAAAATATTTATCAAAATATGCCTTTTCACAATGATCTATGTAATTTGCAAGTTCATCAATAGGTCTTTCTCTAAATGTCTGTAGCATATATAAATTATGCTTATGCTCTTTTACTCCACTTCTAAAATCTACTTTAAACTCATTCATTGCAGTTTCTTTGAATGGATCCCACGTTGTTCCAAGTAAAGTTTCGTCAGCTTCGTTTGTCTGCAGATAATGAATAATTTTCATAAATGTAGACTTCTTTAGCTTATGTTCATACATTCTACCAAAATTGAAAAGGTACTGCCCTTTAATTTGATGATTTCTTACATCATCGCCAAACCAATCATCCAAGCTTAAAATGTCAGGACCTTCAGTGAAGATAGTCATTTCATCTTTATTTGGCTTCAGTTTATCTAAAAAATCTACAGCATTCTGAAGTCGTTTGATTAATGCATCATCTTTAACTTCACCCATTGGAAAGCATCTTAAATAGTCAATGAAAATCTCACCCAGTCTTACGCCTTCCCAATTGAAATTTGCAAAGCCTAGACCTTTAAGCATAAACTGCCTACATTCATGTGGTGCTCTGATCTTCGGAATGTTTCGGCATTTTTGATTCATAAAGTCTTTCATATAATGTTTACTGTCAAGAATCATCCATGGAGAAATATCGACAAAACCATCAATTGCTCCATTTCTTGAAGCCATCTCTTGGATAGCGTCATATGCAACAGTAAATGCAAATGCATCATAAGCTTCTTTACTACAGAGACCTGTAAAAAAGAAGCCTAAACCATTCTTTTTATCTTCATAAATTATCATTGCTTAACTTTTCCTACATAGCACCATTTTTTGAATTTGAACATTGGTGTAGGATTAACGACCATTGAACGAGGCATATTGTCTTCAGGCAGCGGAGGACGGGCCACATTCCATGCTTCAAAGGCAGGGATTGAATGGACACCCATTCCACAATATCTAAATTCATTCATATAGTCATTCAGATGCTCTTCAGTCATCATTTCACGTATTGGTGCCGGAAATACACCGAATACTGCGCTACATGCATTATCTTTAGCAGTGTCAGCAATGTTCTTATATACTTCTGCAACATCACTCGCCGAAGTCAGAACTTTTTGTGCTTCTGCCTTCATATCTATGATTTCAATGTCAATGCCGTCGTTGTCACAATTTTTGTCTACCCATTCTTTAATTGCAGCACGTTCATCAAATGAAATCGGATGTCTTGAAAACCAAATGACTTTTTTCATAATCTTCAACCTTCACTTTGAATTTTCTTTAGATATGTACGAATCTTTCCACGTGCAGAAACTTTTTTATGCTTTGCAATCTCTGACGCCATCAAATCAGTCAATTCTTTAAGTTGGCTCTGCTCAAAAGGATTAAGCGGACGACCAACAATTATTTTTCGCTCTTCTTTTGTCAATTCTTCTTTATTCAGAAATTTCAGAAGCAGTTTTCCATCACTGACAATTTTTTCAATGCTCTTTTTACGTGCATCACCAGGTTTACTGTCAAGGTTTCTATTGTCAAAAATAATGTTTTTGGAATCTGCAAGAAATGCTTCATTTATTGAAACCAATGCTGTTACGCAATTCTTTATGACTTCAAAGGCTTCTTCATTACTAATTCTTGGACGTCCGTGACGAAATGAAGTTTGTGTTTCATCAAATGCTTCAATCGCCAATTCACCATCACTTAATACAATGACAAATGCTGTGTGATTTTCTAATCCAAACGTCCCATGCTCTGCAATAAAAGGTGTAGGCTGTAGAAAATCACCAAACTTCATATCATCCATCATATGCACTGCATTTTGAATGACATCTGCAGCATTCACAGTGTAAAGACCTAACCGAATCAAATTCTCGAACTTAATTGGTTTATACATATTTTATCTCCTTGTTTTTAAAATATAACAAGAATTTCACACTTGTAAACCTAGTCTTTCTGAATCTTTTTCATATATGCTCTGATCTTCGAGCGTGCTTTATTATTGCCGCTCCATTCTTTTAAATTACCATAAAGCTCTTCCAACAGGTTGTTAAGCTCTACTTGTTCAAATGCATTAACAGGGCGGCCAATGAATTTTTTCTCATCATCTGTGATTGGCTCACCGTTAAAATGCTTTAAAAGAATACAAGTATTTTTTGTCACTTCATTCATATCTTCAGAATTCTCTTTAGAATCCTTGGCCTTTTTCAATGCCCATGCGCTTTTATTAGATGCAAATGCTCTATGAAGCTCAAGATATGCAGTCAATAAATGCTTCAGCATTTCTATTGCGTCGTCATCTGTGATAATGTCTTCAGGCCTATGGGCATAAACATATTTCTCTAACGCCAATTCACTGTCTGGCATTACAATAACATATGCATCGTGGTTATATTTACCAAAGGTTCCATTCTTTGCATCAAATGGAAATTCTCTGTAACCGTTGAAGGTAAATTTATTAAATAAATTCAGCACATCCTTTATAAGGTCTGCTGCATCAGGTGTATAGAG
>JAEEGL013468813.1_pt1 | contig 65788 bp, 64 predicted proteins | sample 9134231 | NCBI WGS metagenome assembly JAEEGL01 (sample SAMN16246548, study PRJNA631951) | gut metagenome | biome: gut microbiome; feature: rumen; material: fiber-attached | host: Bos | place: Iran: Karaj | collected 2018-10
CGCCTGACATCTATGAAGGGCTTAAGTTCTTGAAGAATGTAGATGCCAGTATTGCCAACGGGGTGTATCAAATTAACCCTCGGGTAAAGGCTATCGTGTCTGAATATGAGACTAAGGATAAGAACGAATATGGTTATGAGGCACACAAGAAGTATATTGACATACAATGTACCTTGAAAGGCCAGGAGAGAGTTGCGTGTCTGCCCATTGATAAATTGATAGAAACTAAACCCTATAGCGATAAAGACGATGCGGCATTATACTCAACCACTATTAAGCCAATAGAAATGACCATTGGCAATGGTTACTTTGCCGTGTTCTATCCTCAAGACGGACACATGCCTCAGTTATGTATAGATGAGCCTCGAGTGGTCAAGAAAGTAGTAGTGAAAGTTCAAATGAATAATTGAATAATTAATTCTATGACAAACAATAATAACCAAGTGTCGGTAACCTACTCCGACAGCGAACTTCGCAACCTCGTTGAGGAATACATCACCCAGCAGAAATCCGGGTTTACGCTGAAAGGCGTATGCTCCTACGTCCTTTATTGGGCTGTTGAGGATAGTAAAGTAGTGGAGGAAAAGAAGCTTATAGAGAGCGATGAACTGCAGCAAAGCGATCAAGAACGTGTGAAACGAATATTGGAAGCGGTTGTTGCTGATGGGCGCATTGTAGCCACCGCTGACGGTTCATATAAGAAATGCTAAACGATAGAAATCATGTTTACGGCAAAAGTCTATAAGGTGATGGTTGGTAGCCTTAGCGGCACTATGGAAGAAGTGTTTGCTGCAAAGGAAACCATTCGTAAGTGGAACTTGGATGACTCTGAGCGGGCTGGTAAGTTGTATATGGTAAGAGATTGGTCAATGAAAGCGGATCAGCTCCAAGATTTGGATGTGTTGATTGGTGTCGTTGGGAATTGGGTTGAAAACACCAGCTTCATAGAGAATTGCATTAAAGAAGGAAAGCAAGTGATGCTTTTCTTTAATGCCTACCAAGACCCAAACAATACTATGTCAAGTGAGCATGAAACTGTTATGGCTTTCAGAAGCAAAATGCAAAACAGTTGTTGCTGTGCAGAGTATAATAGCATTACTGACCTCGGCGCTAAGTTGAACAAAAAATTAATATGAATTCATTTTTGAGTATTGGACAGCTCAAAATTACAATAGAAACATTTTAACGATAACAAACAGATATAATTATGAATACTTTTTCAGTTTTTGATTATGAAAAGCTATCTGAATCCAGTAAGACGGTATTTAACAAGGTTTTGGCTCTGAAATTAGCCTCATTGTTTAATGAGATTAAAAATGATGATGTTATAGGTACTGCTACGACAGAGGAGTTTATTAAATCCTCTGGTGAGATAAATAACGCTGCTACGTTAGTGGCAGATCTGTATTCCAAGATATCAAGTGGTATCCAAGTCGGAAGTGGTAACCAGAATCTCTTTAATACAATTCTTGTTGCCTATACTACTTGTTGGGCCGAGACCATCAAATAGTTTAATCGTTATAAAACGCAAAAAACAAGAATAGAAATCAAAACCTTCTGTTATGACGGAGACTAAGCGAATTAGATTAGACGAGATAACACTTATGAGAACAATATTGGCAGTATTGATCGTGTTCATGCATGCCTTTACTTGTTTCCAAGGTGCTTGGCCTCCACCCGAAGGTTACGTGGAAATACCTTTCTATAAGTGGATAGCACAAACATCCTTTGCTTTTACCCTTGAGGCATTTGTCCTCATATCCGGATATTTATACTCTTTTACACGTAATTACCTGAAAAGAAAAGAGGGTTTCTGGACTTTAACTAAGAACAAATTTAAACGCCTTATAATTCCAAGTATTATTTTTGGTACGGCATATTACATTTTGTTTTTCCCGCATAATGGAATTCTGGTTGCAATCTATAGCATTGTGAATGGTTGTGGACATATGTGGTTTCTGCCAATGTTGTTTTGGTGTTTTCTAGGGACATGGCTTATTGAGTTGGTTAATATTTCTCATTTGTGGAAACTATTATTCCTCTTCTTGTTGCATATTGTGGTAGTTGTTCCACTACCTCTTCGATTGGATGCCGCCTGCTCATTCTTATTCTATTTTTATCTGGGATATGTCCTTTTCTTAAAAAGGGAGATAATCGTTGAAAAGTTGAATGTTAAGAATATTATGTTGGTTTGGTTGGTTTTTCTTATTGTCTTCTTTGTCTTGCGTCCATTAAAAGATTCTTTCTCAATAGGTGATAGTGCAACGCTAATTTACAAGGGCCTTACCAATATGGGGCAAAGATTTATCCAAATAGTGTATGCAACGATTGGTGCGTTAGCATTTTATGCAACTGCATACTATTATACCCATCATCGAACCTTGAATTCTGGCACAGTGAAATTAGCAGGATGTTGTTTTGGCATTTATTTGTTTCAACAGTTTGTGCTACAGTTTTTATATTATAAAACAGGTTTACCGTCAGTTATTGGGCCGTATTGGCTACCATGGGTTGGATTCCTGCTAGCCTTGCCTCTATCGTATCTATTCACAGTATTGCTACTGAAAACAAAAACGGGAAAATACTTGATAGGGTAGGCATTCAAAAAAATAATGAACTAAATTATTATTAAAACAATGACATATAAAGAATTACAATTTCCCAAGGAATCTTTGTTCTTGGTGACAGGTGGTGCTGGATTTATAGGCTCCAACCTATGTGAAGCCATATTGAAACTGGGGCATCGCGTTCGTTGCCTCGATGACCTTTCCACTGGCAAGCAAGCCAATGTGGATATGTTTAAGGGCAATCTAAATTATGAATTTATAAAAGGCGATATCAAGGACCTTGACACTTGTATGAAGGCTTGTGAGGGTGTGGATTATGTGCTTAACGAAGCTGCTTGGGGCAGTGTTCCTCGCTCAATCGAGATGCCGCTGTTCTATTGCGCCAACAACATCCAAGGTACTTTGAATATGATGGAAGCCGCCCGTCAGAAGGGCGTGAAGACCTTTGTCTATGCTTCATCAAGTTCTGTGTATGGCGATGAAGCTCACCTCCCTAAGAAGGAAGGTGTTGAAGGCAATCTTCTCAGCCCTTATGCATTAAGCAAGCGTTGCGATGAGGAATGGGGTAAACAGTACCACAAACACTATGGTCTGAAGAACATAGGACTCCGCTATTTCAATGTGTTTGGCCGTCGTCAAGACCCGCACGGTGCATACGCTGCTGTGATTCCTAAGTTCATCAAGCAATTATTGAATGATGAACGTCCAACCATCAATGGTGATGGTAAGCAGAGTCGCGACTTTACTTACATTGAGAATGTGATTGAGGCTAATTTGAAAGCTTGCTTGGCTCCTGATGAAGCCAGTGGCGAAGCTTTCAATGTGGCATACGGTGGCCGTGAATATCTGATAGATATATATTACGATTTGACCAAGGCATTAGGCAAAAACATCGAGCCTATCTTTGGTCCTGACCGCAAAGGCGACATCAAGCACAGCAATGCAGACATTAGCAAGGCAAAACGTTTGCTGGGTTATGACCCTCAGTATGACTTCGCACGTGGTCTGAATGAGGCTATTGAATGGTACAAAAACAATCTGTAAACAATTAAAAACATCATAAACAATGAAAGAGACAAAAATTTGTGTCATTGGCCTGGGCTATGTTGGACTCCCCCTTGCCCGCCTGTTTTCAACTAAGTATGAAACCGTCGGTTTCGATATGAACCAAAACCGTTGCGACGCTCTCATGGCAGGTCACGATGCTACCCTCGAAGTCGCTGACGAACTGTTGCAGGATGCCATCAAGAACCACGGCTTCATCTGCACCAGCGACATCGAGAAGATTCGTGACTGCAACTTCTACATCGTTGCCGTTCCTACCCCCGTTGATGCTGACAACAATCCCGACCTGACACCACTCGTAGGTGCCAGCACCACCGTTGGTAAGGTCATTAGCAAAGGTGATGTGGTTGTTTACGAATCTACCGTATATCCTGGTGTAACCGAAGACGAGTGCATCCCTGTGGTGGAAAAGGTTTCTGGTCTGAAGATGAACGTCGACTTCTATGGTGGCTATAGCCCGGAGCGGATCAACCCAGGTGACAAACAGCACACTGTGGAGCATATCAAGAAAGTGACTTCTGGCTCCACTCCTGAAATTGGTAAGTACATCAATGAAGTGTATAGCTCAGTTATTACTGCTGGAACCCATCTTGCTCCCACCATCAAGGTTGCTGAGGCTGCCAAAGTTATTGAGAACAGCCAGCGTGACATCAACATTGCTTTCGTGAATGAGTTGAGCAAGATCTTTAACAAGATGGGTATTGACACCCTCGATGTATTGGAAGCAGCTGGAACCAAGTGGAACTTCCTGCCGTTCCGTCCTGGACTGGTGGGTGGTCACTGCATAGGTGTTGACCCTTACTATCTGGCTCAGTGCGCCCAGCGTCATGGCTATAATCCAGAGATTATCCTTGCCGGTCGTCGTATGAACGACGGCATGGGCGAGTATGTAGCTACCGAAACCATCAAACTGATGCTCAAGAAGGGTATTCAAGTGCTAAACAGCAACATCCTCATCCTTGGCTTCACCTTCAAGGAGAACTGCCCCGATGTGCGTAACACCAAGGTTATTGACATCTATAATGCTCTGAAAGAGTACAACCTTAATATCACCGTTTACGATCCTTGGGCCAATCCCGCTATCGTGGAGCATGAATACGGTATCAAGGTGGTGAACGAACTTCCCACTCAGAAGTTTGATGCTGCAATCGCAGCTGTTGCTCACAAAAAGTTTGAAGGACTTGACGTGACCAGCCTCCTCAAAGAGAAGCACGTTATTTTCGATGTGAAATGTACTTTAGATAGAACTATCGTTGACGGAAGATTATAATGAAGATTCTTGTTACAGGTGCAAAGGGTTTTGTGGGTAAGAACCTTTGTGCCCAACTGGATAATATTGCTACGGGCAAGGCTAGGTGGTACAAAGTGCCAGCCGAGGGGTTGCAGGTTTTCCAGTACGATATTGATTCGAAGCCTGAAGACTTGGAGGCATACTGCAAAGAAGCAGACTTCGTTTTCAACCTTGCTGGAGTGAACCGCCCCCAAGACCCTAAAGAGTTTATGGAGGGCAACTTTGGTTTTGCCTCAACGCTTCTTAATACTTTAAAAAAGTACAAGAACACTTGCCCTGTGATGATTTCTTCATCCAGTCAAGCTGCTTTGGAGAACCCGTATGGTCAATCAAAGAAAGCTGGTGAAGATTTGATGTTCCGGTATGCAGAGGAAACAGGGGCTAAGGTGTTGGTGTACCGATTCCCCAACCTTTTCGGTAAATGGTGTCGCCCAAACTACAATTCAGCTGTAGCCACTTTTTGCCACAACATTGCCAATAGCTTGCCCATTCAGGTCAACGACCCAGAGGTGATAATGAATCTAGTTTATATTGATGATGTGGTGGATGAACTGATAGGAGCATTGACAGGCGATGAATTCAAGGAAGGTAAGTATTGCTATGTGCCTCATGTTCACAGGGTGCGCTTGGGCGATATAGTTGACTTGTTGTATTCTTTCGATGAAGGCCGTCCAAGTCCCAACCTTCAGATACCATACGTCAGTGATTCGTTCCGCAAGGCACTTTATTCCACCTACACCTCTTACTTGCCCAAGGAGAAGATTTCATATCCTCTGGAAATGAAGATTGATAACCGTGGCAGCTTTACTGAATTTATCCACACAGAGAACCATGGTCAGGTAAGTATCAATATCTCTAAGCCAGGCATCACCAAAGGACAACATTGGCACAATAACCTTGTTGAACGTTTCCTGGTAGTCAGCGGTCATGGTTTGATACAACTCCGCAAAGAAGGTTTGGACGAGAATGGCAACAAATATCCGGTTTTGAATTATGAGGTAAGTGGTGATAAACTAGAAGTGGTTGAGATGATAGCCGGTTATACTCATAACCTGATAAATCTTTCAGACACAGAGGAAATGGTAACGGTGATTTGGGCAAACGCATGCTTCGATCCTAACCGGCCTGATACTTATTTTGACCCAGTAGAATAAAAGTGCCTATGTTGAACATTGATAATAAAGTAATCCTGATAACAGGAGGCTCTGGCTCTTTCGGTCGGAAGTTCATAGAGATAACACTACGCGATTATCCGGGTGTGAGGAAGATTATTGTTTTTTCACGAGACGAGATGAAGCACCTTGAAATGATGCGTCTTTTTCCCGAGAAGCAATATCCTCAACTCCGTTTCTTTGTCGGTGATGTACGTGATAAGGAGCGCCTTATGAGAGCTTGCGAAGATGTTGATATTCTTATCCACGCCGCCTCATTAATGACATTGGAAGCTTCGGAATATAATCCTGATGAAACGATAAAGACTAATATTTTAGGTGCTCAGAATGTTATTGATTGTGCGCTTAAATGCGGTATTCGTAATGTTATTGCACTTTCGTCAGATAAAGCCTGTTCACCGGCAAGCTTGTATGGCGCGTCACAGTTGGTTTCTGATAAATTATTTGTTGCCGCAAATAATATAGTTGGTAAGAAAGATATTTATTTCTCAGTAATCCGCTATGGCAATGTTATGGGAAGCAAAGGGTCTGTATTCAGATTTTTTATGGAACGTAGTAAACTGGGTGGTCGCGAATTGCCTATTACAGACAAACGAATGACTCGTTTCCTAATATCTAATCAACAGGTTGTTGATCTTGCTCATTATGTTATCGAAAAGCAACTTGGTGGAGAGATATTTGTTCCCAAAATGCCATCCTATCGTATTACTGATTTAGCTGAAGCCATTGCTCCTAAGATGACGCAGGTGGAAATTGGTAAAAGAGCAGGGGAAAAGCTGGCAGATGATATTATAGCAAAGAGTGATGCCGATAATACTCTAGAGGCTCGCGATTTTTATGTAATAATTCCTTTTATGTCATACGTTGGCAAGAGATCAAAGAGCGATTATCAGGAGTATTATAAGGGCAAACCGGTGCCAGAAGACTTCCACTATAGTTCAGATAATAATCCAATGTTTGAAACAGTAGAAACTCTCCGTGAAAAGATACGTCGATATATTGATTATAATTTCAAAGCAAAATGATACAGAAACCAATCCCCTATGGACATCAGCACATTACTGATGAGGACGTTCAGGCCGTTGTAGAAGCCTTGAAGTCCGATTATATGACCCAAGGACCTCGCATTGGAGAATTTGAGAAATCCTTTGCCGAATATCTTGGTTGCAAGTATGCTTGTATGGTGAGCAACGGTACAGCTGCTCTTCATCTTTGCGCTATGGCTCTTGATATTAAGCCTGGTGATAAGATTATCACTACGCCTATTACTTTTGTGGCTTCTGCCAATGGATTCCGTTATCAGGGTGCAGAAGTGGTGTTCTGCGATATTGATCCCAAGACATTCTTGTTGGACTTGGATAAACTGGAACAGATACTGAAATCATCCCCCAAGGGAACATACAAGGCTGTGGTTCCAGTTGAATTTGCCGGCTACCCTATTGATGAGGAGAAGCTCCGTAAATTGGCTGATGAATATGGCTTTGCCATTGTGGTGGATGCTTGTCACGCCCCTGGAGGCAGTTTCATTGACAGCAAGGGCGAGAAGCAGATGGTGGGTAATTGCAAATATGCAGACCTTACTGTCTTTTCGTTCCATCCCGTTAAGCATATTGCAACTGGCGAGGGTGGTGCTGTGACCACCAACCGTAAAGATTTGTATGATAAGGTTGCACTCTTTCGTACACACGGCATTACCAAAGATCCCGCCTTATTGAAAAATAATGATGGCGGTTGGTATTACGAGATGCAGGAGTTGGGTTACAACTATCGTATTACTGAGATGCAGGCTGCCTTAGGTATTAGCCAGTTGAAGCGTTTGGATTGGAGTATTGAGCGTCGCAATGAGATTGCCAGGAAGTACGATGAGGCTTTCAAGGGAACGCCAGTGAAGTCTCCGTTCCGTGCCGAAGGTCTGGTTCATGCCTTCCATTTGTATATTATTCAGGTTGATCCTGCTAAGCGCAAGGGACTGTATGACTATCTTCGTGCAAATAATGTATTTTCACAGGTTCTCTATATTCCTGCTCACACCATGCCTTATTATAAGAGTTTAGGTTGGAAGACTGGTGATATGCCGATAGCTGAGGACTATTACTCCAAGTGTCTTGCCTTGCCGATGTTCCCTACTCTGACTAAAGAGGAGCAGGATTGGATTATTTTGAAGGTTAAAGAATATATAAACAAATGAAAAATCTATGTATAATCCCAGCGCGTGGTGGTAGTAAACGTATACCACGCAAAAACATCAAACCTTTTATGGGGAAGCCGATTATGGCATATTCCATAGAAGTGGCTCTGAAATCTGGGCTATTCGATGAGGTAATGGTATCGACTGATGATGAGGAGTTTGCAGAAGTAGCTCGTCAATATGGAGCAAGAGTGCCATTCCTTCGTTCGGAGAAAACTTCTAATGACTTTGCAGGAACAGAGGATGTGATGCTTGAGGTCTTAGATGAGTATAAGAAATTAGGCAAAGAGTTTGATAGCTTCTGCTGTCTATATTCAACAGCACCATTTGTTTCCGCAGAACGCCTCAAAGAAGGTTTTGCCCTGCTTGGCGAAAATGTAGATGCGGCTTTTACAGTGGTTCAATACTCATATCCGATACAGCGTAGTTTGAAGAAAAATGCAGTTGGATGTGTGGAGATGAATTTCCCGCAATATTACGATGCCCGAACTCAAGATTTGGAACCCATATATCATGATGCTGGACAGTTTTATTTCGTGAAGACAAAGACATTTCGCGATGAGTTTACTTTGTGGTGCAAACGGACTGCGCCATTGATTCTTTCGGAATTGGAGGTTCAAGATCTTGATACGCTTACGGATTGGCAATTGGCTGAAATGAAGTTTAAACTTACCAGAGTATAATGCAAAAAGTAATCCTCCGAGCTGACGCTGGTTATGGCATAGGCTATGGCCATTTTATTCGAACATTGGCACTAGCTGATGTGCTAAAGGATGAGTTTGATTGTGAGTTCTTTACCACAAACCCAACAGAGTATCAGATTGGGGAAATGGCCAAAGTGTGCTCCTATGTATCACTACAGGAGGATACCAAGTTTGAAGATTTTCTCAATTATCTGGAGGGAGGTGAGATAGTGGTTCTTGACAATTATTTCTTTACGACCGAATATCAGAAACAGATAAAAGAAAAAGGTTGTAATCTGGTGTGCATTGATGATATGCATGATAAGCACTATGTTGCTGATGCTGTAATCAATCATGCGCCTGGAGCTCTTGAATCTCAATTCAGTAAAGAAGATTATACCATGTTGTATCTTGGGCCAGATTATCTTCTGCTACGGAAGGAGTTCCGGAATGCTATCCATAGCTATACATCTTTTAAAGAGAATAATAATGTTTATGTATGTTATGGAGGGGCGGATGAAGAAAATTTGACTCTAAAAGCATGTCAGGTAGTGATGCAGACAAAGCCACGTCACATAGATGTTGTTGTTGGAGGCGCATACGAACACTACAAAGAACTTTTGGATTATGTCAGGGATAAAGACATCATGGTTTATCGCAATATCTCTTCTGATAAAATAGTTGAGCTTTTAAGAAAAGCATTTGTTGCCATAGTTCCCGATAGTATGGTGTTTTTTGAGACTTGTTGTTTGCGTCGTCCTTGTATTACTGGTTATGACTGTGATAACCAAATTTTTATTGCGGAATATAATGAGCGACACCGTTTGAGTTGTGAGATTGGGAATCTTCTAGAGGATTATAAGGCCAAGCTTACGATGGCTTACATGGGAATGAACATAAAAGAAGGTGAAAATTATGTTAAGAACCAAGAATTGATAATTAGTGATACTACAAAAAAATTATCAGATGTGTTCAGAAATTTGACGAACAATAAGTAATCTAACCTAAAAAAACTACAATATGGACAACAATTTAAAAAAACATTTAGTGATTTTAATAGGCATGGAACATTACACGCCTCTTGGTGTTATCCGTTGTCTAGGTGAAAATGGGATTGAGACCATCTACATAGGTATCAAGTATAAGGCCAATGTAGCTTCTGCCAGCAAGTATGTAAAGACATCCTATCTGGTAAATGATGACCAGGAAGCCTTTGACCTCTTATTAGAAAAATACGGTGACGTTGCAGAAAAGACAGGATTGAAGCCCTTTGTTCAGTTTAGCGACGACAGTACAGTGGAGTTATTTGAGAATCACTACGAAGAGTTAAAAGATAAGTTTATCTTTTTCAATGCTGGTGGTAATCATCAAATTCGCAAATATCTTGACAAGTTTGAGATTCTTGAATGTGCAAAACGTCATGGTGTTCAAATCCTCCCTACAGAGGTGGTTAAATGTGGTGAACTTCCAAAGCATGCAGAATATCCAGTTATAACAAAGGCTATTTCCCCCAATGCTGGAGCATGGAAGGGCGATGTAAACATCTGCTATAGCGAGGAGGAACTTAAAGAAGCTTTCAAACGCATTAAGAGTCCTTTGGTGCTTATTCAAAAATTTATTGAAAAGAAAACTGAGATGACTATTGAGGGTTATAGTGTGAATCATGGAAAAGACATGTTTGCAGCCATTCAGTGTTCGTATCTCTATACTATCAAAGGATATTATAGCCCATACCATATTGATAAACCTATTCAGAATCAAGAATTGAAGAGGAAACTAGCCGCGATGATAGCAGAGATTGGTTTTGAAGGTGTTTTTGATGCAGAATTCTTGGTGGGACCTGATGACCAATTATATTTCCTTGAGATTAATTTCCGTAATACTACATGGAGTTATTCTTCTGCGGTAGCGGGTTATCCTTTGGCATACCTATGGTGCAAGTCTATGATTACTGGTGACATACCGGAAGTAAAAGATTTTGAACCATTCACATCAATGGTGGAACCCATTGATTATTCAAAGCGTGTAGAGGATGGTCGTTGTTCATTACCAGAGTGGTTGAAGGATTTTAAGGCCTGCAAATGTACTTATTATTATGATCCCAATGACTTAGGACCATGGCAGGTTTTGGTGGATAATTGGGATAAACTGAAATAATCAATCCATAATTATATCTTTATGAAAGTTGGATGGTACAAAAATAACAGCGTATTCTTTTGGACACTGGTCATTGCAATATGCGTGATTGTATTTGGTGCTGTATATAGCAGCATCCTTGGCGACATTGCCGGAAAATTTATGAGTTGGGTGAGCCATTACTTTGGTTGGCTCTACATTCTCTCCATTGTAGCCTTTATTGGCTTTTGTGTATGGATGGCAGTGGGAAAATGGGGTAGTATTAAACTTGGCAAAGAAGATGACAAGCCAGAGTTTAGTACATTCAGCTGGTTAGCTATGCTATTCTGCGGTAGCACTGGTATTGGATTGGTGTTTTGGAGCATAGCTGAACCACTTTCCCATTATGCTGCACCTCCTTCTGGTATAGAGCCTGGAACAATGGATGCCATTGACTTCTCTATCCGTACCTGCTATTTGCATTGGGGTATCACACAGTGGGTTTGCTTTGCGGTAGTCGGTTTGGGCATTGCGTATTTCCAATTCCGTAAAGGCAAGAACGCACAGTTAAGTAACCTTCTCACACCCTTGGTAGGTGAGAAGAGAACCAACGGTTGGTTTGGCCGTTTCATTGACGGTTTTTCCGTTGTGGTGTCTTTTGCGGGAGTAGCTACTTCTCTTGGCCTTGGTGTGAGCCAGATCTGTGGAGGTCTTGAACACCTTTTTGGTATTCCCAAGACGCAGGAGACCATCATGTGGATTATCATATTTATCACCTTGATATTCATCATCAGCGCTATTACTGGTGTGTACAAGGGCATTAAGATACTGTCTAACTTCAACACCTATTTAGCACTCGCATTGTTGGTCGTGGCATTCCTTGTGGGACCAAAGATTACCATCCTGAACAACTTGACGAATAGTGTAGGCCAACATATTCAGTACTTCTTCAAGGACGTGTTTATGATAAACGCATTTGGAGATAACGAATGGGTGATGAATTGGCGCGTGTTTTACTATGCTTGGTTTGTAGCTTGGGTTCCGTTTGTTGGAATGTTCGTTGCCCGTATCTCAAAGGGTAGAACCATTAAAGAATTTATCTTAGGTGTAGTGCTTGTTCCAACGTTGTTTACCATAGTATGGCTGGCAGTGTTCAGTGCTATAGCTTTGAGTACAGTTCAGGGTTGGAGTTTAGAGAGCGTACAGCAGTTGATTGCATCACCAGAGACAGCTGTGTTTGTTGTGTTTGAACATTACCCGTTAAGTAAGGTTATATCTGTAATGATTTGTGTGCTGTTGGGTGTGTTCTTCATTACATCTGCTGATTCTGCCACGTATTCATTGAGCGTTATGACATCGAATGGAAGCATCAATCCCCCTACATATAAGAAGGTGGTTTGGGGTGTTGTTGTTGCCGCCATTGCATACATTCTTCTGTCAGCTGGTAGCTTGAAGCCGCTACAGACCATTTCAATAGCAGCGACTCTTCCGTTCTTGATAGTAATGATTGCCATGATGCCAGCGTTGGTTAAGGAACTAAAAAAAGAAAGGAAATAGCACGTATGAAAAAGTTATTATTTTCAATAATCATGGCTCTATTTGCATTTGAGGCCATGGCTCAAGTCCCTTACTTCGCTGGAACGGTTGGTGACGGGAAACTGTACGGTTACACGTCGTTGAAAGTTCGTCCTGGAATAAACGCACAGGAAACCTATACCTGTTTTCAGTATGGGATAGGTAATCATGTGGCAGTCGGAACTGATTTATATACAGGAGTTGGTTCTTCATACTGGGGCTTTCTGCTTAGATATGGTGTGAAGCTTAGTCCGTGGTTTGGTATTGGAGGACAGGTAACACCCTCATTCAATTTGAATGATAGTTTTAAATACAGTTATACCACTGGAGCCATCTATATGAATGGCCAAATTACAAAAGGCGGAAAACTCTTTTGGTGCTCGAACACATGGTTCGGAATTAATAGTTTGTCCGATAATGTAGATAATTCATATATCAACTGGGAATATTTTGGCTACACCTTCTCGTTTAATAACGGGCATAGTCTTACTCCTATGTTGGGCGCAATTCATTCTTGGAAGTTTGACCAAGATGTGGATATGGCCGCAGGTGTGTATTATTCGATTAAAAACTGGAATATCTATCTGTGGGGGAATGACTTCTTTAAAGACAATCCACGAATAGTAGTCGGTGTAGATTTTACATTATAAAAATAAATTTAATTATGATAGATAGAAGGATTGAAGGGAAGTTGATCATTGTAATAGCACAAGAGCATTGCAATCCATTAGCAATGATTAGAACTTTAGGAAGACTAGATTTGAATCCTGTATACATAGGAATTCGATATAAAGCTCCAGTCGCATCTTCTAGCAAGTATGTCAAGAAGTATTATCCTGTAGATACTGACCAGGAAGCTCTAGATTGTTTATTGGTGAATTATGGAGAGTATTATAAAACAAAAGGGGATAAACCATTTATTCTTTTAGGTGATGATAGTACTGTGGAATTATTTGAGAAGAATTATGAGGTATTAAAAGACCGTTTTGTTATGTTTAATGCAGGAGGGAAAGGTCAGATTGCTAAGTATATGGATAAACTAGAAATACTAGAATGCGCAAAACGACACGATATTCAAATACTACCAACAGAAGTAGTTGAACGTGGTCAATTACCAAAACAGGTTGCTTATCCTGTTATAACAAAGGCTATATCCCCTAATTCTGGCGCATGGAAAAAAGACGTGTTTATTTGTAATACAGAGAAAGAATTAATTGAGGCATTTAAACAGATTAAGAGTTCAGAAGTACTAATTCAACAATTCCTTGACAAGAAAACTGAAGTTGCTCTGGAAGGATTTAGTATTAACCATGGTAAGGATATGTTTATTGGCGTTAAATGCACCTACCTATATAACATAAAAGGATATTATAGCCCATATTATATAAATGAGCCATTTAAAGACGATGTGCTGAGAAATAAGCTCAATGCCATATTTGAGGAGATTGGTTTTGAAGGGATGTTTGAGATTGAGTTTTTGGTTGGGAAGAATGATGAACTGTACTTTTCTGAGATTAATTTCCGTAATTCACCATGGAGCTATTCTTCTACCTACGCAGGCAATCCGTTACCATATTTATGGTGTCTGTCAATGTTATCAGGTAAAGTACCAGCGGTTAATGACTTCGTTCCCTTCAAATCAATGGTAGAACCATTTGACTATGCGCAACGTGTAGAAAGGGGAAATATGCCTATTGCTAAGTGGCTTCTGGATTTTAAACAAACTGAGTGCCCTCATTATTATGATCCAGAAGATATGGGACCATACAAAGTGATGTGTGATAACTGGGATATATTAAAGTAATTAAAATAAACATATATGGGTAAAACTTTCATTATAGCAGAAATGTCAGCGAATCATAATCATAATAAAGATATCGCTATAGAAACAATTAAAGCGGCGAAAAAAGCTGGTGCGGATGCAATCAAAATACAAACATATTCATCCGAGACAGAAACGCTTGATTGTCGCAAACCAGATTTTCTTTTGGGTGCTGGGCTTTGGGAAGGGGAAACTTACTTTAGTCTTTATCGTAAGGCCGACACGCCTTTTGAATGGCATGAGGAACTATATCGAGTAGCAAAGGAAGAAGGGCTGATTTGTTTCACAACACCCACTGACAAGGAAACAATAGATTTTGTTGAAACATTTGGCAACCCCATATATAAAATTGCGTCTTTTGATATTATTGATATTCCGTTCATTCGCTATGCGGCTTCTAAACATAAACCTATGATTGTTGCCACTGGTATTGCAACCGAGCAAGAGATTCAAGATGCCGTAGATGCCATGCGAGCAGAAGGTAATAATGATATAACACTTCTGAAATGTACGTCTGCTTATCCCGCTCCAATTGATAAGGCGAATCTGCTTACTATACCAGATATGAAAAAACGCTTTGGTGTTAAGGTCGGACTCTCTGATCATTCACCTGGAAGTACCGTACCAATGGCAGCTGTGGCGTTAGGTGCAGAAGTGGTTGAGAAACACTTCATTATAGACCGCTCAATCGGAGGACCAGATGCCGGCTTTTCGTTGAATTTCGAAGAGTTCAAGCAAATGGTTGAAGATGTGCGTAATGTTGAAAAAGCACTAGGAACAGTTTATTATCCTACAGATCCGGAAAAGATAACGGGACGTGTTAATTGTCGTTCCTTGTACGTGGCTGAAGATATGAAAGCTGGTGATGTAATAACAGAAAAAAATGTTCGAGCTGTGCGACCAGGATATGGCCTGCCAATTAAATATCTCCCCCAAATTATCGGTAAAAAGGTAAACCGTGATCTGGAGATGGGGGATAGATTCTCATTGGATTATTTGTTATAATTTTTTTGTGATGGAAAAAGGAAGTTTGTCCGGTAATGGATATGAGGTAATAGATTATATTGACCTATCAATACCTCAATTGGAAGAAGTGTTGAAGATAAAAAATCTACCAGAATTTTTAAAATGGGATAGAGATGCTCACACAGTCAGTTGGGAAGAGCATTTAAAATTTATTTCTTCTTTGAGCAGTGACGAGACACGAAGATATTATGCTGTTTACAAAGACTCAATTTATATAGGAACTATTAATTTCCGTAAAGAGGCGGATGGCGTGTGGTCGCGAGGGATAGGTACAGTGCCATCACTCCAAGGAAAAGGAGAAACTATGAAGTGGGAGCATCAAGTACTGGCAGCGCTTCCACGAGACGTTTTTACGACAATTGTTGCAGAAGTAAGAAATGATAATATTCGTTCAATTAGGTACCATGAGAAAATGGGATATATTGAGACTGGACGAGATGATAATTATGTGTATTACAAAAAAGAATTATTATGATGTTCAAGAATAAAAGAATAATGGTGGTAGCAGCTCATCCCGATGATGAGTTATTAGGCCTTGGGGCCACTATGCATAAACTTATTAAAGAGCAAAGCGCAGTCGTTCATGCTGTAATATTGGGAGAAGGTATAACTTCCCGTTCAGACACGCGTGACACTGAAAAGTGGAAGGAAGTCTTGGAGGCGCATCATGCCAACATGAATGCAGCTGGAGCTCATATTGGATTCTTTTCCATTCACAGTTACAATTTCTCTGACAATCGATTTGATTCTCATGCCTTGCTTGACATTGTGAAGGTGGTAGAGAAGGAGAAAGAGGAGTTTAAACCAGACATTATCTTCACCCATAATGCGGGCGACCTGAACGTTGATCATCGTTACTCTTTTCAGGCGGTGATGACAGCGACACGTCCCATGAAAGATGAAGGGGTAACTACTGTGATTTGTTTTGAGACCCAGTCTGCAACTGATTGGCAGTACTCGTACCATCCAGAGCAGTTCCATCCTAATCTGTATATTGAGATCAGTGAAGAAGACCTTCAGGCTAAGATAGAAGCGCTAAAGGAGTATAAGTTTGAGATAAGAGATTATCCACATCCTAGATCAGAAAAAGCCTTACGCGTCTTAGCTGAGTATAGAGGTTATACATCAGGGTGCATGATGGCTGAGGCGTTTGAAGTAGTAAGAATGATACAAAGAGTTTAATATAGGGAATTATTAATCATTAAGGATAATGAAGGAGGCAATCAATACTTCCTTAATGCGATAGTTTGAACAAAATTAATAATTAATATCCAATGCTTTTTAATTCATACGAGTTTTTGTTTTTTCTACCAATAGTATTCGTTCTCTATTGGTTTGTGTTCCGCCAAAGAAGGTGGCAAAACATGCTTGTTGTTATAGCTAGCTATATTTTTTATGGATGGTGGGATTGGCGTTTTTTATTATTAATTGTTTTCACGTCATTATGTAGCTTCCTAAGTGGATTATTGCTAGAAAAATACGAGGGAAACAGAGTTGCTCAAAAGGCTATAAGTGCTTCAAATATTGTGATTAACCTTACTATTTTAGGGTTCTTCAAATACTACAACTTCTTCGTTGAAAGTTTGGATACGTTGATAGGAGCATTGTTCGGTTATGAACTTGGTTGGGTTACGCTTAGGGTTATTCTGCCCGTTGGAATATCCTTTTATACCTTTCAAGCATTGAGTTATTCTATAGATGTATATAAGCATAGTATCAAAGCGACTCATGACCCAGTAGAGTTTTTTGCTTATATTAGTTTTTTCCCTCAATTAGTTGCCGGTCCTATTGAAAGAGCAACAAACCTTCTTCCACAATTCCAGAAAGACCGTACATTTGATTACGCTCAGTCAGTTGACGGGTTACGACAAATGCTATGGGGTTTCTTTAAGAAACTTGTTGTGGCAGACAACTGCGCAGCGATTGTTAATGAATATTGGGGGCAATATCAAAATTTGTCTGGATTAATGTTGCTAATTCTTGGCGTTCTTTTTACTTTCCAGATTTATTGCGATTTTTCGGGTTATTCAGATATTGCTATTGGTTGCGCCCGCTTATTTGGCATCAATCTTATGCGCAACTTCAATTTCCCATATTTTTCAAGGAGTATACCTGAGTTTTGGAGAAGATGGCATATTTCACTAACTACTTGGTTCCGTGATTATATCTATTTTCCACTAGGTGGCAGTCGTTGCTCTAAGTGGAAGACCATCCGTAATGTGTTTGTTGTATGGGGGGTTAGTGGCCTTTGGCATGGTGCAAATTGGACTTTTGTCTGTTGGGGATTATATCACGCATTTATTTTGAACCTCTATAACATTTTCGGCATAAAGACAAAGCGCGATGATATACCTGTCTTGATAGGAGGGGGGGGCAATATTATTAATATTAAGGATTTAATAAGAATGTTGCTTACTTTCATCCTTGCGGTTTTTGGATGGATATTTTTCCGCGCTGATTCTATGATCCAAGCTATAGACTATTATGTTAAGTTATTCTCTAATCCTTTCCTCACAGGAGCTGGTATTTATGGAATAAAAGAGTTATTGCTTTGTTTGGGGTTAGTAATAATTGAATGGATTCAACGAGACAAGCTACATGCGTTGCAATTTGGCACTTCAAAGCTCTTTAACTATAGATTAGTAAGATGGGGTGTTTATTATGGAATTTTAATGGCAATTGCAATCTTAGCGGGCTCAAGTCAAACATTTATATACTTTCAATTCTGATATAAAATGCGAAAATTTATTATAAATACGGTGCTGTTTGTTTTTCCAATAACATTGGTGTTACTTATCTGCTTGTTTATTTTATTAAAAGCAGGGGAGTTGTATGATTTTAATGATTTGCAACCATTAAACGAAAAGCAGTATTTTGGTTTGGCGTATTCAGACGTTGGAGATGCGTACAAGTTTAAAATGACAAATTTGTATTATAAAAGCGACGTAGTTGCGTTAGGCTCTAGCCGAATAATGCAAATAAAGAAGGGCGTAATTAATAAACAGTATTCTTTTTATAATGCCGGAGGGGCTGTGAATAATATATATAAATATAAACTTTTTCTGGATAAATTGAATTATAAACCAAAACTGTTTATTATTAGTATAGACCAATGGTTTTTTAATCCGAATTATAACGACCAAAGAGCGACATTTAATGATGATTGTTATGAAGAGAGGGACGAAGTGGATTTTTTTAATACGTGTAAATTGCTTTTCATAGATATTTTCAGAGGTAAAATATCATTTAAACGTCTAATGGAGAATACAAACAATAGCATTGGGATGAATGCAATCATTAATAATAATGGCTTTACTTCAGATGGCTCATATTATTATGGGGGGTGCATCTCAAATCCGTCAAAACAAATGGACTTTAATTTTAAAGATACATATAAAAGAATAGAGGAGAAACGCTCTCGGTTTGAACAATGTAATCATGCGGATACAACTGTGTGCGATGGCATTTCTGCTTTCTTGGATGAGTGTGAAAAGAATGGGATAGCAGTTATAGGAATATTGCCGCCATTTGCCCCGGCTATTAATGAAAAAATGAGATTATCTGGTGGATATAAGTATATGGATGAAATATATGAAATACTCTCACCAATCTTTAGCAACCATAATAATTGCTATGTTTTTGATTATACAGATATGAGAATCATGGGAATAAAAGATTGTGATTTTGTGGACGGCTTCCATGGTTCAGAGCTCATATATAACTTTATTCTTCAAGACATATGTAAGAAAAATGAAAATGTGCAAGAGTATTTTGTTGCCCCCACTGTTTTTGACAGTATTTGTAAAGAATATATTAGTAAACAAATAAGATTTCACAATCTGTAATTCAACAAACGATGCGTTCGGACGTGAAGAATCCAAATCTAATTGTTCGAAATGCGGCCTTCCTATTTCTCAGGCTGCTTTTCGTAATGGCTATCGCATTCTATACTACGCGACTCACACTTCAAATATTAGGTGATGAAGATTACGGTATCAATAATATTGTGGGAGGGCTGATTTCGGTTTTCGCTATGATATCTATGCCGATAACTGGGGCATTGCAAAGATTCTTCAATGTAGAGTTTACCAAGCAAGAAATACCGTCGAGGGTGGTGTTTAGTTCGTCTCTAAGGATAATAATTGTTCTGGCCATAGTGATGACTCTTCTCTATGAGACGATTGGGTTATATTTCGTTAATAATGTCTTAAACTATCCTGAAGATAGAGCGTATGTTGTAAATATAATATTTCAAATAACAATCGTTAATACTGTTGTACACTTTTTTACCTTATCTTACTCTTCTTTATTATATGCAAAAGAAGACATGGGGGTACCGGCCATTGTGGAGATCGTAGGTGCTGTTCTTAAACTGGCCTTATTGTTCACTATTCCATACGTTTCAGTTGATGTTTTAATAGCTTATTCAGCTATGCTGCTTTTAATAAGCATCATACAATTGACTATCTATATTGTATATTGTAGGATGAAACATTCAGAGGCGAGATGGGTGAGCAATAAGGATACAAAGCTTCAAGGAGAAATCATGAAATTTGCTGGCTGGAGTTCAGTTAGTTCTGTTGCTGGCATTTCACTCACCTACGTTTCAAATATTTTTATCAATATATTCGGTGGAGTGCTTTATAATACGGCTTATGGAATATCATCGCAACTATCGAATGCAGTAGTTTCATTTGCTACAAATGTAATGAAAGCTGTAGATCCACAGATAACCAGCACAACGGTTGCGGAGCAAAATTCTTACAGAGATCAACTGACATTGTCAGCAATCAAGATTTCGTTTCTCGCAATAGGCTTCTGTTACGTTGTTTTTTTGTTTTATGGTCAACAATTGCTTGAACTGTGGTTGGTGCACGTACCATTATATGTTAATGAGTTTTGCAGAATATCCTTGCTGAACATATTGTTCTCCAGCGTGGTTCTTCCGCTGAGGACAATAGTAATGGCAACAGGCAAGATCAAAAAATTGTTTCTTAATTATGGTATTATGGCGTTAATTGCCAATGTGGCAATGTATGTTTTACTTAAATTAGGCTGGCCAGTAATAACCGTGATGTATTTAATAATGCTAGTTAGTGTGTGTTATTTTTTGAATGTAATCATTATCGTTAGCCACTTGTCCACTCTAAAAGCAAAAACCGTTTTTCTTATTGTGATTAAATGCGTCATTTTGCTTTTGATAGGATGCTCTTTCTTTTTTGTAATGAAAAGATTATTCACATATAGTTTGGCCATGATGGCTATAACAACGATTATTGGTTTAATAATTATTTGTGTAGTAGGTTATTTTACTGTTACAACAGAAACAGAAAAAAAATATCTAATAAGTATAATTAAAAAAATAAAAAAATGAAAACTGTTATTATTGATCCGGGGATTATTCCATACGAGTATGTTTTGGGTAGTATAAAAGAGTCGCCTTATACGGTAATAGCTATTGGAGCAGAGGCAAATATCGCTCGAATTCGTGAAGAAACTAAATGTAAATGTTATAATTACAATTATTTCAAGACATCTTGTGAACAAATGCCATTGAATGACGAGGCAAAGTCTTTATATAATAAAGTGTATGCCGATGTTATTTCTGATTATAAGACACTCCAGATTGCAGAAAGAACGGATATTCGCGTTCATTTATGGCAGAATGATTTCCAGGATTTAATTCTTATCAGCAAACTTGTTGGTGGTTATCTAGATATTATATGCGAAAATCATCCGGAATTTGTTTTTTTCCATGCTACACCTCATGAAATATGTAGTTGGGTCTTAGGTAAAGTAGCTGATGCATTAGGTATACCTGTATATACGTCAATAACAACACCGCTTCCGTGGAAAAGTATGCTTACCTGCGGTCTCAGCTCTTCTAGATTGGTACCAATAGAAAAAGTGGATGATATAGAAATAAATGCAAAGTTTGCAGATGATTATTACTCGGCAAACCAGAAAAAGTATGACGAGGCTATACCTTCATACGAAAAAGAAAGAATAGAAGCACGTAAGGGGCATTTTTGGTCCTGGAAGAAAGAATTCCTCAATTGTTTCAAGGCAAAAGACATCAAGTTTTTTGTATACCATCTTTATGCTATGTTCAGAAAACATAACTTGTTTAAGTATTATCAATCACTGGCCGAACATAGTTTGGATTTGAGCCAAAAATATGTGGTTGTATTCCTCCATTTCCAGCCAGAGAGGACATCATTACCTGAAGGGCGTTTCTTTACACAACAATATTATCTAATCAAAACAATAAGTCTTGCTTTGCCTGATGATTATAAGATATTTGTCAAGGAGCATCCTTCTATGTTTGTCAATAACTTGGATATAAGATACAGAACTAAGGCTTTTTACAAAGATATTGCTTCTTTACAGAAGGTAAAGCTGGTGGATATAGGAATAGATTCCTTTACTTTGATAGACCAATCCGTGTGTATAGCAACGATTACTGGCACAGTAGGCATACAATCCTTTATAAGGGGTAAGGGTGTCCTCTGTTTTGGTGACGCAAGTTATGTGAGTTTCAAGCATTGCTATAACATAAATACGGTTGAAGATGTAAGACATGCGATAGAAAGTATTAATGAGAATAGTAATGAAATATCAAATGATTTTCATCAGTATCTTCATGAAGTTGATAAACATTCACTTTCTGGAAACACAAATAATACAATGGAAGATTTTTATGACCAATCTTACAGGCTTATTAGCGGTGGAAAGGTTTTAAAATTCTTACTATGCGAAGCAAAAAAGTGACACACTAAATAATGCATTTTGCGCTAACTTGATAAAAAGTTTCATATTACTGGTATGCTGTTTTTTTATCTGTTTTTAATATCAATTACACTCTTAGGTTCTTTTGCTATTGGCCCTTTTACCGTGAGAGTGTACATGACTGTTATAATGATTGCTTTCCTTTTAATAAAGAGCAGGGGAAAAGATAACAGTAGAAATGTATATTCAATACCTCGTGATTTTATTACTTTATTTGGAGCATTCCTTATAATAGAATTTTTTGCTTTATTATTAAACGGAGAATTCCTTGATTATGAATACCCTAAATATTTGTTGTCGAGATATATACCATGCCTCGTTTCGTTTTTTGCTTTTGATTATTTCTTATCAACCCCCGAGAGATGTAAAAAAACATTCATCTTTCTTACTATTTTGATTGTTATAAATTGTTTGATAACATTGTTCCAGTTTTATGGGAATCCTCTCGGTTTAAAAATTGCCATAGCATTTACCAATGTGGCTGAAAATGAGAATGAGATTATGAATAATGGCGGACGCGATGATATGGCAGTATTTGGCGTTAATAGTGCCGTGGGTTTATTTCAACATACATTCTCTAACGGAATGTATATTGCTTCGTTAGGTATATTAATAGCCGGATTAGAGGATAAGTTTAATAAATATAAAATACTTAAACTAGTATATTTCCTACTGGTGTTTGGAATTATCTTTGCCTGTATGACTACCCAAGGCAGAGCTCCTTTCCTCATGCTCGTTCTTTCATTTCTTTTATTATTCTTGAGGACTCCACTTAATAGACCCCTTAAAATTGTCGTTGTTGCTTTAGTCTTTATTGCGGCTTGGAATTATCTTCCTTCAATGATTGAATCTGAATCCCTAGGAAGAATATCAGACCAGTCAATTTATCAAGAAGATTCACGACAGGAGATATGGAGGGGCTGCTTAGTATTTTTAAAGGATCATTTAATTCTGGGAGGACCATTTTCCTATTCACAAACAGGTGCAGCTCCACCTCACAATTATTTTTTTAATGCTTTTATTTTAAGTGGTTTGTTTGGAGGCATAGTGGCATCAATTCTTTTTATTAGAGTGATGTATGAGGCGATAATGGCACTGATTAAGAAAAACAGCAGTATTATGTTAATCTCTGCAGCGGCATCAATCATTATTTATATGGTAAACAGTTTGTTCCACAATGCTTCGATTATTACTGGTGATACATTGTTTTTCCTGATTTATCCATTATTCTGTAAAGTTAAAATAATGAAGGTATAAATTGTTTCCACATTTGAGGCAAATTAAACATCCTTTACAAAGAAGAATAAACCAAGATGAAAAGAATTCTATGTCTTATTGATTCTTTAGGGCCTGGAGGGGCGCAGAGGCAGTTTGTCGGTCTGGCATCGATGCTATGCGACAGCAAGTATGATGTTTGTGTCGTTACCTACCATGATAATTCCTTTTTCAAGCCAGTGCTGTCAGAGAAAGGTATTGTTCATGAAGAGGTTGAAGAGGGGCCAAGTTCGGTAAAGAGAATACTGGCGGTACGTAGATTAGTCAGGAAATATAAGCCTGATTGCGTGATTGCGTACCAAGAAACCCCCTCATTAATTGCTTGTCTTATACGGCTGTCTGGCGTTAAGTTTAAACTGCTAGTGTCTGAAAGAAGCACAACACAAGTTATAACACTAAAAGATAAGATCAGGTTCGCATTATATAGAGTTGCCGATCATATCGTCCCCAATAGTTATTCACAGAGTGACTTCTTAAAGAAAAATTATAATTGGATGGTTCCCAAGATGCGGACAATCATCAATTTTGTGGACACTGATCGATTTTCACCATTACCTCAACCACCAGAGAACCACGCATTGAGATTTGTTACAGCATCAAGTGTTTCAAAAAACAAAAATATTTTGGCATTCATTGAGGCTGTTAACTTGGTCGCAAAGAAAGGTTTCCAGGATTATTCAATCAAATGGTATGGCGAAGTTGAGGAGTCGAAAGCATTATGCGCAGAATGTCGCGAACAAATTATAAAATATAATTTAGGTGATATATTTGAGATATTACCGAAAACAAATAATATTCTCGAAGAGTATAGAAAGGCGGATGTCTTCTTTTTCCCGACCTTGTATGAGGGAACCCCTAATGCTCTCTGTGAAGCAATGAGTTGTGGATTGTTTATACTTAGCAGTGATGTATGCGATAATCCCAGATATGTACAAGACGGAAAAAATGGGGTGCTCTTTAACCCCAAATCTATAGAGTCAATGTCAGAGGCTCTAATACGAGTGTTAGAAATGCCACATAAAGAAATAAAAGAGTGTGGTAAACTTAGTAGAGAAATCGCCTTAGACAAGTTTTCAAAAGAGAAATTCATTAATGAATACATAAAACTTATTGAAGAATGAACATACTTGTAATAGAAGGAAATGTGCGATTAGCGGAGGCCTTGTCCTCGGCTGGTTGTAACACCTTTTTTATTGATTATAGAGTTGATCAAGGAGGTCGTTACGGGATTGACAAAGATAAAGTAAAATATATACCCGTCAAGACACTAAGAAAAGACTCTTTTTCAAAGCGATTCAAGGAGTTGAGAGGTATAATCAAAGAATATGATATTACTCATGTGATTACAACTTTAAAAGCAGATATCTATCATGTCTTTCTTATAAAGTTGTTGGATAACCACAGCTTGAAAATAATCAATACAAATCACAACTCTTATGCTTGGATTAATAAGCCTAAGGTGTTTGTATATTCTCAATTTATTAGGCTTACTACAAATGCTTATTTCTCTCTGGCCAACTTCGTTAAAGATCAGTTGATTAAGAATGGATATAATAAAGAAAGAATCCTTTCAATCGCTAATGTTGTTCCGCCCTTTCCTTACAAGGAAGATTTGACCATAGATAAAAATAATCCCAAACTTTTGTATGTTTCAAGATATGTATCGGGTAAGGGGCATATCACTCTGGCAAAGGCTATAGAAATAGTTCGTCAAAAGTACCCTGGTATCAAGGCATACGTTTATGGCAATACACGTGAAGAAGCATATAAGCAGGCTTTTGTGCAATATGTTAATGAACATGGTCTGGAGTCCAATATTTTTATAGGCGAAGAACTTGGTAATACGGAGGTGTTGGAAATGCTTCGTACGATGGACATATACATATCGACATCTACCTTAGAAATGAACCCAATAGGGTTAATTGAAGCAGGAACAGCAAAGATGCCAATTATAGCTGTTAACTCTTCGGGAATAGTCGATGTTGTAGAAGACCATGTTTCGGGTTTGCTTTTTGAACCGGATGACGAACAAGGATGTGCAAGGTGCATCGAAGAAATGATAGAAAATGATGAATTACGCGCAAAGCTGGCTAATAATGCTTATAATCATACCCGCGCAATTAATACTGAGGCGTATCAAGGAAAGATAATGAAAGATTTTTTACGGAAACTATAGGCTCATGAAAGAATGTACTATAATTGAGAATAATTTGATTTACAACGGCAATACAATTAGTGTAGATGAACTGTATACCGAGGAGTTTAACAACTATTCTGATAGCCAGGCAGGCGATTATTATAATGATACTTACTTGGTCAACGAGTTGTATCAGTATAAAATAAGGGACTACTTAGCCATCAAGTTTTTTATCACCAAAAATGAGATAGAATATGTCGATGCGAGAAAGGCAACGCCCGACATAAAATATTACGTTAGACATATTGCTGAATTGCTGTCTATTCAATATGATGTTGGATCTTTATTCCTTATCAAGTCAAAGAGCAGTTTTCAGTTTTATCTGAACCAATTGCTCTCGGCTCTCTATTTGGTGTATTTGATGCTTCGCATTCCGTATGACAAGACCGTGCAACCCACTTTTAAAGCATTTACTGTACTACGTTCGAAGGCCGGTACTCAAAAAATGAGAAACTTCAGCTTTATCAATAAGGAGAAAGAGGACTTCAAAGACAAATCGTCTGTTTATAGATTGTTTAAAAGAAGAGAAAGACTCTCCTGGGTATGCAAAGCCTATATGAACTCTTTCAAATCACTCGGGGAGATAAGATCTGCTTATGCACCATTATTAGGAAATGACTTTATTTATTCAATCAAAGATTATTATAAAGAAAGAATAGTACATACGGAGCTGTTCAGTATTCTTATTGACCATTATTTCTCCAATAAGCAAGGCTGTGAATACTACACTGCAAACAATCTTGACAGGATGTCTGTTATTGAAGAGAAAGCTGCAATGAGGTACCATATTAAAACATATAATATCCCTCATGGGATTGAGTATGGCTTCAAATTCCCCAAAGGTTTTTCCTGTGATGTGTTTTATGCCTATACACAGTACTCCGCAGATTATTTTAATGCATTATATAACACCGATAAATATGTGTTTGATCAGAGCATTATAGAAAAAATGCTCAAATTGGACTCGAAAAATGATGAGCACCCGCAATATGTGATTTTCTTCACTGAGCCGAGGGAAATTAATGTAAATATCAATATTGTTTCGTCTTTAAAAGAAAAGATGGATAATCAAGGTTGGACACTCTATTTGAAATTGCATCCAACTGATAAAAAGAGTAATTATGATGCCTTAGGCTGCCCATACATTTCTGATTATACTACTTCTCTGACAGGGAATATTTGTATTTCAAGGAAATCGACGATACTCTTGGAGGCGATATATAATGACTCTATTCCTATCGCAATCATCACAAACGACAAGGATGCCTCCATTTTTAAAACGTTCCCTTCGTTAAACTCGGAGAAGATTATAAAAAGATATAACGTTGAAGAATTATTTGACACGATAAAGGAATTAAAGAAATGACATTTCTAGATTGTACGCTCCGCGACGGTGGCTATTACACCGATTGGGACTTTAATGGTGAGTTGGTACGTACATACCTCAACGGTATGAATAGTTTGCCGATAGACTACCTTGAATTAGGCTATCGCAATAACCCTGAAAAGGAATATCTTGGCAAGTTCGGATACTGCCCTGTATATCTTCTCAAGCAAATCCGTGAGATTTCAAATAAGAAACTTGCTGTGATGCTTAATGAGAAGAGCACAAAAATAGAGGACTTGCAAAACCTTACCGAACCCATCAAAGGCTTGGTGGACATGATTCGTCTGGCTGTTGACCCCAAGAACCTGCTCAGAGCCATAGAGCTTGCAAAGGCAGTAAAGGCTCAAGGATTTGAAGTGGGATTCAACATTATGTACATGTCCAAATGGGATCAGTATGAAGGCTTCTACGAGAACCTTTCTGGCCTCAATGGTGTTGCTGATATTATGAACATGGTGGACTCGTTTGGCGGTGTAATGCCCAAAGAAGTGGACGCTATTGTGAAGCGTCTTCGCCAAATATTGACTTGCAAGATTGGTTTTCATGGCCACAACAACCTTGAAATGGGTTTAATTAACACTCTTACTGCCATTGATTGTGGCGTTGATAGTGTGGATGCCACCATTCTGGGTATGGGGCGTGGTGCCGGTAATCTGAATACTGAGTTACTGCTGGCTTACCTTAATCACAAGGGGCTTACGGTTGATTTCAATGCCTTGAGTGATGTTATTACGGCCTTCCAACCCCTACACGAACAATACCGTTGGGGAACGCAGTTGCCTTACATGATTTCTGGAGTAAACTCACTACCTCAGAAAGAAGTGATGGCACTTGTTACCAATCGTGTTTATTCCTTTGATAGCATTGTACGTGGGTTACAGAACAGAAAAGACAAGGTGGAGGATAACGCCAAGTATCCTATACTTGGTGATGAAAAGAAGTATGATACTGTTATTATCATTGGTGGTGGCGACTCACCTGTGCACCATTTGGAGGGCTTGACTAATTACATCAAGACCAAGAAGAACATAGCCTTGGTGTTTGCTACAGCCAGACATGCAGGTAAGTTCTTGAATGTTGATGTTCCGCAGTACTATTGTCTCTTGGGACGTGAAGCCAAACGTCTCAAAGCCAATGTGAGCGCAGAACAATTCAAGGCCACCTGTGTCTTGCCTCCTTATCCCAGGAAGTTGGGTACTGACGTGCCTGAATACGCAGAGAAAGCAACGTATGAGCTACCTAAGATTGAGTTTACCACAGAGTATCAGGATTCCTGCACCACTTTGGCTATCCAGACTGCTTTAAACATCTGTAAAGGCGAGATCTACATTGTGGGTTATGATGGCTATCCAGGTGCGGTTCTTTCAGAAAAGGAGGTTGCTTTGAGCAATGAGAACATGGCACTCCTCCAAGACTACGAGAACTATACAGGTAAGAAGTTGAAGTCACTAACCCCTTCTCTCTATCCCGAACTTGAAGTTGAATCTATTTACCAATTCATATAAACAATGAAAGAAAGAGTTGCATTCTTCCTGCCCACCCGCAAAGGCAGTGAGCGCGTGAAGAATAAGAATACAAAGCCTTTTGCGGGCATCGAAGGTGGTTTGATGGAAAACAAAATCAAGCAGCTGGTGGAAACCAAGTTGCTCGATGAGATTATTCTCTCCACCAACGATGAAACCTGCATGGCCATTGCAGAGAAATATGCCGCAAAGGATTCAAGAGTGAGAATCATTCCCCGTCCTGAAGAATTGTGCCTGAGCAGCACTAACCTGCAAGACCTCATTTGTTACGTCCCCACCATTACGGAGGCAGAGCATATCCTTTGGGGTCATGTAACTACACCGCTTGCTGGATCTGACCAGTATGATGCAGGTATTCAGTTGTATCTTGACAACCTGAAAAACGGATACGATTCGTTGGTTGGTGTTACCGAACTGAAGAACTTCTTGCTCAACAAAGAGGGTAAGCTGGTGAACAACACCACGGACATTCCCTGGCCTCGCACACAGGACTTGGAACCTCTTTATCCAATCAATCATACCATGTTCCTGGCTAAGCGTGAGGTCTATGTGGAGCAGAAGAACCGTTTGGGAAAGAAGATCCTGCTTCATGTGATGGATGAACTCCATTCCTTTGACATTGACTGGCCGGATGACTTTGTGATTGCTGAAATCATGTACAAGAACCTATACGGAAAGGAATAAGATGGCAAAAGTCGTAACTTTCGGAGAAATCATGGTGCGCCTCGGTGCCCCTGGCTACCTGAAACTGATTCAGGCCAACCAGTTTGATGTCAGCTATGCCGGTGCTGAAGCTAATGTGGCGGTATCTCTTGCCAATTATGGCATCAAAACCGACTATATTACCTGCTTGCCCGACAATCCCATTGCAGAACGTTGCATCATGGATTTGCGGGGGCATAAAGTGGGAGTTGACCACATTCAGAGAACAGGTAAACGAATGGGCATACTCTACCTGGAAACAGGTAGCAATGCTCGTCCCTCAAAAGTCTATTACGACCGTGAGGGTAGTTCCATTGCCACAGTCATTCCTGGCTCTATTGACTGGGAAGAGATACTTAAGGATGCAAACTGGTTCCATTGGACGGGTATCACTCCGGCACTTTCTGCAAATGCTGCCACAGAATGTCTGAAAGCCATCAAGATAGCCAATGAATTGGGCGTAACAGTCAGTTGCGACATCAACTACCGTGGCAACCTTTGGAAGTATGGTAAGACGGCTGCTGAGGTAATGCCAGAGATGGTGGCAGGTTCTGACATCATCCTTGGCAATGAGGAAGACTGTGAAAAGGTCTTCGGAATCAAGCCCAAGGATTTTAATGCTGCAAATACCAAAGGCGAGATTGACCAAAGCAGTTTCCTGAGTGTCTGTCAGCAGATGATGGAACGTTTCCCACGATGCAAGAAGATGGTGGTCACTCTTCGAGGAGCCATCAATGCCAACCATAACACTTGGGGTGGCGTATTGTATAACGGCAAGGATTTGATTACCTCACGTCGTTACGACATCACCGATATTGTTGATCGTGTAGGTGGTGGTGACAGCTTTATGGGCGGTCTTATCTTTGGCCTGTTACATTATAAAGACGACAAGCAGGCCCTGGAATTTGCCACAGCTGCGAGTTGCCTAAAACATACATTAAAAGGAGATTATAACTGGGTTTCCGTACAAGAGGTTGAGAACCTTATGGGTGGTGATGCCAGCGGACGAGTAAAAAGATAACTTCTATCGTCTCCCTATTGTTGTAGTTAATCTGAAAAAATGAATTGGTTGATGATATGATGAAGGAATTTCTGGACTATTTTAGTGTTGGTGTGCCTTCATGGTTATTCTATTCCTCTATAGGGATAACTGTTATTGTTATATTAGCCACATGCGCTCTAAAAAATAAACGTGATAAACGAAGGATAATAGTCCGGACTCTTTTGCTAGAATATGTATTTGTTGTTGTTTGTTCTACGATTATCTTTCGAGGTGTAGCTGCATGTAAGTTTGACAGATTAGAATTACAACCATTTTGGACGTATAAGTCTATAATTGCACATACCCAGGGCGTTAGTATATGGGATATTGTATTGAATATAGTCCTCTTCATCCCATTAGGCTTACTTGTCAAACTATTATATCCCAAGGTTACAGCTATAAGAATGCTGGGTATCTCAGTAATAAGTTCATTATTCATAGAAACAAATCAGTACATCTTTGAGAGGGGCGTAACTCAGTTTGATGATGTGATGCACAATGTTGTAGGGGCTTTATTGGGGTGGTTATTGGCTAAGATTGTTTTACAGAGGAAAAGACCAATGAGATTCGACACTACATACTGACCCGCTTTAATTTGTTCCTTTGGAATAAAGATAAGGAAGGGTGTCCCGTAAGAACCAAGCAGTGGTTGGAGCATGGGTTTGAACTTTTTGAACGGTATTGTCTGCCGTCCATTAAAAGTCAAACATCTCAGAACTTTGAATGGATAGTGTTGTTTGACAGTACTACACTAGAGCCCTATAAAGAGAGGATTGGAGAATGGCAGAAGGAATATCCAAAGTTAGTGCCAGTCTATGTGGAACCTCAGAATGGGCGCTATTTCGCTGAAATCTTTAGGAAAGAGGTGGCGAAGCGATTGCATGGGAATCGTGTAATCACAACCGATCTTGATAATGATGATGCCCTGAATGTGCGATTCGTGGAGGATATACAACAGCGTGTGCAGCCATTAGCTGATGGAACGTTCATATTCTATACAGAGGGCTATCAATACTTCACAGACCATCAGTATTTGATGAAGATACACTATCCGAAGAATCACTTTGTGAGTGTGGTAGAGAGTGGCAATCCAGCAACGGTGAAGACTATTTACGGGTATGGTAGTCATTACTATATTGATAAGATAAAGGGTGCAAAAATTGAATACATCAATGATACTCCTATGTGGTGTCAAGTGGTGCATGAGAAGAACATGGGGAACGATGCTTTCTTCCTTGGGGCGAAAATGATGAAAGAAGCTGAGGGCTTCGGTTTCATGTTTCAGGATTCAAGTTCCAACTATGGCATCGGTGTTTATCTGTTCCATTTCCTGCCAAGATACTTCAAGACTTTTGTAAGGAGGGTTAAGATCAAATTGAGAGGGTATAGGTTTGAGTAAAATCAAGAAAATAAAAATCATATAATGAAGATACTATTTGTTTGTCAATACTTTTATCCAGAGGTGTTCCGTGGAAACGATATTGCTTTCCATTGGGCTGAGAAGGGGCATGAGGTGCATGTGGTGAGCGGCATACCTAACTATCCTGATGGAAAGTTCCATGAAGGGTATGGGCTATTCAAGAAACGTCATGAGACTGTAAATGGCGTTAAGGTGACTCGTTTGCCTATTTTTCCTCGTGGGAACAATAAGATAATGTTGATGTTGAACTATTTCAGCTATCTATTTGTGGCCTGGGTATGGATGCTGTTCCATGCTATGTTCCATAAGTATGATAGAGTTTTTGTCCAGCAGTTATCACCGGTTATGATGTCTGCACCAGGGGTGTTGTACAAACGGTTGCGAAAGGTACCACTATATACGTGGATGTTAGATTTGTGGCCAGAGAGTTTAACAGCAGCTGGTGGAATTAACAATAAATATGTATTGGATTTTTTTCGACATTATGTAAAGAATCAATATAAGTATTCGGATATGTTGTTGACTAGTTCCAGAAGCTTTGATAAAAGTATCTTGGAATATGGAACATACGCGGATAAAATAGTATTTTTCCCACAGTGGTCAGATGGTAACAATGGTGAGGCCGTCATGCCCGAAAACGCCCCGATGATACCAGATGGTTTTAAGCTGATGTTTGCTGGGGCTGTCGGAGAAGCACACGGGTTTGATTGTACCATGCAAGCGGCTTTGCTCACCAAGGAACATAAGGATATTAAGTGGATAATTGTGGGTGATGGCCGCCGGTTGGAGTGGGTGAAGAGTTTTGTGAAAGAGCATGGACTTGAAGAGACGGTGTTCACTCTTGGTCGTTTTCCGTCAGAGACAATGCCTTGGTTCTTCAAGCAGGCTGACGTGATGTTGGTGACATTGAGTGATGACCCTTTGTTCAAGTTGTATGCACCTGCCAAAATTTCTTCTTATATGGCAGCAGCTAAATCCATTGTAGCTGTGCTTAATGGTGAGGGCGCAGAGGTGATCAAGGATGCAGATTGCGGCTGGTCACTACCTGCCGGTGATGCAGAAGGGTTCGCAAAACTGGCTATAGAGTTGTCGCAAATGGATAAGGCTGTTCTGGAAGAGAAAGGGCAGAATGCTTTGAAGTATTATAATGCCCACTTTATTAAGGAAGATTGTCTGGCACGTCTTGATAAGCTAATGGAGCTCAAATAAAGTTTAGTGTTGAGAGTTTAATGTTAAGAGATTCTTTCCTGCAACTTGTAAGGTTGGGAATTGGATCTGAAACGGTTTCAGGATTCAAGTTTCAGGATTCAAGCGACTGGGAGGGTATAAAGGCACTTGCAGAAAAGCAAGGGCTTTCTGCTGTAGTGCTTGATGGGATTGAACAGTTACCTGACCAGCAGCGGCCACCTAAGGTGTTCCTGTTGGAATGGATTGGAGAGACACTCCAAGGGTATGAGTACAGATATGACTTGTATTGTAAGGCTATTGCTGAATTGGCAGGGTTTTACAACAGTCACGGGTTTAGGATGATGGTCTTAAAGGGCTATGCTTGTAGTCTTGATTGGCCTAAGCCCGAACACCGTCCATGTGGGGATATAGACATTTGGCTCTTTGGTAAGTACAAGGAAGTAGACTCAATGATGGCAAAAGAGAAGGGGATAGAGATTGACAATGGGCATCATCACCATACTGTATTCTATTGGCGTGACTTCATGGTGGAAAATCATTATGATTTCATAAACATACATCACCATAAATCCCACAAGGCCTTAGAGATGATTCTGAATGAACAGGGGATGGATGATACGCATTATGATGAATTATATGGTGAAAGAATCTATTTGCCTTCACCTAATCTATATGCTGTATTTCTATTAAAGCATCTCATGTTACATTTTGCATCAGGTGAGATTTCTTTAAGACAAGTTCTTGATTGGGCATTCTTCATTAAAAAACACAACGATGAAATAGATTGGGAATGGTTTCATTCATTATTAGACGAATTCCATATGGTGGAATTTTATAATATTATAAATGCTATTTGTGTTGAGGATTTAGGTTTTGATGCCAATATCTTTAAAGGGGTACAGTTTAATCCTTACTTGAGAGATCGTGTTATCGGAGACATCTTCACCCCTGAATTTCCAAACGAGAAACTTAATAACTTGTTTAAACGAGTTATATGGAAAATAAGGCGATGGAAATCGAATGAGTGGAAACATAAGCTTTGCTATGCTGAGAGCATGTGGAGCGCTTTCTGGTTTGGTGTATGGAATCATATTATTAAACCAAGTTCAATTTAAATAGAAATGTAATAATAATCATTAGAAATATGTCAGTATTTAAAGGCAAAGTCCTCCTGATTACTGGAGGCACAGGAAGTTTTGGTAATGCAGTTTTAAACCGTTTTCTGCGTACAGATATAGGCGAAATTCGCATCTTCTCCCGCGACGAGAAGAAACAGGACGATATGCGGCACGACTTCCAGGCTCGTATGCCGGAAGTGGCGAACAAGATTAAGTTCTATATCGGTGATGTACGTAACAAATCAACCTTACATTACGCTATGCAAGGGGTGGATTACGTTTTCCATGCTGCGGCCCTGAAGCAGGTACCATCATGTGAATTCTTCCCGATGGAAGCTGTCAAGACCAACGTGATTGGAACAGATAACGTGTTGGATGCCGCTATCGACGCAAAGGTGAAGTGTGTAATTTGCCTCTCAACTGATAAGGCTGCATATCCCATCAACGCAATGGGTATCACCAAGGCCATTGAGGAGAAGATTGCTGTCGCAAAGTCACGTTTGAGCGGTGATACAAAGATTTGCTGCACGCGTTATGGAAATGTGATGTGCTCTCGTGGTTCTGTGATTCCGCTGTGGATTGACCAGATTCGCAAGGGTAATCCTATCACTTTGACTGAACCAAAGATGACCCGCTTCATTATGTCACTGGAAGAAGCTGTTGATTTGGTGCTGTTTGCGTTCGAACACGGAAATAATGGCGATATTATGGTTCAGAAAGCCCCAGCATGCACCATCCAGACTCAAGCAGAAGCTGTGTGCGAGTTATTTGGAGGCAAGAAAGAAGAGATTAAGGTCATCGGAATCCGCCACGGAGAGAAGATGTATGAAACTCTCCTCACTAAGGAGGAAGCCGCCAAGGCTATTGATATGGGCAATTTCTATGCTGTTCCCGCGGACAACCGTGACTTGAATTACGACAAGTATTTCAAGGATGGTGATACAAAGAGGGCTACCATTGAAGAGTTCAACTCCGATAACACCCGTAGGCTGAATCTCGAAGAGACCAAAGCTAAGATAGCCTCATTGGAGTATATACAGAACGAGTTGAACGGGATACCGAATATTGTCAAGTAGTTCAAGAATTGGAGAATATGGCAGATTTGATAAAGCGGTTACAGGAGTTCATGGATAATGAAGCTCGTTCTTGTTCAATGGATTTTGGATGCGTAACGCCTTTGTATGTTTATAGGATGTGGGGAGGACAAGTGGCTCTTGAAGATATAGAGAAAGCGGTTGCCGAGGTAAGAAGGAAGATGTAAGATTTAAAAGGGGACAATGGATAGTTACAACGAGCCTTCATATTATATCCCTCAGCCAAATGGTTTCTCCATTTGTGCCTTTGAGATTCTTTCTAACTGTTCTTGCCGGAGGATTCTCAAGGCTGGTTTGTACCCGCTTGATGACCTTTTGAAATTTACTCCAGATGGTTCCTCCATAAATGATTCAAAAGTCCCTAAAGATTTTTATGGCCCCAATATTACTGTCCATGCCATCGTAGGTGAGAATGGAAGTGGAAAGTCTTCATTGCTTGACTTGATGTACCGGCTGATTAACAACTTCAGTTTTATGCTGGAACTTGGAATGCACAAGAGTGCCGGTGCGATGAATCTATGCTATGTGCAAGGATTGAGAATGAAACTCTTTTTTATGCTCGATGGACAAAAGGGAGTTTTACGCGCATTTGATGATGAAATGAGTTTCCAATATGGTGACTATGAGCAAGTACTCAATTTTCATCGTATAGAAAGAGGAAATAACCAGCGTGTTATATTCGACAATATTAACATCAAAGACGAGGTTGTCAAAGAAGCGACGGTAACTGCACCAGTTGCTCGTATGGCAGAAGTGGCAAGGCGGTTCTTCTATACCATTGTTTCGAACTACTCCATCCAGTCTTATATTGACGATGACTATGCCAATGAAAAGACATTGATAGAGCACCATCCTGAGTTGGTGGAAGGAAAAGGAGGTAAGAAACAAATATCGCGCAATGTGATTGAACGTGACGAAGGCGATGTTTGGATACACAACATCTTCCATAAGAACGATGGATACAGAACACCTATCGTTTTGAACCCGTACCGTGGGGAGGGCGTTCTGAATATGGGAACAGAATACCATTTGGCAATATATCGTCTATCTTCAATTTTTTTGAAAGCACGTCAATTGCATATCGACTTGCTGGATGAGTATTCATTCCAAAGAATAGAATATACATACGACCCGCTTGCCGTTGAGAGGAAGTTCAAGAAGCAGTTTGAACGTACCGTGAGACATCATACTGAGTGGGCAAATATACAGGATGTAAAGTATGGTGTTCTTTCTAACCCCGAGACCATAGCAAGTAGAATACTTCAGGGTATTGGACTGGCAGGAAGGACGGATGTGGATAAGCCGTTGGTTCGGGATGCCTGCCTTTATATGGTGTATAAGGTACTTTCGATTGCATCGAAATATCCATCGTATTATGAGTTTGAAGATTTTGGCAACATAGAATCATACTCTCAGAGAACGGATAATATACGTACTCCGGAACTTCTGACGGCTTTACTGGAAGCCATAGAGAAAGACCACTCTCACATCACAATCAAGTTCCGCCAGATGAAAAAGTTCTTGACTTTGGTTGAGAGAGATCCTTGGGCTTTAACATGGTTGAACGACACCTTTACATACGACCAGTACATCAATGCGCTTGTTGAAAACAAAGTGTTGGAAAAGTATCCCAGAAATATGCAGGACATATTGGAGTCTTTGCCTCCGGCCTTTTTCAATATTGACATAATGCTGTTTAAGAAAGATGAGCAAAAGGAAGTGAACTTACGGCACATGAGTAGTGGCGAACGGCAATTCCTGTTCACGTGTAGTACGTTCACCTATCATCTGCTTAACCTTAAGAGTGTTCGTGAATACAAAAGGGTGCGTTATCGCTGCATGAATCTTGTGCTTGATGAGGTGGAGATTTGTTTCCACCCTGAATATCAGCGGAAATTCATCAAGAAACTCATTGAGCAATTGATAAAACTGAGGCTGAACTATAAGTGTTCGCTTAATATAATCTTAGCAACCCATTCGCCCTTTGTATTGAGTGACATCCCGAGGCAGAACATCCTCTACCTGGAAAATGGGGTTTGCGTCAATGAAAAGATTGATGTTAATCCGTATGCGGCCAATGTTAATGACATTCTTCATCAGAGCTTCTTTTTGAAAGACTCGTTTATGGGTGAGTTCGCTTTAATGAGGATGAGACAGTTGTTGGAGGATATTGAAAACTTTGGTAAGCGGAAAAAGAATAGTCGTTCAGAGGCGGAATTACAACAAGAGATTGACTTGATTGGCGACAAGTTTTTGAAACAACAACTTACAACTTATCTGACGTTTCGCTCAAATGTGAACAAGTATGGAAAGAATATTGATAGATAGTCAGGTGATGGCGTACGTCCAAAAGTATGAGCGTGATTTTCGTGCGTATGGGTATGATGTGCCAGGTAAGTTGAGAGCATTGAAAAACGATCTTGCAGCACTTAATGCTCATAATCATCTTTCTGCTGCGTTGGTGGCTCAATATCAAGGCTATTTGGAAGAGGTAGCTTCTGACTATGATAATGCTGAGCCTTCTAAAAACTTATTGGTGCTGATGCCAGATGAGTTCCAGAACTATCGTAGTAAATATGCAAGTAAATATCCAAATGTTGAAATGGATAGGGACTTGGTTTATAGGATTCAAAAAGGAGGGAAATCTCCTGGTAAACCTTTGAAGAAAAAGTTTTGGGAGCTGATTGTTGATGCCATGCATTATGAAAATGATGTCAGACCATTGATGGTCCCTATCATTGAGGCGCTTGGAATAAAGGCTTGTGTGTATTGCAATGTCCAGTATGCATTGACGATTAACCACAGCAAGGGGATGTTCGAGCTGGACCACCGCTATCCGAAATCCAAATTTCCTTTTCTTTGTACTTCGTTCTTCAATCTACAGCCAAGTTGCCCGTCTTGCAATCACGGGAAGAAGACGGCCACGGCTGATTTTGGGCTGTATACAACTGATTCGACGCAACTAAAACCGTTTCATCTGCTGACAAATCCTCAAATCTATTTCAATGGCAGGAAGTTTGACCCCAAGCAGATAACCGTACATTTAGTTGCTTCGGATGTCACTGATATGAAGCTGGTCGGGTTGGCTTATCACCACGAGCAGGATTTCAATATAAATGATACGTATCGTGAGATTGTAGATGTGGCAGAGGAAACCATGTGGCGTTGTCGTGCATACGATAATACATATAAAGACTTATTCAGGAACAACTTTCCGGAATTATACGACAAAGAGGCCCTGCATCGTTTTATCTTTGGTACGTATGCAGAAGGCAACGTCCACAAACGCCCCCTCACGAAACTCATAAGAGATATTGAAGCGGACATGAGGGTGGTTGTCACGCCGTAGAAAGGCTAAGGCTAATATATTGTTTATAAACATCGAAAAGCATGAATTATCTGTACATTTCAAAGAATAGAGTTGTTAGTTTTGATGCTGATAATGCGTATGTAAACGGGGAAGGCAAGGCAAGGGCCGGTGACGACTTTAAGATAGAAGCCCAAAAACTGGCAGCTGAAAATGTTACTAATGACTTGGAAAAGTTATTAAGCCATTTCAAGCAAGTGGCTGTCTTGGTTGCTGCAGGTACGTCTAAAGATAATGGAAGTAATGGAGGAAAGACACGCGATGGCTTATGGTCAGACTGTGAAGCTATAATCAAGAAAATTGATGAGATTTTGGAGAAGAACGGTGCTTATAATGATACCGTAAAAGACATAGAGAAAAACAAGGATATAGAGGATTATTTGTCTCATATAAACTTGTATGAGAAGATCAATTCACCTCTCCTTGATGATAAAGGAAACAATCTGAAAATGCAATTAATGAAAAAAATAGCTGATGATTGCGATTTAGTATTAGATGCTTCTAATTCTCATCATGGTGAGTTTATTCGCAAAATGACGGCAAGAAAAGCCAGCGAACCTCGGTTCCAATTGTTTACTACCAACTACGATACGCTCTTTGAGCAAGCTGCTGTAAAACGTGGTGGCTATACAATAATTGACGGTTTTTCATTCTCGTATCCTCGTCTATTTTCAGGCGCTAATTTTGACTATGATATAGTGAATCGTGATAGAACAAGGATAAAGAAGGAAGAAAGCTTCGCTCCAAATGTATTTCAACTCTTCAAAATACATGGTAGTATTGATTGGGAGAAGATTGGGGATAAGATTTTTCAACGTGATGTTAGGCCAGGGCATCCTTGCATTATTTATCCAGCGAGCAACAAATATGAAAGTTCTTATGAACAGCCCTATTTTGAAATGATGGCGCATTTGCAACAAACTCTTCGCAAAGAGGGTACGTTGTTGATTGTGATTGGTTTTGGCTTTAAAGATAAGCATATACAAAACACGATTAGAGAAGCCGTGACACAAAACCCTAATTTCCATCTACTCATTGTGGCTTTCGATAAAAGCGATAATCTAACTCCAGATTTGGTTGATGGCTACATTACTGATGATGGAAAAGTGAAAGAATCTAATGTTAGCGTTTACTATTCAAAGTTCAAGGATTTCGTCAATGTAGTACCGATGAATAGTTCATATGATAAGGACGAAAGCGAATATGAACCCGTTTGATTCCAATAAGTTTATAGGATATCTCTGTGAGATTACTCCTCAATATGTTAGAATGCAATTTCCTTCCACGAAATTGCTTCACTCGTTTTATTATGATGGTCAGATATATCTTGGTGGGAACGTGGGCAGTTTTTTAGTGATTGAAGGGAAAGAATATGGCTTTTTGGGTAGGCTCATTGAGATGAATTTGCCTCAGGGTGAAAAAATTGAAATCACAGAAAAAAGAATAATAGATGATAACAGTGATTTTCATCCAATAGGAAAAATAGAACTACTTGCTTTATTTGATGTGTACAATCCTAAAAAGATAGAAAAAACGGTATCGAGGTACCCTAATATTGGCGCCAAAGTTTATGCTTGTTCTGATGAGCAAATTGGCTACTATATTAAGAGGTTTGGTGAAAAAGAGATTAAAGTTGATACCCCTTATTCGGAAATTGGCAAACTTACAGCGAATGATGCTATTTGTCATGTTTCATTAAATTCTATATTCGGAAGACATTGTGCTGTTTTAGGAACGACTGGTGGAGGTAAGAGTTGGACTGTAGCATCACTTATTGAGATGATTTCCAGAGAAACAAAAAATAAGTGTATATTAATAGATGCGACAGGTGAATATGATGAAATAGCGTCCACAGATAATATGGAGAGCATTGTTATGGGGACTGGCGATTATGTTTTTAATTATCGACGCTTGACCATAGATGAGATGTATTTCCTTTTAAAACCCTCAGCTAAGGTACAGGTGCCCAAACTGATGGACGCAATTCGCTCGTTGAAAATGTATCGTTTGGCTGGCGTTAATGATTTGGTTGATTATAAAGATCCTCAACATCAAGGAACTCTTATTAAAGCAGGAAAGCCAAAGAGAGCATTCAATGTTTTCTATTATAATCATACGTCAGAGATTGAGGATAAATGGTGCGATTTTGATTTTACGCAGTTGTCTTATCAGATAGGAAATGAATGCGTTTGGGACACCGTTGGGCCAAACAATCAACAGGCTTGGGGTAATGAGGTCGTAAACGACAAATCAAATTGCGTTAGCTTGATGTCACGTATTAATAACGTGATGGCAACGGAGAATACAACAATATTTTTGGGTTTAAACCAGATCCGGTTGGCCACCCAAAGGATATGATTGGCGAGATGGACAATTTCCTGAATGGTGATAAAAGCATCTTAAGATTGGATTTTTCGAATGTGAGCTTTGATTATCAGGTTCGTGAAATACTTGTTAATTCTATTGGCAGAAACCTCTTAGAGAGGGCTCGTGATGGGAAATTCAAATCTCATCCATTGATTGTTTTTGTTGATGAGGCTCATCAATTCTTGAACAAGAGCATCAAGGATGATTATTTCAATGCTAAACCACTGGATGCTTTTGAACAAATCTCAAAAGAAGCACGTAAGTACGGTCTTTTTGTTTGTATTGCGACACAGATGCCACGTGACATCCCTTTGGCTACTTTAAGCCAGATGGGTACATTTATAGTTCATCGTCTAATCAATGACTATGATAAAAAAGCAGTAGAGGATGCAGCATCAGCAGCGAATCGTAATATTCTATCTTTTCTTCCAATATTGGGAGAAGGTGAAGCCGTTTTGGTCGGTGTTGATTTCCCTATGCCTTTAACGGTGAAAATAAAAGAGCCCCAAAAGAAGCCCAACTCGAAGACTCCAAGATTAGAAAAAAGGAATTAGTAGAGAGGGAAACAACAACATTTATTAAAGGATAAATTAATATAAATATGAATATCTGGATTAATTATGCAATCATAGCTGTTGTGCTGGTGGTTTTGGAGTTGGTTTACTTCAAGATAGCAGACAAATGCAACATTATCGACAAACCTAACGAGAGGTCGTCGCATTCAACCATCGTGCTGAGAGGCGGAGGGGTGATATTCCCTCTATCAATGCTCGTATGGGCAGGGATGATGATGGTTCAAGGCGAATGGTCAACGGTTCAAGGTTACTTACCGTTCCTCATTGGATTGGTGCTGATTGCCGGAGTGAGTTTCTATGATGACATCCATTCGTTGCCAGACAGTGTGCGCCTTGTCGCTCAGTTCATCGCAATGGGCTTAATGTTTTGGAACTTGGACATTATGCACTGGAATATGTGGTGGGTGGTGTTGCTCTCGCTTATCGTGTTTGTGGGAGCAACGAACATTATCAACTTCATGGACGGAATCAATGGTATAACAGCTGGATACTCATTTGCGGTACTGCTTCCTTTGCTACTGATGAACCACACCGTGGGGTTTATGGATGAGAGTATGCTTGTGGTTGCTGTGCTGGGAGTTTTAGTTTTCAGTTACTTCAACTTCCGTCCTCGCGGCAAGGCCAAGTGCTTTGCAGGTGACGTGGGAAGTGTAGGAATTGCTTTCATTATGCTGTTTGCCATCGGGAAGCTGATTCTCTCGACCAATGATATTACTTGGCTGGCGTTCCTGCTGGTGTATGGTGTGGATGGCTGCTGCACTATCATTCACAGAATTATGTTGCATGAAAACCTAGGCGAAGCGCATCGTAAACACGCTTATCAGCTGATGGCGAATGAATTGGGTATGAGTCATGTGGTAGTATCTTTGATATATATGGGCTTACAACTTGCCATTTCGCTGGTGATGGTATATCTAGTACCTAACACACCTCTCGCTCATTGGATTTATCTGATTATGGTGGGAATTATACTTGCAGGTGCGTATGTGCTGTTTATGAAGAAATACTACCATCTGCACGAAGAGTATCTTAAATCTTTGGAAAAATGAACGTGGAAATAACACAAGCTTTAATGGATCGCCTGACAGAGCAGGCGAAGGCTTCACCTCGGTTGAGGATGAATATGGATTTGCGCAATTCCGCTGACGATAAATCGCAGCGGATGCTTAATGCTATTGAACCTGGTTCGCCTATGCCAATTCATAGGCACCAGAAGACTTCTGAAACAGTTGTTTGTTTGCGAGGCCGTCTGGTCTGGGAGTTCTACGATGAGTTGGAACGTATTTGCACGGATTATATTGAACTCTCACCAAATGGACAAGTCGTGGCTTTGAATGTGCCGGCTGGACAGTGGCATACAGTGAAAGCTTTAGAATCGGGCTCTGTGATTTTGGAATGCAAAGAGGGGGCGTATGAACCGCAACAGCCTGAAGACGTATTGCAATAAAGAACAATAGAACCTATAACCATGAAAATGAAAAATGGGGAAAAGAATATATCTTTGTCTCGCCAAGATGAGTGAGAGCGGGGCAGAGCAACGCTATGTGCAGGAGGCATTCGACTCCAACTGGGTAGCTCCGCTTGGGCCCAACGTGGATGCCTTTGAACAAAGTCTGGAGGACTTTGTCAATGGGATTCCGGGTCAAGCCCGGAATGAGGGTGATGTCCTCATTCCGCACTCGATGCGGAATCTCAATAAAAAAGTGGCAGCACTCTCGTCGTGTACGGCAGCCATACACTTGGCGCTACTGTTGGTGGGAGTGAAGCTTGACGATGAGGTTCTCTGCCAAACGTTCTCATTCTGTGCATCGTCAAACCCTGTGATTTATTGTGGGGCAAAGCCAGTGTTTGTTGACTCGGATGCAGAAACATGGAACATGTCGCCGCAGTTGCTCGAAAAGGCCATCAACGACCGTATCGCCATAACTGGCCGCAAGCCCAAGGCCATCATTGTGGTTGACCTCTATGGTATGCCAGCCAACTGGCAAGCCATCGAAGAAATCAGTCACCGATATGAGATACCCGTGATAGAGGATGCCGCCAACGCCATGGGATCGTTTTATAAAGGAAAACCATGCGGCTCGTTCGGCGCACTGGCAACCTTCTCCTTCAACGGCAACAAGATGATCACAACCAGTGGAGGTGGAGCCATCGTCTGCCCCGATGATGCCACCAAGCAACGTGCCATCTTCCTGTCAACGCAAGCCCGCGAGAATGCCTTGCATTACCAGCATGAGGTGATTGGTTACAACTACCGTATGAGCAATGTCTGTGCAGGTATTGGCCGTGGGCAAATGACGGTGCTGCAAGAACATATCGACCATCACAAACACGTCCACGAGCTGTACACGGAATTATTATCGAACACGGATTTGACGGATAAAACGGATGTCCGTGTTCAAGCGAATCCCACTGAGGATTATGACAGTAACTTTTGGTTATCCACCGTCACCTTTGGAAAGAATGTTGACGTAACAGCCTTATGCAAGGCCCTTAACGCTGCTGGCATAGAAGTCCGTCCGCTGTGGAAACCTATGTATTTGCAGCCGGTTTACAAGGACGCCCCGGCATACCTGAATGGCGTAAGCGAAAACCTGTTTAATACGGGTCTCTGCCTGCCCAGCGGCCCCTGGGTGACAGATGATGACGTGCGATACATCGTTGACTGCATTAAGAAATACATGAAATAAAACGAATACCGGTTTCTATACGCCAACAGCGGCTATAACTTCACATTCGAGTTATAGCCGCTGTTGCTATTTTTAATTAGTTCGGAAGGCCGCTTTCATCAACACGTTGCGGTCGGCGAGCTCCAACGAAGTGTAGCGGAACACAGCATCGGAGCCTTGGCTGTGGAGGCCGGCTGCGTAGTAGTTGATTTGCACCTTGTTGAGCATGTCGATGTGGGTCTTGCGGGCGAGCTTCGACGAGGCAACCTCGTAGAGGGGCTTGCACTCGTTGTCGCAGGCATCGGGGTTGAAGAGACTCACGCGGCGGTTGATGCCGCAGTATTCCAACAACTTGCGCAGGGTCTTATTGTAACGCTGCTTGCCGTAGTTGAGCTTGGCGTCCATCAGCCTCAGCTGGGTGCGGTGTATGATCTCCACCGCCGGCTCAATCAGCGGGGTCACCACCTCTTTGTTGGTGGTTTGCCGCCCTGCGGTCTTCGAGGGGATGTAATGCACGTAAGGAATGCCGTCGTCCGAAACGGCCACCTTGTCGGGTGTCAAACGCAGCAGGTCGCTGATACGGCAGCCGATGGCGCAGTTCAACACGAACATGTCCTTTGCCCACTGCATGTCCGACGGCACCTCAGTCGCCATCACCTGCCGCAGCTCGTCGGCTTTCAGATACACGGGGTCATCGTACATCACATGCATGATGGCGCGACGTTTCTTTAACGATATTTTGCGGAAAGGCGAAATCTGTATCTCGCCCGTGTTTTCCAGCTCGGTAAAGAAGGCCTGCAGAAGCTTGAGGTCGTGAACCACCGTCGAGTTACAGCAGCGTTTGATGGGAGGGCGGTGACCGGATGTGCGCGGATACAGCTCGGGATATTTTGGCACGTACAGGTATTCATCATAAACGAATTGCCTGAACTCCAACACCAAGTCGGAGGTGAATTCGTTGGCGGTGATGCTAGAAAGACTGTTGATGGTGAGGAAACGTTGCAGCTTGTGTGCCTTGCCGACGGCTACGGCATAACGCGCATCGCCAATCACCCCATCGCGGTGGGCATCGTCGAGATAACGCACAAAGCGGGTGCAGATTGGTTCTGATTCTGATGCGGAACGACCACCTGTGACCGTTCCGAAACATAGAGTGATTTTCTCCATAGATTTTCCGTTTTAGTCAATTATTGTTTCCCAAAAACGGAAAATGCGGAGGGATATTATAGCGAAAGGATGTCCTCCGGGCCTAATGGCTCATACTTGCCGTTCTTGCTTTCCATCAGCACGGTGCCTGATTCTTTGGCATAGACCCTGTGCCATTGGCCGGCGGGAACGTTCACGGCGACGACAGGACCGTTGGGAGTCAGCTCGATACGCTCTGTGCAGATGCGCTCAAGTTCGTCAAAGAACTCCTCAACCAGGCAGCCACGCAGACAAACCACCGTTTCCGAAGTGTGCCGATGGCGATGAATGGGCATGTCACTCCCCGGCTCAATGGCGTTCAACATGCGTTGCGACTCATCGTCTGCACTGTTGCGCAAGTCATAGCTCTGCCGCAAACGAGGATTGGTTTTCGCTTGCTCCGTCAAGCTATCCAATAAAGATTGCGTGATTTTCATTTCCACTGAGGCCAAAAGAGATATTTGCAAAACTGCCAGAAGGCTTTAGCCCATGATTTTAGAGCCGTCATAGAATGGCAGCTTTAATGTTATCGACGATGTATTTTACATCTTCATCTGTCACGTAAGGGCCAGCAGGCAGGCACATTCCAATTTTGAAAATGGCTTCCGAAACGCCGTTCACATAGGCTGGACAATTTTTGTAGACTGGCTGTTTGTGCATCGGTTTCCAGACAGGACGAGCTTCCACGCCAGCCTGATCCATGAATACGCGCAGTGCCTCGACATTGTCGTTAGGCTGGCAGTCAGTAGTAGCTGAATCGGCAACGTGGATAACGCCAGCGGCACCTCCCACGGCACCTTTCACGATGGTCTTGTATGCGTTTTCCTGACCTTTGATTTTCACTTCAGGGTCGAGAGTGATGGTCACGAGCCAGTAGTTGCTGTCGTATTCGCCAGTGGCAGGCTGAGCATGGACATGAACGCCTTTCACGTCTTTCAAAAGCTCTTCGTACAGCTTTTGAACGTGTTTGTGATGGGCGATATGGTCGTTTGCCACCGTCATCTGTCCGCGACCGATACCAGCGCAGATATTGCTCATTCGGTAGTTGAAACCGATTTTCTCATGCTGATAATAAGGATAGCTCTCGCGGTACTGCGTAGCGTACATCATTATCTCTCGCCATTCGTCCTCGTTGTTGGTGATGAGCGCGCCGCCGCCCGAGGTGGTAATCATCTTGTTGCCGTTGAAGCTCAGCACGCCATACTTGCCGAATGTGCCAAGCACCTGTCCTTTCCAGCGGCTTCCGAAACCTTCGGCGGCGTCTTCGATGACTGGAATTTCATAGCGGTTGGCAATCTCCATGATACGGTCGATGTTGTACGGCATACCATACAGTGCCACCGGCACAATAGCTTTCGGCTTCTTACCTGTCTTGGCGATACGGTCTTTGATGGCTTTTTCCAACAGGTCAGGATCCATGTTCCATGTATCTTTTTCACTATCGATGAAGATAGGGGTAGCACCGAGATACGTTATCGGATGTGAGCTTGCGCAGAATGTGAAGCTCTGCACCAGAACCTCATCCCCAGCCTTCACGCCGCAAGCGATGAGAGCGAGGTGCACTGCGGCTGTTCCTGCGCTCAGCGCGACGACGTGCTTATTCTGCCCGACGAAGTCCTCCAAGTCTTTTTCAAATCCGTTGACATTCGGTCCGAGTGGCACCACCCAGTTGGTATCAAATGCTTCTTTTATGTACTTTTGTTCATGTCCTGCCTCCGACATGTGAGCGAGGCAGAGGTATATACGTTTTCTTTCAGACATAATATGTTTGTTTAATTGATTAATTCTATTTTTAAATGGTTTAATTACCACTTTTCACTAGACCATATCCAGCCAATCTTTTAATACCGTCGAATTACTCATACCCTGGAATGTAAATCTAGATATTACATCTATTTGTTCACCTAACATCTTCTGATAACTTTCACGCAGAAACTGCCAAGCACTTCAATTTCTTTTATAGAACCCAATGAATTAAAATCATCGCGATGCTCTTGAATTATATCTTCTACAGGTTTTTTCAGTTCCTCAGCCACTTCAAACATTGCCATTCTTGCCTCGTCCTCACCTTCATCATCGTCCGGATCGCGGTCATACATGTGTTTATCCAAGTCTCGCTCTTGCATCTCTTCCGCTGTCATGTTATGGCCTATTACGAAAACACCATTGTCAACCGAACCATGCAGGTGAACTACTTGGTCATCGTCCATACCATACAAATCCTCCAGAGTCCTGGTATAATTGAAGGTGAAGAAAACAGCATTATCGTCCAAGTTACAATTTTTCTTAGATACATCAGGCAATACTATATCCTTAACCCATTCACCAAAAGCATCGCATAAATCATCCTTAAGGTGTCTCATTTCAAAACGAGCAATCTCTGATGCTCTATCAACTGGTTGGTTACCGAACCCCTATTCGCCTCATAGTCGTCCATAAAAGCACGACCCTCATCGCCATATCGTTCAACCAGCTTATTCAACTGCTTAAAAAAATCAGCGTCAGCAACCTCGAAGGGGAATTTGTCAGGGTCAAAATCTGTCAAACTCTCCTCAAACTTACTCCACCAGTCATCCGATAAGTCACCATAAATCCTTGTCAGATTATCATATACTGAGATACGATTATCTTTCAGCCACTTCTTGAAATCATTGTATCCACACGCCATCCCATGGTGTTTGTCGAAACCATTGCCAATGATATATAATTTTGTTATTTCCGGAAAACCACTCATTATCTTATATTTTTTGTTCATCATAAATAGTTTGGTTCATATCATCACCACCTCGGCCAAAACATAAACATGCAAAATTGCCCAAAACCACTCAATACTTTCTTCGTTCTATCACTCGTATTGGTTCTTCCTCCTATACTTTTCACTCAACGCGAGCAGCTCCTTAAACATCCCCAACCTCGGTTCTGCCAGTTCTCCTGCATTCATCAATTTCCTATTCCGCTTCATGAAATGCACCATTAGTTTCTCCTCCGGATAGTATTTCGATGGATTTCTGTGTTCTCTCTCAATGAAGCACTTCACTTCATTATAGCGTATAGTCCAACGTTCTTCCTGCGTCATAATCGTTAACTTGTTAACCGTTAACCATTGGTTTTTAACGCTATTATTGCGTCATATTACCTCCATTGCGGCCAAAACAGGTAACTACAAAACTGCCACACGCCTTTGAGAAAACCACCCATATAGAGACTTCATTAATTTAACCAATCCTAAACCCAACATACATCCGACCATATTATGGAACACATCGTCAAATTCTGAAAATCCTTTTTTCCAAATAAACTGCGATAATTCAATAATAACTGAAACAGCGCACCCTATTAATAAGACAACCCACCATTTTATTCGGTCAGATGTCAAACTTAATAATATCCCTAATGGTATAAATAACGCAACATTCAGGATGTTCTCGGTTAGCAATTCATTCTTGCCCTCATGAATAGCCCAATAACTCCAGAAAGGTATAAAATTACTCTTGCCAACTCTTTGTACTGGTCTGAAGATGACAGTTGAAGAGAGCAGAAGTAAGACATATTCGATAGTTAAAATAATAGCACATAACCTACCGCTTTTTTTATAGCCCACAATAAGAAGACTAGCAATAGTGCCAACTAAGAAAATCAAAGCACACAATATGTACACGTATGAAGGAATTCCATTGTAAAGGCGTTCAATGTAATTCCATATTTCATTATTTTCCATTCTAGTCTATTCTCCTCTAAAAGCTGAAATAATTCCGTGTAACATTATGGATGGAAAGATTCTAACGGAATCCTTCGGAAATATCTTCGCGTGTCTAACCAAATCCCTGCATCTACGATTGAAAGAAATAGTTTTTCTAATCACATAAGGATACTTCTCAAAGTAGCTCTTATCCCTGTTATGACCCATATTACCCATCTCCAATACAAAGTCCTTTATCATCACCGCTTTCCTATGCAAAATATGGTTTTGTGTCTCGCTTTCATGAAATAGCGGCATCGCTTCTACTGGCATTCCCAAATAATCAACAGCAAAAAGTGCAAATGCCTTCCATGATGTCACCAGTTTAGCACGTTCTAATCGCTTTTCAAGTTTCTTCCTGTCTATCTTCTCGCGATATGTCCATAGCAACCTACACCAGTCACACAATTGCCTAAATCCAATCCCTCCCTTGTAAAAGTGTTGCAAGACATGTATAAACACATAGAAAGCATCATTCTCCAATGCCAGCAAGAAAACTTGTGTATCGCCATTCATCCACGACCTAACATTTCCCAAAAAGAAAGTATCATTATACACGTCATCCAGTTCTTTCTCTATACAATAGGAAAGGCCACTATACAATCTTCCGTGCAATTCTATCACTTGTGAATCAATGGTCATTCCAAGATGCTTCTCGCGCACATATTCTTTACTAACATCAGAAGCCAGAGGAATCATATATTTCTTAGCTTTCTCGTAGTTGTCGTCACTCAGAAACAAATCTACATCGCCACAAGAACGCCAAAGAGGGCTCTCATAACACTGAGCAATCCCCTGCCCCTTAACCAACAGTGTGTAGATTCCTTTATTCCTCATATCAGAAACCAATACATCGATGAACTTATTCATCTCCTTGTTCTGTTGTTCCTGCATCTGGATTTCACCAATCCACTGCAACAGCATTATTTTAGGCGGTCTCTGTTCAACTGGCAAACAATCTACCCCAGCTAGCACAAGTCCCAACACCGATTGCTCACTCGCCAGCCGATATACCTCTTCCCAATCTACACCCCCATCTACCGAAACCTTTTTTTCAGTTTCTGGCCATAAACCTGCTTGAAGCAAAGTAAAGAAAGCAAGTGTATTATTATTCAACTTCGCCATTTGCACTACACGCTCAGCTCCTTTGGCTCCTCAAAGTCTCTTTTTCCACAGGTCTTCTGTATAATTAACCACGCAGTTCTTAAAACCAGAGAAATGTCATACCAAAAAGAACGATGATTCACATAGAATAACTCCAGCTTCAGCTTCTTGGGCATGAACTCCTTTTCGTATGATGCTTCATCCTCGAAAAGTTCCCCATGCGTATAGTCATAAAGGATTGCAGTGCTAGTAAGTCCTGGTTTCACATCCATAATATGAACATACTCGCCCACATACACCTTGTCGGCATTTTCCTTGTCCTCAGGGCGCGGCCCTACTACACTCATTTCCCCCTTCAGTATGTTCACCACCTGCGGCATCTCGTCAATCTTTGTCTTGCGAATGAATTTGCCAAAGGGGAAGATACGGTCATCATTCTCCAAAGTGGTTAATCTCACCTTGCCACTATCCACGCGCATGGAGCGGAACTTATAACACGTGAAAAGCCGCCCGTCCTTTCCTACACGAGCAGCTTTGTAAATTGCCGGTCCTGGACTGACTATCTTAATGATGATGATTGTCAGCAGATATATGGGGCTGAGCACAATTAGGAACAGCACAGCAAACAGCAGGTCGAAACAACGCTTGATGAAATTGTACATACTAATCGATTTTACGCATCAAAACAAACTCTTCAGCAGCCAACAACCCCACTCTTAAACCAGCAGCCTTGTCCGACTCACGCAGATATTCCACAGAACGAGGATGGGGGTATTCACGCAACTCTGTTGCATAGCAAGCGAAAGCCTTGTACTTTTGTTCGGCATACTTTTCGATATCCACAAAGTAGTTCGGCATAAACATGGTGTCAGCTTTGTTGGGTGTCCATTCGGTTGATGATGGCACACGATAGCAATATAACTCTTTTACCACCTGCCCCACCACTGGACGCACTGCAACCAATGTACTCCTATATACTTCCTGATGATCTCTATTTACATCACCCCAAAAGTGAGTAAAAACAGTATCTGGTTGCACTTCGTCAATCACCTTTTCTATTACCTGATTAATTGCTATGTGCGGAGTCTTGTCAAGCTTCATGTCGGGCAACTCGCCATAATGAATGGACTTGAAGCCAAGCAAATCGGCACAACCTTTCGTTTCCAACTTTTTAGCCTCAATAATCTCATGCAGATGATCAGAGTCCCTGTATTGAGAGGAACTGCCATCTGTCACTATCAGTAGATGGCATTCTACGCCAGCAGCTGACAGTTTTGCTATGGTACCGCCAACACCCAGCACTTCATCATCAGGGTGAGCGGCAATAACTAATACTTTTTTCATTCTTTTCCTATTTCACGTTTTGGAATTGATTTCACTACTCTTGCCGGACGGCCTGTGGCAATCGTCCAAGCAGGGATGTCTTTTGTTACAATAGAGCCAGCTCCAATAATAGCACCATCGCCAATGGTTACACCAGGCATAATCAAGGTTTCCATGCCCACCATCACGCCTTTACCTATATGTATTTCTCCTGTCCTGTATCCCAATTCAGCGGCATTGTTACCAACACAATAGCCTGTCAAATCACGCTGATGGCATAATAAGCGGCAACCGCTGGTAATGTGGGTATAATCGCCAATGTAAATCATGTCGGCATAGCTAGTGTCCATACGCACATAGTCACCAAAGAAGGTATTCTTACCCACATGGCAGCCCATTTTACGTATTAATATCGGTCGCAATTTGCGAGGCGCAAAGGGTTCCAAATAAAACCTGTCTAGCATCTTTTCCAGATGCTTTAGGCGTATATTTTTGAAAAACTGTTTGATAACTCGCCATAGGCTTACATCACCATATTCCTCTTCGGAATAGTTGAAACCTAAGGCACGGAGCAACTTGTAAGTAGTACTTAATTTCTTACTCATGCCGCCCTCCTTTCTGCCGAGGGAGCAAAAGCAACTTTTAACTCTTCACTTAACTTGCCCCCCCCCACATTAACTCCTGATTATCAACACGTTGAGAAATTTGCTTCACTACTCTCGCTGGTCTGCCAGAAGCAATAGTCCATGCCGGAATGTCTCTGGTCACCAATGAACCAGCCCCTACAATAGCACCTTCGCCAACGGTTACTCCAGGTAGCACCATTGATTCCATCCCTATCAGGCAACCTTTTTTCAGCACAATGGGCTTTACGGTATAACCCAAATCCATATAATCATCACCAACACAATAATTACTAAAGTCCCGCTGGTGGCAAAGCAATCTGGTTCCACTTGCAACGGATACATGATCCTCGAGTGTTATCATGTCGGCATGGCTTGTGTCAACCCTTACATAATCGCCAATAAAGCACTCTTTTCCAACCTTACAACCCATTTTGCGCATCAACTTGGGCCGCAGTTTTCTTGGAGCAAAAGGCTCCAATATGGCCCAATCCATCTTTTTTTCCAAATGTTTCAGCCTTATGTTCCCTAAAAACTTACCGATAACTTTCCAAACCGTCACATCACCATATTCCTCTTCAGAATAGTTGTAACCCAGTTTGCGAAGCATCTTATAGGTAAAACTTAATTTCTTCTTTTCCATTATGCCGTTATTTTAGCTTTATATTCCTGATACCACTGCCAAGCGTGCTTGGAACTTGAGAAGAAACATTTTAACGCCTCAATGCCAGCTCTGCCGTACTTGTGCATTTTAAAATATACAAAGAACAATACTCCATGATGGCGGCAAATAACTTGCTTACGTTCACTATGGGTAAGCAAATAAAAATACTTCTTTTTGTTGGCAAAAAGCATCTGCTGTCCTTTAAGCTTCTTCGGACCAGTGGATAGTTGGTCACCTGGATGCATGAAATTCTTGATATGAATTTCAGGCACATACCCAAATTTAGGATTGGCATCAAGTGTTTTCTGCATCAATATATACTCTTGGCAAGAAGGCACATCATCAAAACCACCAATTTTCTGGATAAACGATGTTTTGTACATGAATGAATTGGTACCGGAGATGTGATATAACAGATGTGCTCTTATCAACTCATCTTTAGTCATTCCTGTTCTTACCTGTTGATGCCTTTCTGCCACTTTTTCACCGGTGACAAAATTATAGGTTGCACCATCCATCACTGATACATCCCAATCATTCTCCACCATTTGTTTGTATTGCACCTCCAATCTATTTGGAAGATACATATCGTCATCGTCAAGGAAGGCTATATAGTCACCCTTTGCTTGGAAGATGCCTACATTGCGTGCTGCTGCACCTCCTATGTTCTTTTCATTTTGTATGTAATGAATACGTGGGTCGGTATAATGAGCCATTACCTCAGCCGTGGCTTTTCGGGCATCAGAGTCAGGCTTATTGTCATCCACAACAAGAAGTTCCCAATCGGTATAGGTTTGAGTCAAAACAGAATCAACCGCTTGCCCCAAATACTGGGCACGATTATACGTGGGTGTTATTACTGTAATCATATCTTCACTGTATTTAATTCATTTATAATTCTTAATCAATTCCAAAGCTTTCTCTGACGAGAATTCGTGCCATTTCTCATTTGCCAAAGCCTTCATTCTGTCAAGCATTTGAGTATTATTAAAAAATTTCATGATGGCATCAAACAATGCTTTTCCATCATCTTCAAATGGAATGATAATTCCACTTTTACCATCATCCACAAATTCTGTTGCATGTTTCCACTTGGTCACTATCACCGGAATGCCAGCTATATATGCATCAAGAATGGAGCCAGGCAATCCTTCTGTGTAGAAATGAGTGGGCAGCAACATGGCATCATATTTTTCCAAAGTCGAATATATGTTTGAGGGTTCCAGTGCACCGTAGTAGTTCATGAACGGATATTTAGTCAAATTGTAATTGAAATACTCTATGTCGTTATCTTCATTTTGTTGCGGACCATAGAAATCAACTGATATTTTATTTTGTAAGCCATTCTCAATTAAGTAATCCCCAAGTTTGAAAATCAAATCCAAACCTTTCATTTTGATTATTCTGGCCATGAACACCAACTTAAGTTTTCCTTCTTCATGATGTACTGTCGGTACAAAATCATTGATTCGAAAATTGGGAAATACATCTACATTCTTGAAACCATAACTTGTTTCAAGAGCATTCCTCATAAACTGAGTTTCGCAGTGTATTCCCGCAATTTTTGACAATGCCTTTCTATGCCATGCTTTGTTTTCTAAAATCTCCACTAACCATCCGCCTACCACGAAATAATGCAACCTTGTATTGAAGAGCCTTGAGAGCACATATATTATTGGGAACAGATAAGTCAGATTATTCTGTGCTGGCAAATAATAAACCGTCTTGCTCGTAATCACCTTCCACAGCATAACTGCCAATGACAGTTTGTTTTTCTTTAGCCTTTGAGCCTCGAAGTAATCCACACCTTCACAGTTTTTCTGCAATAGTTCTAACAGATTACGAGATTTTATCGTTTGTCCGTCATAATGAGGATAAACGAAGCCAAATGCACCTAAAACACTTAGTTTTCTTTTCATTTTCTAAACTTTAAAACTTTTGCCGGAACACCAGCCACAACGGCATATTCAGGCACATCTTTGGTAACCACGGCACCTGCACCAATAATTGAGCCCGTACCAATTGTGAGGCCTGGAAGGATGATAACTCTTGCACCAATCCAAACGTCATCCCCAATGGTTACTTTTTGTTTAGGCAAATGTCCTTGCTGATTCATTGGGATATCCGTTCTCGATGTATCATGCTTGGCCGTCATAATCCTGACATCAGGCCCCATCATTACATTAGCACCAATTTCGAGAGGTCCTCGCACCTCACAGTTAACTCCCAAACCAGAATTTTCGCCTATTACAATATCGTTACCCCTGCCAAAATCAGCCTTACGTTCAACATTTATATTTCTACCATGTTTGTCAAAACAACCACCTGCAATACCACTTCTAATCTTTCTTATCCATTTGCTGACAAAGAGAGAATTATTGGTGCTTGGCAGCCAGACGAGAAACATCTTATAAATCAAAAAACAAAGTATTCGCTTCATATCTTTGGTGTATTAGATTATGTTGAGATACTTTTTAATAAAACTATCCATCGAGAACATTTCCAAGGCAATTTCTCTACTTTTTATTCCCATATCTTTTTTTTTCTCAATACTTAGATCGAGATACTTTTCTATAATTGTCACCATATCATTAATGCTATGAGGGTCGAACATATAGCCATTGTCACCCTCATCAACAATATTGGGATTGTCACAAACACGGCTGCATAATACAGGCAAACCACAACTCATTGCCTCGCACAGTACATTTGGGAAGCCTTCGTAATATGAAGGCAGACAGAAAACGTCCGATTTTTGATACTCTTCTTGAATAGTTGGTAAAGGAGTTTGAAAAAAGAAAGCGTCTTCTAAGCCAAAGCTCTTAACGGCATTATGACATTTAGCAGAATAGGCATCTTGTAAATCCAGCCCAAACCATTCTACATGGATTTTGTAACCATCGCGTATCACCTTACTTATGGCCTCAATAAAATGAGGAACATTTTTTTGTGGCATCAACCTACCGACACAAACCATTCGTGATACCTCATGCTCAGACCGCATATCATTTCCTGGTGAAAACTTTTCTGTATCAACAAAGTTGGTAATAACTATTACTTTGCTTGAAAGTTTAGGATAGTATTTGTTGATAAAATCACCCTGAGATTGAGAATTAGGCACAATAAGGTCAGCCCAACGATAAAGGAAAAATTTCAACCTCTCTCGTGAGTTTAAAACCTGCGTGGTATTTCGCTCCGACACAATTAGATTAAACCTTGCACCCATTTGTTTAAGGAGGCAGGCAATCATGCTTGATGAAGCAGAATAAGAAATAACCGTATCGGGTTTATAGGCTTTAATGTGTTTTTTCAATACTTGGAAACGCTTCCGTGAACTAGAAGCTTCTTCCAAGAAACAACTTTCCACGCCGTTTTCTTGTAGAAAGGGTCGATAGAATTCCCTGTTTATATAATAACAGACTTCAACCTCATAACCCTGTTTCCTTAGCATTACAGCAAGGCCAGTAAGCTGCCTTTCTGCACCTCCAGAACCGATTGATTCTATTAAACATAAAACTCGTTTCATCCTTCTTACTAATCATTAATGATTTATTGCCTCTCTGTATCTGCAACCAAAAAGTAACCAACAGCAAGAGCCGCACCAATAGTATAACCGCTCATTGAAAAAATTGACCTTGAAAAACAGATAATAAATGCCATACCTAATGCCATATATGCTAAAGAACCTTTAGTTCGAAGCCATGTCCTTATTATCTCATACCAATAATAAAGGAATACCAAAAGACCTAGAATACCATGACTTATAGCAATTTCCAACCAGTCATTATGAGCCGCTATTCCATATAGTTTTATCGTACCATATGCCCCATTACCAAAAAACAGTTTGAACGGGTCGGTCTCATGAATAAAATGATTCCAAAACCATGAATAAATAACATCCCTATTACTTGATTCTCCCGATAATGTTTGGTTCAATCTATCCGAGAACAACAAACTTGACGAAAGCAAGTAGTTGACAAATATTATTGCAGACACAACGATTAATAGTGCAATTATAATAAGAGGCCATTTATTTTTTTTGCTTGTATTTGTCATTATTGCATAAAAAAACCATATTAAACAAATAACACAACTTAAAATTGCACCCCTTTTCATTCCCATTAATATAAAATACAAGCATATCGTAGCAAATAAAAGGATCTTCTTCGGCTGTTTAATAAAAACAACCATTGCTGGTAATAATCCTAAAATTACGTATGATTTATTATTTGTCACCTCTTCTCTATCTGTTTCCAATCTAATGTTTGACTGATAATTGAAAAAACTTATAATTGCAACTACAAAAAGTACATAAAAGAAAAATTTAAAATTTGATTCTTTTAGCAGCCCTTGTTTTGTGAATACAAAAAACGGATAAATTGGAAGGTATAAAGACAAATTATATTTCAAATAATCAAAACGGCCAATTTCATTATATACTGTACCAAATGACACATATAGTTTTTCTCCACTTATCACTAAAATTAAACCATATATAGTATACAACATCACCAAGAGGTTTAGTCCCTTGATAAAAGATGGTACTTTATAATGCATATTAGTATATAGCGCATAATAAGCTGAAATAAGAACAAACAACACATAAACCAATCTAGAAAGAATACTACCGGCTGGATATAAGATTCCATTGGTTTCCAATAAGAAACAAATGAGAAAATAGAAATAACAACTATTAAATTTAGATTTCATGTAGACACACACCTAAAAATGAAACATTAGCTAATAAAATAAGATTTGTGTTTAATAGCAAATTTTATTATCCTTTTACCAAAAATAGATGGCAGGTAAGTTAAATTGTAATAGAATCGAACATGACTATTATCAGTATTCTTTATCAAATCAGAATACTTTATCCCTAAATAATCACGCATACAGTTAACAAATAAAACTCTCTTTAAAATAGATGATTTATCATATTTTTTAATTAAATCAAACTGTTCTTCAAGTGTTAACTTTTCATTAAGGAACACATCAAGATAATGTTGTTTGCTCTTTTCGCTTCGTGAAAGGCTTACATTATCATCAGAACGATATTCTCTAAAAGCCATATTCACAAACCTGCATTTATACTTTCTGGCGAAACGCGTTTGCCAAATGCGTTCTGCTACAAACTTATGCTTATCACACAACCAATAATTCTTAAACAAATCGATACTTCCTAGTTTAACTGCATCATAACATGTCCAGTTTTCTTGAGTTCTTTTCATAATATAACTAGTCTCAATTGTAGAAGCATCATATTCTATGCCTTCTTCCACAAAGAAATTTGTCGAATATGACCCATCTGGGTGCCTGGCCAATGTCCGAATTGCTCCAATATCTTCGTTTCCTGATTCTTTTATTTCTTCCCATTTTTTTATAAAAAACTCTACAGCATCTGGAAAATAAATGTCATCATCATCTAAACATTGAAAATAAGCCGTCTCACAGTGTTCAAAAGCTATTTTAAACGCAGAGTGTTTTCCTCCATTTTCTTTTGAAATAAATAAAACTGGCAACAATTCTTTTTTAAGAATATCTGTTGCAATCTCATCGGTATTGTCTTTAGAGCCATCATTAACAATAATCCATACAAAATCCTTACATGTTTGTTTTAAAAGACAATCTTCAATACGAGACAGGAAACGTGCTCTATTATATGTTGGAGTAAAAAAAGTTATGATGCTTTTTTGTCCTTCATTTAATTTGTTATTGTAGCTTTTGTTTCTTATTACTGTTTTTATTGTATTTTCCATAATTTTTTATTTCAAAAAAACCATCTTATTATAAATATTCCATCACAATCTTTTTGGCAGAATCAACATGTTGCCTAAAATCTCATTATAACAACGAGGATTAAATTCCCCCATACCACTCAAAGGGTAAAAAGTAACTTCGCCAAAATAAATTTTATCTCCAACACTATATAAATCTATACGTGAAAATGGTATGCCTTTTGATAGTTCTTTCGCTATCTTAATTTGTTCAATAAGATTGGACGGTTTTGCAGGCTCTTCTGCGGCAGGGCCTGCGGCAGGGCCTGCGGCAGGGTTTAAGCCAACAAACTCTTGATGTTTCCAATCTGTATCAAAGAAATCTATTGTCTCGTTTGTAGTCCTATCTTTTATCACTTGACAATATTTGGGTTCTCCATTAAAACAATACCATTTATAATCTGGCAAGTCTATCTCATTAGATTTTGTATCAATAAATTCTTCAGCAAAAACCTTTTTTTCAATATCCTTGTATGGCCATTCCCTCGAGTTTCTATAAACATCATCTTTTAAAGAAAAATTTAGTTTCCTTATTGCACTCTCTCGATTAAAAGAATTTTTATCTCTACAAATTATTACTCCCGTATTGCCACCGCTATGATTTGTTTTAAGAACAAAACGGTTAGGCAACATATCCCAATTAATATCTTCCGGTTTACTCCACACCCCTAGTAATGGAATAACATATTCACACCCTATAATTGAAGAAACATAATCTTTTACCAACACCTTATCTACCATTTTATGATAATCGGGGTTTTTATCATAAATTTTTAGCCACTGTAATTTTTCCTGAAATGATATCGGGTTGTTTAGATTTAATTTTTTTCTCATAAGAATGCGATAAAGCAACTTGATAAATACTTTATCTGGTAGCCACTGAAAAAAATTGATTAATAGCGCATTTGCCAGTTTTCTTGGTCTTTTGAAATAATATGTTACGCTTTGCATATCAAAATAATAAGTGATAATTTAATATTGAAATAAACAGATCAAGGTTACTACTTAAAGTAATTCTTTAAAAAAAACAAACCGGGTTCTTTAGCAATTATTGAGAGTACAATATACACTCCAACAAAAGAAATACCACATGAAACAAACCTTAAATAAAGATTAGAGATAAAAAACGCCAACAACCAACAGCTACATCCAGCTAACAACGAGAATAAAACTGGTGTAATAGTGGATTTCAACTGCCGCAACAATCCTATTTTAATACAATGATTTAGAAACAATGTACCAATAACCACATCTACAACCGAGTAAACCAGTAAACCATAAACCATAACTTTTACACCATATGGCACCGTAATTATAACCGTAATTAAACCAAGTGCCTTTCGTATTGTTTCTGAAACAAATAGAGTTTTAGTTTTACCAATGGTTTTAAAAGTTGTCATATGAATATTAGTAAACACGTAAGATATACATGATATACATAAAATCGTGAGATATGGAATTAAATCAAGCCATTTCTCACCAAGAACTATTTTAACAATGTCGTTAGCATTAAAAATAAGATAAACATTAACGGGGACCACTACATATAACGAGAGGTGTAACATCTCAACAACTTTTTGTTTAAGTGCATTTTTGTCATCTTGTATTCGTGCCAATACAGGAAACATCGCTCGCATCGTGAAATTGCTAAAAGTTGTTGGAATAATACTTGCAAAAGAATGAGCCCTATTATATAATCCAAGTTCTTTTGATTGATATTTAGCACCAATGACTAACGAATAAATATTATTATATACAGCGTTGACTATAGATGTCAACATTACAGGAAAACCATATGAAATCATTTCTTTGAAAGACTCTTTTGAGAACTTTAATGATGGTTTCCATTTTGTTGCAACATAATATGCTATTGTAGAAAAGATAGAAGTTATGATCATTTGAAGCACTAACGCCCAATAAGCAAAGCCACAATATGCCGCTATTATTGCAGCAATCCCGGAAATAATATTAATTGCTGTTGTTATATATGCAAATTGCTTAAACTGCAAACTTTTATGCATTATTGTCATTGGAACTATTCCAATAGCATTAATTACAAGACACAATAAATAAACTCGACTAAGATTAATGAGAAGTACATTATTATAAAGTTTTGCGATAAGAGGGGCACAAACAAACAAAATTAAGTATAAAGTTGTTGATACCACAATAGAGAAAACAAAAACACTATTATAATCTTTGTCTGAACATTCTTTTTTCTGAATCAAAGCACCTGACAAACCGCTGTCGATAAAAGCTTGTGCCAATGCAAAAAATATGGTCAACATGGCAACCAACCCATAATCCTCTGGCGTTAAAATACGAGCAATAATTATCGTAATAATAAAATGTATTCCTTGATTTGCGATATTTTGAATACCGCTCCAAAACACACTTCTTTTAGCATCACTTTTCATAATGTTTATCCAATTAAAATCCTACCAATTTTTGTTTTATTGAACAACCAAGAAAGGAATAAAGAACCCAATAGTGCAATGATAAAACCCAACCATGGCAGAATATAAGGACCTGCCAATGATGGCAAAGATGTGTAATTATATAGAGCAACAATAATAAATTGTTGAAATAGATAAACTCCCATACAAAGACCACCTAAATCGATTAACCATTTTTTAGGTATGTTATTTCTCTGGTTGTTACTATTATTGTTTGCCCATATAAAGCAAAAAACCATTGCTATACCAGTTAATGAGTATATTATTTTTGATGCTTTATTGATAATAACAACTAACATCTTCAATAAAAGATTGTCATCATCCATTTTTATAAAATGAGTAATATTATCATTTAGCCACGTAAGTAAGAAAAACAGAACAATAAACAAAACCAATAGAAATAATGTCGAACGTTTATTACAATGACGATACCAATCAATATCATTTCGCTGTATGTAATAACCCAAATAAAAAAACACAAAATAATAAAAAGTCTGTCTCAAATTAAAAGGGAGCAATGGTAATGGACTAATTGAAAGTAATAATAAAACTGGGAAAAGAATCTTAGGGTTTATCTGAATTCTTTCTACAACCCAAATCCCAACAAAACATAAAAATAGCATCGGCAGAAACCACATGTGTCCAACTCCAGCTATTATTTCGTAACATATTTCCCATACAGGTTGGTTGTGTGCATCTCTAAATAAAACAAAGTATAAAATACTAAAAACTACACTCGGCAACATTAATCGTTTTATCTTATTAAAAAAAAGTGTCTTAGATTGTAATTTTTCAACTCCTTTTACACGAACTTGATATCCAAAAACGTAGCCCGAGATCAATACAAACATTTCAAGCATAAATGCATAACTTAATTTATCCAACCACCAATATACCTTTATCTCAGGGTATCCGCTTAATGGTTTCCAACCTCCACTATAAATGGCAAAGGCATGATAAAATACCAATAATACAACCAATACTGGGCGTATTATTACCACATCGGTTAAGAAACCCTTTTGTGTTGATACAGTTTCTGACATTTTCAAAAAATCTAAATTATTCTCTTATAGAACCTTTAAGGTAATGCTGATTTAATCTTATTCCAATAAAACCTGAAATTGCGTTTTACACTCGGATAATTTCTTTTCTCTCCTAATTCAACTAACCCCCTATGCATACATGGTTGTATCACATCCTCACTATACAAACTCATATATGATTTGTACAATTTTCCGCCGCCAATTGTTCCACCAACTGGATAATTAAAATAATTAAATTTGCAATCAAAAACCCGATCCCGATAAAGTTTACTTCTCCATGTCGCCCTAGTTTCAAAGTTCCACGCAGACTCGTGAGACTTTAGTATTTTTATTAAATAGTCCTTTCGCCACAATCCTGCCTGAGTTGTAATTCTATATGGCTTGTTTTTCATACTCTCTCTTAGCTCTGGATATTCACATTCTTCGGCTCCAGTATCCTGTTCATTCCGTAAACACACAAAACCAATTTTGGGGTTCTTATTCATGTAGCCAAGTATTCTTTGAACCACACTAGTATCGACTGGGGTTGTAAGCCAAAAATCATCTAACATAAATAGAACATAATCTGATTCCACAAACTTCAGCAACTTTATTAGTCGCTCTGACCATTGTGAATATACAATACCACCAGAAAGAGGACATTTTACGTCAAGATCGGGATATGAAAACTGCTTGGTCTCAGTACCAAGATAAATTGGCATTGAAAAGTCTGGCCAGTTTTTTACCAATTGTATGAAGAAAGAATGCCAGGTATCTTCGTATTTATCACATGATGATAATACTAAGGAGATATTTTCTATTAGGGCTGTTCCTTTATCTATATCTCTAAACGAGAATAAAGACTCTTTCCCGTCTTTGGCAATTAATAACAATTCATCAACATATTGCTTTGATGAATCATACTTATCTCCTAAGACGTATCGCATTGTCTCGCCATCTAAAAAATGTACGTTTAGAATTTCAGGAGACACATCTTGATGTATGTTTCTATTTGTTTTTCTTACAACATTGATTGAAATATTGATTACCTTTATTTCAAGATTACTCTTAGCTTGTCCAAACACTCTATTCTTTTTAACTAAATTTGATACTTTCGTTAAAAAGGCACTAGGATCATTAAAACAAATCCTATTAACAATTGAACACAAAGCTGTTTTATTATAAACGGTAGCAATTATTGAGAAAGGTTGTCCCCACGCACCAGGATTAGAATTATAAACATCCCAATAACAACATTGTTCGTTAGAATAAACTCTATCTGGTAATTGACCTTTATCTTTCCCCAATCTTAAAGAGTATTGTCTGTTACTTGGATCTTCATCTATCCATTTGAAAACAGAATCATCAATGTTTATATCCTTAACAAATAATGAATCGTCTGTAAGAAACATTACATTGGATGCGATACTCTCATTCAGCAGTCTTTTTAGAATAGACTGAAAGGAAAAAGACCCATTTTCTTCCTCTTTATGGAAATTAATGTTACTATTCTCATATTTCCCCATTACAACACGGTATCCATCTGCAAAACTATCATTAGAATAGTTATATATTACATCAAAATGATACTGAGGCCCTATCCATTTATTCTTAAATGAAGTCAGCATTGTATCAAGTTGCATTGCTCTATTAAATGAAAAACAAATTATTTGTAACATAATGAATTAGATAAAACAATCCTCTTAATGAATATTTTTTTTTCTTTTATTACATTTATTTTTTTACTTTCCCATACAATAATACAGACATAGCAGGAATAGCCTTCAAAATGTCAGATATAACAATCACAATTAAACAAATTGGTATTGAAGCAATCATTAAAACCAAAAAGAATGGAATACTATTCATAAGCCCTGTGTCAATCCACTTATAAGATGCAAGATTAATAATACAGAAATGTGTCAGATAAATCTCAAGCGTATGTGTTCCAAGATAGTTGATTAAATACCTTGCTTTTTCATTAATAGAAGAAAAATGCATTTTCACTAGCCAATATATAGCTAAGGAAAACGAAATAGATGCAACTATTCTAATCAATTGATTTGTAAGACTGTCTCCTGATTGAAAATCAAAAAATGGATAGATAATTAGAAACACCATGAAACTTATAAAAATACCCAATTTAGTCATTTTTTCATTTAGTTCACACGTCTGTACAATATGACCAATAACAAACAATAACATATATTCTGGATTAATCCAAACATAGCCTGTTCCAATAAAACTCTTTTTTAACCACAACAAACCCGTCAATAATGGAACACAACATAATAGCACTATTGGAAGTGTGTATTTATTTGAAGTTTTTTTACAGATTGAACATCCAATAAAATAAACAATTTGAATGAAGAATAATTGAAAAATAAACCACGGGGCATCAACACTAGGCTTTTTTAAATTCAGCAACAACTTCTGCCATATATCAATAATGCTTATATCCTTGATAATCAACAAAGTACCCCCACCTCCTATTATCAAGGCCCAAACAAAATAAGGAACAAGCAGTTGTGATGCCTTTTTCTTAACAAATGGAACAAATTTCGACCATGAATTCCTCTGTGCAACTAACGCAGCAGTACAGCCACTTATGAAAAAGAAAAAGCCCATATGAAAGCTGTAAATGAAATTGAAACAACTAACTGATGCTGCGCCTGTAATATTGTATTGGATAATATGCCCCATTACAACTGTAATAATAGCTAATCCACGTAAAAAATCAAGATAACCAATTCTATTATTCATATAAATACTTGTTAATTAAAATGGAAACGAAATCATGACTGTGTAAACAAAAGGCAATAATTATTCTACTTACAATTCCATCAATTATCTAGTACCGACTGCCCGTAAAGACAATGAGCACGTTGTTTTTCAAGTTTAGTGTTATAAACTAAAAGTTAATAGTTATTTTCTCTGGTAATATGAAGCATACCACTCGGCGAACTTCCTTAAACCTTCTCTCAATGTAATCTTAGGTGTGAACCCGAAGTCATGTTCCAAAGCCGTAGCATCGGCATACGTTGTTGACACATCGCCGGGTTGCATAGGCACCAATTGCTTGTGGGCTTCGAAGTCGTAGTCCTGCGGAAGGACTCCAGCACGTAAAAGCTCTTCCTGCAGGGTCTGCACAAAATCCAACAGATTCTCGGGCTGGCCGCCACCGATGTTATAGACGGCGTATGGTGCCAGCGGTAGGCCGTCTTCGCCATTGCGCTTCTCAGGGGCACGGGCCATCACCCGCACAATGCCTTCCACGATGTCGTCAACATAGGTGAAATCGCGGCGGCAGTTGCCGTAGTTGTAAATCTGTATGGTCTCGCCACGTAGCAGTTTGTTGGTAAAGCCAAAGTAGGCCATATCGGGCCGACCGGCAGGGCCATAAACGGTGAAGAATCTTAATCCTGTGGTCGGAATATTATAGAGCTTGGAGTAACAATGTGCGAACAATTCGTTACTTTTCTTTGTTGCAGCGTAAAGCGAAACAGGATTATCAACCCTATCTTCCACTGCAAAAGGAACTTTTTTATTGCCACCATACACGCTACTCGATGAGGCGTAAACCAAATGTTCTACAGGATTATGCCTACAGGCTTCCAATATATTGTAAAAGCCGATGATATTACTCTGGATGTAAGCATCAGGGTTCTCAATGCTGTAGCG